>Ga0224500_10002046_pt1 | contig 11230 bp, 8 predicted proteins | sample SF_Oct11_sed_USG_FD_168126 | JGI IMG/M metagenome (GOLD analysis project Ga0224500, IMG submission 168126) | Sediment microbial communities from San Francisco Bay, California, United States - SF_Oct11_sed_USGS_4_1 | ecosystem: Environmental > Aquatic > Marine > Sediment | place: USA: California... | reverse complement strand
TGCACGCGCTCCTGCTGGGCGGTCTTCAGCCGGGCGAGGTGACGGGCGCGGCCCCATTCCAGCACCCCGGGATCCAGGTCCACGCCGATTGCCCGGCGCTTCGGACCGCCCTTGACCCACTCGCAGCTGATGGCTGCCGTCCCGCAGAAATCCTCCCGCAGGCCCAGGGGAGCGCGCCCGCGGATCCTGCGGAAGGTATCCACGATGTACTCACACTCCACGTCGGGCGTCTGGACCGCCGCTTCATAGGTCTCGTGCAAGTCAGCCTGTTCCGCCAGCGTCAGCTTCCGCGGCGTGCCACCGTCAGCCATGCGTCCGTACTCCCCTCCAGAGATCCATTCACGTACCCGTCGCCAGGCGCTCCCGCCCGGTCACGTCGGGAGCAGCCCCGCCCCGTCCCTCGACCTGGTCGAGTGCCCGCAGCAGGACCTCGGCAGTGGCGCCTGGCTGCGCTGCACCGAGCGTCAATGCGCGCCGCCAGGTTCGCGCGCCTGGCTGGCCATGATACAGGCCGAGCAGATGCCGGCTGACATGATGCAGGCGGGTTCCGGCGCCGCATTCACGCCGGGTGTAGTCCACCATCGCAGCGACGACAGCGGCCCTGGTCTGCGGGGCCGCCGAGGCCCGATCGGCCAGGAATTCACGATCCACCGTGGTCAGCCACCAGGGATCACCGTAGGCCTTCCGGCCGATCATCACGCCGTCGAGGCCGGCCGCGAGGTGCTGCCGGATCCCGGCCTCGGTCCCGATACCACCGTTGATGATCAGCTCCAGGTCGGGAAAATCGCGGCGCAACTGATAGACGACATCAGGGCGCAGCGGCGGGATCGTCCGGTTCTCCCTGGGCGACAGGCCGGCGAGGAAGGCCTTGCGGGCATGGATGATGAAGGTGCGACAGCCGGCGGCAGCGACGACACCAACGAAATCCCGAACGAAGCCATAGTCATCCCGGTCGTCAACCCCGATCCTGGTCTTGACGGTAACCGGCAGGGGTGTCACGTCGCGCATCGCCGAGATGCATTCCGCGACGAGCCCGGGAGACTTCATCAGGCAGGCCCCGAAGGCACCCTCGGACACCCGCTCACTCGGACAACCGGCATTCAGGTTGATCTCGTCATAGCCCTCGGAAGTCGCGAGGCGGGCTGCGCCCGCCAGCAGTTCGGGATCGCTACCCCCCAGCTGGACCGCAACGGGGTGCTCCGCCGGATCGAAACGCAGCCAGCGATGCCCATCGCCCCGCACGATCGCCGCTGCGGTGATCATTTCCGTGTAAAGGCGGATACGTGGCGAGAGCAACCGCAGAAAATAGCGGCAGTGGCGGTCCGTGCAGTCCATCATGGGCGCGACAGAGACGCGGCCGGACGAAGCCCTGGGGGGAATCACGGAAAGGTCGTTCATGAGCCGTCGTCGGGTACCTGGGAGCCCGGAAAGGCTGGCGCGCCAAACGGGGCCGCCAGTATGGGCCGCAAGAGCGGGGTGAGCAACGCCAGCCAGATGCCGCCGCCGGCCGGCGTTGCCTGGAGGGCCGGCGCCCGGGACGTCACAGTGAGACCGGCTCCGCCGCCGCCGCTACGCGATTTCCCCTAGACTTGTACGCGAATACCGGAAGGACGCGACGCGAATGACCGAAACGCAATCTGGCCGGGGGGCGGTGCTTGTCACGGGCGGTGCCGGCTACATCGGCAGCCACGTTGTCCGCCAGCTGGGAGACGCTGGCGAAGACATCGTCGTCCTCGACAACCTGAGCACGGGATTCCGTTCGGCGGTCACCGCCGGCACGCTGGTAGTCGGTGATACGGGGGATCGCGATGTGGTGAGCCGCCTCATTGCGGCGTACCGGGTCAGGACGATCCTGCACTTCGCCGCCCATACGATCGTCCCGGAGTCCGTATCCAATCCCCTCAAGTACTACGGCAACAATACCTGCGCAACCCGGAACCTCATTGAGTGTGCGGCTGACGCCGGCGTCCGGCACTTCATCTTCTCCTCGACCGCGGCCGTGTACGGCATCCCCCCGGACGGCTTCGCGGCGGAGGACAGCCCCACCGTGCCAATCAACCCATACGGCACCTCCAAGCTCATGAGCGAGTGGATGCTGCGGGATGCCAGCGCCGCCCATGGCTTCGACTACGTCGTGCTCCGGTATTTCAATGTGGCCGGGGCAGATCCGGGAGGGCGGCTGGGCCAATCCACCTCCGAAGCGACGCTGCTGACCAAGGTGGCCTGCGAGGCCGCCGTGGGCAAGCGCCCGCACGTGTCGATCTTCGGCACCGACTACGCCACCCCCGATGGCACGGGCGTCCGCGACTACATCCACGTGGAAGACCTGGCGACGGCCCACCTGGACGCCCTACGCTACCTCCGCCAGGGTGGCAGATCGACGCTGCTGAATTGCGGCTACGGGCACGGGTACAGCGTGCGGCAGGTCATTGATGCCGTCGACCGGGCGAATGGCCAGGCGCTCCTGCGCCGCGAGGAGCCCCGGCGCTCCGGCGATCCCCCGGTGCTGGTCGCGCGCGCGGACCGGATCAGGCAGGTGCTGGGATGGCAGCCGCGGCATGACGACCTCGATTTCATCGTCGAAACCGCCCTGCGCTGGGAACGCCGCCTGCAACGGCAGCCGATGGACTAGGCACCGCGATCCTTGTCGTAGTGAATCCCGTACTTTTCGAGCAGGTCGTACAACGTCGGCCTGGTCACCCCGAGGAGCTGGGCGGTCCTGGAGATGTTGCCGTCGGCGTACGCAAGCGCATTGCGGATGGCCCGGGTCTCAGCCTCCCGCCGAACCTCACGCAGATTGACGTTCGGCTGCTGCTCGCCGTCCATGGCTAGACCGAGATCGGCGGCCGTGACGTAGCGGCCCTCAGCCATGATGACGGCGCCCTTGAGCTTGTTCTCCATCTCGCGGACGTTGCCGGGCCAGGCGTAATTCTCGATCGCGTTCTGCGCATCGGGGCTGAAGCCCCGGAACTGCCTCCGGTGCTGGGCCGCGAAGCGCTCGAGGAGCGTGCGGGCGAGAAGAATCCGGCACCCTCCTTCCCGTTCGCGCAGGGGCGGGATGCGGATTGTGATCTCACTGATGCGGTAGTAGAGGTCTTCCCGGAAGCGGCCCTCCTTGATCGCCACATCCAGGTTCTGATTGGTGGCGCAGACGACGCGTACATCGACCGGGATCTCCTCACGGCCACCGACCCGCTCAACCACCCGCTCCTGCAGGAAGCGCAACAGCTTGGCCTGCAGCGCCAGGGGCATGTCGCCAATCTCGTCCAGAAAGAGCGTCCCGCCGTCGGCGTGCTCGATCTTGCCGGGAGTCTGCTTGACAGCGCCCGTGAAGGCTCCACGCTCGTAGCCGAAGAGCTCGCTCTCGAGAAGGTTCTCGGGGATCGCTGCGCAATTGATCGCGACAAAGCCCTTGCCGATCCGGGGGCTGAGGGAATGCAACGCGCGGGCGAGGACTTCCTTGCCCGTGCCACTCTCGCCCAGCAGCAGCGTGGTGGCGGTCGTGGGCGCGACCTTCTCGATCATCCTGCACACCTGCAGCATCTTCTCACTCGCTGCCACGACCCCATCGAGCGGCGAGGAGCTCTGCTGCTGCAGCAGGCGCTGGTTCTGCCGCTCCAGCTCATAGATGTGGTACGCACGGTCTACGAGCAGATGCAGCGTGTCCGTGTCGACCGGCTTCTGGTAGAAATCGTAGGCACCGAGCCCGACTGCGCGGACCGCGTTCGCGTGGTCGCCGTGCCCGGTGACCACGATCACCTTGGTATCCGGAAGCAGGGCCAACGCCTGCTCCAGCGCCGCAAAGCCCTCGCTGACGCCCTCTGCGTCCGGGGGGAGGCCAAGGTCCTGAAGGACCACGGGTGGCTCATGCCGGCGCAGCTGCGCAAGCGCGCTTTCCCGGTCTTCCGCGACCAGCACCTCGTAATCGGTGAAGCACCAGCGTAGCTGGCTCTGCAGCCCGGGGTCGTCCTCGACGACGAGTAGCTTCCTGCGCTGGTCAGTCAACGATTTCTCCTGCGTCCATGCGCGATGATGATAGCGCACCGGCCGCGGACCTCAGGGGACTGGCATCGCACTTCCCGGGTCATGGGCCGGAAGCCGGATGAAGAACCGGGTGCCATGGCCCGGTTCCGACTCCACGCGCAGCGACCCGCCCGAGTCCGCGACGAACATCCGCGCCTGGTAGGCCCCGATGCCCATCCCCTTGCTACCCTTGGTGGTGTCAAACGGCCGGAACAGGCGATCCCGCACGAATTCCGGGTCCATACCGCAGCCGTCATCGGCAATCTCGATCACAGCGCTGCCGTCGGCCTGGGCCACGCGCACCGTGACGTGGCCGTCACGCGGGGTTGCCTCCTGGGCGTTCCGGATCAGGTGCGCCAGAACCGTCGTCAGCCTCTCCCTGTCGATCCAGACCGACACCTCATCGGACTCGTCAACGAGTTCGGGAGCGGGCTCCCGCGACCGACACCGCTCGATCGCGTCCGCCGCGGTGGCCGCCACGCGCACGCGCTGCCGCGGGCCAACCGTCTCGCCTCCCTGGAGCTGCTGCAGGAGCTTGTTCATACGGGCTACCGAGTTATCGATGGTCGCCATGGCATCCTCGAAGAACGCGGGGTTTCCCTTGTGGCGGGCCGCGTTCTGCACCATGAGGGACTGCTGCGCAATGAGGTTCTTCAGGTCGTGCATGACGAACGCCGTCAGGCGGTTGAACGCCTCGAACTGCCGGCCCTCCGCAAGGCGCTGGTCAGCGTCGTACTGGGCAAGGAACGCGGCAACCTGGCGGCCGGAGGTCCGCAGCAGGTCGATTTCCTCGAAGGTCAGGCGGAAAGCCGAGCTCGACTGGAACAGCACGATCAGCCCGATCAGCGTCTCATTGCTGATCAGCGGGACAATCAGCAGGCCCTCCGGGAAGGACGCCAGCCACTCCGGCCGACGCAGACCCCCGTAAAGCTCGGGGCGGCGTGCGAGCTCGGCCGTATCAATCGTCCACTGGCGTTCGAGCATGAACGCCAGCGCGGGATCGTCCGGAAGAATGCGCTCCTCGGGCAGTGCCCGCGTATTCCAGCCGGCCGTTGCCGTGAAGGCCCCCCCGTCACGTGTGCGCATCCAAAGCACGCCGGCAGGGCTGCCGACGATCTGGGCGACACCGCGAATGGCCCGCTCCGGGAGCAGCGCCTTGGAATCGGGCGACACCAGGGTATCGATGAGCCGCAGCCACTCTTCGCGGTAATCGTAGCGAAATGGCAGGAAGTGCTTGCTGACGTAGACCCGCAGTCGGGCGTTGAGCCGCTCCGAGAACAGCATGAGGCCCATCGGAACGCCGGTCGCCAGGATCAGTAACAGCGCGGCCTGCTGTGCAGCCGCGGGCGCCATGGACCGGAACACGGGCAGGAGCAGCAGTACGAGCAGGAGTATGGACAGTGTCGCGAGGAAGCGGGGTGCGTAGCTGCGTGCTTCCGGCGACACGAAGATGGCCAGCGACCACTGGGGACGCAGGCGGAGGCCGAACAGGAGCAGCAGGCCGGAAACGGCCAGGGCCGCCCCGGTGCCGCCCAGTAGCGGACGCGGGACCCCCGCCCCCGCCGCCGCGACAATGGCAAGGACCGCCTGCGCGCCCGTGGCAAGGCCAGAGGCTGCAACCAGGGAACGGAGAGCAGTCCGGCTCTCGATCGGCGCGTCCCGCCCGAGCTGCGCTGCGAGGGCCAGGCTGACCAGGGCGATGCTCGCCGCAGAGATGCTGAACAGCATTCCCTGCCACGACGTGCCCTCCCGCGACGTGAGCCACGCCATGAGTCCCGAAGCGCCGAGCACCACTGCCCAGAACAGCCTCAGCAGGCGCTTTACCACCTCGGGCATGGACTGCTCGTAGGGACCGCTGAGCAGGCGGTGAATCAGGGCATACCAGCTGAACAGGTGGACGACCTGAAGGGCGTAGAAGCCGGCAGGGAAGCCGCCCGCGAGATCGAAGAACGCCGGCTGCGCCACGAGGACGCCCCAGGCAATGGAGGTGACGAGAACGCCCAGCATCTGCGTACGCACCAGGACGCTGCCCCGGGCCAGCAGGACGTACGCACCGACGAGCGCATGCACGAGGGCCATGACGCCGGCCCACAGAGTCGGATTGAAGAACGTGGCGATCACGGCCACATCATAATGCCAATCCAGTCATACGGTTAGCGCGTAATTCACGAATCTTGCGCAGAATCGCCGGCACCGGAAAACGGGGCCGTGAACAGGCAATTGGCGTCCCCACGGGGATTCGAACCCCGGTTACCGCCGTGAAAGGGCGATGTCCTAGGCCTCTAGACGATGGGGACCCGAGGCAAATGCGAAGGCGCGGCGCGGGAGGGAAGGTCTGGTGGAGCTAGTCGGGATCGAACCGACGACCTCTTGCATGCCATGCAAGCGCTCTCCCAGCTGAGCTATAGCCCCACACGGCTGGCGCGGCAATCTACGCGAGCGCGCCGGAGCCTGTCAAGGAAAGCGCCCTGCCGAGGCGCTCCAGGACCTTCTCCCGGCCCAGCAACTCCAGCGTGACGTCGATCGGGGGCGACACGGTGCCGCCCGTCACGGCGACGCGCACCGGCTGGCCCAGCTTACCAAAGCCGACACCGCAGTCAGCGGCCACAGCAGTCATCACCCCGTGGATCTCGCTGCGGTTCCAGGTGGCCAGGGCGCCGAGTCTCGATGCCAGAAGCGCGAGGGGCGCGCCAATGGCGGGAGTGAGGTGCTTGCGGACGGCTGCGTCGTCGATCTGCAGCGGCTCGCGATACAGGTAGGCTGCGGCCTCCGCAAGCTCCCGCAGCGTCGCCGCCCGCTCCCGGTACGCCTCGATCACGGTCGCCGGTGCAGGCCCCTGAGCCGGGTCGAGTCCCGTACGCTGCAGCTGTCGTTCGAACGCGGCCACCAGGCTATCCGGCGCGCTGCTCTTCAGGTACTGCTGGTTGAGCCACCTGAGCTTCTCGCCGTCGAAGCGCGATGCGGAGGAGTTGACGCCACTGATGTCGAAGAGCCGGATCATCTCCTCGCGGGAAAACACCTCCTGATCGCCATGGGCCCAGCCAAGGCGCACGAGGTAGTTGAGCAAGGCATCCGGAATGAAGCCCTCGTCCCGGTACTCGAGGACGTTGACCGCTCCGTGGCGCTTGGAAAGCTTGGCGCCGTCGCTGCCGAGGATCATCGGCAGATGGCCGTAGACGGGCACGGGATAGCCGAGCGCCCGGATCATGTGCATCTGCCGTGGCGTGTTGTTCAGGTGGTCGTCACCGCGGATGACGTGCGTGATCCCCATATCCCCGTCGTCCACGACAACGCCGAAATGGAAGGTGGGAGTCCCGTCCGACCGCATCAGGATCAAGTCATCCAGCTCGGAATTCTGGAACTCGACGCGGCCCCGAACCAGGTCATCGACGACGGTCACGCCGTCGCCCGGAGTGCGGAATCGCAGGACCGGTTCGACGCCGGGCACGGGGCCGACGCGATCCCGGCACCGGCCGTCGTAGCGTGGATTCTCGCCGCGGGCCATCTGGGCGGCCCGCCGGGCCTCCAGCTCCTCGCGCGAGCAGTAGCAACGATAGGCCTTGCCCTCCCGCAACAGGCGATCCGCGACCTCGGCGTAGCGCTCGAAGCGCCGGGTCTGGTAGTAGGGCCCCTCATCGTGATCCAGGCGCAGCCAGGCCAGGCCATCGAGTATCGCGTCCACCGCCGCCTGCGTGGAACGCTCCCGGTCCGTGTCTTCGATGCGCAGGACGAACTGGCCCCCGTGATGGCGGGCATAGAGCCAGGAGAACAGCGCGGTCCGTACTCCCCCGATGTGGAGGAAGCCGGTCGGGCTCGGAGCAAAGCGTGTCTTGACCGTCATGACGACCTGCGCAAGGGAGTGCCGGATCGGATTTTATCCGGATTGTTGGCACACTGCCGGGATGCTGGAGTCCGAACTGCCGGAGATCCGCGCCGCAATCGCCCGACTGCTGCCGGCGGGAGTCGTCGTGAGCGCCGGCCGCATCGCTGACGCCAACGCACCCCTGACAGCAGCGGAGCTGACTTCAGCCGCCCGCATGAGCCCGCGGCGGCTGCGGGAGTTTGCCGCCGGCAGGCACCATGCGCGGAGTGCACTTGAGCAACTGGGGCTGCGCTCGCCGCAGCTGGCGGTGGGTCCGGACAGGGCCCCGCAGTGGCCCGCGGGCTTCGTCGGCAGCATTTCACACGCGGGAGACCTGGTGCTGGCGGTTGCCGCACAATCCAGGGCGCTGCGGGCGATCGGCGTGGATCTCGAGCCTGCCGTGCCGCTCGATGCAGACCTCCTGCCCCGCGTCTGCCGGCCGGAGGAACTGGCGCGGCTGGCCACGTCGGCGGCGCCCTCCAGGAGAGCCAAGCTCATCTTCAGCGCCAAGGAAAGCGCCTACAAGTGCATCGCGCCCCTGACCGGCGCCTTCCTCGAGTTCGAGGAGGTGGAAATACTCTTCGAGGCCGGAGAACCACGATTCCGGGTCCGCTGCCATGGACCGGCCGCCACACTGCGTGGGTCCTCAACCCTCGCCGGGGCGTTCGCCGAGGCCGGGGGCTACTGGGTGACCGCTGCCTGGCAGCTGCAGCCAGGGGGCCCGCGTCAGGAGTCAGACTGACGTGCGTGCACAGCCGGACCCTGTCCGGCGACGGGCTCCATGGCGTCGATGGGCCGACGCAATGCAGACTCGCCCTCGGCCGCCGGCTCCGGCGACGACTGTCCCGACCGCCGGTCCCGACCCGAGCGCCGCTCCGGCCCGGTGTAGCCTGCGTCCACGCCCTTCCGGCGATCGTTCGCACCCTGGCGCCGCGAGATCGGCGTCCGGAGGAAGCGCATGATCTTCCATGCGTGACTGATCATCCAGAAATACCCGATCCCGGTGAGCAGGAACGCTATGGCGACAACGGCCTCGGGCACCTGGAAGTAGATGCTGGCAAGCCCTACAAAGACGCCACAGCTCGCGACCCCGGTCATCACGAGCACGGTCTCGTTCACCGAGTAACCGGCCAGCAGGAAGATGTGATGCAGGTGCTCCCTGTCGGCCGCAAAGGGCGACCGCCCTTTCAGTATCCTCCGGAGCATCATCGAGACGGCATCGAAGATCGGGATCATCAGGAACCATAGCGCGGACGCCGGCGGCAGGGCCCGCGACTGGCCCTGGGACAGGGCGATCGCATACCAGGTCAGGGCGAAGCCGAGGAACATGCTGCCCGCATCGCCCATGAAGACCGAGGCCCGGTCCCTCCCGAGAACTCGGAGATTGAAGAGCAGGAAGGCGAGAATGCCCGTGCCCAGGATCGGCAGGAGGGCCGTGTCCGCGGGAATGCCCCAGGTGTAGGCGGCAAGGATCAGGCCCGACAGCGACGTCAGCGTGAGGCTGCCACTGAGCCCGTCGAGTCCGTCGCACATGTTGAGGGCGTTGATGATGCCCAGGGTAGCGAAGACGGTGAAGGGCACGGCGAGCACCCCGAGCTCCAGCAGCCTGCCTCCGGGCATCATCAGCCCCAGGTCGTCGAGGACGACTCCGGCACCGAAGATCATCAGCAATGCAGCCAGGACCTGGGCCACGAAGCGGACGGCGGGTGAAAGCTCGAAAAAGTCATCGACCATGCCGACCGCGACCAGCAGGAAGCCGGCGCCGAAGAAGCTGTACACCTCGCGCTGGTTCAGGGGAACCGGCCCGTCCTTGCAGAGGAAGAAACCCAGCCCGAGCCCGGCGAAGATGGCCAGCCCCCCGACGAGGGGCGTGGGAGACCGGTGGCTCTTCCGCTCGTTCGGCACATCCACGAGGCCCACGCGGACAGCCACGGGGCGAAGCACGACGATCAGGAGGATCGTCGCTACGAGGGCTACCAGGGGTGCGAACTCCGGGGGCATGCTCTACGCAGACACTAGGCCAAAGTCGACACTAGGCTCGATGCGGGAGGCTGTCTGCGACCCGTCTCACAGGGACACTTCCCCGGGCCCGCCTGGACCGGGAAAATGCGACGACCTAGCGTCGCAGCAAGCCGAAAAGGCCAGTACAATCACCGCGCCGAGTGTATATCGCTGGCCTGGCGCAAATGACCAAGCTGTCCATTCGGTAATGTCCGGCCCCGAGCCGGCCGGCGGGGCCGACGGGGAGTGGTTGCTTTGATTGTGTCAGACAATCCCCCACAGGCACGGTGAAGCTTCGCCCCGCACGGGGTCCTAAGTCAGGAGTGACCATATGAGCAACGGATTACGCGCTGCCGCCCTGGGAATGATAGTTGCCGGCCTCGGACTGGCGGGCCCGGTCTCGGCGGCCGATAACGTTCAGCCGGCGGCAGCCGACGCCGGCGGGTATGCGGTGAACCCGGGCGACATCCTCGAGATTTCCGTCTGGAAGGAGGAGGACCTCCTGAAACAGGTGGTCGTCCGTCCCGACGGCTACTTCTCCTTTCCCCTGACCGGCGACATCCGCGCCGAGGGGCGCACCATCGAAGACGTGCGACGGGACGTGGCGAGCCGCGTGTCGCGCTTCGTGCCTGATCCCGTCGTCAGCGTTGCCGTCCTGGAACCGCGGGGCAGCAAGGTCTACGTAATCGGCCAGGTGAACCGTCCCGGGGAGTACCCGATCAATCGCTTCGTGGACGTCGTCCAGGCGATCAGCATGGCGAGCGGGTTCACGCCATTCGCCCAGCTCGACAGCATCAAGATCCTCCGTCGGGAGGGCGCCACGCAGACCGCGATTCCCTTCGCCTACGGGGATATCGCGGCGGGCAAACGCCTGCAGCAGAACATCGTGCTCGTGCCCGGTGACACCGTGCTGGTGCCGTGACAGGGCTCCGCAACCCCGTGCGGCGCAGCCTGGCGGCGCTCCTGCTGACCGCGATGCCGGGCGTGCCGGCCTTCGCGTACTGGGAACTCACACCCCAGGTCGAAGCAGGAATGACCAGCGAGAACAACCCCCGGTACGTCAGTGACGAGGAACAGCCGTTCATCCTCGCGCTCAATCCCGACGCGACGGACAACGTCCTGGGCGTCTATCTCGATGCCCGGCTCAAGGGCGCCTACAAGACGCCGAGTACCGAGGTTTCGCTGCTACCGCGGATCAGGCAGACGAACTACCTGAAGAGCAACAAGGATCTGAACGACGACGACTGGTACGTGGATTTCGCGGCGGCGCACAACGGCATCCTGGGCAGCATCGGCCTGACCGCCAACTATCAGGATACCGGCGTGCGCACCAGCGAGTTCGAG
>Ga0224500_10002042_pt1 | contig 11244 bp, 12 predicted proteins | sample SF_Oct11_sed_USG_FD_168126 | JGI IMG/M metagenome (GOLD analysis project Ga0224500, IMG submission 168126) | Sediment microbial communities from San Francisco Bay, California, United States - SF_Oct11_sed_USGS_4_1 | ecosystem: Environmental > Aquatic > Marine > Sediment | place: USA: California... | reverse complement strand
TTGCTGCAGTGGTGCTGATTTTTTCGCAGATTTTCAAAAAGCCACTGGCTGAAGTCAGCCAGGTTTACTACGGTATCAGCGGTTCCTGGGATGAACCCATCATTGAATCGGTGACAGCGGCCGAATTTGCTCAGCAGGCCGTCCGGGCCGGTTGCATTAACAAGGCGGAATAATATGCGGGTCGCAGCAATTCAAATGAACAGCGGTGCGGATGTGGACGCTAACCTCAGGCTGGCCGATCAGCTGCTGGCCGGCGCCGCAGCGGATGGCGTCGGACTGGCGGTGCTGCCGGAGAATTTTGCCTTGATGCCGCGCAAGAGTCGCGACAAGGCAGCGCACGCCGAGGAGCGCGGTCAAGGCCCTATTCAGGATTTCCTGGCCGATGCATCGCGCCGCCTTGGCATGTGGATTGTGGCAGGCAGCATGCCGCTGGTCTCACCACAGGCCGAACGCGTGTATGGCGCCTGCCCGGTCTATGATGATCGCGGCAAGCAGCAGGCCTGCTATCGGAAAATGCACCTGTTTGACGTCAAGTTGCCGGACCTCGAGGAGTCCTACCAGGAGTCCTGGTCAATGTACCCCGGCGACGCACTGGCTGTTGTCGACACACCGATTGGCAGGATCGGGCTGAGCATTTGCTACGACGTGCGCTTCCCGGAACTGTTTCGGCGCCTGGTTGACCAGGGTGCGAGCGTGTTCACGGTACCTGCAGCATTTACCAAAGTAACCGGGCTGGCGCACTGGCATGTCTTGCTGCGCGCCAGGGCCATCGAAAATCTGGCGTATGTGATCGCAGCCGGGCAATATGGTGAACACTCGGACCAGCGATTAACGTTCGGGCATTCGATGATTGTCGATCCCTGGGGGCGGATTCTGGCGGAGCAGGCCGAGGGCAACTGTCACGTCGCAGCCGAGATCGACCCGCAATTGCCGGCGAAGATTCGGGCGGAGTTCCCGGCCCTGGCAAACCGGCGATTGGAAAAAGCTTGAGCAACAACGAACAAACCACGATTGACGCAGTGCTGTCGCACACGCTCGAACCAGCGGGGCTGGATGAACGGGCATTGAGCCGAACGCTTGGCTCAATGATGCATGGCGGAGTCGATTATGCCGACCTGTACTTCCAGGTAAGCCGCCAGGAAAGCTGGTCGGTTGAAGACGGCATTATTCGCGAGGGCAGTTACAGTCTCGACAAGGGCGTCGGCGTGCGCGCGGTCAGCGGCGAAAAGACCGGTTTCGCTTATTCGGACGAGTTACTGCTGCCAGCGCTGCAACAGGCAGCGTCCGCGGCCCGTGCCATTTCCCGCAAGGGCGAATCAAAGGCGGTGCAAGCCTGGCAGCGCGACAGCTCGCCGCCAATGTATCCGCGTATCGATCCGACCAGCAGCATATCGGACCAGCAGAAAACGGTGATGCTGAACGCCCTCGAGCAGGCCACTCGCGCCCTCGACCCGCGCGTCGAGCAGGTCATTATCAGCCTGAGCAGTTGCCACGAGCTGGTATTGGTGGCTGCTTCCGATGGCACACTTGCCGCCGATGCGCGGCCGCTGGTACGCCTGAATGTGAGCGTGATACTTGTGCAGAATGGTCGCCGCGAACAGGGTTATGCCGGTGGCGGCGCGCGCACTGATCTGAATTATTTCCTGTCGGGCGATATACCGCTGCAATATGCGCGCGAAGCCGTGCGCCAGGCGGCGGTACAAATGGAGGCGATTGCAGCCCCGGCAGGAACCATGCCGGTGGTGCTCGGGCCTGGCTGGCCAGGCATCCTGCTGCACGAGGCCGTTGGACACGGCCTGGAAGGGGACTTCAATCGCAAGGGTACCTCGGCATTCTCCGGCCGCGTCGGGCAGCGCGTTGCATCGCAGCAATGCACGATCGTTGACGATGGCACCTTGCCAAATCGTCGCGGCTCGCTGGCGATCGATGATGAGGGCACGCCAGGACAATACAACGTGCTGGTCGAGAACGGCATTTTGCGCGGTTATATGCAGGACAAGCTCAACGCCCGCCTTATGGGTGTCTCCCCGACCGGCAATGGCCGACGTGAATCCTTTGCACACATGCCAATGCCGCGCATGACCAATACCTACATGCTGTCCGGTCCGCACGTTCCGGAGGAAATTATCGCCTCGGTGAGCAAGGGGCTGTACGCGCCAAATTTCGGTGGCGGGCAGGTGGATATCACCTCCGGGAAATTTGTATTTTCTGCGAGCGAGGCGTACCTGATCGAGCACGGCAAAATCACCGCACCGGTGAAAGGTGCGATGCTGATCGGTGACGGACCGGAGGCGTTGCGCCGTATCTCGATGATCGGCAACAACCTCGAGCTCGATACGGGCGTCGGCACCTGCGGCAAAGAAGGGCAGTCCGTGCCGGTTGGCGTCGGCCAGCCGACCTTGAAGATTGACGAAATCACGGTCGGCGGTACGGCTTGACATAAACACGCGCATTGGACCCTGAACGATCGAGTCTGTGAGATCGCTCACTCAATTCAACATAGTGTTTCGGTACTGTGTCCCGGTCACATGGAGGGACACCTTGATGGCATTCGAAAATACAATTACAGAAATGGATCTGGACGCCAATTCGAGGCATTTCGTGCAGAGTCTGGGCAAGGAAGGGCAGGACTACGAGCCGGATCTGGTGGTGGATGGTATGTCTGAGTCCATCCTGTCGCGCCTGTTCAGCCTGTTCGGGATAGGCCACTAGAACCCGGTTTCGCGCGCGTTCCGCTGGACTCGGCGGCTGCGGCTATGGACAATCAATAGCCATGTGGGTCGCCAAGCCAATCTACGAAAGCCTTCCGTACTTCTACCTGCTGGTCGGTGCGCTTTGCCTGGCTGCCTCGATGTACGTCAACCACTGGTATTGGCCGACGATAAGTTTCGGTACGGGGCTGGTGTGCCTGGTGGCCGGATTGGTGGTGTTACTAAAGCGCCGCGACTTTCGCAACACAGACCGGCGCACTGGACACTAGCGGTATTAGCCGGCCGCCGACGCTTCGTCGTCGCTAGCGCGCCGCAAGTCGGTGTAGACGAGTTCATGCACGCCGAGCGAAACCACGTCACCGTCCTGCAACAGGTATTTCTTGACCTGCTTTTCGCCGACGAAGACGCCGTTTGTACTGTTCAGGTCCTCGATCGTGCACCCTTGTTCGTCGCTGATCAGCTGCGCGTGATGTCGGCTGACAAACTTGCTCTGGATGTAGATCTCGTTGTCTGGCGACCGCCCGATGATAATTCGTCCGGGGCCAAACGAATGTAGCGAAAGTGACTCGCCTTCGGAGCGAACCTCAATCTGGGTAAGCGCATTTTCGCCGCTATGTCGAGCGGCAACCTGGCGCAGCTTTTCAAACAGGCCGGTATTGCTTTCGTGTTCTTTCCAGTTCAGTTCCGCTACCGCTGCCATGATGTCATCGGCAGACAATGAGGTTTTCTCGCCAGCGAAAGCGCACAACAACGCCGTATCGCACAAAGTATTGATGAGTCGCGGCACACCGCCCGAATACCGATAGATAACGTCGAAACAGGAGTCATCGAAAATATCATTCGGGGAGCGGCCGGCGACGGCAAGACGATGATCGATGTACTCGCGCATATCGCGCGCATCCAGCGGGCCGAGATGAAAGCGCAAACGTACCCGCTGTACCAGCTGTTTGAGGCTTGGCGAATCGAGCGTTTCTTTCAGTTCCGGCTGACCCGCAAGAATGATGCGCAGCACTTTTTCCTTGTGTGTTTCGATACCGGAAAGCATGCGGATCTCTTCGAGAACCTTCTTGCTCAGGTTTTGCGCCTCATCGACGATCAGCACCACTTTTTTGCCGTTCGAATACTGCTCGATCAGGAACATGTTTAGCGTATCGAGCAGCTCGACCTTGCGCTGGTTGAACGGCTTGAAGCCGAACTCGGTAAGTACCGCCTGCAGGAATTCGGTCGGTGTCAGCTGCGTCTGGGACACCACCGCACAAACGACGTTGTCATCAAGCTCGGCGAGGAAAGACTGCAGCAGCGTGGTCTTGCCGGAGCCGATTTCACCCGTGATGACCACAAAGCCATCGGCCAGCCAGATGGTCGACTCCATATAGGCCTTGGCCCGGGCATGCTGCTTGCTCCAGTAAAGGAAATCGGGGTCAGGAGTCAGGCGGAACGGCTGCTCGCTGAGTTTGAAATGCTCAAGATAGGACATGGCGCCTTTTTGTTTTCCGGCAGTTTACCCGCATTTCATCGCGCCGGGCTACGCTACAGGTCCTCAAGGGGGGCGTGAGCGCGTCACAGTGCCGCGCACTTGCTCCAGCAGCGTGTCACGGCTCGCCGCGGAATCGCCGATGACCGTTATATGCCCGAGTTTTCGGCCCGGCCGCGGCGCCTTGCCATAATCGTGCAAGGTGGCGCCGGTCGGTAGCTGCAAATTGCCGGGCATTACACCGATCAGGTTCAACATGCCGGCATGCCCCAACAGGCGCGGCGTCGGCAGGTTCTGACCGCTGATGGCCAGCAGGTGCGCCGTGAACTGGCTGGGGTCGGCGCCTTCAATGCTCCAATGGCCGGAATTATGTACTCGCGGCGCAAATTCATTCGCCAGCAATCGCCCGTCGGTGACGAACATCTCGAGGGCCAGCACGCCGACATACTGCAGATGCTCGAGCAGGGCGGTGACATACTGTTCCGCCTGACGTGTCAACAGATCATTCTGCAGCGGCGCGGTCGAGGTCTGCAGAATACCTGCCGCATGCTCGTTGCAGGTCAGTGGATAGCAGATGACATCGCCCGACACATTGCGCGCGGCAATTACGGACACCTCGTAGTCAAAGTTTATCCATTGTTCGGCAACAAGGTCGGCGCCGCCGCAGTCCTGCCACGCGGTCTCAATTTCAGCCGCTTGCCGGATCACATATTGCCCCTTGCCGTCGTAACCGAGCCGGCGAGTCTTCAGGACCAGCGGTAATCCAAGACGGCTTACCGCAGCGACCAGGTCCTGCAGCGAATCCACGCGCTCGAAATCCGCCAGGGGAATTGCCAGCTGCTGAAACAACTGCTTTTCGGCAAGCCTGTCCTGTGCGTGGCCAAGCGCCGCCGGCGGCGGATAGACGCGCACCCGGTCTGAGATTTTCAGCAACGCCTCGACCGGAACGTTTTCAAACTCATAACTGACAACATCGCAGCTCTCCGCCAGCATCGCCAGCGCATCGCCATCGTCATACGCGGCTTGTGTGACCGGGCCACATGTGGCGGCCGGCGGCGCCGGCGCCGGGTCAACAAACCTGCACTGCATGCCGAGTTGCCGGGCCGCAAATCCGAGCATCTGGCCGAGTTGACCGGCACCGATTATGCCAATTCGCATGGTTCGAGTGCTTATTGCCTGAGATCGTCAGCGGCCAGCACTTTGTTGGTTTGCTCGTGACGAAAATTGTCCAGGGCCCTGGCAACGGTCGCGTCGTGGTTGGCCAGAATTGCCGCCGCGAGCAGTGCGGCATTGATTGCCCCCGGTTTGCCGATCGCCATTGTGCCAACCGGGACACCGGCTGGCATTTGCACGATCGACAGCAGCGAATCAACTCCCTGCAATGACTTTGACTGTACCGGCACGCCGAGCACCGGCAGGCGGGTTTTCGCGGCCGCCATGCCGGGCAAGTGTGCAGCGCCGCCGGCACCCGCAATAATTACCTTCAGGCCGCGCTCGGCCGCGGTGGACGCATAGGAGAACAACAGGTCCGGGGTACGATGTGCGGACACCACCTTGACCTCGTGGCCAATTCCGAGGCTCTCCAGCGTATCGCTGGCGTGCCGCATGGTATCCCAATCGGACTGCGAGCCCATGATGATGCCGACCTCGATTTTCATTGCGCAATTCTAACCAGAATGTCATGCACGCGCCGGAAAACTTGCCGCTTCAGCGTCTTCTCGGCACGTTCGTTATCGGTTTTATCCAGCCCGTCAAGCAACTGCATCAGCTGCGCATCGACAATGCCGGTGGTGGCGGCGAAATTTTCCCGCGCCGACCGGCCGTCTTGCAGCAGACTATCGCGCCATTTCTCTGCATCGGCAAACAGGCGCTTTTCGAAGAGCTCGCGAGCGCCGACATTCTCGAGACGCGCACGAATAAGGTCCGCATCCGCCTGGCGCATGAGTTTTCCAATCAGCTGCTTTTGCCGGCGCAAGGCGCCGTGCGATTTGATCTTCGCAGCGGCGCGCACGGCGGCAAGCAATTCCTCACCCAGTCCTATTGATTCCAGTTCACTGCTCTTTAGCGGGATCAGATACTCACCGAGCTCCTGCAGTGCGTGTTGTGCCCGCTTGCGCGCATTTTTGCTGGGCTTCTCCATAGTCACCGGCTAAGCTACCCGAGGGTTGCGGACTGATTGCGGGGAGTATTCGTTCACGATGGGCAACATTGCCACAACGGAATCGTTGGGTCAGCAAGAACTCGAAGCGCTGGTGCAAGTTGCGCTCGCAGAAGCCCGGAAACAGGGCGTGGACCAGGCGGAAGTCGCAGCCAGTCACGATATTGGCCTGCTGGCGACAGCCCGGCTTGGTGATGTCGAGAACCTCGAGTACACCAATGACCGTGGCGTCGGTGTCACGGTTTACAAGAACGGCCGCAAGGGCAGCGCCAGCACATCCGATATTTCCGCTGATTCGATCCGCGAGGTAGTACGCAAGGCGTGCACGTTCGCTTCTTATACCGCTGCAGACCCGCACGCCGGGCTGGCCGAGGCTGAACTGATGTGCCGCGAGATACGCGATCTCGACCTCGACTACGAATGGTCGATCGACTCGTCGCAGGCGATCGCGATGGCGATTGACTGCGAAAAAGCCGCATTGGACTTTGATTCGCGCATCACCAATTCCGAGGGTGCAACGGTATCGACCAATCGCGGTACTCGCGCCTATGGCAACACACACGGTTTTATCGGCAGTTACACAAAATCCAGTTATAGCATCAATTGCGTTGTGCTGGGCTCCGAAAACGGCGAGATGCAACGTGACTTTCACTACAGCGCCGCGCGTGACCCGGCGGACCTGGAAAGCGTCAGCTCGATCGGCGAGCTCGCAGCGTCGCGTACCGTAGGGCGGCTCGCGGCGCGCAAGATAAAGACGGCAAAAGCGCCGGTATTGTTTGTTCCCGAACTGGCGCGTGGCTTTATCGGTCACGCTGTTGGTGCAATATCCGGCAGCGCGCAGTATCGGCGCGCGTCGTTCCTGCTGGATGCGCTTGGCGAAAAAGTCTTCCCGGATTTTGTATCCATTCATGAGCGTCCGCATTTGCCGAAGGGGATGGCGAGTGCACCGTTCGACGCCGAGGGCGTCGGCACCTACGATCGTGATGTCGTTGCCAACGGCGTGCTTACTGGATACGTACTTGGCAGCTATGCGGCACGCCGACTCGGCATGCAATCAACAGCGAATGCGGGTGGCACGCAGAACCTGATCGTCGCCGGTAACGGTGGCGACCTCGAAACGCTGATCAGGGAAATGGGAACCGGCCTGCTGGTGGTCGAGCTGATCGGCCAGGGAGTGAATGCCGTGACCGGCGATTATTCACGCGGTGCCGTGGGGCAGTGGGTAGAAAACGGCAAGATTCAGTTTCCGGTGCACGAGGTTACGATCGCCGGCAATCTGCGCGAGTTGTATTCCCGTATCGCCGCAATTGGTAGCGACCAGGACCTGCGTGGCGGGATTCGCTGCGGCTCTCTGCTGGTGGAAGAAATGACTATCGCTGGCGGCTAGTAACGCCTGATGTCCTCGAACACGCGATCCGGCCGGTAGTCGCTGAGGCGGTCGGCTGCGACTCCCGTCGTCAACTCCTGGGCCGCGAGCCGGCCAACGATCGGTGCCAGCGTAACGCCGCTGTGCATGACAGCGACATAGATGTCCGGGCGTTCGGCCGATGCGCCGATGACCGGATGTCCGTCAATCGGCAATGGACGCCAGCCGATATAGACATGCTCGATCTTGACGCCGGCAATGGCCGGAAGAATATTCTCCGCGCCGGCCAGCATTCGCGCCGCATGTTGTGCTGCGATGGCCGGATCCGGGAAATCGTCAGGCCGTTCCTGCAGTCGCAAGGCATGTGCCTCGTCTTGCGGTGCGCCGTCCTGTTCGCCGAGTACGATTCGACCGTCATCGCGCTGGTGCATGTGTATGCCGGGCGCCGCAATGACATGCTGCAACAGCCGCGGTGCAGGGGCCGTGATGGCGATTACCCCCGGTGTCGATCGTTGCGGCACGTTGATGCCGGCAATTCTTTCGGGGAGGTCAACCGCCGCACCGGTCGCAAGTACCAGCCGGTCGGCCGGGATCGGCCCCGCCGAGGTGAGCACCGACACCAGTCTGCCGTTGCTCAGCGCGACATCCACCAGCTCGGTCGGATAATTCAAGGACGCACCCAGCGCCACGGCCGCGGCAAGCAGCTTTTGCGTCGTAACGACAGGATCAGCGGCACCGTCGTTGGGCGAATAGGCGGCGCTGGCTGGCGACTCGATGCGAACGCCCGGTTCCAGCACTGTGAGTTCCGGCGTCGAAACCATGCGCGCGGGCTCGCCCCACGAAACCTGTTCTGCGATCTGCGTGGCGAGCGTGGCCTGGCGTGCGGCATCATCAAACCATTCCAGTGAGCCGCCCCAGCGAACCGGCAGGTCAAGCGCCTGATGTAACTCATGCCAGTAGGCGACGCTCGCCTGGCTGAATGCGTGGTAGCTCCTGGGTTGCTTTGCCCAGGTCGCATTGATCCAGGCGAATGTGCCACGGCTGGCGTGGCTTGCCGGACGTTCCTTGTCGATGATGGTGACTGCTGCACCCGCTTTGGCCAGGTGGAAAGCGATCGACGCACCGATGATACCGGCGCCGGCAACCACGATCCTCAGGGGTGCCGTTGGCCCGCCGCGCGTGTCGCACGCCGCCAGCGTGGCGGCTGCCAGCACCTTTAATAGAGTGCGCCGATCCACGCGTCGCTAGCGAGCCGTTTCGGCCGCCAGCTGCTGCAGGTATTTTGCAAACGCCGGGTCCTCGCCAATCAGCAGCGCCGGCATCGCCTCGCGAAAATCCTCGCGGTAACACCATTCCTGCATGAAATCTTCCCAGGAACGCCAGCGGCGTGCATCCTTGCCGGTAAGACCTTCTTCATACAGCAACAGGTAGGCTCGTTCGAAAATCGCGATCAGCATGCCGAAGATCGCCTGCATGCGCTCGCGCTGTTCCGCCGACAAGTCGCCGGTGCGCGCCTGGGACAACAAGCGGAGGTCGGGATTTTCCAGCGCGAGGCGCAGGAAGTCGTGATAACTGGCGGCAACGGTTTCATAGACTTCCTCTTCCTCGGCCGCGCGCTCCTTGTGCTTTTCGAACAGGAATATTGCGACCGCCGCCGGCAGGCCCAGCACCGTCACGATGTAGCTCAACAGCTCCCAGGTCTCGATGCTCATGTGAATTAAGATTCGCCAGTGGGGTGATGGTCGGCTCGATTCTAGACGTTCGCCGCGCGCATGTCACAGCCCCGGCCGGTGCTACTTGAGGATCTTGTAGTAACACCACAGCATGAAGATGACCACAGACAGCACCGCGATGGTCATGAAGAGTACAGCAAGCAGAGTCATACCCGACTCTCCAGGCCGGCATCGGCATCAACTGGTTCGGCCAGCGGCCGACCGTCGTCAACATCCATGCCTGCCGCCCGCCATCGCCGCGTGCCGATGGCGGTGACGATCATGAGCATGGCAATACTGCCGAGTATCACCAGCCATGCGTAGATCACCGCGCGATCCGGCAGCACTCCCGATTTCGGGTCTCCCAGCACAGATTGCACATAGGGTGGCAGGTTGTACCAGCAGAAGCCGAGGAAAATTACGAGCAGGTAGGTTGGTGATACGTACTTGATGATGAACCGGAATACGCGCGGAATCCGGATCTGTGCACCACGATGCGCCTCTGCCAGGCCCTTGTCGACGCCGAATACCCATGAAAAGCAGATTATCTGCGTGCCGGCGACGACGAAAATCATGAACGTACCGACCCAGAAGTCCAGCGTATCGAGTGCCACCAGCCCCTTGCTGAACCAGAGCACAAACAGGTTGCCGGCGACACACAGGCCCGCGACCACAACGGTGGCTCCTTTGTGTGACAGGCCGAGTGCTTCCTGGAAAAACGCCTTGGTCGGTTGCAGCATTGACAATGAGCTCGTGATGGCCGCAAGAAACAGCATGAAAAACCAGATGGCGCCGAAGAAGTCGCCCAGCGGCATGCGTACAAACACTACCGGCAGGGCCGAGAAACCGGTGCTGAAGGTGCCGCCAATATTTGCCTGGGTTGCGGTCAGGCCGAGAAAAACCACTGCGGCGGTGAGCGTAATCATGCCGCCCAGCGCGACCTCGAAAAATTCGTTGGTCGCCGATGCCGTGAGACTGGAAAGCACGATGTCGTCATCTTTCCTGAGGTACGAGGCGTAGTTGATAATGACGCCAAAGCCGACGGAAAGGCTGAAGAAAATCTGCCCGGTCGCCGCAAGCCAGGTCTGAAAATTTCCGAGCGCGGCGAAATCGGGGTTCCACATGAAGTTCAGTCCGGCGGCCACGCTTTGCTCCGGCAGGCTCGGATCCGGAGTGCCGAGTGTCAGCACGCGAATGAGCACGATCAATGCGCATAAGGCCATCGCCGGCATGGCCCAGCGGCAAAAGGTTTCGATCCCGCGGCTCAGTCCGCGATACAGAAAGTAGATATTGAGTGCGAATGTGATGGCCCAGAAAATGACCGATGCATGCAGTCCACCGGAGGCGAGCAGGCCATCGAAATTGGCACCGGTCGTTTCGTTGAAATACAACCCGGAGGCTGCAACCTGTTCTGCAACCGTCTGCCCGGGTACGATGCCGATGCCACCGCTGACATAACTCCAGGCGTAAGACAGGCACCAGGACTCGATCAGAACGTAATAAAAGTAGATTACCAGCGGTACCAGCACGCCGAACGAGCCGAAATAGCGAGCGACCGGTCCACGTCCCCACAAGCCGATGATCGCTGGCGCAGAATGAAATCCTTTGCGGCCGCCATATCGTCCCATGGTCCATTCGGCCCAGCCGATCGGAATGCCGAGCAACAGGAATGCAATGAAATACGGGATAAGGAAAGCACCGCCGCCGTTTTCCGCCGCGTTGCCCGGAAAGCGCAGAAAATTGCCGAGCCCGACCGCTGACCCCGAGACCGCGAGCACGATGCCCAGGCGACTGCCCCAGGCCTGGTTATTGGCAAGCCTGGT
>Ga0224500_10002041_pt1 | contig 11247 bp, 9 predicted proteins | sample SF_Oct11_sed_USG_FD_168126 | JGI IMG/M metagenome (GOLD analysis project Ga0224500, IMG submission 168126) | Sediment microbial communities from San Francisco Bay, California, United States - SF_Oct11_sed_USGS_4_1 | ecosystem: Environmental > Aquatic > Marine > Sediment | place: USA: California... | reverse complement strand
CGAGCCCGGGCTTCAGCCGGGACTCCTCTCGACCCAAACGAGATCGGCCAACGCGCCCGGGAGGACTCGAACCTCCGACCCTCGGCTTAGAAGGCCGATGCTCTATCCAGCTGAGCTACGGGCGCCGACTGCAAGTTGGGAACGACTGGCGGGATGGACAAGGCCAGTCGCGCGTCAGGCGGACTCGATTCTGTTCCGGCCCTGAGACTTGGCTCGGCTGAGCGCCTCTTGAGCAGGCGCGACCAGCACGTTGGGTTCTTCCCCCCGCTCCGGGACCCGGAGGACGAACCCACCGCTGATCGTGAGTTGCCGCGCCACCCCACGCGCGTCCTTGAACGTGAGGCCGAGATCCTGGACGGCGGTGCGCAGCGTGTCGCAGTGGACCCGCGGGGCGGCCGGGTCGCTCGGGTTGGGGAACAGGACGCCGAACGTGCCGCCGTTGTAGCGGGCCACGAAGTCCCCGGCGCGCCGCAGTTGTGCCGAGAGGGTCTCGGCGATCCTCCGCAGCGTACGATCACCTTCGAGATGACCCTCCGCCTGGTTGAACGCCCGCAGGTGGTCCACGTCGAGGAGGGCAAGGCCGAGCGGTTGGCGCAGGCGTTGTGCCCGGCGCGTCTCGTCCGTGGTCGTCTCCTCGAACACGCGACGGTTGGGGATCAACGTGATCCCGTCCAGTCGGTCCTCCCGCTGCCGCTCCTCGGTCATGTCCCGCGCTACGGCGTACATCAGTCCGGTTTCGGGGTCGGGGTAGCACGTCCAGGCGATGACCTTCCAGGATCCGTCCTTGGCGTGGTAGCGGTTCTCGTACTTGAAGCAGAGGTTGCCGGAAGACAGGCGCTGGGTTTCGGCGATGGTCTCGGCCCGGTCATCCGGGTGGACGTACTCCACGAACGGCCGGGAGAGGAGTTCGTCCTGGGAGTATCCGATGACCCGCTCGAACGCGCGGTTGACCTTCAGGAAGTATCCTGAAGGATCGGCCACGCACAACATGTCGATGGCGTAGTCGAAAAACCGCTCGAGGCTGAAGTCCTTCGGTAGCGATGGACGCGCCACGGTGGCTGCTCCGGGTGGAAACGCGATTGCTGAATAGCGCACGATGGGAGCCGGTGGTCAAGGGCTGCTGGCGATCCCCCGCCCCGTCGGTGATACTCCACCCGACCCCGGTGGTGGAGGGACGGTTCCTCATGAATGTGCTCGTTCTCAACTGTGGTTCATCCACGGTCAAGTTCCAGTTGATCGCCACCGACCAGAAACGCATTGATCGGGATGCGGACGAGCGGTTGGCTCGCGGCGTCGTGGAGCGGGTCGGCGGACAAGCCCTGATTTCGCTTCAGGTGGGCGACGGACCGCTCGAGCGCCACGCCGAGCCCCTGCGTGACCACCGCGCGGCCATCGATCTCGTGCTGCGCTGGCTCGTGTCGGCGGAGACACGGGCCGCCGGGGTCGCGTCGTTGGCGGACATTCACGCGGTGGGACATCGGGTGGTCCACGGAGGCGAGCATTTCCGCTCGTCGGTGCGGATCGATCAGGCGGTCGTGGATGGGATTGCCGAGTGCATCGAGCTCGCACCGCTGCACAATCCGGCCAACCTGAAGGGGATCGGGGCGGCCGTTGCGCTGCTCGGCGAGGGACTGCCGCAGGTGGCGGTGTTCGATACGTCATTCCACGCCACGATGCCGCCGACCTCGTACCTCTACGGCGTGCCGTACCAGTTGTATCGGCGGCACCGGATCCGCCGGTATGGGTTCCACGGCACGTCCCATCGCTACATCGCCTATCGGTATCGCCGGCTGCTGTCCTTGGAGAAGGAGCGCGTCAACATCATCACGCTCCATCTGGGCAACGGCTGCTCCGCCTGCGCAATCAGGGCGGGCGTGTCGTTCAACACGTCCATGGGGTTTACCCCGCTCGAAGGGCTGATCATGGGGACACGCTCGGGTGACATCGATCCCTCCCTGGTCGAGTATCTCGCGGTGAAGGACGGGCTCACGCTATCCGAGGTGGACGCGCTGCTGAACAAGCAGTCGGGATTGCTCGGCATCTCGGGACTCACGGGCGACATGCGCGAGCTGCTCGACGAGGTGGCGGAGAATGCGGATCGTCGCTCGGAGCTGGCGATCGCCATGTTCTGTCAGCGGGTCCGCCATTACATCGGCGGCTACTACGCGGAGATGGGCGGTGCCGAGGCGGTGATATTCAGCGGCGGGATCGGCGAGAATGCGAGCGCGGTGCGGGAGCAGGTCTGCGGGGGACTCGATGTGCTGGGACTGGTGCTCGACCCGGTCGCGAACCGGGAGACCGTCGGGGGTGCGGAGGGTTGTGTCTCGGCGGAGGGAAGCCGACTGCGCGCCTACGTCATCCCGACCAACGAGGAACTGCTGATCGCTCGGGACACGTTCCGCGCGGTGCGCGCGGATGCCGGGGGGCGGGTGTCAGCGCCTCGGGTCAGTCGGGCGCTGCGTGACGTCCCGAACGTCTGAGTCCGGTGCCCGAGCCGGCCGGTGTGTGCCCCGGCAGGCTCGGGCCGGCAGTCACTTCATCAGGGGCAATTCGGCGGAGAGCTGCAAGCTGATGAGGTTGTAGATCGCGGACTCGATCTGCACGAATCGGCCGGCGGTCATCGGGTCCAGCGCCTTCGCGTACTTGTTGTAGTACTTCTTCAGCACCTTGCCCTGCTGTTCGTCCAGCTTGAACGCCCGATCCGCGAGCTGCTTGGCCATGTCGTTCGTCATCCGCTCGTAGTTCTCGGCGAAGCTCTTGATGTTGGCGATCCGGCCATCCCACACCTGACGCATCTCGGACGAATACTCGTCGTAGATCGGCCAGAAGATCTCGGCCTGGGAGTCGGTCAGGTTCATGGCCTCGGTGACGAGCGCCGTCTTCTGCGTGCGCAGGTCCTGCCGCAACAGCTCGAGGTACTTATTGGTTTGCGCCCCCTCCATTACCTGCGCCGCAGCCGAACGGCCGCCGGCGGTGAGGGCGAGGACGGCGACGACCGTCGAGAGCCCGATACGATTCATGCGATTCACGGTTCCTCCTAGGTGCAGCGGCGCCGGCGTTCGCCGGCATGGCGGTGGTTGGCGTGTGTCACGTGGACGCGCAATGTAGTCGATCGGGGTGGTGGGCGCACGTCACCGGCGGGGTCCCCGGCTCGACAGCACAGAGCGGGCCCCGGCATCTGCCGGGCCCGCTCCGCGTAGTCGGAGCGGTGGGATTTGAACCCACGACCCCCTGCTCCCAAAGCAGGTGCGCTACCGGGCTGCGCCACGCTCCGAAGGTGCCCCAATTGTAATCGGTCCTGGCAGGATCTGCGCCGGTCTGGGCCTCAGTGCCGTGCCAGGAGCGCCTTGAAGCGAGGATGGCTGCGGAGGGAGTCGAGATCCGGGTCGCGTTCGATCCACTCACGGTTCGCGAATCCCACGTCGAACGCCTCCTCGAGCGAGGTGATCGCGTCTTCGATGTGCCCCTCGAGCGCATAGAGGCACGCGACGTTGTAACGCACACCCGCGTCCTCCGGATCCGCCGCCACCGCCTGGCGCGCCCACGCCAGCCCCTCCTCCTTCCGACCGATCCGGCAGGCGCTCACGGCACACATCGTGGCCGCGCGCGGGTCGTCCGGGTTCAGTTCGAGGTGGCGGCTCGCCACGTCGAACGCGCGCCGGTACGCCGCATCGGATTCCCCCGTTTCCCCCATTGCCTGGTAGGACTGGGCGGCGAAGAACCGGGCCTGGTAGTCCTCGCGCACCCGGGCGGCTTCCTCGAACATCCGTGCGGCCTCCGGGAAGCTCCCCTGCTGGAACAGCACCCGAGCGTAGAAGTACCGTGCCTCGAAGAGCTGCGGATCGAGCCGAATGGCCTCCTGGAAGTGCACGACGGCATCCGCCATCCGCCCGACCTGGAACAGGGCGAACGCCCGTGACGCGTGGGCTTCGGGGAGCTGTGGCGCGAGCTCCAGGGCCCGCGCACTGGCATGGTCGGCACGGTCCAGGTCATCGGCCAACCCCGGGTAGTACATGTGCAGCAGCGATCCGCAGTCCGCGATTCCCGCCCACGCCAGGGCATACGCCGGGTCGATCTCGATGGCCCGCTCGAACATCCGGCGGGCGTACTCGAGGCTCTTCTTGCGGCTCTGTCGGAAGTACTGCCGACCACGGAGATAGAAGTCGTAGGCGTTGACGTGGCTGGTGGCCGGCCGCACCATGGTCCGGTCGCCCCGGTCGGCCAACAGCACCTCGAGCGCGCCCACGATGTTGCGGGTGATGTCGTCCTCGATGGCGAACACGTCCTCGATCTCACGATCATAGCGGTCCGACCAAAGGTGATAGCCATCCGCGACGTCAATGAGCTGGGCCGTGACCCGCAGTCGCTTGCCGGCCCGCCGCACGCTTCCCTCTAACACGACCCCCACCCCCAGCCGGCGACCGACGTCGCGCACGTCGAGTTGGCCTCCCTTGAAGGCAAAGGCCGACGTGCGGGCCGCGACCTTGAGCTCGGGAATGCGCGCGAGCGCCGTCGTGATCTCCTCGGCGATACCCTCCGCGAAGTAGTCGGTCTCGGTATCCCTGCTCATGTTCGTGAAGGCCAGCACGGCAATGGAGCGGCCCGCCGATGGTGCGGCTCGATCGTCCCGCAAGGCCTCCGCGAACTCCGCCGCGGTGGCATGCCGGTCCGCCGGAACGCTGGCCAGGGCCTGCGTGACGGCACGCTCGACGTGCAGCGGGACGTCGGGGCGCACGAGACGGAGGCTTGGCAACGGGCCCGCGGCCTTGCGGGCGAGCACCGCGAGCGCGGTGCGCCCGGTGAACGGCGGTTCGCCCGCCAACGCCTCGTACAACACACAGGCGAGCGAGTAGAGGTCCGTCCGTCCATCCGTCTGCTCGGCCGCGGCCTGCTCCGGGCTCATATAGGCCGGCGTGCCCACGGCGAGCCCCGATTCCGTGAGCCGGTCGGCGCCGAACGCCTCGATGGCGCAGGCCATCCCGAAATCCGCCACCACGGCGTGACCGGCCTCGAGCAGGATGTTCTCGGGTTTGATGTCCCGGTGTACGACGTTGTGGCTGTGGGCGTAGCTCAGCGCGTCGGCTACTTCACACGCAATCTGCACGGCCTCGGCGATCGGCAACTGCCCGTCGCGGGTGAGCCGAGCCCGGAGCGACTCGCCCTCCACGTACGGCATGACATAGAACAGCATGCCGCCGGCCTCACCGGAATCGTGCACTGCGAGGATGTTCGGATGCGTCAGCCTGGCCGCGATCCGGATCTCGAGCAGGAACCGATCGGCCCCAAGGTTCTCGGCCACGGACCGGCGGAGCACTTTCAGCGCGACCAGCCGATCGAGCTTCTGGTCGTGTGCGAGATACACGGACGACATACCACCCCGTCCGAGGAGTCGCTCCACGGCGAAGCGGCCGCTGAGTGCCGCGTTGAGTTGATCACCCGTCGTCTTCGTCACGCCCGTGCCTCTTTGGGAAGTAAACTAGGCGCGGCACCGGCGAGCAGCCACCGTGGCATGCGGGTCGCGAGACGTCGCAGCGACCTTGCACTTGGGCCAGCACTTCTGGCCGACGAGGCGACGGCTACTGGCAGAGCGCCGGCGCGTAGTGTCGCCCGTTGAGGCGCAGCTCGAGAATCCTCCCGTTGTCATCGTCGATGAAGTACACGTATGCCACACCGGTGGACCCGTCGGGGAACGTGAGGTGGATTGCCGATCCTTTGCTGTTCCCGGTCACCTGATACGTGCCGGCGTTGGGATCGTTGTGCAGCCCGTACGCGGACCCGGGGTCACCGCTGTACGAGGATTCGGATCCCGAGACGAACCGGCCTTGACCGTCAAAGAACAGCTTGTACAGCGTCGAGTACCCGCCGTCCGGCGAGCTGGAGTATGCGCACCGCGGCCCCTGCAGAAGAGCCTCCATGCCTCCCCCCGCGGCTCCCCCCGCTGCCACTGCTCCCCCCTGTTGCCGCTGGCATTGCGTGACGGACCCGTCCGGGTTGGTCACCGTGAGCTGGTCGCCGTTGACGGCGTACCCGTACTCCTGCGGTCCCCAGTCACCGGGAACCCGGATCTTGCCCGGTGCCAGTTGGTACTCGGATCGTTCGCCGTTGTAGATGAGTTCGCGGTCGGAAACGAACGAGAGTTGTGCCATCCCCTGCGGTGTTTGACAGCGCCACTGCCCCATGAGCGTGCCTGAGCCGCCGGATTGGACCGCCCCGACCGCCCCGCCGGCGAGCGGGTTCGCGGGTGCCGCGGCTCCCTGGCGGGTCAGGGAGTAGCTCGTCCCGGCACTCTCGAGCCGCATGATCTGCCCCTGCACCACGGCCGTGAATGGATAGCGTTCGCCACCTGCCGTGAAGGTGCCTTCCAACCGGCCGCCCTGTCCTCGCGCCTCGGCCGGGTAGCTCGTCCCCTGAAACACCAGTGCGCCTTGGTAGGAGCCGGCGGCTCCGCTCAGCGTGAGCGCAATGCCGTCTCCGCTGAAACTGCCCACGACCGGATCGCCTCCGCCGCCACCCGCCAACGGATTGGTGCCTGGTACCGGTACCGGTGCCGGTGCCGCGCCCCCGCCGCTCCCGCGGCGCAACACGAGCGTGCGCGCCTTCGAGTAGTCCGGCATGTTGCCGGCGCCGACCTCGATCAGCACCAGGGTGAGCTGCTCGCCCTCGAGCGTGGCCTCGAAGAAGACCCCCCCGTCAGCGCTTGTGATGGCACCCATGGCGGTGCCCTCCTCGACGACGCCCTCCACTTGGAACTGCGCCCCATTGCCGGTCATGGAGCCTGTCAACTGGCCGTCGGCCCCGTGTTGGAGGACGAGGGTCACGCTCCCTCCCTGCGGGTTCGACAGCGTATACGTACCGGTGTATTGCTGGGCGACGACGGGCGTGGCAAGCAGCAGGGCACACGCGGCACCGACGGTGTGGAAGGTCAGCAGGCGCACAAGGGCCTCCGGTGTGAGGGCAATCCAGGTACCGTGATCGGGCACGCCCGAATCTGCGTCAAACTTCGGGCGTGTGCCTGAAAGGCGGCAAGTGGGAGTGCCTCGCTCGGAGTTGCAGTGGAATCCCGAATGAACTTCTTGGTGATTTGCATGCGCCCGATTCCGGAGATAAGTTTGCAGGTCCTGTCATCGTCGTGATGCCCGGGACGGCGTCTGTTTCGAGAGCCTATGAGCGAAATCCGTCGCGCGAGCAAGTGGGAAGTCCAGCTATCGCACTCGCTGGGATTGCTACATCTCAGCAGCCTGCGAGACCGGATTCTGGCGTTCGCGGTGCTCGCGGCGCTCGTGCCCTCGCTGGTGACGGCGGTCCTTGCGTACGACCAGAATCGGCGCTCGATGAACACGCGGATCGGCGAGGAGTTGCGGACCGCCGGCAATCAGGCTGCGCGCGAGGTGGGTCTCTGGTATCAGTCACGCCTGTTCGACATCAAGGTCTTCGCCAGCTCCTACGAGATCACGGAGAATCTCACCCGCATCGACGGCGATGCACGCGTCCGGGCCTACCTCCGCTCGGTGATGGTTCGCGTGGAGCATCTCGACGAGTTACTCGTACTCGACCGTCAGGGTGGCGTCGTAGCCTCGAATCTCGAGGTCCCGGGGGCGGTGTTCCTGCCGGAGGACTGGGCGATGGATGTGTGGGCCGGCCGTGAGGTGGCGGGTCCGCCCGTGCGTAGCAGCCAGGGGGTCACCTCGGTCACGATGGCGGTGCCCATCTATCGCCAAGGGGGCGGATCGGTCGTGGGATCGCTCGCGGCGCGCCTGCGGCTCGACGGACTACTCGAGCAGCTGGCGCCTATCGCGCCGTCGGCCGGTGCGCTGTCGGTGCTCGCCGCCGACGGCGCGCCGGTCTTGCGGGTGGTGCAGTCCGGGGCCGCGGAGCTGGGGCAGCCGATCGCACAGAGTGATCTACTGACCCTCCGCGCGGACACGGGGCAGGTGGTGAGCTTCCGCAGCCCCGCGGGCGAGCAGGCCATGGGGACCATGCGCCCGGTCCCACTGCTCTCATGGCTCGCCGTGGCCGAGATCGGTCAGGAACGTGCGTTCCAACAGGTTCGGCGTCTGCGCAACACGACCGTCGGGATCGTGGTGGCGATCCTGATCGGCGTGGGGTTCATCGGCTACCGGCTCGGGCTGCTGATCGTGCGACCGCTCGATCGCCTCGCGACCGGGGCGGCCAATGTCGCGGAGGGTGACCTCTCGGTCGATCTGCCGGTGATCGGCAGCGGCGAAGTGGCGACGCTGACTGAGGTGTTCAACGACATGGTCCGGCGCCTGCGGGAAGGGCGCGCGCAGCTCAATGACGTCAACGCCACCCTGCAGCAGAAGAATGAGGAGCTTGAGCGTCTCTCAGTGACCGACCAGCTCACGGGGCTCTACAACCGCCGGCGCCTGATGGAGGTGCTGGAGGCCGAGGTCCACCGGTCCAAACGGCACGAGCACCCGTTCGCCGTCCTCATCATGGACGTGGATCACTTCAAGAAGTTCAACGACGCCCATGGGCACCTCGCGGGAGACCGGGTGCTGGCCGGCGTGGCCGAGGTAATGCGGGAGACGACCCGCGAGATCGACACGACGGCCCGCTATGGCGGCGAGGAGTTCGTGGCGGTGCTCCCGGAGACCGACCTCGAGGCGGCGGTTGACGTTGCGGAGCGCGTGCGCGCGACGCTGGCCGCGCGGATTTTCGAGGGGCGACGTGTGACCCTGAGTATCGGGGTGGCGGAGTTCCCGCGGCACGGGGAGGGTGCCCAGTCGCTGATCGCGGCTGCGGACGCCGCGCTGTACCAGGCAAAGGGCGCCGGCCGCAACCGGGTGGTGCGCGCGGGCGCCGCCGCCTGAGGCCCTAGGGCCGCGACTCCACGAGGGAGCGGGCGATCCAGCCCACACGACCCTCCGCGTCGGTGATCCGCACCCATCCTTCTACGTAGGACAGCCCAGTCACCGGCTGTTGCGGCTCGAGCGTGTACAGCACCCGGTAGTTCGTCCCCGGGCCGTCGCGCACGTTCGACCGCGTGTTTGTCTGCAGGCGGAGTGGGGCCTGAAACTGGGTTTCTCCCGGCCGGAGATTCTCGCCCTCCGCCCGGCGGAATCGGTCCGTGCCCTGCCCCGCTTTGGCGCGTGACTGCGAGGCCAGGTAGAGGGCGCCCCCGAAGTTCCCCTGTTCGAACTCCGCGTTGCTTTCCTGGAGCAGTTGTTCCGCCTGACGCACCTCGGGTGCCGACCGCGTCCCGGCTGCCGTCCTGAGGGTGCGGATCGCGAGTTCGGCCTCGGCGATACCGGAGGCCGCCTCCGCCCGGGACGCGACCGTTTGGCTGCGGGCCATAGTACGGACGACTTCGCGCCGCGCCTCTTCGAGCTCCTCCGTGAGGACCTGGATGCGGGCGTCGCGAGTAAGCACTTCCACTTCAATCTGGGAGAGCCGCTGACGGGTGTCCGGGTCCGCCACGGTTTCCACGCGTGAGACCACGCGGTCCACGAAGACCGTGTCGCGGACAACCACCGTCTCCGGCGCCAGACCGTCTCCCGGACTCTTGGCGCAGGCCGTCGCGGCCACGAGGGCGGCTGCGATGGGTAGGGCATATCGTCGCATGATGACTCCGGGCCGGTCAGAGAGGGCAGCGAGGAATCTGTCGGATGTTACCCCTCCCTGCCTGCTCCCGCCATCCCGGACACTACGCCCGGTGCGCGGCCAACCACTCCGCGAACGCCCGGAATGCGCGCGCCCGATGGCTCACCGAGGCCTTTTCCTCGGGTGTCGCCAGGCCGAAGCTCTTGGCGAGGTCGTCCGAGTGGAACAACGGGTCGTACCCGAATCCGGCGCTGCCTTCCGGAGCCGTGAGAATCCGCCCCAGGCAGTCCCCCTCGAACAGATGCGGCACCCCGTCGTGACGCTCGAGAAAACACACGACACAGCGGTAGCGGGCCCGGCGCCGGTCGGCGGATGCGCCGGCGAGTCGCCGGAGCAACTCGGTGTTGTTCGCCGCGTCCTGCTCGGCGGTGTCGGGCGCGGGCGGGAAGGCGAACCGCCGGGAATGCACGCCGGGTGCGCCGCCGATCGCAAACACTTCCAGTCCGGAATCTTCGGCCACCGTGGGAAGCCCCGCCAGTTTGGCGAAGTACTCGGCCTTCCGCCGGGCGTTGCCCGTGAAGCTCTCCGCGTCTTCGATGGCGGCCTCCTCCGGGCGCTCCCACAACCCGCGGTCGTCCGGGAACTCGAGGGCGAACCCGACGTCACTGAGGAGCGCGCGGATTTCGCGCTGCTTGCCGGGGTTGCGGGTGGCCACGAGCAGTTTGGGCTTCATGCAACCGTCTCCCGCTGGCGGGTGAAGAGGTGACTGATCCCGCGGTCGGCGAGCGCCAGCAATGCGTCCAGGTCGCGACGACCGAAATGCCCGGCCTCTCCGGTGGCCTGGACCTCGACGTACTGGTCGGGCTCGAGCACGACGACGTTGGCGTCCACCTCGGCGTCGCGATCCTCCGCGTAGCACAGATCGAGGACCGGCTCTCCGTCAACGATGCCGACCGAGACCGCAGCCACCCACCGACCGAACGGATCCGGCACGCCGTGGGTCTCGGCGATCCACGCACACGCGTCGTGCAGTGCCACGGCGGCCCCGGTGATGGCCGCGGTTCGCGTGCCGCCGTCGGCCTGCAGCACATCACAGTCGATCTGAATGGTCCGCTCGCCGAACGCGAACGTGGCCAGCGCGCCCCGCAGGCTCCGCCCGATGAGCCGCTGGATCTCCTGGGTGCGACCTCCCGGGCCGGAGCGTTCTCGGGTCGTCCGTTCTTGTGTGGCCCGCGGCAGCATCGCGTACTCGGCCGTGAGCCATCCCAGCTCCCGCCCGCGGCGCCAGGGCGGGACGGAGTCGATGACGCTGGCGGTACACAGGACTACCGTGTCGCCAAAGCGCACGAGGCAGGAGCCTTCGGCATGCGGGTTGGCCCCCCGCTCGAGCGAGACCGGGCGCAGGGCGCCAGCCTCCCGGTGATCAGGTCGCGGCACGGATACGCTCCACGAGGGTGGTGGTTGAGTGGTTCGGCAGCCGGGGCAGGACGGTAACGACGCCGCCACGGGCTGTCACGTATTCCCGTCCTGGGAGGGCGTCCGGGTCGTACTCGCTGCCCTTGACGAGGATGTCGGGCTCGAGCGCCGCCACCAGCGCGGCCGGTGTGTCCTCCGGGAAAAGCACCACCAAGTCCACCGCGGCGAGCCCGGCCACCACACGAGCGCGGTCGGCCTCCGGAACGAACG
>Ga0224500_10002040_pt1 | contig 11250 bp, 9 predicted proteins | sample SF_Oct11_sed_USG_FD_168126 | JGI IMG/M metagenome (GOLD analysis project Ga0224500, IMG submission 168126) | Sediment microbial communities from San Francisco Bay, California, United States - SF_Oct11_sed_USGS_4_1 | ecosystem: Environmental > Aquatic > Marine > Sediment | place: USA: California... | reverse complement strand
CGCTGCACCAGCGTAACCGCTCCCGCCGCACCGGTGGCGCGCGTGAGGCCGGCTTGGTTGACGAGGTGTCGCGCGATCGCTCGATACACGACGCCGAGCACCAACGTCAGCGCATCCGGATCGCTTGCGAGCAAGAACCGCAGCGCGTGCGGCAGCGACAGCACCCATTGTCTCAGCGGACGTTCTGGCAATACCTCATCGGCCACCAGCGCGGCAGTCTCGACCATGCGCCGACCGCCGCACGAGGGACAGAACCCGCGCTTCTTGCAGCTGAACGCGACCAGCTTCTCCGTGTGGCAGTCGTCGCAGCGCAAACGCAGGAAACCTTCTTCCAGCCGCCCGCACTTCAGGTAGGCCTCGAACTCCTGCTGAACGAACTCCGGAAGCGGTCTGCCAGCCTCGGTGCGCAGCTCGCGAAATGCGGGATAGTGCTGCTGGACGAGTTGATACAGCAGCGTGGCTTCGGGTCGGTGCCGGCGATACCCGGGCGGATCGCGAAATGGCGGCGCACGCGGTCGCCGCGCACGATGGGCGACGGACATGGCGGGCGTCCCGGCAACTGGCGGAGACGCAACAGACTATAGCGGCGCGGCGGCGGACGGGCCTGGCGAATCCGTCGTGTTCCAGCACAAAATGCCGGGCCTGCACACACCCGCTTCGCTCGCAGGGTCGACTTGCTACGTAGTGCTACAGGTGCTACCTTGCATTCCATGAAGAGCCGCGTCATCACACAGCGGGAACTGCGCAATGACTCCGGGGCCATCCTCCGCGAGGTGGAAGCCGGACGAACGTTGATCGTGAGCCGCAATGGCACGCCGGTTGGAGAACTGCGACCGATCCGGCGCCGCCGCTTCGTGCCACGAGCTGCTATCGCGGATGCTGCGGCACGGGCGGTGCGGATCGACGCCGGCCGGTTCCGCGCCGACCTCGATGCAGTCGTGGACCCACGCGCCCATGGCTGAACCCACGCAGGGCGTTCTGGACACCTCGGTCGTGATCGATCACGACCTGATCGATCCCTCGTTGCTCCCCGATGAATCCGCAATCACGGCGGTCACCCTGGCTGAACTCGCTGCGGGCCCGCACGCAACCGAGAACCGGAACGAACGCGCCCGCCGACAGGATCGACTGCAGTGGGCGACGGCGACCTGGGACCCGCTGCCCTTCGATGCGGAATCAGCACGCATGTACGGCCGGGTGTTCGCTGCGGCACGCGCCGCCGGGCAATCGAGTCGCGCGCGTCTCGCCGACCTGCTCATCGCCTCGACGGCCGCAGCCAACGGCTTGCCGCTCTACACCCGCAACCCTGTCGACTTCAGCCCGCTGAAGCGTATTCTCAAGATCGTCAAGATCTAGCGGAACGAACTCGACGGCACCCCTCACTCCCACTCAATTGCTTCGCAGTATCGCAACTCCGCGCAGCTACTGAAGTTATCAAATGCGTTGGGCAATTTTACCGTCACGACGACCGACAAGACATCTCGCTTGGGGCCGATAGAGCGCGATTGATGCCGCAAACTGTTGGTCACGAGGGGCCAGCTTCCGGCAAAGCGGTCAGGTTCAACATCTCTCTTACCCATCGAACCTCGCGAGTCGTCGGCCGCAGCATCGTCTGAATCCGCAGCCCCACCCGCTCCGATTGCCCGAGCGCTTGGCCGGCCTCGGTCGCGAGGCGGTAGGCTGTCTGCACGTCGAGCGAGGTCAACTCATAGCCCCTGCCCTGGCAGATCCAGTGCAATGCCGCGAGCGCGACCTCGGCGGCAAACGAGGGGTTTTTCTCAAAGTTGTCTCTGGCCGCCCGGATCAGCGTCTTCGGATCGCAGGGCGATTTCCATGCGAGCCGCGCCGCCAGATCGAATCGCTTGAGAGTTTTCGCCGTGGCGAACCACTTTCCTTCCTCGCCCGGCATGGTCGCGATAAGGTCCGTCAGCAGTCGGTCCGCATCTATCTCCGGGTACTTGCCTGCAATCAGTCGGAAGGTCGCGAGGTAGGTCGTTGCGCGGTTTGCGTCCAAGGCATGTTTCTCATACGCCTCGCTACGGCGACCCGCCTGCAGCAGGACGCCTTCCGCGAAGCGCGCGAGCCCTGCCATCGGCGTCCACGCGTTCACGGATTGCGTCATGAACTCGATGGCCTCGTCGATCTCGCCTCTGGCGACCTTGCACCGGCCGACCCACAGCACATCATGCCACATGGGACGCGAGTCACCGCCTATGAGGGCAATCAATTCGTCGTGGCGGCCTGCGGCGAACAATGCGCTGTAGCAGGCCGACTCGGCCCTCGTGAATGCGTGCTGGCCCCGACACCGCGCGGCGTGGACATGCCGCACCAGAGCCATCAGGCGATCCGCCCACCGCGAAGCCACTACCGGCGTCGCGCACAAGTCACCCCAGCGCTCGTCGAGCAACTCAAGGTAGGGCGGATCATCATTCTGGATTGCCTCGAACAACTGCTCGAGCCACCCTTCACGCATCGCCTCATCCGCGGGTGCCTGTGCAATCACGGGAACGAGCACGTCGACAGCGCCACGCGCTGCGCTGCCCAGAGCGCCCGAGGAACTATCCACCTGCTCCAGCGCCGGCGACAGCTTCACGAGGAACAGGACGGCACCTTCCGCAGCGTGCAGTGGGTCGTGGCGGGCGACCGCGCGGATTTCCGCGAGCGCCTCGACAATCCTCTCGCTGGCCAGCCGACTGGCGCGCCACCCGAAGCCCCCGCGACGGAAGCGCTTGGTGAATGCCCAGTCCCCGGCCTTGCCAATCACGTCGCCGGATACAGCTTCGGAAACCAGCGCTCGACGACATCGATGGGGAATCCCATACGCAATGGCGCCTTGTGCGAACCCGAGACGAGCAACCGCTTTTCGAGCAGCGCCGATATCACGCGACGCGCCGTGCGTTCACTCGTATCGATCAGGCCCGGCACACGCCCTCGCTCCAGTTCCCCGGAGAGCAACGCCTCGCGAAGGACCACGAAGCTGCGATTGGGGAGTCGCTCCGCGCTTTCCTCATCACGCACGTACAGTTCCATGCGGCGCTGAAGCTCGGAAGGATCGAGCAGCTCCCGCATGTAGCGAATCTGGTCGAGGCAGATCTCAAGGAAGAATCTGCAGAAGTCGATCAAGGCCTCCTGCGACAAGGCGCCCCGCCCATCGAGATCGTTTCTGCGTGGCTCATCGGCGGCCATCAGCAGGCGCTTGTATTCGCCAGAGTTGCGGGCCAGGCCGCGTGAAACAGACCACAACGCGGAGCCGACCCCGATGTCGAGCAGCAGAGCGTGCGACATCAAGCGCGCGACGCGTCCATTGCCATCGAGAAAGGGATGAATCCAGAGAAACCGATGATGAGCCGCTGCGACCGCGATCACCTGCCGCGGCTTCGTCAGGCGAGTTGCGTCGTAGGCTTCCCCGAATCTGCGCATGAGTGCCGGAAGATCCTCGGGCGCAGGTGCGACATGCCGACCCACGGCGACCGTGCGCGAACGCATTTGCCCTGGAACGACAGGGATGCGCTCCCTTGTGTCGGGGTTCTCGACAACCAGAAGTGTCTCGGGCAACCGCTTGCAGAACTCCCGATGGGTCCATTCGATGAAGGCGCGCGAAGCGGGCGGACGCGGCAGTTCTCCGACTCGCCCATCGATCATCTGCTGCACTTCGATGTGCGCTCGTGCCTCGATCTGCAGATCGCGGCGATGCGGGTCGGTGGAATAGTCGGCAGCGAGGGCGCGGTCGATGTCCCGCGGGTGGGTGTTGTGCCCCTCGATCAGGTTCGAGTAGTAGCAGTTCATCGACCGGACGAGTTCGGCGACCGACAGTCGAACCACCGGGTGCAGCTGGGCCGACAGCTCACTGGCCTCGCGGGCCAGGTCAAAGGCGAGGTTTTCGAGCACGGCCGTGCCCTCGGCGGGCATGTACGGCTCGGCGGCGGCGGGGGTCACGGCGCGATCCCCCTGATGTGTCCTTTGGCCGGTTCCATGGCCGGAATATTAATACTATAAACAGTAACTTGCCATCCTGATTAGTGCGCTTCTTGGCCGGTCTTTCGGCCGCTTCTGCAGCCCAAGTCAGGTTTACGAAACCGGGACTTATGTCACTCTCGGTGACTATTTCGAACCGACCGCATACCAATCACCCGGTTTGAAGCCATTTCCCGGGAACCGCGGAGTCCGCCTCAAGGGCCCCGCTCTCGACACGCCGAAGTTCGCGCCTCCGCAGTGACGGGTCGATGCCTATGGCGAGCAATCGCCGCGCAGCGCGATGGCGCGACTGCGCCTGGGCCGTCGGAACGTCCGGATAGCTGCCCAGCGAAAGCGTCTTCCGCTTGCCGCCGTATCGGTAGTGGTAATGCCAATACCGCCCGCCTTGGGGCCGGACGAGCAGGTACAGGTTTCCGCCGAACGAAATCTTTCGTGGATACCGCGCCGATCCGTCGAGGCGACTGGGCTCGCGCGCCCGCTGAAAGCGGTGCGCTGAGTTCTGGTGCATTGGCGATTGTCGATCGTCGTCCCGGCACCTCGGCGCACCGGAGTCGGCCAGCGCGGCGGCCCACAACTCCTTCAGCGAACAGGCCGGTCCGTTCGTGTTCATCGGCAGCGAATACTGCTGCTTGCGAATGCGATGAGCGAGCTCGATGCCCGCCAACGTGATCGCCGCCGAGCGGAAGCTCTTCAATCCCAGCATCGGCGCACACCGCTGCTTGATAGCCCGGTGGTCCTGCTCGATCACGTTGTTGAGATAGCGGCGCGCTCGCACAACCACGCTCCGCCAACGACCATCCTCGTCGCCCAGCAATCGCAAGCCGCGATGCGTGGCACTGTTCCCGTCGACGTTGATCTTGTGCGGCCAGGACACGCCATCCAGATTTACCGCCGTTCGGAAAAAAGCCTGCGCCGCCTCCATGCTGCGATCGCTGCAAAGCAGAGACGCCACGGACTTTCCGCGTCGATCCACCGCCCGGTACAGGTAGTGCCGGCCGCCACGAACCGCCACGGCCGTCTCATCCATGCGCCAGGACGATCCCGGCGATCGCGCGAATCGCGCCCATCGCCGCTCGTACTCAGGAACATAGCGCAGCACCCAGCGCATGATCGTCGTGTGAGACACGACGATCCCGCGCTCGGCCATCATCGCTGCCAGGTCGCGGTAGCTCAGCCGGTAGGTGATGTACCAGCGAACTCAGGTCTCGATGGTCTCGGCGGAGAAGCGACAGCCTCTATAGATCGGGTCGCGCGCGATTCGTCTGGCCATCCGGTCCGTCCTCGAAGTGGGACGAGGATTCTATGGTCCGGACGCCAACGCACCAGAACCCACTTTTACCGTCAGAGTCGTTTGCTTGGCGCGGATAGACGGCGATAGAACACGAAAGGTTATTTATTATTTATCAGTGACTTAAGACAGCATTTCGTGGGTAGCAATAGCCCGCGACAGGCCCTGAATCACTCCCACTCGATCGTCGCGGGCGGCTTGCTCGAAATGTCGTAGGTGACCCGTGAGATGCCAGCCACCTCATTGATGATGCGGCGCGAACAGAGATCCAGGAACTCGTAGGGCAGCCGTGCCCAGCGTGCCGTCATGAAGTCGACTGTCTCCACCGCGCGCAGCGCGATGACGTAATCGTAGCGGCGACCGTCACCCATGACGGCGACCGAACGCACCGGGAGGAACACGGCAAAGGCCTGACTCGTCTGGTCGTAGAGCCCGTGTGCATGCAGCTCGTCGATGAAAATCTTGTCGGCCTTGCGAAGCAGGTCGGCGTACTGCTTCGATACTTCGCCGAGGATGCGCACGCCGAGGCCCGGGCCGGGGAACGGGTGGCGGAACACCATCGAGCGCGGCAAGCCGAGTTCGAGGCCGAGGCGACGCACCTCGTCCTTGAACAGTTCACGCAACGGCTCGACCAGCTTGAGCTTCATGTGCTCGGGCAACCCGCCGACGTTGTGGTGCGACTTGATGACGTGTGCCTTGCCTGTCTTCGCGCCCGCAGATTCGATCACGTCGGGATAGATCGTGCCCTGCGCCAGCCAGCGCACGCCTTCGAGCTTGTGCGCTTCCTCGTCGAACACCTCGACGAACATCCGGCCGATGATCTTGCGCTTGCGTTCCGGGTCGGCCTCGCCGCGCAACGCATCGAGGAAGCGCTCTGCGGCGTTCACACGGACAATCCTTACGCCCATGTTCTCGCCGAGCATCTTCATGACCTGGTCGCCTTCGTCGGTGCGCAGCAGGCCGTGATCGACGAACACGCAGACCAGCTGGTCGCCGATCGCGCGGTGCAGCAGCGCCGCCACAACGGAAGAATCGACGCCGCCCGACAGGCCGAGCAGGACCTTGTCGCTGCCCACCTGCTCGCGCACGCGAGCGACCGCGTCGGCGATGATGTTGCCCGGCTCCCAGCGCGCCTCGCACGCGCAGATCTCGCGGACGAAACGCTCGATCATCCGTCCGCCCTGCAGAGTGTGGGTCACTTCGGGATGGAACTGCACCGCGTAATAGCGGCGCGTCTCGTCGGCCATGGCCGCGAGCGGCGCATTCGCCGAGGATCCTACGGGCACGAAGCCGGCCGGGATCTCCTCGACGCGGTCGCCGTGGCTCATCCACACGTCGAGCACGGCGCGCCCCTGCGGGTCGCGATGATCGAACAATTCATTGAACAGGCGGCAGGGTGCGGTCACGGTGACCTGTGCGTACCCGAACTCGCGGTGATCGGAGCCGCTGACCCGGCCGCCGAGTTGCTGCGCCATCGTCTGCATGCCGTAGCAGATGCCGAGCACGGGCACGCCCGCCTCGAACACGGCCTGCGGCGCCTTGGGCGGCTGCGCATCCGTCACAGACTCGGGCCCGCCCGAGAGGATGATGCCGTGCGCCCCAAAGGCGCGAACGTCCGTCTCGCTCGTGTCCCAGGGATGGATCTCGCAGTAGACGCCGCTTTCGCGGACGCGTCGCGCGATCAACTGGGTGTACTGGGCCCCGAAATCGAGGATCAGGATCCGGTGCGCGTGAATGTCGGGCGGACGCACCGTCGTCGACGCCTGCTCAGCTGACACGGTAATTCGGCGCTTCCTTGGTGATGGTCACGTCGTGGACGTGGCTCTCGCGCACGCCCGCGTTGGTGATGCGCACGAACCTGGGCTGCGTGCGCATCTCGTCGATGTTGGCGCTGCCCGTGTAACCCATCGCAGCGCGCAGGCCGCCCGCGAGCTGGTGCAGGATCGCGACGATGCTGCCCTTGTAGGGCACGCGGCCTTCGACGCCTTCCGGCACGAGCTTCTCGATTTCGGCCGAGGCGTCCTGGAAGTAACGGTCGCGCGAGCCGTTCGACTGGGCCATCGCGCCGAGCGAACCCATGCCGCGGTACGACTTGTACGAAGCGCCCTGGTACAACTCGACCTCGCCGGGCGATTCCTCGGTGCCGGCGAACAGGCCGCCCATCATCACGCAGTGCGCGCCCGCGACGATGGCCTTGGCGACGTCACCGGAGAAGCGGATGCCGCCGTCGGCAATCAGCGGCACGCCGTGCGGCGCCAGCGCGGCAGCCACGTTCGCGACCGCGGAGATCTGCGGCACGCCGACCCCGGCGACGACACGCGTCGTGCAGATCGAGCCCGGGCCGATGCCTACCTTGACGGCGTCCGCACCGGCGTCGATCAACGCCATCGCGGCCTCGGCCGTCACGATGTTGCCGGCGATGACCTGCTGGTTCGGCCACTTCGCCTTGATGCGCTTGACCGTCTCGATCACGCCGCGGCTGTGGCCGTGGGCCGTGTCGACGACGATGACGTCGACGCCGTTCTCGCGCAGGGCCGCCGCGCGATCGAGCGTGTCGGCGCCCGTGCCGACCGCCGCGCCGACGCGCAGCGCCCCGCGTTCGTCCTTGCACGCACGCGGGAACTCGGTCGCCTTCTGGAAATCCTTGACCGTGATCATGCCCTTCAGCTGGAAGTCGTCGCCGATGACGAGCACCTTCTCGATGCGGTGCTTGTGCAGCAGCATCAGCACGTCTTCCTTGGGTGCGCCCTCGCGCACGGTGATCAGTCGTTCGCGCGGCGTCATGACCGCGGAGACCGGCGCGTCGTAGCGCGTCTCGAAGCGCAGGTCGCGGTGCGTGACGATGCCGACGGCCTTGCCGTCGCGCACCACCGGCACGCCCGAAATGTTCTTGGAGCGCGTGAGCTCGAGCACCTCGCGGATGGTCTGCTCGGGCCGCACCGTGATCGGGTCGTGGATGATGCCGCTCTCGAAGCGCTTCACGCGCGCGACCTCGCGCGCCTGCGACTCGATGGTCATGTTCTTGTGGAGGATGCCGATGCCGCCTTCCTGCGCGATCGAAATCGCGAGGCGGTGCTCGGTGACGGTGTCCATGGCGGCCGACACGATCGGCAGGTTCAGCTTGATGCCGCGCGTCAGTTGCGTGGCCAGGCTGACCTCTGCCGGCAGGACCTGGGAATAGGCCGGCACGAGCAGGACGTCGTCGAAGGTGAGGGCTTCCTCGAGAATTCGCAGCATTGGGCGACCCGGAGCGAAAGGAAGCGCGGCATTGTACCCGCTCGGGGCGCGTTGCGTAAAACGAGTGGAGTGGCGGCTCCAGCTCGCCGCCCACGCAGCCGTCACTTTGCGGCATCGAGGGCCCCGGGCTACCTGGGTCGCGGGCCGGGGCCGTCCGCCGCATGGACGCGGCGGCCGGAGCCCCCAGGGAAGGGTTTACGGCGTCCCCGGCCGCGATCCAGGGAGTTCGGGGCCCCGATGCCTCGCATCTACTGCTCCTGAGCCGCGTGCCAAATGCAACGCATGCCGGCGTTCTGCCGCGACCGCCCGACCGGTAAGATTCGCCGATGGCCGATTCCTGGTTCGACGACGACGAAAAGCCCTCGCCGGCGGCCCCGGCGCGCGAAGTCCTCACGATTTCGCAGCTGAATGCCCAGGCTCGCATGCTGCTGGAGCGTGGCCTGGGCTCGGTCTGGCTGGAGGGAGAGATCTCGAACCTGGCCCGCCCCGCCTCGGGCCACTGGTACTTCTCGCTGAAGGACGAATCGGCGCAGGTGCGCTGCGCGATGTTCCGCAACCGCAGCCTGCTCGTGCGCTTCCCGGTGAAGGACGGCGCCAGGGTGCTCGCGCGCGGTCGCGTGAGCCTCTACGAGACTCGTGGCGAGTTCCAGGTGGTCATCGATCACCTCGAGGAGGCCGGCGAGGGCGCGCTGCGCCGCCGCTTCGAGGAACTCAAACGCAAGCTGCTGGCGGAGGGCCTGTTCGAGGCTGCGCAGAAGAAGCCGCTGCCCGCGCTGCCCCGCCGCATCGGCGTGATCACGTCGCCGACCGGCGCGGCGTTGCGCGACATCCTGCACATCCTGCAGCGCCGCTTTCCGGCCGTGCCTGTCCTGGTCTACCCGGTTGCGGTGCAGGGCGAAGCGGCACCGCGTGAAATCGTGCAGGCGCTGCAACTCGCCGCTGCGCGGCGCGACTGCGACGTGCTGATCCTGGCCAGGGGCGGCGGCTCGCTCGAAGACCTGATGGCGTTCAACGAGGAATCCGTGGCCCGCGCGATCCACGCTTGCGGCATCCCGGTCATCAGCGGCGTGGGCCACGAGACCGACGTCACCATTGCCGACTTCGTCGCGGACGAACGCGCGCCGACGCCCTCCGGCGCGGCGGAACGCAGCGTGCCGGACAGCGCGGAATACCTGCGCGCCTTCGGGGCGCTCGAGCGCGGCCTGGTCCAGGCCCTGGGCCGCAAGCTGCTGTCGCTGCGACAGACGCTGCAGCAGTGGGAACGGTCGTTGAGCCGGCTCTCGCCGCGTGCACGACTGCAGCAGCATGCGCAGCGCCTCGACGAACTGGAGAGCCGCCTGCAGCGCTCGGTCCGCGCCCGGCTCGAACGAGCGCGCGTCCGCTTGTCGAACGCGGCAGCCCTGCTCGGTCGCAGCAGCCCTGGGCGTCGCCTCGCGCCGCTGCAGCAGCGCCTGGTGGTTGCACAGCGTCGCCTTCCGGACGCGATGCGGCGGCGGCTGCAGGCCGCGCGCGAACGCGTCGAACGTTCGATGCGCACGCTGAACGCCGTCAGTCCGTTGGCGACGCTCGAGCGCGGCTACGCGATCGTCACGGATTCCGGCTCACACGTCGTGACCGACGTGTCGACGCTTGCGCCGGGCGCACAGATCGAAGCACGCGTGGCTCGTGGTGCCGTTCGTGCGACGGTCACGGACGTGTTCGCAGCGGCGACCAAGCCCGCAGTCGCCCCGAGGAAGAGAGCGAAGCCAAGGCAATGATGAACGAGAGAGCCGCACCTGCACGCACGAGACCCGCCCCAGGGCGACGGGACTTGCGCCCGGATTCGGTCGGGCGGGCCTGGCGCGTGCTTACGCCGCTGATCGTATCGATGAGCCTCGGTTTCGCTGCTCCCGCACGCGCCGCAGACGACGTCACCCTGCCGCGCGACACGCGCATGCCGGGCGGCATCGCGATCCTCGACCTCGGTGCAGGCGCCGAATCGCCTGGCGCCGTGTATTACGGCGGGTACCGCGCGCCCATCGTCCGCACCGCGGACGGCTGGAAGGCGATCGTCGGCATTCCGCTGGCGGCCGAGCCCGGCCGACAGACCGTGAAACTGGTGACGCCGCAAACCGGCGACAAGGATCGCACGATCGCGTTCACCGTCGCGCCGAAGACCTACGCCACCCAGAACCTGACGGTCGAGCCGCGCAAAGCCGATCCGCTGCCCGAGGACCTCAAGCGCATCGACGCCGAGACCGCGCGGACCGAACGCGCGCTGGCCACCTACACCGAGAGCCTGTCGCCGACGTGGCGGTGGACCGTACCCGTGCCGGGCGAGCGCTCGGATTCGTACGGCAAGCGTCGCGTCTTCAACGGCCTGCCGCGCAAGCCGCACAGCGGCATGGACATCGCCGCGCCGACCGGCACCCCGATCCGCAACCCAGCGGCTGGCCGCGTCGTGGAAACCGGCGACTTCTTCTTCAACGGCAACACCGTGTTCATCGACCACGGCCAGGGCGTGCTCACGATGTACTGCCACCTCAGTCGAATCGACGTGAAGACGGGCGACGCGGTGAAGGAAGGCGACGTGCTGGGACTGGTCGGGGCGACGGGCCGAGTGACGGGTCCGCACCTGCACTGGGGCGTGAGCGTCAACCGGGCGATGGTCGACCCCGAACTGCTGCTCGGGAAGTGACTGGGGGGTTAGGGGATAGGGGATAGGGGATAGGGGATAGTCGGAGGTTGGGTAGCTGCAGTCCGGGCAAGTT
>Ga0224500_10002039_pt1 | contig 11256 bp, 8 predicted proteins | sample SF_Oct11_sed_USG_FD_168126 | JGI IMG/M metagenome (GOLD analysis project Ga0224500, IMG submission 168126) | Sediment microbial communities from San Francisco Bay, California, United States - SF_Oct11_sed_USGS_4_1 | ecosystem: Environmental > Aquatic > Marine > Sediment | place: USA: California... | reverse complement strand
CCCGCGATCGTGGATGATGCGCTTCCACTGCCAGACGGCGGGTGTCTCCCTGATGGCGCAGCAGCCGATGAACAACGTGGTGCGCGTCGCCTACCAGGCGATGGCAGCCGTCCTCGCCGGCGCACAATCCCTGCACACCAACTCGCTGGACGAAACCTACGCGCTGCCCACGGAGGAATCGGCCCGGCTGGCGCTGCGTACCCAGCAGATTCTGGCGCATGAGACCGGTGTCCCCAATGTGATCGATCCCCTCGGGGGATCGTACTTCATCGAAGCGCAAACGGACCTCATGGAGCGGGAGGCGGAAGCGATCTTCGCGGAGATCGAGAAGGTCGGGGGTGTGGTCCCCGGTATCGAGCTGGGGTGGTTCCAGCGCCGCATCGCGCAGAGTGCGCGGCGATTCCAACACGAGGTAGAACAGCGCCGGCGGATCCTCGTCGGCGTCAACGCCTTCGAGAATGCCGACGATCCCGCTCCGACGATTCTGCGGATCGGCGAGTCGGCCGACGACACCCAGCGGCGGCGCCTGGCCCAGGTGCGCGCGACACGCGACGACAGCAAGGTCGAGGCGTGCTTGACGGCGCTCCGGGAGGCAGCCGCCCGCGACGACAACGTAATTCCGGCGATGTTGGATTGCGCTCGGGCGTACTGCACGCTGTTCGAGATCCGGCATGCCCTCGAGGAGGTATACGGTGCCTACCGCGAACCGGTCTTCTTCTAAGCAGCGGACGGTGACTGGACCGAAGCCGCGCCAGGGTGGCGAGCAGAGCATTGCCGCGCTGATCGCGCGGATGACCGCCATGGGGGCAACCCCTCACTGGGTGGTATCCTGCTACCTGAAGCTGGAGCCGCGGGACCGCAGCCGTGGCAAGTACCTGATCAAGCTCAAGAACCGGGCCAAGCGACTGGTCGGCGGTCTCGAGGCGCGGGGGCTGTCCCGCGCCGAGCGCGCCGCCGTGGAGCGCGACGTGGACCGCATTCGGGAGTGCCTCTCGCATCCCACGCAACTCCCCGCGGGCCGTGGGATTGCGATCTTCGCCTGTGCCCCGGCGGGCCTGTTCGAGGCGGTGCCGCTCCCGCTGGTATTTCGATCCCGGCTGGTGGTGGACCACTCCCCACTCGTCCGCGAGCTCGCCGCGTTGGACAGCGAGTTCGGACGCGTCTTGTGCGCCGTGCACGACCGGACGAGCGCGCGCTTCTTCTCCGTATCCGCGCACGGGGTGGAGGAGTTGACCGGTCTCACGGCGGGCGACACCTCCCGCACGGCCCGATTCCACGGGCCGAGCAAGGCCCGCCAGAGTCGGGGTCGTGCGGACCGTGGGTCCGCCGCGGGGCCGTCGGCCCCCGGCGAACACAACTTCAACCAGCGCATTCGTGAAGAGAAACAACGGCACTATGCGCAAGTCGCGCAGCGGTTGTTCGCCGAGACCCAGGAGCGGCCGGTGCGTGGCGTCGTCCTCGCCGGCGCCAAGGCGGACGTGGGAGCGGTGGAACCGCATCTGCACCCGTACGTTGCCGACACGCTGATGGGCACCGCGCGCCTCAATCCGAAGGGGGTCTCGGAGGTCGATGTGCTCGAGGCGGTGTTGGACCTACAGGCCGAAACCGAGCGCGCGTGGGAACGTCGGCACCTGCACGAGCTGCAGGAAGGCCTGGCGACGGGGTGGGCCCTGCGCGGCGTGCACGCGACCTTGGGAGCACTTGCCCGCGGCCAAGTCCGCACGCTCCTCGTGGCGTCCAGCGACGAGCGACCCGGCTTCCGATGCGTGGGCGACGGCCGGCTCGCTATCACATCCGACGCGTGCGACGGCGATGCCCAACCGGTCCCCGACGTGCTCGATGAGGCCATCGAGGAGGCGCTCCGGCAGGGCGCCCATGTAGACGTCGTGGAAGACCCGGACGTGCAGCGCCAGGTGGACGGGCTTGCATGTCTGCTCCGCTTTCGGGTCGGGTGACCCAGCTTGTCGCAACCCAGGAGACCTCATAGGTTGAGCGCGCTATGACTGCTGCTGAACGCAACCGTCCCATTCGAGTGTTGGTGGCCAAACCGGGCCTCGACGGCCACGATCGAGGAGCGAAAGTGGTGGCCGCCGCGCTCCGCGACGCCGGAATGGAAGTGATCTACACCGGTCTGCACCAGACGCCGGAGATGATCGCCAACGCGGCGGTGCAGGAAGACGTGGACGTGGTTGGTCTGTCCATTCTCTCCGGGGCCCACATGACGCTCTTCCCACGGGTGAGGAAGCTGCTCCAGGAGGCCGGGCGCGGGGACGTGCTGCTGATCGGCGGCGGGATCATCCCGCAGGACGATGTCGCCGCCCTGGGCCAGGAGGGTATCGCTCGGCTCTTCGGCCCGGGCACGCCGTCCTCGGAGATCGTGGACTACATCACGACGACCGTCGCGCAGCGGCAGGCGTGACTACGCAGCAACGGGCGAGCCGCCTCCGCGAGCTCACGGACGTCTACCGCGCGCTCACGGCCACCCTGGAGCTCGGGGGTGGCGCCGATCGCATCAAGAAGCAACACGATCAGGGGAAGCTGACGGCGCGGGAGCGGGTCGAACGGCTGCGTGATCCAGACTCGCCCTGGCTCGAGTTGGGGCTCCTCGTCGCCTACGACCAGTACGACGGGCAGGCCCCCGGGGCCGGGGTCGTGACCGGCATCGCCGAGGTAGCCGGACGCGAGGTCGTGATCGTGGCGAATGACGCGACGGTCAAAGCCGGTTCCTGGTGGCCGGAGACGATCAAGAAGATCCTCCGCGCGCAGGAAGTGGCGATGCGTCAGCGGATTCCGATCATCTACCTCGTGGACTCCGCGGGCGTGAATCTCCCCTACCAGGGGGGCGTCTTTCCGGGCCAATACGGGGCGGCGCGCATCTTCTACTACAACTCGATCATGCGGCGCTACCTGCATGTGCCCCAAGTCTCGGCAGTCATGGGGCAGTGCATTGCGGGCGGCGCTTACCTGCCGGCCCTGTCCGACGTGATCTACATGGTGGAAGGCACCTCGTTCATGGGGTTGGGAGGACCGAACCTCGTCAAGGGCGCCACCGGCCAGATCGTCGACGGCGAGTTCCTCGGCGGGGCCGTGACGCATACGGCGGTGAGCGCCGTTGCCCACTATCGCGCGGCCGACGACGCGGAATGCCTGGATCGGATTCGCGAGTACGTCACCCGCCTGCCGCGTCCGACCCGCGAGCTGCTCCCGCGACGCCAGGATCCCGGGCGTTCGGCCGGGACACCGCCGGAGTCGCTGTACGCGATCCTGCCACACGACCACCGCATGGCGTATGACATGCGCGCGGTCCTCGACTGTCTGCTCGATGGTGGGCAGTTCGACGAGTTTCAACCGGAGATCGGCGCCGAGATGCTGTGCGGCCACGGCGCGATCGAAGGATGGCCAGTGGCGGTGATCGCGAATCAGCGTGGCATCATCAAGGGACGGGCGGGAGAGCGCCCGCGGTTCGGCGGGATCGTCTACACGGAGAGCGCCGAGAAGGTCGCTTACTTCATCGAGACGGCCAGCCGGGAACGGATCCCCATCCTCTTCGTGCAGGATGTGAGCGGCTTCATGGTCGGTCCGGAAGCCGAGCATTCCGGCATCATCCGCGCCGGCGCCCAGTTCGTCGAAGCCATGGCGACTGCCGTGGTCCCCAAGATCGTGCTGACGGTGAACCATGCGTCCGGTGCCGGCTACTACGCGATGGCCGGGCAGGGCTTCGACCCGGACTTCATCCTCTCCTGGCCAACCGGTCGCATGGGGGTCATGGAAGGGGAATCCGCCGTTCAAGCCGTGTACGGGAGTCGGGTCGGTGATGCGGCGGTCGCCGATCAGGTCGAGCAGATGCGCGCGGATTACGAGCACCAACTCGACGCGAAATACGCCGCGGCGCGGGGATACGTGGATGCCCTCGTTGCCCCGGAGGACACGCGCGCGATGCTGGCCTTCATCTGCCGCGTCGTGAGCAACTACGATGGCCCGCACCTCGGCGCATTCGTGCTGCCGGAGCAGCGCTCGTGAGGATGTCCCGAGGACTGCTGCACGTGGTTGGGGGACTGGCGGTGGCCCTCGGCGGGGCCGGGTGCGCCCCCCGTGCCCCCGCCCAGCTGCCGCCGGAACGCGACTCGGGGTCGGCGCCAGCCGATCACGTCCAAGTGGCGGAGGCCGAGCCGCCCAAGCCGCTGCTGCCACCCCAGGCCGCTCAGCTGCTCGGCCTGCTCCCACGCCGCAGCGTCGGGGCCGAGCAATTCCTGGTCGAGCATCCCCAATACGACGGGCGCGGGGTCGTGATCGCGATTCTCGACAGCGGCATCGATGCCGGTGTCCCCGGCCTGCGGACCACGACGACCGGCCTCCCCAAGCTCCTCGATCTGCGGGACTTCTCGCGCGAAGGGCGGCTCGCGCTCACCCCGCTCGAGGCCGGCCGTGACCTCACGACCATTGCGGGGGAGTCGTTGACGGGGATGGGCCGCGTCCGGGCACTCGCCGTTGGCCCCATCTATGGCGGCGTGCTGGTCGAGCGGACCCTGGGGTCGATGCCCGCCGCGGACGTCAACGGAGACGGGGACCGCGACGACGCGCTCCCGCTGGTGGTCGCGCGGGCGAGTGACGGGTGGTTTCTCGTCGCCGACACGGACGGGGACGGATCGCTCGCGGGCGAGGACCCCGTCCGCGACTTCGCCCACGCGGGCGACACGTTCTCCTACGGTCCCCTCACGATCGCGGCCAATTTCTCGGAGAGCGACGGTCGGCCCCGGCTCGATCTCTTCTTCGATACGTCGGGACACGGGACGCACGTGGCGGGCATCGCGGCCGGTCATGACCTGTTCGGGATTGGCGGGTTCGACGGGCTTGCCCCGGGCGCCCAGCTCCTGGGCTTGAAGATCGCCAACGACGCGCGGGGCGGCGTTTCGGTCACGGGATCCATGGTCCGCGCCATGGAGTACGCCGCGGCCTTCGCGGCGCGACGGCGACTCCCGCTGGTCCTGAACCTGAGCTTTGGGATCGGCAACGAGGATGGCCAGGCGCTCCCGGTCATCGACTCCATCATCGATGCGTTTGCCCTCGCTCATCCTGAGGTCGTGTTCGTCATCAGCGCCGGGAACGACGGACCCGGCGTGTCGACCATCGGCTTCCCGGGATCCGCGGCGTTTGCCCTGTCCGCGTGCGCCCTCTTCCCGGGCGTGTTCGCGCAGGCCCCAACCGCAACCGGAGCCGCCGCGGACGATGTCCTCGGCTGGTGGAGTGCTCGCGGCGGGGTCTTCCAGAAGCCAGACGTCTGCGTACCCGGCGTGGCGTTTTCCAACGTGCCCCAGTGGCAGACGGGCGAAGAGGTCTCTGGCGGGACCAGCATGGCCGCCCCGCAACTGGCGGGGATCGCCGCCTTGCTGCAGTCGGCCCTACGAGCGGAAGAGGTTCCCGGCGATGCCGCGGCGATCGCGATGGCACTGCGGAGCACCGCAACGCCGATCGCCGGGGCGACCACGGTGGATGCGGGTGCCGGCGTCCCGGACGTCCGCGCCGCGTGGCGCTGGCTACGGGGGGGGCACCGGGCGGGTCGGTTCACGGTGCGCTCCGCGGCGGACGGCGGGAATGCGGGGCTCAGCGCGGCCTACCGCCGCAGCGGCCTGCTGCCGGGGGACACCCTGCAACGCTTCACGGTCGCGTCGGAGGCGGGACAACCGTTCGCGCGCCTGCTGCTCGGGTCGGACGCCGCATGGCTCCGGGTCCCTCCGGCGGTGGAGTTTGCGGGCGTGCCGATCACCGTGCCGGTCGTGTATGACGCGCGCACGCTCCAGACACCGGGGCTCTACGTGGGGACCGCGTGGGCGCGCCCGGCGACCGACACGCTGGCTGGCGCCGCGTTTGGCCTCACGTCGTCGATCGTCGTACCGCATGCGCTCGATCGCCCCCTCCGGACCAGGGAGTACGTCCCCAAGGGGCGCAGCGCCCGGTTCTTCCTCGACGTTCCAGCAGGTGCCGGCGGGCTCTCCGTACGGGCGAGCGTCACCGACGAGGAGCAGGTGGTCAGCTTGTACCTGTTCGAGCCCACCGGCCGGCCGCAGCGCGATGAGGCGACCGCCGAAATCGGCGGGCAGCTTCCCGCCACCGGGGCGCTCCTGGTCCGGGCGGAAGACCTCGTCTCCGGGGTGTACGAAGCGGTGCTCGTTGCCTCACCGACGCGCGGCGTCACGGTCGATTTCGAAGCTCAGGTGTCACCGGTGCGTCTCGCGATGACCGGAACCGGTGGGATCGACGTGACGAATCGCTCCGAGGCGCCGGTCGACCTCTCGGCGGCGATACGGACGATCGGCGGCGGGCGGCGCTTCCGGATGCACGGGGGGCCCACGGTCGCCGCCCGCGAGCGCTTGGCGATCCCGTCATGGGCGCGGAGGCTGGTGATCGAGGTCGCGTTCCCCACGTCGCTCTGGCCGCAGGTAACGGACGTCGGGGTCTCGGTATGGGATTCGAGCGGCTATCTCGTGGCGGAGAGTCCGCTCAACTACGCCGTTGGCCGGCAGCAGATCACCGTGGATCCCGACATCCACCCACGGCTGGACCTCGAGGTGATGCCGGCTTTCGCGCTGCCGGATGCCCACACGGGGTGGGAAGCCGACGTCACCCTGACCTTCCTCCCAGGGGTCGAGACGTCGCTCGGGACCGTGACAACGATCCCGTTCCTGCTTCCCGCAGGCGGTTCCACGCTGCTGCCGTGGGCCCCGGATTCGCTGGTCTGGCTTCCGTCAGGACTCGACGTGTGGACGGAGGTCCGGGTGGTCGGCGCCGGTGCCCCGCCTACCGTCCTCCGGGCACTCATCCCGCACCCAATGGCCACGCGTTGACAGGTCCCGCCCGCACGGTGCGCGTCGCGTCCGGCCAGGGATTCTGGGGAGACTGGCTCGAGGCACCGGTCCGCCAAGTCGAAGGTGGACCGATCGACTATCTGATGATGGACTACCTCGCCGAGGTCACGATGTCCATCATGCAGAAGCAGCGCTCCCGCGACCCGTCCCGGGGGTATGCCAGCGACTTCGTGCCGCTGATGGAACGGATCCTCCCGACGATCGTCGAGCGGGGCATTCGCATCACGGCCAACGCCGGGGGCGTGAACCCACAGGCGTGCGCCGAGGCCGTGGTCACCGTGGCCCGGAAGCTGGGCCTCGCAGGTCGGATGCGGGTTGGTATCGTGGCGGGCGACGACATCATGGACCGCCTCGATGAGCTCATCGAGCGTGGGCATGCGCTGGCCAACATGGACACCGGCGAGCCCTTGCGCGTCGTGCGGGAGCGCGTCCTCTCGGCCAATGCGTACCTTGGCGCCGCCCCCATCGTCGAAGCCCTTGGAAGGGGCGCCAACGTGGTGATCACCGGTCGTGTCACCGACACCGGCCTCACCTTGGCCCCGCTGATCCACGAGTTCGGGTGGACCGGCGACGATTGGGACCGGCGTGCCGCCGGCACTGTGGCCGGCCACATCATCGAGTGTGGGGCGCAGTGTTCCGGCGGGAACTGTCTGGTCGACTGGGAGAGCATCCCCGGGCTCGAGGATCCGGGCTACCCGATCGTCGAGGCCCAGGAAGACGGCACGTTCGTGGTGCTGAAGCACCCTGGTACAGGGGGGCGGATCTCGGTGGCCTCGATCACGGAGCAACTCCTGTACGAGATGGGAGACCCACACCAGTACATCACGCCCGACGTCGTGGCGGATTTCACGACCATCCAGCTCACCCAACACGGGAAGAACCGGGTGCGGGTATCGGGCATCCGGGGCCGACCGGCAACCGAGTTCCTCAAGGTCTCGATCGCGTACTTCTACGGATACAAGGCCGTGGGAACGCTCGTCTATGCATGGCCGGACGCCTACAAGAAGGCCCAGGCCGCCGATCGCCTTCTCCGGGCGCGGCTGGCTCGGCTCGGGATGGAGTTCGAGGAGGTGCTCACGGAGTTCGTCGGCGTGAATGCCACCCACGGCCGGCTGGCCGGCAGCCCCGATCCTGACGCACCAGAGGTCCAGCTGCGGATCGGTGTGCGGGCACGGGACCGCGCTCCGGTCGAGCGCTTCAGTCGCGAGATCGCTCCACTGATCCTGAACGGACCGCCGAGCGTGACAGGCTTCGCCGGCGGACGCCCCAAGGTCGAGGAGATCGTGGCGTACTGGCCGGCGCTGATCGCGAAGTCGGAGATCACTCCACGGGTGGAGATGCTGGATGCATAGGATGACGGCTTAATGGGCGCCAAAGCGCGCCGGCCCGCCGGCCCGCCGGCCCGCCGCGCCATTCAGTTGCGCTACCTCGCTCATGCGAGGAGCGGCGACAAGGGGGATACGGCCAACGTCGGGCTCATCGCGTTGCAGCCCGCCTACTACCCGATTCTCGTGAAAGAAGTCACCGCGGCCCGCGTCGCCCGACACTTCAAGGGCATGCTCACGGGCGCCGTGGATCGGTTCGAGCTTCCCAATCTCCGCTCGCTGAACTTCCTGTTGCACGGCGCCCTCGGTGGCGGGGGCACGCTCTCCCTCAAGACCGACGCTCAGGGAAAGGTGTTTTCGACCGCGCTCCTGCGGATGGAGGTCCCCATCCCCACCGATATCGATGTCTGACGACCGATTGGTGCTGGCGGCTGCGGACGGCGTGCTCACGCTCGCGCTGAACCGTCCGGACAAGCGCAACGCCATCGACACCGCCATGATCGAGGCGTTGCACGCGGCGCTCGACCGGGCGGAGCTGGACGCCGCGGTGCGCGTGGTGGTGGTGCGCGGTGCGGGCAAGGACTTCTGCGCCGGGGCGGATCTCGCCGAGTTGCTGGACTCGGCAGACCGCACGGCAGACGAGAATCGCGCACAGGCGCAGCGGCTCGGCGACGTGTTCGTGCGCATCCGCAGCCTCCCGAAGCCCGTCCTCGCGGTCGTGCAGGGCAGGGCACTTGCCGGCGGCTGCGGCCTGGCGACCGCCTGTGACCTCGTCCTCGCCCATGAGGACGCGCAGTTCGGCTATCCCGAGGTACGCCGGGGATTCGTGCCCGCCATGGTCATGGCCATGCTGCGGAGGGCCACTGGTGAGAAGGCGGCGTTCGACCTCGTGGCGACCGGGCGCATCCTCTCCGCCGCGGAGGCCTGCCAGTTGGGATTGGAGTCCCGGGTGCTCACCGCCACAACGTTCGAGACGGATGTGGCCGAGGTGGCGGGGATGCTTGCCGCTCAGAGTGCCACGGCGCTTGCCCTGATCAAGCGGCAACTCTACGAGCTGGACGGCCGGAGCTTCGCGGATGGGATCCGGCTCGGCGCCGAGGTGAACGCCGTGGCGCGGGCCACCCCCGACTTCCGGGCCGCCATCGCCGCGTTCCTCAACCGGTAGCGAGCGGGACCGGCACGACCCTATTGCGGGGGCGTTGACAGGGCCGCGGGACCAGTGGAGCGATGCCCGTCCTCACTGCCCGCTTCGGCGGCCGCCTCCCCGACCGCTGCGAGGCGATCCGCCACCGTTTCGAGCTGACGGCGGTAGGTGCGCGCCAGTCCCCTGATGACGCCCGTCGCCACGCCGATTGCCCCCCCGATCGCTAGCGGCAGCACGACGAAGGGGATGGCGACTTCCGGTACATCGAGGAGGCGGAGGAGCCCCAGGCTCACCAGCCCGCCTCCTGCCGCCCCCCATGTGGGAGTCAGGAACGACGCGCCGCGCAGCTCGATGTGCTCTTCCACGTGGATGTGCAGCCCATCGGCGTGCCGCGCGAACGTGACCCGGACATCCCGCCCGACGAACCCAGGCTTGGTTCCCATCCAGTGCAGCGAGCTTCCCACCGTCGACACGGTCCCGACAAAGCCAAGCGCGCGCTGCAGCTCATCGACCATCGTCTCGAACGCCACGTCGGGTACCGCCCCGGCTACGTGACGCTCGACGACCAGGCGACCCTTCCGGAATTCCGTGGCCGTGACCGTGACCGCTGGTGAGACGCCGGGTGCCTTCCCGTCACCGACCTCCCGGACCGCGCGGCGCACGTGGACCGGAGGAATCCCGACTTCGGCGGCGACCCGTTCGATCCCACCGACCGACAACTGACCCGCGTCGGTCGGCTCCGCCGCCTGGATCGCGGACGCGCGGGCAATGACGTCACGGACCGTCTGCTCCGGCAGCGGTGCGCCCGGCGTGAACGCTGCACGGAACGCCTCCGCGAACGCCCGGGTCCCGGCGTACCGCTCCGTCGGTCGCATCGCGAGCCCTTGCACCAGCACCTGCTCAACTCGTCCCGGCAGACGCTCGAGGCGCGTGCGTGCGTCGGGCTGCATCTCTGTGAACCGGCCCAGGCGGACCTCTTCGGGAGCGGGCCACATCCCGGGGGTCTCGCCGATCAGCATCTCGTACGCCACACACGCGAGCCCGAACACATCCGTCCGTGGATCCTGGGCGGTGCTCCCCGCCGCCTGCTCCGGACTCATGTACCCCGGGGTGCCGAGCGGAAAGCCGCTCCGGGTCAGCACCTCGAGACTCGCCGCACTCACGGCCTTGGCGATGCCGAAGTCCGCAACGATGGCGTGGCCGTCGGAGAAGAGGACGTTCTCCGGCTTGACGTCCCGGTGGACGACTCCGTGGCGGTGAGCATGGTCGAGCGCGGCCCCCACCTGCTCGACGATCTGCGCCGCCTCTCCGGCAGGCAGGGTTGCCCCCCCCTGAAGCCGTCGGCGCAACGACCCGCCCGAGACGTACGGCATGACGTAGTAGAGAATCCCGTCCGCATCCCCGGAGTCGAGCAGCGGCAGGATGTGGGGGTGGTTGAGCTGGGCGGTGATCCGGATCTCGCGCAGGAACCGGTCCGGTCCAACGGCCGCTGCCAGATCCGCCTTGAGGACCTTCACCGCGACCTCGCGCGCATACCGCGTATCGGTGGCGAGGTACACCGTGGCCATGCCGCCTCGACCGAGCTCCCTGGCGATCGGGTATCGGTCGGCCAGCGCCCGTCGCACGTCGTCCGGGAGATCCGCCATGCAGTACAACTCACCCCACGTCCATGAACGGGGACTGAAGTCCGGATGAAGCCCGCCACGCTCGCCACCGCGGACGGGCAGACCAACGGGCGGCCGGAGTCGGCCTTCCTCGCTCCGGCCGCCGCGGACCGTTACGGCGCGTCGCAGCGCAGGGTCACGCGGATCCGGTACCGTTGCAGACCCGCACGATCGTCGATGGAAACGCGTGCGCCGCGCGTGTTGGCCCAGACCGCGGGTGGTTCCGGCGACCGGAAGAACAGGGTAGTCGCGTCCTTCCC
>Ga0224500_10002038_pt1 | contig 11257 bp, 8 predicted proteins | sample SF_Oct11_sed_USG_FD_168126 | JGI IMG/M metagenome (GOLD analysis project Ga0224500, IMG submission 168126) | Sediment microbial communities from San Francisco Bay, California, United States - SF_Oct11_sed_USGS_4_1 | ecosystem: Environmental > Aquatic > Marine > Sediment | place: USA: California... | reverse complement strand
CGCTACAGGAACATGGACTACGACACCGGCTCGGGGAACGACTACTTCCGCTACGACATGAGCACCTTCGGGCCGGAGCTGGGTCTTGCGTTCCATTTCTGACGGGCCGGAACAGTGTTACCGCAATCTGAGAGACATGTAACTGGTTTCCACAGGAGAAAGACATGCCGTTCCATTCAGCGCTAGGCCGTTTGGCAGCCGTTGCTCTCGCCTTCACCGCGGTCGGCTGCCAGCCCAAACCGGCGGTGGTGAACCCCGAGGATCCGGCGATCGTCGCTGCCATCGATTCGATCCTCAATGTCGCCATGGCCGGCGCCATGGCGGTGAATGCCGAACAGGCCCTCTCGGTAACGACGAAGGACCAGGACTTCACCTTCGTCACCGGAGACCTCATGCTGGTGGGTTACGACGAGATCCTCAATCGGTTCCGGGATACCTATTCGATGCTCCAGAAGCAGAGTTCCGAGATCATCACCAAGCGGATCCGGGTGCTTTCGCCCGATGTGGCCGTCGTCACTGCCATCACCGAGGGGACCTTCACCGACAAGGCCGGATTCACCTCGCAGCCGGTGGGTCTCGGGTCCACCATCATCTTCGTCCGCCGGAACGGGGAGTGGCGCGCCGTGCACTTCCACCAGTCCATCGCCAAGTAGAGCGGCACACCGCCCAGAGGAGAATCGAATCATGCGGAACATCGCAACACTCATGATGGCCCTCACCGCCGGCCAGCTGTCGGCGCAGGTCGCCACGCCAACGGCCCCGCCACCCGCGGCCAAGCCTACCTTCGCCCAGATCGGGCTGTTCATCTACCCGGCAAAGGGGCAGACGCCCGAGCAGCAGAAGCTTGACGAGGACGCCTGCTACGGGTGGGCCGAGGCACAGACTGGCATTACCATGGGAAGCGGAACCGTGAACACCGACTCCGCCGCCAAGGCAGCCCAGCAGCAGACTGCCGAGGCGACTCAGGGTGCAGCCGTCGCCGGTGCGGCAAAGGGAGCCGCCGTCGGGGCGGCAATCGGCGCCATCGCCGGTGACGCGGGGAAGGGAGCTGCGATCGGAGCGGTTGCTGGCGGTGTGGGTGGGCGGCGGGCCAAGAAGGGCGCCGAACAGCAGGCGGCCCAGGCTGGCGCCCAGCAGGCCACCCAGGCCAACCAGCAGATGACCGACACGTTCAAGAAGGCGGCAGGAGCCTGCATGGAGGGAAGAGGATACACCGTGAAGTAGCGCCTGCGCACCGGCGGCGGCCCGATGGGCCGCCGCCGGGCTTCACTGTTTCGCTTCCAGCCAGTTCGACCCCACCCCGACATCCACCACCAGCGGCACCTCGAGCTTCGCCGCCCCCTCCATGTGCTCCCGCACCAGAGACACGACACGGTCCACTTCGGCCTCGGGTGCCTCCAGCACCAGCTCGTCGTGCACCTGCAGCAGCAGCCGCGAATCCAGGCGTTCCGCCTTCAGCGTGCGGTGGATGTCCACCATCGCCAGCTTGATCAGGTCCGCGGCCGACCCCTGCAGTGGCGTGTTCTGGGCCGTCCGCTCGGCGAAGGCGCGAAGGTTGAAGTTCTTGTCGTTGATCTCCGGGATATAGCGGCGCCGGCCGAACAGAGTCTCCACGTAGCCCTGCTCCCGCGCCAGCTTGACCTGCTGGTCCAGATAGGCGCGGACTCCGGCGAACCGCTCGAAGTACTGGGTGATGAAGTTCTTCGCCTGCTCCTGCGTGATGCCGAGCTGGCGCGCCAGCGCGAAGGCGCCCTGGCCGTAGATGGTGCCGAAGTTGATGGTCTTGGCCCGCGAGCGCATCTCGCTCGTCACCTGGTCCACCGGCGTCCCGAAGATCACCGAGGCGGTCTGCCGGTGGATGTCGCCTCCGGCCCGGAACGCCGCGACGAATGCCGGGTCTTTCGACAGGTGCGCCATCAGCCGAAGCTCGATCTGCGAATAGTCGGCCACCACGAAGCGGCAGCCCGCGGCGGGGACGAACGCGGCGCGGATTTCCTCTCCCCGCGGGCTCCGAACCGGGATGTTCTGCAGGTTCGGGTCGGAGGAGCTGAGGCGGCCGGTGGCCGCGCCGGTCTGGTTGAAGCTGGTGTGGATCCGTCCGGTGGCGGCATTCACCCTGGCGGGAAGGACATCCACGTAGGTGGACTTCAGCTTCTGCACCTCGCGGTATTCGAGCAGCAGTGCCGGGATCTCGTGCCCCATCGCGGCCAGCTGGTCGAGGACGTCGGCGTCGGTCGAGGGGCCGGTCTTGGTCTTCTTCAGAATCGGCAGTTGGAGCTTGTCGTAGAGCAACGTGGCGAGCTGCCGGGGCGAGTTGAGGTTGACCGAGGTACCCGCCGCCTGGGCGATCTTCGCCTCGAGCTCAGACATATCCCGGGTCAGTTCCCCCGCCAGCCGCTGGAACCGTTCGCGGTCGATCGCGATGCCATCCCACTCCATGTCGACCAGCACCTCGACCAGCGGCATCTCGATCGTGTCGAGCAGGCGCTCCAGCTTCATCTCGCTGAGCGACGGGGCGAAGTAATCATGGAGCGCCAGCACCGTCGCGCTGTCCGCGCCACAGTAGGCGGCCGCCTCCACCTGGGACACCTCGGCGAAGGGAATCTGCGACTTTCCCTTGCCGGCCAGGTCGCTGTACTGGCGCATGGCGCGGCCGAGGTGCTCGAGGCTCAGGGTGTCGATGGCGTGAGACCGACGCCCGGGATCGAGCACGAAGCTCGCCAGCATGGAGTCGTACCGTGCGCCGGCCAGTTCCGCTCCCGCCCGGCGCAGCACCTGCCAGTCGTATTTCAGGTTGTGTCCCGCCTTGGGCACGCCGGGATCCTGCAGCAACGCGAGGAGGTCGGCACACGCCGGGTCGCCGAGCGGCGGGAGGTTCACGACCGGCGCCGGTGCAGCGAGCTCGCCTCCCGCGGGCCGGTGCCCGAAGGAGAGATACCACACCTCCTCCGGCGAGGCCGCGAGCGAGAGACCGATCAGCTCGGCCTCATGCGGCTCAAGCGAAGAGGTCTCGGTGTCGAGCGCCACCAGTGGGGCGCGCCGGAGCCGCTCGAGCATTGCCGGGAGGGCGGCGGGATCGGTGACGACGGGCACGGTCATCGCCGCAGCCGGCGGCGGCGATGGGGCGTCGGGCACGATTTCAGCCGACCCCGCCTCGAGCCTCCGGGCGAGGCTGTAGAACTCGAGCTCGCTGCACAGCCGAAGCAGGGTCGGGATGTCCGCCGGGTGTTGGGAGAGCGTCCGCTCGTCCAGTGCGACCGGCACGTCCCGCATGATGGTGACCAGCCGACGGGAGAGTCGCGCGTCATCCGCGCTCACCGCCAGCGCCTCGCGCGCCCGCTTGGCCTTCACCTCCTCATGGCGTGCCAGCAGCGCCTCGAGCGACCCGAACTCCGCCAGCAACTCGACCGCCCCCTTGGGCCCGATCCCCCTCACCCCGGGCACGTTATCGGAGCTGTCCCCCACCAGAGCGAGGTAGTCCACCACCTGCGACGGCGGCACTCCGAGGCGCTCGGTGGCGTTCGACTCGTCCACCCAGAGCTCGTCCACCGCTCCGGGGCCGCCGCGTCCCGGATTGAGCAGTGCGACGCGCGGTGCGATCAGCTGGTAGAAGTCCTTGTCACCCGACACCACCACCACCTGCCAGCCCCGCTCCACGCCGAGGCGGGCGAGGGTGCCGATGACATCGTCGGCCTCGTAGCCCTCGACCGAGACCACCGGCACGCGAAACGCCGACAGCAGCTCCTCGATCCGCTCGACCGACCGGTCGAACTCGGCCTGGAGCTCCTCGTCCAGCTTCTCGCGGGTGGACTTGTACTCCGGGTAGAGTTGTGTGCGGAAGGAGTCGCCGGCGTCGTGCACCCAGGCGAGGTAGTCGGGACGGTACTTCTCCCTCAGCCGGAGCAGGAAATTCACCACCCCCCAGGCGGCCGACGTGTTCTCTCCCTTCGACGTCCTGAGTGGCCGGGTGATCAGCGCGAAGAAGGCGCGATAGATCACCGCGTATCCATCGATCAGGAACAGGCGGGGCGGGTCGTGATTCGGCATGGCTCAGGCGCAGTCCTTCGTGGCGGAACGGACGAGCCGCGGTGGCGCCTCGCCCCCGCCCGAGGCGGCGATGGGTTAGAAGCCGGTCTGGCGGCTCAGCCGCGCGATGACCTGCTCCAGCTCGGACCGGGAGGATGGCGTCAGGTCGAAGCGGCCGAAGCCGGTGGGGTCGTGAAAGTAGATCGTCAGCCTCAGCTGGATGTAGTTCCAGCGGATGACCCGTCCCTCACTCTGCGGGCTGGCGTCGAAGATCTCGTCGGGTTCACCGAGGCGGATAAGGACCTCGCCGCGGTCGGTTCGCCATCCCTCGACGCTCTCGTCGCGGAACCGCAGGTTGGCCACCGTCACCCGGGTGAAGTACTGCTCCAGCCCCTCGTGCGCCGAGGTGCCCGGGTTGGGGTCGGTCGCGCGCCAGAACGCCTGCCATCGGCGGCTGCGTTCCTCCTGTGGCGCCTTTCGAAGCGAGTCCAGCGCGGGTGACGGCTGATAGTAGCGGAGCAGACTCACCATGTCCTCGTAGTTGGTGACCACCCATCCGGCCGAGAAGGAGACCACGGCCCGGAGGCTGTCGGCCGGCTGCCGCCCCACGGCAACGCGCAGCTCGCCGAGCGGGAGGCTGTCGGCACGCAGGCGAATCGCCAGGCTCTCGACGTCACGGTTCCCCTCGAACCTGATCGAGTCCTGACCAACCACCTCGCCATCGGGACCGACCAGGACGAGCGGTACCGTCGTCGGCCCCGGCATCGCGTACCCTTCCAGGTACAGGGTCAGGCTGTCAGAGCCGTACGGGATCGAACCGCGCGGGTTCACGACCACCCCCAGCGCCTCGCTCCGGGCCCCTCGCCCGCGCGCCTGGTACACCAGCCGCGGCGCCGAGACGCTCCCGTCCACGAAGGCCGGCACTCGTACCTGCGCCTGGGCACCGCCCTTCCGGCCTCTCAGTTCATCGGCGATCTGGAGCGAGACCTTCCACTCGCCGGGGCTCAGCACGAGGCCATCCTGGTACAGCACGCTTTCGTCGCTGCGCTGGGTCTCGGCAAAGCTGTTGACCCGGACCACCTGCTCCTGCGAGGAGGAGCGCGGGGGTCCCCCGGCCGCCGGCGTGGCGTTCCAGATGGCCCGGTATCGGGCCACGAAGAACTCCCCGTCCTTCTGGAACGCGAAGTGCCGCGTCTGGAGCGAGACGGAGAGGAGGGCGACGGCGGAGTCTCCCCCCGACCGGTAGAACGCGATGTCGCCGACAAACGGCAGCTCGGCGCTCCCGACCAGGCGCCCGAGTCGCCGATAGGTGCTCCCTGGATCGAGCACCTGAGTGACTCCGCCGGAGCGGGAGGGCGCAGGCTCCTCGCCGACCCGGCCCCACGGGCCGCATGCGAAGAGCAACAGGGGCAGGAGACCGGGCAGCCTCAGGAGGGACCGTGGCATCTGGCGGGTAGCTTACCGGGCCGGAGGGACGACCGTCAAGCAAGGCTGCTTGCTAGGGGTCAGTTCGAGGGGTAGTTTGTCCCGACTCCTATGCCTAAAGACGAACTGATCGGGCAGACCATCGCGGGCTACCACCTCCTCCAGCATGTGGGAGAGGGCGGCACCGCCACGGTCTATAAGGCCGAGCACCCGAAACACGGAATCGCGGCTGTCAAAGTACTCCGCATGCGGCTGGCTCAGGATCCGGTCGCGGTCAAGCGGTTCCTGCGCGAGGCCGAGTACGGCACCCGCGTCGCCCACCCGAACATCGTGCAGACCTACGACTTCGGGCAGACCGACACGCTCTACTATCTCGCGCTCGAGTGGGTGGATGGCGAGGTCCTGGAGAAGTTCGCCATCAAGGCCGGGCCGCTGGCGCCGCCGCTGGTCGCGACGATCGTCGAGCAGATCGGGGCCGCGCTTTCCGCGGCGCACGCCAAGGGCATCATCCATCGCGACCTCAAGCCAGCCAACATGATGTTCAACCCGGCGACCCAGCACGCCAAGCTGCTGGACTTCGGGATCGCCCGCGACGCCGACCTCAAGCCGGAGGAGCGGCTGACCCGCGCCGGGTTCTTCGTGGGGACGCTGCAGTACGTGTCGCCGGAGGCGCTCTCCGGGGAGCTGGTGAGCGAGCAGGCCGACGTCTACAGCATGGCCACGATCACCTACTACCTGCTGACCAACTCGCTTCCCTACACCGGCCGCTCGCCCCGCGAGCTGTTCCAGCAGCTCCTCAGCCAGGCCCCCGTCCCGCTCAACCAGGCGGTGAAGGGTGTCACCTTCCCCGAGGCGATCGAGCAGGCGGTCATGACCGGCCTCGAGCGCGACCTGTCGAAGCGCTACAAGACCATGGACGAATTCACCGCCCGTGTCTGCCCCGCGCTCCGGGGATCTGGGGACGGCGGCAAGCCGGGGTTTCTCCGCTCGATCTTCGGGCGATGACCCCCGCCGACAGCGAGGCGCTCGATCGCCTGCTGCTCGCACGGTCGGTCAAGCGGGGTCACTTCGTGCTGGCCTCGGGACGTACTTCCACCTTCTACATCGACTGCCGGCTCACCACGCTGTCGGCCGAGGGGCTGGCCCTGATCGGCCGGCTTGGCCTTCAGGCCATCCGGGCACGACAGTGGACGCCGCGGAGCGTCGGGGGGCTCACCATGGGCGCCGACCCCGTGGCCTGCGCCATCGCGGCAGCTAGCGCCTCGAGCGGCCCGGTCGTGGATGCCTTCAGCGTACGCAAGGAAGCGAAGGCCCACGGCACCGGCCGGCAGATTGAGGGCAACTTCTCCCCCGGTGACGCCGTCGTCGTGGTCGAGGATGTCATCACCACGGGCGCTTCCGCCCTCAAGGCAGTGGACGCCGTTCGCGCCGGGGGTGGCACAGTCCTCGGTGTCCTCGCGGTGGTGGATCGCGAGGAAGGGGGCCGGGATGTGATCGAAAAGGCCGGCCTCGGCGTCTCCGCCCTCACCACCGCCACCCGCCTCGGCCTCAGCTCCTGACCCGGCCCCCCTGGCCCAGGGGGTGGAAGGTCGACCAAATATCGCGGTACGGCCGGATCAACGACGCGACATACCGTTCCAATGCCAGGGTGAAGGTGACCCGCCGCCGAAGCTCGGTGCCGGTGATGCCGAGCAGCGAGCGCACGTGCCGGCCGAAACTCTGCGGCGAGGAATAGTCGAGGCGATAGGCCACGTCGGCCACCGTGAAACCGGGCCGCTCGAACAGCAGCACCGCGTAGAGCAGGCGGGTGGCGGCCAGGTAGCTCTTGGGCGACGGCAAACCGACCCGGCCGAAGCGCGACGTGAGGGTGGTGGGACAGAGACCCAGGCGCTGACTCAAGTCTCGCGCTGTGGCGACATCCTCGGCGAAACGGATCATCACCTCGAAGAACAGCCTCGCATCCGCGGGAATCTCCCCCAACGCCTCCAGCACCGGGCCCTGAATCCGGGCGGCGTCGCGCGAGGTGGGCTGGCCCAGCACCTGCCTGAGACGCTGCCAGCCGTCGGGAGCGGTGACATCCACCACTTGCCGGACGCCGCTGGCCCCAAAGTGCAGCAACGCCTCGCTGTCGTGCGGCTCGTGGCGCGACACCAGGGCCACCGTCGGGATCCCCGGGAAGGCCCGGACCAGCTGATCCAGGCCGGGCGATTCCCCGCCGCCACAGCCATGAACCGAAACCAGCACCGCATCTACCGATCGTTCACGGACCACCCGGATGGCATCGGGAATGGAGTCGCCGTGGACCACCGCAAACCACCCGCTCCCCGCCGCCTCGACCCGGGGACGCTCCTCGGGCCGCAGGACCGCGGCCACCAAGGGCGTCCCTGGAGCCGCCGGCCGAATCTGCTGGCCCACCGGTTCCCCCATTGCATCGGACGGGGGCAGGATGGGTCCGGCCCATCAACCGCGGGTCAACGGTGCGAGGGCGCAAAGTGCAACCTTGGGGGTACTTCAGGCGTCTTACATCGGCAGGCCGTGACGGGTCCCCTCAGCCGGGGGGAGCCCAGCAAGCAACCAGAGATGTGAGCACCGGCAATGGCGACCACCATCGCGCCAACCGAACTGATGGCCCGCCTCCAGGCGGCCCTCGGGGACCAGTACCGCCTCGAGCGGGAACTGGGGCATGGTGGCATGGGCATCGTGTTTCTCGCCCGCGACCTCACCCTGGACCGCCCGGTGGCGGTCAAGGTGGTCCATCCCGAGCTGGCGGCCCACACCAGCATCACCGAGAGGTTCCTCGCCGAGGCCCGGATGATCGCGAGGCTCCGACATCCCGGAATCATTGGGATCCACACCGCCGGCGAGGTCACCGGCATCTTCTACTACGTGATGGACTACGTGGCGGGCGAGAACCTGCGTGACCGGCTCCAGCGCGAGCAGCGCCTCCCGGCGGCGGATGTCCGCCGCATCGTCGCCGAACTGGCGGATGCCCTCCACGCGGCGGGGGGCGCGGGTCTGGTCCACCGCGACATCAAGCCGGAGAACATCCTCATCGACCGGGATTCCGGCCGCGCCCTGATCACCGATTTCGGCATTGCGCGCATTGTGGCCGGCGGGGACGAGGGCTTCCATACCGCACGGGGACTGGCAGTCGGCACACCGACCTACATGAGTCCCGAGCAAGCCGCCGGCGAGGCAGTTGACCCGCGGAGCGACCTCTACTCCCTCGGCGTGGTGGCGTACGAGCTCCTCGCCGGTCGCCCGCCGTTTCGGGCCAAGAATGCCGCCGCCCTCGTCAGCAAGCATCTCGGCGAGCAGCCGACGCCGGTGGAGAGCCTGCGGCCCGACGTCCCTCTCTGCCTCGCCCGCGCCATCGGCCGGGCCCTGCAGAAGGACCCGGCGGAGCGGTGGCAATCGGGCGCCGACTTCCGTCATGCAGTGCTGTCGGAGCAGAAGCCGAAGGCCGAGGATCGCCGGATCGGGCGCCGATGGATCCTGGCGGCTGCGGCACTGGTGATGGTGCTCGGTATCGGCTTCATCCGGTTCAGTCCCGACGGCCCGCCCGCGGGACTCGACCCCAGGCATTCCCTCCTGATCCTGCCGTTCGACAACCTCCGCGACGATGCGGCGGTCGAGTGGCTTCGGGACGGTAGTGTCAGCATGCTCGCGCTGACCTTGTCCCAATGGCGGGATCTCTTCGTCGTCGACCACGAGCGCCTGCACGACCTCCTTACCCGCCGAGGGCACCGGCAGGGCGATCCAATCGGTCTCGCAGCCGCCCGCCGCCTCGCGCGGGACGCCGGGGCATGGACCGTGGTGCTCGGAGAATTCATCCGGAGCGGCGACTCCCTCCGCCTCGCGGCGCGAGTCTACGATGTCGCGACCGGCAACCGGGTGGACGCCGTCGAGGTGGCCGGGCTGGCCGGAATTGACGCCCGGCCGCTGTTCGACGCACTGGCGGCGCGGCTGCTGGACCTGTCTGGAGCTCCCGGCGACCTGAGCACCAGCCTCACGGGCGTGACCACGGTTTCGCTCGAAGCCTACCGCGACTACCTGGGCGGTATCACGGCCCTCAGCGACTGGCAGTTGGCCACCGCCGACAGCCTGCTGGCGCAGGCCGTGGCCATCGACAGCAGCTTCGCCCTGGCGCACTACAAGCTGGCCCTCACCCGCGGGTGGCTGTACGGTGCCCAGGACTCGATCGGAATCCGCGCCATCCGGCACGCCACGCAGTTCGCCAGCCGACTTCCGGAGCGGGAGCGGGCCATGATCGAGGCGTATCGCCTGTTCCTCCAGGCGGACTTCCAGCAGGGCGCGGCGGCGTACCGCCTCCTGCTCGCGAATGACTCGCTCGATGCGGATGCCTGGTACGGACTGGGTGACGTGACCTTTCACGACGCCGATCCGGCCACCCTGGGGCCGCGTCTCACGGAGTCGGTCCGGGCGTTCAAGCGCGCCATCTCGCTCGACCCGGGCTACTTCCTCGCGTATGAGCACCTGGAGCAGATGTACCGGCTCGCGTCACGCGACGACCCCGACTTCCTGCTGCTGGTGGGGGACTCGGTCGTGTTCCGGCGGGGGCCGGGCGCACCGGTGATGGACACCGTGGAGCTGGCTCGCGCCGTACTTCGCGCCCGCGCCGAAGGGCTCACCGCCGCACGCACCTGGCTGGCGCACCAGCCCGCGAACGTCCAGGCCCAGAACGCCCTGATCCGGGCCCTCTCGGTGGCACGGGCCCACGCTGCGGCACTGGCGGAACTGGATCGCATGGCCATCGACCCCGCCTCCGCCGGCAGGGCCGACCTTCCCTTCCTCCGGGCGCAGGTGCTCGCGGCCCAGGGACAGTTCAGGGAGGCCGCCCGGCTGGTGGCGGATGCGACGGACAGCGTGGACGCCGATGATTTCGATCGCAGCGAACTCCCGATCGAAACGGTAGGCGAGGTGCTGAACGGCGCCAACCTGCTGGCCTACTCCGGCAGGGCCCGGCTCGCCGGCCGGGATCTGGACCTGGCGGCCGATATCGCCTCGTCCTGGATGCCCGGCGCCCTCGCCAACTCCAAGGCGGGCAACCGGACCTTGGCCGGCCATCTCTACAGGGGGCATCTCCTGCTTTCCATGGGCGCGCCCTCAGACCCCACGGCCGAGACCTGGCGCCAGGTCGCCGAGCGGGCCCGCACGGCGACGGAGTCGGAGCGCGCCGAGATCGCTCATTTCGGATGGCCTGCCGCCGTGGGCCTCTTCCTCGGGGATCCGAGAGGTTCACAGTCACTCCGGGAGCTGGAGGCGCTCGGAGGGGGATCTCCGCCTCCCGAGCTGCTTGCCTTCGCGGCATTGGACCGGGGCGACAGCGCCACGGCCCGCCGGCTTCTCACCACCGACCCGCGAAAGGACGATTCGTATCTCAAGCGGCCGGCCTGGTCAGCCTACCGCAGGATGATCGCGGCCGAGCTGTGGCACCGGCTGGGGGAAGAAGAGGCGGCGCTCAAGGAGCTCGCCGAATTCCAGGTCGCATCGCTTTCAACCGAAGGGTTCGATGTGCGCTGGTTGCTGATCGGGCAGGCACATCTGCTCCGTGGCCAGGTCCACGAGGCGATGGGGAACCCCGCGTCGGCCAAGGCGGAATACCGCGCCGCGCTTGAGCAATGGTCCGAGGCGGATGACGAGTTCGCGTCACTCATCCAGCAGGCCCGGGGCCGCCTGGGAAACCTGGAACGGGCGGGGTAGGGGCGGGGGGTAGGGGCCGGATATATCCGGCCCCTACCCCCCGCCCCTACCCCGCCCCCCTATCTTCCAGGGGCAGGCTGGA
>Ga0224500_10002036_pt1 | contig 11259 bp, 12 predicted proteins | sample SF_Oct11_sed_USG_FD_168126 | JGI IMG/M metagenome (GOLD analysis project Ga0224500, IMG submission 168126) | Sediment microbial communities from San Francisco Bay, California, United States - SF_Oct11_sed_USGS_4_1 | ecosystem: Environmental > Aquatic > Marine > Sediment | place: USA: California... | reverse complement strand
CATGCGCAATGAGATTCTCTCGGTGCTTCGTAGTTGGACGGATAGGAAGAGATTCATGGGAGACATTCAGATAGCAGATATCATCGGAATATTAGAAAACATTCCAAGTATAGATAATGTGAGACTAGCATTAGCAGATGAAGCTACTAGCGATGAGCAGATAATCAAAACCTGGAAGCTTGATAGCAGTGATAGCTCGGGAAGTGTTACTGACCCTACAGCAGAAGACGATGATACTACTGCAGAAACCGATATATGGTTTACTCTAGAGGGAATGAAGACTGGACTTATCAAGTGGGATGCTATCTATAATGCTGCCTCAACTGATTTCTTCTATGACACCAGAATCATACGTAACTTGTTTGAAGACCTTCCCTACATAGATGGAGGGGCTACTTCGGCAGCTCAATTAGATGGAGCATTAACGTATAATACTAATACCATTTCACTTCAAAATGAGCTGGACATGGCTACGTATTTTGACCCTAGCGGCAAGACTTACGATATCTACTTACAGATTGACAATGAAATAATGCGAGTTGTTAATACTAATAATGGCCAGAAGACAGCTCAGGTTGTGCGAGGTCAATTAGGTTCAGTAGCAACCACTCATTCTGACCTGACCGTTGTAGATATTCTCGGTGATGTAGCTGTCGCCATTAGAGATGAGACGGTAGATGGAAGTGGAAATCCCGTTGATAATGGCGCTCACGGAACTGACAAATATAATCCCTTTGAGCTTCAGGTTACCTTCCTCGCTAATGGTGTTACTCAGACCAATGATTGGGGAAGTAGATTTGTTGAAAGTATTCAGGGTGGCTCTGGTGGAGTTGCCAAGGTAGAAATCAATAAGAAGAAAAACGGATGCGGATACGGTATCGATAGAATCGCGCCGGATGGTCGTTCTATTATCAGCACTTATACGGATGACATATATATGAAGAACAATGAACTGCCGACGATTTTTGATGTTGGTGTTGTTCTAAGAGCAAGGAACTCATTCTAATGCCATTTCAATATGCTCCACCTACTGGATTCGATTCCAAGGTTGCTAACTTTCCAGAGAGGGTTTATGCAGTTCATAATCCCTCCTCTCGCATACATAAACTCATGTGGGCACTTCTTGAGGTCGGCATAGGTAGGCTAGAAAATGCACAGACCACTGCTGGCATAGGACAACAATCTCTATCGGGCACTATGTTCTCTGAGCTGGATGATTTCTTCTCCTTCCTAGGTGTATATAGATTGCCAACAGAGAAATATTCCTATAATCCTGAGGAAGAGCCTCTAACACTAGAACAATGGCAAGAGGTTATAGCTAAGGATTCTATGTTTAGAATGAGAATAATGAAGTTCCTACAGTCTTTGACTAGAGGGGGGACTATCGAGGGGCTTGAAATGCTGGCCTATGCTGCATCTGGAGTTCCATGTCAGATATTGGAGCTTTGGCGAGTATCCAGTGGGTCTGTTCAGGATTTTTCTCCGTCCCAATGGCGCGGGTACAAGATGGATAAGAGCTTCTTGGTGATACCTAAGGAGCAAATCAATCAACAACAGAAGGCAGCTATAATCCACCTGATAGACCTGTTGAAGCCAGCTGATACTGTTTGTGCAGTATTAACTGACCCCAATAGGCTCAGTGGATATGAGAAGATTTCGATACGATGGACTGCAGCTTCTAATCATTATTATTCTATAAGCAAGGTAATCGTTAGAAATACGTCTCAGCCATATTCTGCGGAGACCACGTTGGTACCAAACAGTTTAGGTACAGAGGTTCCAACGTATGCATTCATGGATTCGACAGACCAGATATGGGACTTGAACTCAGATGTAAACTTAGTGCAAGCCACGGTAGAGTCTCCTTATTATAGTCTTGTTTTTGGAGAACTATCTGCTGCTATCAATGATACTGATGATATATCTTACATCACCGTTTTGGTTACTGATAAGACTAAAGACCCAGCAGCATCAGTCTTTACTATCCAGATAGATAACGAAATAATGACCGTGATAGATAGGGAATCGACAGGTAATCCCGACGAATATACTTATACTGTAATCCGAGGAGAAGATAGTACTGCTAAAGTTACTCACTCTGTTGGTAAAGAGATATCTACTAATATTCTCAGACTTGACCCGATATACTCTGTCGAGGGGGCTATCCAAACCGAATGGATAGACATACCGCCAATGCCAGTCGAGGAAGCGACTGACTCACAGGGCAATGTTGTACCACTATGGACTTCTGAGGAAGAATATCTGGCATGGTTCAAAAACAAGGTATATGCGATGGGCGCTGAGATTAAGGATAATCAATATAGATTGCCAACTCAGTATGCTACTCCGTCAGGAGACGAATTTACAGCAGAGGATGCCCTGGCTCCTCCTGTAGTAACCGTAGAACTTACTATGCTACCGTCATAAAGGAATTGTAGATGGTTAATTACACTAATGGTGGAGATTCGCACCCAACTGGAAATGGTGGTGCGTATCAAGAAAATTCAAAACGCTCTAACAATGGAAAGCGGGCTGACCCTCGTTGGTTCGTTCGTCATGACGGTGATACTAAAAGAATTAATAGGAAAAGATTCAAGGCTAGAGGATGGAAATCGCCGCTAGAGCGTTTCGATGACTATGACTCCTATGTACTTCACTTCAAGTTCAAGAAGAAGAGAAGAATAAGTAGGATTTCTTTCAGCTTGCTTGAATATCCGCAGCGATGGAATATCCGATACTATGATAGACACCGCAAGAAGATGATGCCTCTTAAGATAAATAAGAAGAGTAAGGTATCTGGAAAAATCAAGGGAACCTCAGGTCATTGGACCTCACAATCATTTGATTTTAGACCAGTTAGAACTAACATAATAGAGTTCAGGCTGAAGAGGAACTGGCGTAAAGGAAGTCCAGGACTTAAACCTCCAAGAAGATATAGACTAGGATTAAAGGACGTATCTTTTAAGATTACCAGTGATGGCGATAGCGATGGAGACGTACCTGGTATACCTGGTTATGATGAATTGATTTCATATGTACATTATGATTCTCAACGTGCCGTTGATAAAAATACGGTTGCTACAGATGTTAACGGAGATGGTGTACTTGACGAAGTGGTTGTGCCTAATACCGATTCTTACTGGATGAGTTCACCGCAAGGAGCCTCAGATTCTGTTGTTGCTTTCTATTGTGACATAAGAGACGGTACAGGAGGCTCTACGACTTTCGATACCATAAGGATGCTACCTCTACAGGTTGGTCCTAAGATGACTGTCTATTATACGGAAGACGATACTACTTCTGATTTCGCTGTATCCAATAATCAATATATACTACAGTCTAGTCCTCCTGAGTTTTCTACGAATAGACTCAAGGATATTGGATTAAATATGACTTCTGATGTGACGGGAGCCTATACAATAGATGCTACTAAGATGGGTCTAGATTTAAGCAAGAGCTTTACTATCGGTACAGAATTCACGCTACTTGAAAATAGTCCAGCTACAGCTGATAGATATCTATGGAGCATAGAGGAAACTGGAGGAACAGATGATGTTTCCTTGGTCTTCAACTCCTCTACTGGAATATTTGAGGTTAAACAGGGAGCAGTAACGATTGCATCTTCTGATGCAATATCTTCAGTTTATGGTAGTGATTATGGAGTTATAGTTTCATATAATCTTATTGGTTCTGGCTCTTTCTGGACCTTCGATGTTTCTGAAATGACTGGTGATATATCTGATAGAGCTATCTCGACTTCAGCTATCGATGGAATCATATTTGACTATGTTACCTCATTCAGTCCAGCACTATTTAGGATTGGTAATAACTATGCAGGAGATAAGCCAGCTAGTGCTAATATAAGAAGCATGTGGGTGAAGCAAGACATATATCGAGAGCCTTATGCGTTAATGTTTTTCGCGGATGTTGAGGCATTCCTATCAGGAGAGATAGACAGCCCCGTAGAACCAAGAAGTATCTATTACAACGCCGTAATGGTGGGAGACTTTACTAGCAGTCTTTCAGCGCGAGTCGGGCCGAATGCAGCTATATATACGAACAAAGAGTGGATTCCTATTCCAAAGGATTTCGTACTTGTAACTAATGATTATGAACTAGACCAAACATATAGAGCTAAATATCTGAAGTTTGAGTTTACTGGACTTCAGCCTAGGCCATATAATTCTGCCTCTACTTTGCCGATTAGAGGATTCCCTCAATGGGTGAGGCGCTTTTTCGATGCACTCTTTGAAGATGATGGCGGCTATTATAAGTCAGCTCTTTCTGGTAACATCTTTGAACCATCTAATCAGATTACCATCACGACACCATCGGACCAAAATGCCGACATCAAGCTGGCTATGCAAAACAAGAACGATGAAGCCACCTTTATATTTCATGAGGACCTGACTAGTTTCGATTATCTAGCAAACAGAGATAATGTCGCTGACGTAGTGAGTTTAATTCGAGAGATTAAAAAGACTGCTCATCACATGAAATTCCCAATCGTATGTAGACATACTTACGATACGATTAGAATTCCTATATCTAATAAGAAGGCTTACTTCGTTGGCATCAAAGACCTTCAGATTATGCGAAGTAAGATGGTGCAGCTCGGTGATACTTCAGAATACTTCGATACTTTTGATGATGACTTCGAACTATCCTATGGCAATCTTATAACACCTCAATATAACTGCTTCTTCAGTACTGGTAGTTATACTTATCCGACGCCGTATGATGTTGATGAGTCTCTAGTAACCAGCGATACGTTTCCGTCGTTCAGTAAATTTAGAACCATACAGGTAGCTACGGTAGATAGCCCTTGGGAAACCTCGATGGGAGACTCGGCTGCGAATCTTGATAATCTAGATTATGTAGTGCCCGTTAATTCTACTACCTCTTTAGTGACAAGTACTTATCAGGGCGAGCGTGGAGGTCAAGTAGTTAGAATAGATAAGGTTGATGAAACTTTGGTAGAATATGGGCTATCCATTCTGCCGTTGGTAGGACCCGGACCTACTTCTACATATCCAGGTAATTATTCGGTGACAACGGGCAGTTATCCGATGATAGAAGCTCAGACCTCGGCTGCAGTAAGGATGTATCTACCTGAAACCAATAGCGGTAGGTACGAATTGAGGCTATGGGAATCCGATAGTTATGATACTCCTACTTGGACTTTAGCGGCGAAGAGGCAGCTTGACGTTCCACCTTTACAGTGGATTGAAGAAGAAATTAGCTATATGCCGGAAAATACGGCAATAAACTGGTATACTGAGATAGTACAAATTGACCCAGGTATTAAAGAACCCTTTATAGTTGATATGTTGGGTGTGTGGCAGCGTCCGGTTACTTGGGAGGTTAATAATACGCCAACAGACCCGAATACTTGGAGACCCATATTATTCGCTTTAAATAATCCTAATGCATATTTTTCATTTCCGTATGACGATTATGGCGATTTTAATGCCCCAATTGGCGATGAATTCGAACCGATGAAGTTCGCAATTCGGGCGAGAGCCAGACGAAATAATGTTATGATAGGAGGATATCAGGTTATACCTTGGTATGAGGAGTCAGTGGTTGTTAACAGGGCTCCCATAGATTATAATCCACCGTGGGGTGTATCTGATAGAGAAGATTTGAGAGCCGTAGAACATAAACCATGGTTCCAGGGATGGTATCATTACTTCCCACTCCATGCTAGTACGGTATTTCAGGGATATCCTCTGATTAAATATGATTATTAAGAGGTAGATTATGCCAATTATACAAGAAAGTGAAATGGCACATGAATATGAAGACTGCATCTCCTGTGGTGAGTATGTAGGCGATATATTTCTGTGTGGGGAGGGTATGATTTGTACTTCATGTTTTGCGCGTGAGTCTGGTTGCGATGAGACTGCGCTATATCAAAAAGACGAGATATCTAAAGAAGATAGAGAACGAGTGCGAGCTAGTTTAAATTATAAGCTAGACCTTGAGGGAGAAGACAATTGAACGTTAAATACCGCTGTCCCAACTGTGGACAGCCAGTGTTAAAAGCACGCTGGGAAATGGGTTATGAGTATTGTACTAATCCTATTTGCGTGCGTAAGCTGGGCCAAGTAAAGGTGAGCTTGTACGAGCAGCCACCTAAGTCAGATGAGATGGCAGACCTATCTCCATTGGATTTAGATGATGTTGCTGCTATATACGATGCTGACCCAGACGACTGATACCTTGACTAAGGACCTTAACTATGTTACTATATAATGACGTATTTGAGAGGAGTGTGATACTCAGATAGAGGCCATCCCTATTACTCGCGTCCCTACTATATGACTGGGACCAACAAGGAAAAGGAGGCGCGAAATTGAAGCGTCGAATTATTTTAGCACTAGCCATATTAGCTGTGCTACCAAGTGTAACAAATGCAATAGCGGAGGATGTACCGATAGACTCCGGAATAGCAGTTCCAAAAATAAACTGTAGTCCTAATCTAGGAACTACGATAGAATCTGGTAAGCGAGTCAGGATAACAATCGACTCATATACCAACAATTCACCTGACCCTGTGAAGATAGAGTTAAAGACTACTATAGGGGTCAGCAAGACTTGGACGGTTCCTCGTAATGGAGGAACTTTAGAGCGCCAGTCTTGGAGCAAGAAAACACCACCGATAGGTAAGAGAATAACAATCAACCTATTGTACGATGGAAAAAGAGCGGACGGAAATTGCGGTCATGCAACTGCTAAAGTGGTTCCTTATTTTGCCAAATGTAAGGCTGTCAGCTTGAAGTGGTATCGAAATTCTACTAATCGCACTCTTATTAGACGCATGGGAAAATGTCTATCTGGTCAGCCCGGTATTAGCAAGCCTTGGGGTGAAGTAGACCATGTAGCTACCTGTGAATCTCATTGGAGTCAGTATAGCGGTAGGAGTCACAGCTATCATGGAGTTTTCCAACTTGGAGATGCTGAATATAGAGCATTCAGTCACCAAGGACCGAAGTGGATGAATATCGAATTTAATAGAAATGGTTGGTATGTTCCAAATGGAGTATGGATTGCGAGAGCTAATATTCAAGCAGCCCTAGCTCATGCACATCGGTATGGATGGGGAGCTTGGAGTTGTGCTCCATAGTTAATGAGGAAATTTTTAATAGTCTTTGTTTCCTTTTGTTTGTTATTTATTGGGGAACCAGCCAACGCCCATTTGTACAGGAATGGTCGAGGCTTACCATATAACAGACCGACAAAGCAATATAGTATTAAAAAGAGGATTAGTTACGCAAAACACAAGAGATTAAAAGAAAAAAGACAGTACGAACGAAGAACGACAGAAGTGGGTCATGCTTCAACAGGTACGTTTCAAAAAGCGATACCAAGTTGGTATAGTTCTTTGTTATTGAAGTATAGAGGCATGATTCTTAGTGCTCCAGCCATGAGAGCCTATTATGAGGCTTGTCAGAAGGTGGGGCATTACATAGGTGGAGCTGGATATAGGTCACATGCTGTGCAGTCTAGCATGAGTTCTAGTTTAGCTGCACCAGCAGGCTATTCATATCACGAACTAGGATTGGCGGCAGATATATTTGGCGTCAGTGCGAGGGAGCATCAAGCTCTGATAGCAGCTGGATTCCAGCAGCTTAATGGTGAGCCTTGGCATTACTCCTATATAGTTTATGGATAGCTTGACATCATTAACCGAATATGGTACAATAGTGTGAGTGGAGGTAGTTAACCTACCTTTCCTGCCTCCATTCATCTATTTTAATGGGGGGAACATAGCCCAACTGGTAGGAGGCGTTAGTCTTAGGAACTAAACAGTGAGGGTTCGAATCCCTCTGTTCCCACAGGAGGTCAAGGTGAAGAAAAACTATATAGAGGTTTATAAGGCTCCAAGCGCAGCGTTAATAAAAAATCGCTGGTATTGGCGTGTTATAGACGGACACAACAGCAAGATTGTTAGTATTGGTGGAGAGGGCTATTATAGCGCATGGAATGCCAAGCGTGCAGCTACGAAGCAATTTCCGGGTCTAGAAGTTAAAAGAGTATAGTAGTACGGGCGCTTAGCTTAGCGGCTAAAGCACTTCGTTTACACCGAAGGGACCAAAGGTTCGAGTCCTTTAGCGCCCACTTTTTCAAAGTTATATGGTATAATAGAGTTCAGTCGATAGAAAGGAAAGAAGTATGAAGAAGGTTAGTTTGCTCAAGGTTAATTGTGATGTTATTCTAGTGGCAGAAGACGATGATGGTACTCTTATCGAGCTACCTGCTCGTCAGGCAGTCTTGTCCTCACGCGACCTAAGTGTACTTCCTCAGGTTGTTGAGAACGAGATTAACAGAATCAACGAGGAACTGGCTAGCCAGACACCGGCTCCTGTAGTTACAGAGGCCCCAGCAGCCGTAGAGGGATAATGAACTGGAAAGAATCAGGTAGCGGATTCAACGGTACAGAAAAGAAATGGTCGGCTTATATCAGGCAAGATAATGTCAATTGTGCCTGGAAGCTATACCATGAAGGTATCACGATGGCCGCTGGCTATTCGGACAACGCTACTCTTGCTAAGGCAAGAATAGCTGAAATAATGGATTCTAAAAAGGAGAACTAATGGCGAAAAAAGGTGGCCTTGGACGATTATTCGTACCTGACGCTAGAGATAAGAAGTACACGATTAAGAAGTTGATGGCCGCAGCGCCCGGAAGTCCTCCTACTACACCGGGAATTCGTTACTGGTGGGAAGGCGGTTGGTGGGGTGACCAAGGCTATACATCGCAATGTGTAGCCTATTCGTGGACACACTGGCTAACAGATGGACCAACAACAAACTCATCGTATATTCGTCCAACCAATCTCTATAATGAAGCTCAAAAGATAGATGAATGGCCCGGCGAAGATTACGATGGAACTTCGGTAAGAGCAGGAGCTAAGGTTCTTACTTCGAAGGGATTCATAGGTGAGTACCATTGGGGCTGGAGCCTTGATGATGCTATCCAGGTTCTTCTCAATAAAGGACCAGTAGTAGTTGGTACTAATTGGTACGATTCTATGTTTGTGGCAGATGAGACTAGGCCATTCTTTATCAAGATAAAGCCGAACGCTCAGATTGCAGGAGGACATGCTTACGTTCTCAATGGAATTAACGTCCCAGAAGAAAGAGTTAGAGTTAAAAATTCGTGGGGACGTAATTGGGCACACAATGGAAACGCATTCCTCTCCTTTAAAGACCTAGAGCGTCTTATAAAGGAAGACGGAGAAGTATGTCTGGCCACAGAGATTAAAAAATAGCTTAGGGAGGTGAACATGAATAAGATAGACTGGAAGGACGTTGCTACTCGTGCCTTTAAGACTTTCGTACAGGCAGCAGTTGCAGGACTAGTCGCACTAGGTACGACCGACATCAATCTGGATAATGCAGAGGTTATCGCATTGTCAGCAGGTGCCGCAGCACTATCAGTAATCTGGAATGCTCTGGTAGGAGCTTTCAAGAGCTAAATATTCATGGCATTTAGGATGGTTGGCAGAGTGGTTTAACGCGCTGGTTTGCTAAACCAGTGAATCGAAAGGTTCCGGAGGTTCGAATCCTCCACCATCCGCTATGGGCCCGAAATAGATTCGATTGGGGCGCAGAGCTTCGAATGAAGCGAGCCGTCATGGTAGTGACGTTAAAATACTAAATAACTAAATGCAGATGATTACGCAAGTTATTACAGCAATACCCTAGTTGCTGCTTAAATCCAGCAACCGTTTTACTGGAGACACCTGCTACTCAGTAAAACGTTATTAGCAGGTATGTAACAATAGCAGTACCGGCTCCCGGTAGGAGATACGCTCGTAGAAGAGTCGATGGTCCGCTTCAAGACGCGGGAGGCAGAGCCCGCCGGGTCCACCAAATTTTTTGCGTTTTCGCTTGACAATTAGCAAAAGTATGCTATAATGAATCTTAGCGGCGTAGAGCAGAGGTAGCTCGTTTCCCTCATAAGGAAAAGGTCGTGAGTTCGAATCTCACCGCCGCGACTCATAGCTAGGTTTATCTAGGATTAGCCACCTAGAAAAGTCTAGCACCTGGCCGGGATTGCCAGCATGTGGTAGCCCGCTATAAAGTCAGGATTTTAGCAGTACCGCTCATCATGCGGTCTCCGTGGCTGGAGAGGCGCGGTACTGTTTAACCAATTTAATACTTAAGATAAGTTCCGATTTGGTTCTTATCTTGGGACTGAAAGGAGGATGTATTGTTAATTCAGTCCCCGTAGCGCCGAGGTATGGCTGGGTGGGTTGTTGGCTAACAAAACAGCGAGTAGGCGCTACCAAACTTCATTAGATATACATAAAAGGAAAGAGACCGGTTTGAAGGTGTGATGGGACCGGTCTCTTTCTTTATTGGGTTGGTGTTACGCTAGGCCAACTAGATGGAGCAACCAAGCTCCACCGATAATAAGTAGCAAAGAGGTCCATAGCAACGCAAACGCGATAAGCGGTGCTAGGGCGATGCTAGCGACAACCAATCCAATGCTACCAGCAGTTGCCTCCTCCGCAGACTTGCTGGTTGTTCTTGTCCAGTTGTATCCTACTCTGACTGCAATAGCTCCGACCGCAAAAAGCGCGGCCATAGGTAGTGCAGCAGGATTTTGAATAACGACGAGCAAAGCAGCGCATCCCATCACCAATGCGAACAATGCTGTGAACCAACCCCCAGCCTTTACGTGACTGGTCTTTCCTCTAGTAATTGCTTGTGTGTTCATATCACACCTCCTATATTCATACTACTCCTCACGCAGGAAGAAGTCAAATCATAAAGACCCTAGATTGGGCTCATGAAGACCCTATTCTAAACCTAGGGCTAAGACCTCAGGAGGGTATAATTAACTAAGCCCCATGTAGCACAATTTATGAGCTATATTAGCTTTTTGTGGTTACTTCAAGCCATCCAAGCTTATGGATGGTAGTTTTAACGGGGTCTACTTCCTCGATAGCTTCCTCACTAGCAATTGGGAAGTTATCCATAACGAAGCAGTAGATTAGGATTCCTGCTGAAACCAATCCAACAGTTACCGCTATCTCTCCTAAGGACGGTAGATAGGTGGCACCGTTAGTCTGCTCCATCATTCCTGTAAATACTACGTTGGCTCTGTTTAAAGCTAGTCCAAATACGGCCAGACCAGACCCTGTTACAAGCCATTTGATAGATTTACGAGCATATGAATTAAGGAAGATAAGGATTGGTACTATTATACCCAGTGTAATTTCAATCAAGAATAATGTGCTTTGAG
>Ga0224500_10002035_pt1 | contig 11264 bp, 7 predicted proteins | sample SF_Oct11_sed_USG_FD_168126 | JGI IMG/M metagenome (GOLD analysis project Ga0224500, IMG submission 168126) | Sediment microbial communities from San Francisco Bay, California, United States - SF_Oct11_sed_USGS_4_1 | ecosystem: Environmental > Aquatic > Marine > Sediment | place: USA: California... | reverse complement strand
GACGGCCACCCGCAGATCACGATGGATGACGGCTGCGACCTGGTGTCCCTCCTGCACAGCGAACGGCCAGCCCAGGTCGGCGAGATCCTGGCCGGGACCGAGGAGACGACGACCGGCGTGATCCGCCTCAAGGCGATGGCCGCCGATGGTGCTCTCGGGTTCCCCGTCGTCGCCGTCAACGAGGCGCAGACCAAGCACCTCTTCGACAATCGCTATGGAACCGGCCAGAGCACGGTCGACGGCATCCTGCGGGCCACGAACATCCTTATCGCGGGACGCAAGGTCGTCATCGCCGGCTACGGCTGGGTCGGGAAGGGGATCGCCTCCCGGATGGCCGGGCACGGAGCGCACGTCGCCGTGGTCGAGGTCGATCCGGTGCGCGCCCTGGAGGCGCTCATGGACGGGTACGAGGTGATGCGACACTCGGACGCCGCCCGCTGGGGCGAACTGTTCGTGACCGCGACCGGCAATCTCAACGTGTTCCGTCGCGAGCACTTCGAGTCCATGCGCGACGGCGCCATCATGGCCAACTCCGGTCACTTCGATGCCGAACTGGATCTGGCCGCTCTGCGCGAGCTGGCCGAGGGCCACGTTCGCGAGGTCCGCCAGAACGTCCTCGAGTTCGACCTCGGTGGCAAGAAGCTCAACCTGATCGCCGAGGGGCGACTGGTGAACCTGGGCGCGGCCGAAGGCCACCCGGCCGCCGTCATGGACATGAGCTTCGCCAACCAGGCCCTGTCGGCGGAGTACGTCGCGCGCCACCATGCCGAACTCGAGCCGCGGGTCTACGTCGTTCCCGAGGCGATCGACGCCGAAGTCGCGCGTCTGAAGCTGGCGGCGCTCGGGATCGAGCTCGAGCCGATGACCGCGGAGCAGGCGGATTACGTGTCGTCCTGGCAGCACGGCACCTGATCCTCCACGCCGGTCGGACCGGCGCTCGAGTGGATCGTCAAAGGTCGATCCGGGTCCACCGGTTCCTTCCGATCGGGCAACGGCCAGTGACGCGATGGCCGCGGCCGGTGACCCGGCAGGCGCCTGCTCGGCCGATCGGGACAGGACGCGCTAGGGTTCGAACATGCGGGACGGGACCACGGACATGAAGCGAGCGCCGGCGATCGTCCCGTACGGGGAGTGGCCGTCGCCACTGCGGATCGACGCTCTCACCGTCGACTCGGTGCGGCTCGGCGAGCCGTGGATCGACGGTGACGACGTCTACTGGGTCGAGAGCCGCCCGTCGGAGGGCGGCCGCTCCGTCCTCGTGCGACGCGATCGGGACGGGACCACGTCCGATCTCACGCCAAGCCCATTCGACGTCCGGACCCGCGTTCACGAGTACGGTGGGGGGGCGTATACGGCGGCCGGCGGCACCGTCGTGTTCTCCGATCGTGGAGACGGCCGTCTCTATCGCCTCGACCCCGGTGACCGGGTGCCCGTCCCGATCACACCGGAGGGGGCGTGGCGCTATGCGGACCTCCGGTTCGATGAGCGGCGCCGGCGCTTCATCGCGGTTCGCGAGGATCACCGCGGACGCGGCCAACCGGTCGCGACGATCGTGGAAATCCCCCTGGATGGAGACCGGGAGCCCCGGATCCTCGTGGACGGCCCGGACTTCCTGGCTGCCCCGCGCCTCTCGCCGGACGGCCGTCGACTGGCCTGGCTGGAGTGGGACCAACCGGACATGCCCTTCTTCGCGACGCGCCTGAGGGTCGCTCCCGTCCTCGGTGACGGCATGCTGGATCGATCGGACCTCGCTGCCGGCGGGCACGACGAATCGATCGCCCAGCCGGAGTGGTCCCCGGACGGCGTCCTGCATCTCGTCAGCGATCGCAGTGGCTGGTGGAACCTCTATCGACTTGCACCGGGACCGCGCCTGGAGCCGATCGCACCGATGAACGCTGAGTTCGCCGATCCGGCCTGGACGCTGGGCATGGCCTCCTACGGATTCCTGCCGGACGGCTCCATCGTGGCCGCCGCACGTTCGGACGGGCGGGACCGCCTGCTCCACATCAGGCCGGGTGAACAGGTGGCAGACGTGGAGACCCGCTTCACCGAGTTCACAGGCCTGCGCGTCGGGGCGGACGTGGTGATCGCGATCGCCGGCTCGCCGACCGAGGCCCCAGCCGTGGTGGCGATCGATCCGCGGACGTTGGACCCAACGGGTCTCTACCGACGATCCAGTTCCGTGAAGATCGACCCGGCCGACATCTCGGTCGCAGAGGCGATCTCCTTCGCGACGTCGGGCGGACGGGTCGGGCATGCGCTCTACTACCCGCCGACGGCCAGGGGCATCATCGGTCCCGAGGGTGAGCGTCCACCCCTCGTCGTCCATGTCCACGGCGGCCCCACCTCGAACGCCTCCAGCGGCCTGAGCCTGGAGATCCAGCAGTTCACCGGTCGTGGGATCGCCTTCGTGGATGTCGACTACGGGGGGAGTTCGGGTTACGGTCGCGAGTACCGTTCGGCGCTCGATGGCACCTGGGGCGTCGTCGATGTGGACGACTGCGTGGCGGCCGCGCGCTACCTCGTGGACCGAGGCGACGTGGACCCTGCGCGACTGGCGATCGAGGGGGGCAGCGCCGGCGGCTACACGACGCTACGAGCGCTGACAACCACCGACGTCTTCGCGGCCGGGATCAGCCGGTTCGGCGTCTTCGACCTGGAGATGCTCGTCCAGGACACGCACAAGTTCGAGGCCCGGTATCTCGATACCCTCGTCGGCCCATACCCGGCGGCCATCGACCGGTATCGCGAGCGATCGCCGATCCACGCCCTGGACCGGGTCGCCTGTCCGGTGCTCGTGCTCCAGGGGCTCGATGACAGGGTCGTTCCGCCGAGCCAGGCAGAGGCCTTCGTCGGAGCCCTGGCCGCTCGAGGAATCCCCTACGCCTACATCGCCTTCGACGGCGAGGGCCATGGATTCCGGGGCTCCGCGGCGATCCGACGCACGGCGGAGGCCATGCTGAGCTTCCTCGCGGCCATATTCGGGTTCACCCTGGCCGACGATCTGCCGGAGCTGAAGTTGCCGGGCCTCGCAGCATGGCAGGGACACGGCCGACCGCCTTCGGGCGGCTGACCGGTGGCCTCGTCCCGCGGTGCCCGGATGGTACGCTCCCCCGGATCATCCACGTTCGCGAGGGACCCGTGAGCATCGTCGACAGCGATCAGTACCTGTTCACCTCCGAGTCGGTGACCGAGGGTCACCCCGACAAGATGTGCGACCAGGTATCGGACGCGATCCTCGATGCCATCCTGCGCGATGATCCGGACGCTCGCGTGGCCTGCGAGACCGCGACGACGACCGGACTCGTGATGGTCCTCGGCGAGATCTCCACCACCACCTACGTGGACTTCCAGGCGATCGTCCGCGATACGGTGCGTGACATCGGCTACACGCGGGCGGACTACGGCTTCGACTACCTGACCTGCGGCACGCTGGTGTCCGTGAAGGAGCAGTCGCCGGACATCGCCCAGGGCGTGAACGCGGCGCTCGAGGTCCGTGATGATGCCGCGCCCGCGTTCGAGCTGGGTGCCGGCGACCAGGGGATGATGTTCGGCTTCGCCTGTCGGGAGACGCCAGAGCTCATGCCGCTTCCCATCGCTCTCGCTCATCGGATGGCACGACGCCTGTCCGAGGTGCGAAAGTCCGGCCAGATGCCGTATCTGCGCCCGGATGGCAAGACCCAGGTCACCGTGGAATACGAGCTCGGCGTTCCCAAGCGCGTCCGGACCGTGGTCCTCTCCGCCCAGCATGACCCTGACGTCCGCGCCGAGCGGCTGCGCTCCGACATGGTGGACGCGGTGATCCTGCCGACGATCCCGCGCGAGCTGCGCCAGACGGACCCGGTCATGCACGTGAACCCGACCGGGCGATTCGTGACCGGCGGTCCGATGGGCGACGCCGGACTCACGGGGCGCAAGATCATCGTGGACAGCTACGGCGGGATGGCGCGCCATGGGGGCGGGGCCTTCAGCGGCAAGGATCCCACCAAGGTGGATCGGTCTGCCGCGTACGCCGCCCGCTGGGTTGCCAAGAACGTCGTCGCGGCCGGCCTTGCCGACCGCTTCGAGGTCGAGTTGGCCTACGGCATCGGGATCGCCCGTCCGATCAGCCTGTCCGTGGACTCGTTCGGTACCGGGCGCCTGCCGGATGAGCGGATCCACGCCCTCGTGGAGCGCCATTTCGACCTGCGGCCTGCCTCCATCATCGCCGCGCTCGACCTGCGTCGGCCGATCTACCGCCAGACGGCGGCGTACGGGCATTTCGGCCGTCCGGATCTGGATCTGCCGTGGGAGCGGACGGACAAGGCAGGGTTGCTGGCCGCAGACGCCGACCTGCCGGAGCCCGAACCGGAGCCCGAGCCGAGCCCCGCCATCAACTAGCCCATGTCGGTCTGGCGTCGCGCGGGGGATCGCCGCGGTCTCCCGATCACGCCATGGCGCAGGGTCGCCGGCTCAGCGCTGCTCGGCCACCATGCTCGCCATCCCGCCGCCGCTGCGACCCTGCGTCCGTCGACTGTTGCGCAGCAGCAGGAACTGGCCGACGAAGAGCATCGCCAGCGTGAACATGAGCATGATCGTGGCGATGGCATTCGTCTCCGGCGAGACGCTGCGTTTGACCTGGCCGAAGATCCATAGCGGCAGCGTGGATGACCCGGGTCCGGACGTGAATGTCGTGATCACGAAGTCATCGAAGCTGAACGTGAACGCCAGCAGGAACCCCGCCATGATCGCCGGCAGGAGCTGCGGGAACGTGATCTGACGGAACGTCCGCCACGGCGTCGCGAACAGGTCTGCGGACGCGTCCACGAGCGTCCGGTCCATGCCGGTCAGTCGAGCCCGGACGAGCAGGAGCACCAGGCTCGTGTTGAACAACATGTGGGCGGCGATGATCGTCGCATGCCCGAACCGGAGCTTGAACCCGAATGTCTCGTCGAGGAAGCCGAACCCGGTCGCGAAAAGCACCAGCGTCGCCAGGGCGATGACGATCTCGGGCACGATGATGCTGATGTAGGTCAGCACGTCGAAGCCGATCCGTACCTGGCGCGGAACCCGCTGCAATCCCAGTGCGGCCATCGTCCCGAACAGGGTGGCGAGCACCGCGTTGGGGATGGCCACGATGAAGCTGTTGGCAAGCGCGTTCTGGACGACCGAGTTGGACAGGGCCTCGGGGTACCAATGCAAGCTGAAGCCGGTCCAGATCGTCGCAAGGCGGTTCGCGTTGAAGCTGAACAGCACGACGATCACGATCGGCAGGTAGAGGAACGCATAGACGAGGCCAGCCTGGATCCTCAGCCAGGCCTCGACCACGATCGAGCCTCGATCCACCCTGGGACGGCGAGGGCGCGCTGTGGCCGTTCCGGCGACGGGCTCGGCCGCGATCGCGGGCGACGTCATAGGACGCTCACCTCCCGGCCCCTCCGGCCGCGGTTCACGAACCACGTGTAGAAGGTCACCGTGAACATCATCACTGCGATCAGCACGACGGCCTTGGCGCTACCCGCGGGCCAGTTCCGAGCTTCGAGGAAGTCCGTCACCAGAGCGTTGCCCACGAGGTAGATCCGACCGTAACCGAGGATCTGCGGGATGACGTACTCGCCCATCATCGGGATGAAGACGAGGATGCTGCCCGTGATCAGGCCTGGCAGCGCGATGGGTAGCGTTACCTGGCGGAAGGTCGCCCAGCGGCTGGCGCCGAGGTCCTTCGACGCTTCCACCAGGGTGCGATCCATCCGCTCAAGCGTGACGTACAGCGGGAAGACCATCAGGGGCAGGTAGCCGTAGACGAGGCCGATGAGGACGGCCAGCGGCGTGCCGAGGATCCGGAAGCTGTCGTCCCCGATGACGTCGCCGACGAACCCGCCGAGATTCTCGGGACCCAGCACGATCAGCCAGGAATAGGTCCTGATGAGGAAACTGGTCCAGAAGGGGATGACCAGCAGGAGGATGAACAGCCCCTTGCGCGAGCCGCCACGTGTCGCGATGAAGTACGCGAGGGGCAACCCGACCAGCAGGCACCCGATGGTGCCGGCGATCGCCATGGACAGGCTGGTCGTGAACGGCGCGGCTTTGTCGAGATCCCCGAGGATCGCCCCATAGTTGTCCAGCACGAAGGCTGGCGCATAGCCTCCGTTCTTCGCTCGAACGCCGAAGCTGAAGATCGTGATGATCACCAGCGGCGCGACGAGCAGGACGAGATACCAGGCGCCGGCCGGCAGGATGAGGACGAAGGTCAGGAGAGCGGATCGGATCCGCCCTCCAAGACCGTCGCTTCCGGCTCCAGTCCTGGTCGTCCCAGACTGCATCTCGCTCGTGATTCCGGCGGTCCCTGTCAGGCGATCGCCGTCAACTGCCGATCTTCTGCTTGAACTCTGCCCAGATATCGAGCCGCTGGTTGTTCCCGGACGTGTCCACGGCTCCCTCGAGCAGCGGCATGACGGACTCGGGCGGGAAGATCGCAGGATCGTCGAGGAGTTCCTGGGACACGAGCTTGCGAGCTTCGCTGCTCGGTGTCGCGTAGCCGTTGTACTCCGTCTCGAGCGCCTGGATCTCCGGGCGATGGATGTAATCGAGCCACGCGTACGAGGCGTTCGGGTGCGGCGCGTCCGCCATCATCACCCACGTGTCCAGCCAGAACAGCGAACCCTCGGTCGGCACCGAGTACGCCGTGTCGGCGGTATCGGGGTTGGCGCGAAGCTCGAGGAGCGGACCGGTCCAGCCGAGGCAGAGGGCTGCCTCCTCCGACGAGAGCTTGACCTGATACGTGTCCGAATCGAGGGACAGGATGTGGGGGGCGAGGTCGAGCAGGATCTTGCGGGCCTCCTCCAATTCTGCCTTGTCGACGGAGTTCAGCGAGTAGCCGAGCATCTTCAGCGGCATCACGAAGACGTCGCCCATCGAGTCGACGAAGACGGTCTTGCCCGAGAACTCGCCCAGGGTCAGGTCGTACAGCTCCCGCCACGATTCGACCGGCTTTCCGGTCAGCTTCTCGCGGTAGAGGATGCCGGTCGTCCCGAAGTCCTTGGGGAGCTGGTACTCGTTGGTCGGATCCCAATCCAGCCCGAGGAATGCCGGGTCGATGTACTTCTGGTTCGGGATCCGTGACAGGTCGAGCTTGGCGAGGAAGCCCTCCTCGACCATGCCGGGCACGTACTCCGCGGTCGGGGCCGCGATGTCGTAGCCGCTGGCACCACCCTGCAGCTTGGCGATCAACTCCTCGTTGTTGGAGAAGATGTCGTACTGGAAGGTGTTGACGCCGAATTCAGCCTTGTAGGTCTCGATGTTGTCCGGGTTGATGTACTCGGACCAGTTGTACATGAACAGCGAATCCTCGATGTCACCGGCCGGGGCCGCGCTCGCCGCCGGGGCCGCGCTCGCCGCCGGGGCTGCGCTCGCGCCGCCGCTCGAGCCGGAGCTGGAGCACGCTGCGAGGAAGGCCGATGTGCCCACGAGTCCGCTCGCAGCCAGGAAGCTGCGTCGGTTGACCTTGTTCTGGGAGATCCTCGCCAGGTACTCGCCTAGATCGCGCTGTGCCACGTTGTGCTCCTCCTGCTTCGCGCCGGCTCGACCGGCGCGACCTCCGGCTGCCTCATCCTGCAAGGACGAGGTTGGCCTCCTCGTTCCACCGGACGACCACGCGGTCGCCCGGCCCAACCCCCGTCGCGCCTTCGGCGCCTGATGCGTTCTGATGGCTGACGATGAGTTCACCCACCTGCTCGGTCTCGACGCGGTACTCCGTCTGGTCGCCGAGGTAGGTCCCCTGGCGGACACGGCCGGCAACCTGGACCACGCCTGAAGGGGCGTCGCCGGCACCCTCGGCGGCGATGACATCCAGGCGCTCGGGTCGGGTCGCGAACGTCACGGAGTCGCCGGCTGCGAGGGAACCCTCCGGATCGGTGATCCGACCGCGGAGGACGAGCCCGCTCTCCGTCCGCGCAACGGCCACCCGGGTGCCGGCATCGAATTCGACGACGGTCGCCGGGATGAAGTTGGACGTCCCGATGAAGTCGGCCACGAAGCGGTTGACCGGTCGTTCGTAGAGCTCGGTGGGTCCGCCCTGCTGCTGGATCCTGCCCTCGCGCATGACGACGATGACGTCGCTCATCGTGAGCGCCTCTTCCTGGTCGTGCGTCACGTAGACGAACGTGATCCCGACCTCACGCTGGAGCGCCTTCAGTTCGAGTTGCATCTCCTTGCGGAGCTTGAGGTCGAGGGCTCCGAGCGGCTCATCGAGCAGGAGGACGGTGGGGCGATTGACCAGGGCCCTGGCCAGAGCGACGCGCTGCTGCTGCCCGCCGGACATCTCCCAGGTCCGTCGCCGCTCATATCCGTCGAGGCGGACCAGGGCCAGGGCCTCGCCGACTCGGCGCTGTTCCTCCGTGCGCTCCACCTTCCTCTGGCGCAATCCGTAGCCCACGTTCTGGGCGACGTCCATGTGCGGGAAGAGGGCGTAATGCTGGAAGACCGTGTTGACGTTCCGCTTGTAGGGCGGCACCCCGGCGATCGGTTGACCGGCCAGCAGGATCTCGCCCGCGGTCGGCTGCTCGAAGCCGGCGATCATGCGCAGGGTCGTGGTCTTGCCGCAGCCGGACGGGCCGAGGAACGAGTAGAAGGACCCGGATGCGATGCGCAGGTGCATCGCATCGACCGCCACGACGTCTCCGAACCGCTTCGTGACGTCCAGGATCTCGACATCCGGTTCGGCCCCTCCCGACGATCGGGCCGCAGCTCCTCGGGCGGCCGTGCTCGCCTGATGGGCGTCGGGGGACGTGGTGGCGGTCAACGGCGATCCTCGCGCGATGGTTACGGTCGCTGAGCGGCATCGCTGTGGCCTCGCCACAGGTTCGCTGCATCCTACGTTCGTCCATGGGCTCCGTCAACGCAGGAGCGGCGCGAAGCGCAGGTCATACAGCTCCGGGGGCCGGCGCCGGTCTCCTCCGGACGCCGCCGCACGAGGGTCGAACGCGCGCCACCCGGTCCTGTCCTCGTTCGCGGCGCTAGGATGGGACCTCCATGTATGCCGTCATCATGGCCGGCGGCGGCGGGACCCGACTCCACCCGCTGAGCCGGCCCGAGCGCCCGAAGCCATTCCTGCCCCTGCTGGGACGCGTCTCGCTCCTCCAGGCCACCGCCGCCCGCCTGCCGACCGACGACATCACCGTCGTGACGGACGGCCGGTACGAGCGCCTGGTCCGTGATCAGCTACCCGGTGTGCGGGTCCTCGCCGAACCGCGCGGACGCAACACCGCGGCAGCGATCGCCCTGGCGACCGCTGCGTTGGAGCGGGCGGATGACGACGTCATGCTCGTCGTGCCCGCCGACGCCTACATCGATCCGGCCCGCGAGGGCGCCTACCGCGACGTCCTGCGCACGGCGGCGGATGGACTGGCCACGGGCAGCTTCGGCATCGCCGACCCACTCGTGACGCTGGGCACGCGGGTGACCCGGCCGGCGATCGAGTACGGCTACCTCGTCCCGCGGCTGGACGCCCGCGAGATGGTGGAGGGCCTCGCAGCGTATCCCCTGGCGGCATTCGAGGAGAAGCCAAAGCCGGATCGTGCTGCGGAGCTGTTCGAGCAGGACGGCGTCGCCTGGAACGCCGGGATCTTCCTGTGGCGCCGACGCGCGATCCGCGCGGCGCTCGACCGCTATACGGGACTCATGCGGCTCATCGAGCCGACCGTTTCGTCGCCCGTCCTCCTGGACCACGCCTACGAGCAACTCAAGCCGATCTCCATCGATCATGCGGTGATGGAGGGTGCGGCACGCAACGGGGAGGTCGTCATGGGCTCGATGGACGTCGGATGGTCGGACCTGGGCTCGTGGTCCGCGCTGCTGGCGGCGATCGGCGCCCGGGGCGAAGGCGCGGTGGTCCAACCCGGCGAGACCGTGACCGTGGACGACGGCGACCTCGTGGTCCGCCGGGTCGAGGGGCGGCTCGGGGTGATCACCCCGCCGGAGCGCGGTAGGATGACGGCCGCCCAGCAGATCGCCGTGCTTCGGGGCGCGGCACCCGACATCGCCCGCATCCGCGAGCTGATCGAGCGCTGTGCGGAATCGGGAGGGCCCACCGGACCATGACGAGAGGAACGTCGGGGTCGACGCAGATCGTCTTCGGGACCGACGGATGGCGCGCCCGGATCGCCGACGACTTCACCTTCGACGCCGTCCGCCGCTGCGCCGATGGAGTCGCACACTACGTCGCGGAGCGCGGCGAGGCGGCCAAGGGCGTCGTCATCGCCTACGACCGGCGCTTCGCGTCGGAGCATTTCGCCGCCGCTGCGGCCGAGGTGATCCTTGCCCGCGGCATCCCGGTCGCGTTCGCGGCCCACGCCGTCCCGACCCAGATGAGCTCGTTCGAGGTCGTCCAGCGGGGCTCCGCAGCCGGCATCGTCATCACGGCGAGCCACAACCCGTGGGTGGACAACGGCTTCAAGGTCAAGGCCCCGACCGGCGCCGCGGCCGGTCAGGACATGCTCGCCGCGATCGAGGCCCGCCTCGCCGTCAACGGCGGGTCGGCGCTTGACCGACGACCGATGGCCGACGCCGAGGCCGCGGGCCTCGTCGAGCGCTTCGACCCCTACGACGGGTACGAACGATTCGTTCGGACGACCCTTGACCTCGACGCGCTTCGGGCGGCCGACGTCCGGGTGCTGGTCGATCCGCTGTGGGGATCCGGCGCGGGATGGATCAGCCGCCTGCTCGCGGGTGGTCGCATCGAGGTCAACGAGATCCACCAGGAGCGCAATCCGTATTTCGGCGGAGTGAATCCGGAACCGATCCGACCGAACGTCGACGAGGCCCTCGGCCTGATGGCTGAGGGCGGGTACGACCTCGGCCTTCTCCTCGACGGGGATGCCGACCGGGCCGGTGCCGCGGACGAGCACGGGACGTTCATCCACCAGCTCCAGGTGACGGGCCTGCTGATGTACTACCTCGCCGAGCATCGCGGATGGCGCGAGCCCGTCGTCGTCAGCGTCAACAATACGTCGATGGCGGCCCGCCTCGGTGAGCGGTACGGGATCGAGACGCCCGAGACTCCGGTCGGGTTCAAGTACATCGGGCCGAAGATGATCGAGGTCGGCGCGATGATGGGCGCCGAGGAATCGGGTGGCTTCGGCTTCGGCATGCACCTCCCGGAGCGGGATGGCATCTACGCCGACCTGCTGCTGCTCGATCTCTTCCTCCGCGAGAAGGCCGCGGGCCGCTGGCCGGCGTCCTCGGCGCTGCAGCACTTCCACGAGATCGCCGGCCCATCCTTCTACCTC
>Ga0224500_10002034_pt1 | contig 11265 bp, 12 predicted proteins | sample SF_Oct11_sed_USG_FD_168126 | JGI IMG/M metagenome (GOLD analysis project Ga0224500, IMG submission 168126) | Sediment microbial communities from San Francisco Bay, California, United States - SF_Oct11_sed_USGS_4_1 | ecosystem: Environmental > Aquatic > Marine > Sediment | place: USA: California... | reverse complement strand
CGGTCTCGGTACCGACGCTGGGCGGTGCCGTGGAAATGAAGCTGCCGAGCGGCGCCCGCGGGGGGCAGAAGCTCCGCCTGCGGGGACGGGGCCTGCCGGGGCCCGAACCCGGCGACCAGTTCGTGCTGCTCAAGATCGTTCTGCCGCCGGACTCACCACGCGCACGCGAACTGTTCGAGGAGATGAAGCGCGACGTGCCGTTCGATCCGCGCGCGGAGCTCGGGCGATGAGGTCGTCGCGATGACTCCGATCGAACGCATCTTCGAAGGCCAGCCGCTCGACGAGTCGGCCTGGATCACGGTGCGAGATTTCTGCGCCTGGCTGCACGTCGAACGCACCTGGGTCGTGGATCTCGTCGAGGCCGGCGTGCTCGAACCGCGCGGCACGAGCCCCGAGGCGTGGTCGTTCCCGGCCGACGATCTCGCGCGGGCGCGAATGATCGTGCGCCTGGTGAGCGACCTGGGGGTCAACCTCGAGGGGGCTGCCGTGATCCTCGATCTGGTCGAGGAGCGCCGCGTGCTCGAGCGCCGCCTCAGGCAACTCGAGCGCCTGCTCGACGAGTGATCAGCCGAGCGCCGCGCCGAGCAGGCGGCCAATCAGCCAGGTCACCACGCCGGCGCCGCCGCCGATCAGCATCATGCGCAGTCCGCCGGGCAGTGCGTTGCGGCCGGTGAACAGGCTCAACGCCGCGCCGACGCCGAACAGCGCGATGCCCGCGATGCCAGCCGCGGTGAGAATGGCGCGCTCGAGCGGCAGGCCGGCCAGGAACGGCAGGAGCGGCAGTGCGGCGCCCGCGGCGAAGGCCAGGAAGGAAAACGTCGCCGCACCCCAGGGCGAACCGAGGTCGTCCGGATTGAGGCCGAGTTCCTCGCGCGCGAGTGCGTCGAGCGCTGCGTCGGGGTTCTTCACCAGTTCCCGGGTAATGCGCCGGGCTTCGTCGATCTCCATGCCGCGCGCGGCATAGATCAGCGCGAGTTCCTCGGCTTCCTCCTCCGGATACTCGTCCAGTTCGTCGCGTTCGAGTCCGATCTGGTACTCGAACATCTCGCGCTGCGAGCGGACGGACACGTACTCGCCCGCGGCCATGGACAACGCCCCCGCCAGCAGGCCCGCGACGCCGCTGGTGACGACGAAGTCGACGCCGGCGCTGGCCCCCGCCACCCCCATGATCAGGCTCGTATTGGAGACGAGCCCGTCGTTGACGCCGAACACCGCCGCGCGCAGGTTGCTGCCTCCGTGACCCTTGTGCCGCCGGCCCACCTCCGACACCGACTGGGGCATCAGGTGCCCGGTGGCGGAACGCGAGTCGTAGACCGAGAGTCCGCGCACCTTGAGCGCGGCCAGCATCGGCTTCACCCGGCGCGGACCCAGCACGCGCGCCAGTGCGGCGGCGATGCGCACTCGCGCCGGCGGCACGAAGGGGGGCATCGCGGCGCCGGCCGCCCAGGTTCCGGCCTGTCGCTCCGCAGCGGTGGCCAGCGCGCGGAACAGTTCCGCAACGCGTGGATCGGGCTCGCAGTCCGCGAGCGCGCGGTACAGCCACGCCGACTGCTTTTCCTCCCGCCAGCTCTGCAGGCCGGTCACGTCAGGCGTGCGTGGACGGTGGCGCCCGCAGCAGCTTCTGCACCTGCTTGAGGATGGCGACGTCCACGTAGGGTTTCTCGATGAAGTCCGTCGCGCCCTCGCGCATGGCCGCCACCGCCGTGGGGACGTCGGATTCGTCCGCGAGCAGGATCAACGGAACGTCGTTCCCGGCGCTTCGCAGCCGCCGCAGCAACTCCAGGCCGGACATGCCGGGCAGCAGCAGGTCCACGATCAGGCAGCCGAAGTGACGGCCATTGGCGGCGAGCAGGTAGCTCTCCGCGCTCTCGAACGTGGACACGTCGATGCCGAGCCCGTGCAGCAGCGTGCGCAGTCCGGTGCGGGCGACCGGATCTGGATCGATGACTCCGACTATGGGAGGAGCATCCTGCTGGGCTGAAGTGTTCTGCATGTTGTTGGCGCGACCACAGGCCAAGCCGGTTCAGTGCAGGCCGCAGGGAGGATCGTGTGCGGTGAGCCGCGCTGCGGTCTGTGGTCGCATGCAGCGCAGTGTTCCCGGCGCCAAAAAGCCGGAGAATCGTGATTTATACCTAAACTTCAGCGAATCGCCGGGATCGTGCTGCGCTGCAGTAGAGCGGCCCGTGCAGCGCTGCGGCCGCACGCACGCGACTCACGCCTCGGGGCGTTCGACCTCGAGCACCATGCGCACGAGGTGCGCGAGTGAGTGCGCTTCCATCTTCTCCATCACACGTGCGCGGTGGATCTCCACGGTGCGCTGGCTGAGATTGAGGTCGCCGGCGATCACCTTGTTGGCCTTTCCCGCGACGACCAGGTCGAGCACTTCGCGCTCGCGTGGCGTCAGCGAGTCGAGGCGCTTGCGGATCATGTTGCGCTCCGCGAGCATGCGCCGGCTGCCGGCATCCTTGTCGAGCGCCTGGTTGATGCGGTCGAGCAGGTCCTGGTCGCGGAACGGCTTCTGGATGAAGTCGACTGCGCCGGCCTGCATGGCCTCGACGGCCATCGGCACGTCGCCGTGTCCGGTGATGAAGATGATCGGCAGGATCGAGTGACGTTCGTTCAGCTTGACCTGCAGTTCGAGGCCGCTCATGCCGGGCATGCGGATGTCGAGCACCAGGCAGCCGGGGCGGTCGTCGCGTTCCGCATCGAGGAAGTCCTGCCCGGATTCGAATACCTCGACCGGCAGTCCGACCGACTTGAGCAGCAGTCGCAGCGAGTCGCGCACCGCCGCGTCATCGTCCACCACGAATACGGTGGGCTTCTGTTCCTTCATCACTCGTCAATCTCCCGTCACCGCCGGCGATACCGGCAGCGTGAAGTGAAACCGTACGCCGCAGTCATCGTTGGGAGTGTGCCACAGCCGGCCACCGTGAGCCCGCACGATCGAGCGACTGATGGCCAGCCCGAGGCCGGTGCCGCTGGCCTTGGTCGTGAAGAACGGATTGAACAGGTGCTCGGTGGCCTCGGGGGCGAGGCCCGTGCCGTGGTCCGCCACCGTGATCTCGACCTCTTCGTCCTCGGTCCGCCGGCTGGACAGGAGGACCTCGCGCCGCTCCTCGGTCACGTCCGTCATGGCGTCGATCGCATTGCGCACGAGGTTGAGGACGACCTGCTGCAACTGGATCGGGTCCGCGTACACGGTGGGGAGGGCGTCCTGGCAGTCCAGGCGCAGGCGGATGTTGTGCAGGCGTGCGTCGGTGTCGGCGAGCGTGCGCAGGTCCTCCAGCAGGCGCGTGCAGTCCACCGGCTCGCGCTTGACCTCCCGGTTCTTGACGAAGTTCCTGAGGCGACGGATCACCTCGCCGGCCCGCAGCGCCTGCGCGTTGATCTGCTCGAGTGCTGCGATCACGTCCTCCGTCCCGGGTTCCGGCAGGCGCATCAGCCGCTGGCACGCCTGGGCATAGGTCGCGATGGCCGACAGCGGCTGGTTGATCTCGTGTGCCAGGCCGGCGGCCATCTCGCCCATGGTCGAGAGGCGGCTGAAGTGCGTCAGGCGTTCCTGCAGTACGCGCGCCTCGCTCTCGGCGCGGCGGCGGTCGGTGACGTCGTGGATCGTGCCGACGTACTTGACGATGCGACCCTCCGCATCGCGCACGGCCTGGGCCAGGTGGTGCAGGTGCTTGACCGTGCCGTCCTGGAGCACGACCTGGTATTCGATGTCGAGCGGGGCCTGGCCGGCATCCATTCTCACGAAGGCGTCGGCGACCCGCTTGCGGTCGGCCGCGTGCACCCACCGGTCGAGGAACTCCTCGCGGTCGATCTTAAAATCGCCCTCCCGGATGCCCAGGATGCGGTGCAGCTGTGGCGAGAAGTAGTCCTGTTTCCCGCGCACCGGGTGCATGACGTAGTTGCCGAGGTTGGCGAGCTCCTGGGCCAGCCGCAGTTCCGCCTCGCTGCGGCGCAGCTTCTCATCCGACTCCTTGCGGGCCGTGATGTCGCGAATGAAACCGATGAAGCGGGGGGGCTCGACTTCGCGCACCTGGCCCACGGCCAGGTCGCAGGGGAACAGGCTGCCGTCCTTGCGTCGCGCCACGACCTCCCGGCCGACGCCGATGACGTTCGGGCTGCCACCCTCCAGGTAGCGGCGCAAGTAGCCGTCGTGCTGGCCGCGGTACGGCTCAGGCATGAGCTCGCGGACGTTCTGGCCGACGATCTCACTGGCCTCGTAGCCGAAGATCTGCGTGGCCGCCCGGCTGAACTCCTCGATGGTGCCCTCGTGGTCGATGACGATGATCGCGTCCACGGCCGCGTCCAGCACCGCCCGGAACTCGAGTTCCCGCCGGGATCGAGCGCGCCGTTCGGCGGGGCCGCGGTGTGCCTGCGTGTGTCTGATCGCCATCCTGCGTGCGGGCCTGGGTCGAGCCCTGCAATCCTAAGGGAACTGCGCGCCTCGGACTAGGTATTGCAGGAAGGAGCGCTATGAATCTCTGCGCATCCAAGCCGTCGCGCATCGGGCGGAAAATAGTCGTAGGGGCCCGGCGCAGTATCCGGGCCGTCTGGCACGACCGGGGAGACCCGAGGAGGGAGCCATGAGACTGACCCGTTATGAGCCGTTCCGCGAGATGGACGAATTCTTCAAGGGATTCGCGCCACTGCTCGGACGATTTCCGGCGGCTCGATTCGGCGAGGGGATGGAGGAATTCCTGCCGCTCGCCGACATCATCGAGCGAGACAAGGAGTACCTGATCAAGCTGGACCTCCCGGAGGTCCGCAAGGAGGACGTCAAGGTCCTGTACGAGGACGGAGTGCTCACCATCAAGGGTGAGCGCAAGGTCGAGAAGGAGGAGAAGGGCGAGAAGCTCTTCCGCAGCGAGCGCTTCTATGGCGCGTTCGAGCGGACCTTCATGGTGCCCGACGACGTGGACGCAAAGGCGATCCGCGCCGAATCCAAGGACGGCGTCCTGACGTTGCACCTGCCGCGGACGGCCATCGAGAAGACCCGTCCGGTGGCGATCAGCATCCAGTGACGATCGCTGACGCGGGGGCCGCGGCGCATGGCCGCGGCCCCCGTGCATTTCAGTGGTGCGGGTGCGTGTCGGGCTCGGCCCGCTCGTCCGGCGACGCCTGCATCGAGTGCTGCCCGTGCTCTCCGTGCGAGCCCGCCCGCGCGAGGCCGTGGTAAAGGGCATTGCCTGCCGTCCAGAGCCCGAAGGCCGCCAGCAGGATTCCGGCGACGTTGCGCAGCGTCGCGCGCGCGGCGAGCAGGCGTGCGATGCGTTCGAAGGCCACGGTGGCCGTCACCATCGACGGCAGCGTGCCGATCCCGAAGGCGAGCATCACCGCCGCGCCCAGCGGAACGCTGGCCGTGGTGGCCGCCAGCAGGAGCATCGAGTAGGTCATTCCACAGGGCAGCCAGCCCCAGGCCAGGCCCAGGCCGACGGCACCCCCGAGCCCGCCGGAGCGGCCCTGCCGGCCGGCCCACGGGGTGATGCGTCGCCACAGCCCCGCCCCGGCGGCCTCGAGGGGGTCGAGCAGGCGCCATCCGAACAGCAGGCGCCCCGCGGCGGCGAGCATGATCAGCCCGGCCAGCACTCGAAACGCGATCGACAGGGGCGCGACGTCGACGGCCTTGAGCAGCGTCCGGCCGAGCAGGCCGGCGATCGCGCCCGCGATGGCGTAGCTCGAGATCCGGGACAGGTTGTAGGCCAGGGCAAGCGCCAGGCGCGCGCCCGGCCCGGCCTCGGGGCGGCGCATCGCCAGCGCGCCCGCAATGCCGCCGCACATGCCGATGCAGTGGCCGCTCGCGGCCAGCCCCGCGACGAAGGCTGCACCGAGGCTCAGGGTGCCGGAATCCGGGGTGATCACGCCGGGTCGTCCGGTTTGGGGGAAGGGTCTGGACCAGGCCGCCGGTCGTCGTCGAGGACCGACCAACCCGGGCTGTCGAGATCGTCGAACTGGCCGTCGCCCGCGGCCCAGAAGAAGGCCCACAGCCCGAATGCGACCAGCACCAGTCCGAGCGGAATCAGGACGTAAAGGATGCTCATCTCACGCCGTCTCCGGCTGCCCGGCGCCGGGCCATTCGGCTCGGGGGCGGGGCTTCGAGCCGCGCGACAGCCGCATGGCGTTCAGCACCACGACGACGGAACTCAGCGACATGCCGATGGCGGCCAGCCAGGGCGGAATCAGCCCCAGCGCGGCGAGTGGCAGCGCGGCGAGGTTGTAGAGGATTGCCCAGGCCAGGTTCTGGCGGATCACGCGCTGGGTGCGCCGTGCCAGTTCGACGGTGGCGGGCAGCACCTCGAGCGAGTCCCGGACGAGGATCAGGTCGGCGCTGGTCTGGGCGAGTGCCGACCCGCGCCCCATGGCGACGGCCACGTCCGCGCCGCGCAGCAGGGGCGCGTCGTTGATGCCGTCGCCGATCGCGACCACGACGGCGCCTTCGGCCTGCAGGTGCTTGAGGCGCTGCAGCTTGTCAGCCGGCGAAAGCCGTGCGCCTCGCCGTTCGATCCCGCAGCGTGCCGCGATCCGCGCGACGGCCGACGACTCGTCGCCGCTGACGATCTCCGACGGCAGGCCGAGCGCCGCTAGATCGCGCACGCAGTCGCGGGCCTCGGGGCGCAGGGGATCCGTGAGCCTGAAGGCGGCGAGCAGGCCGTGCTCGCCGCCAAGGTAGACCCAGCTCTCGCCCGGGGTCGCGGCGTCCGTGGCCGTGTCCGCGGCCACGGACGGGCCGGGCGACGGCCCCGTGCCCAGTTCCTCGACGAAATCGTGCGTCCCGATCCGCAGTCGACGGCCTTCGACGACGCCCTCGACACCGCGACCGGGATGCACGCCGACATCGCTCGCCGGTCCGCGGGCCTCGCCGGCGGCGAGGAAGGCGCGCGCGATGGGATGCTCCGACATCTGCTCCAGTGACTCGGCCCAGGCGAGGGCCCGGTCGGATGGCACGTCCGCGAGTGCGCGCACGTCCTCGACCCGCACCAGTCCCCGGGTGAGCGTTCCGGTCTTGTCCCAGAGCAGGTGCGTGGCCCGGGCGAGCGTTTCCACGGCGTCCGTCCGCGCGATCAGCACGCCGCGGCGCGCCAGCGCCGCGGTGGCCGCCGCCAGCGCCGTGGGTGTCGCGAGCGACAGCGCGCACGGACAGGTGACGACCAGCACGGCGAGGGTCGCGGCGAAGGCCCGCGACGGATCCACGTACCACCAGATCGCGAAGACCAGCGCGGCGCCGACCAGGATGCGGCCCAGGAACCAGGCCGCCGCCCGGTCGGCGGCCCGGGCAATGCGCGGCCGCTCGGCCTGGGCGCGTTCGAGCAGGGCCACGATGCCCGAGAGGACGGTGTTGCCGGCCACGGCCGTGACCCGCACGCGCAGCGGTGCGCCGAGATTGTGCGTGCCCTGGTGGACACCCGTGCCAGGCACCTTGGCGATGGCCGTCGATTCCCCGGTGAGCATTGACTCGTCGACCCGGCCCTCGCCTTCGAGGACCGTACCGTCTGCGGCGAACACCTCGCCCGTCCGCACCAGCAGCTCGTCGCCCGGCGCGAGTTCGACCGCCTGCACGTCCTCGGCCTGCCCTGCGCGGACGCGACGCGCGGTCATGGGGGCGAGGCGGGCGAGCGCGTCGGCCACGCTGCCGGCCCGGTGCCGCGCGATCATCTCCACGTAGCGCCCGAGGCCGAGGAAGAACACGAACATCGTCACCGAGTCGAAATAGATCTCGCCGTGGCCCCGCAGGGTGTTCCACACGCTCGCCACGAACGCGAGCAGGATGCCGAGGCTCACCGGCACGTCCATGCTGATGCTGCGCGCGCGCAGCGCATGCCAGGCGCCCTGGTAGAAGGGCCAGCCGGCGTACAGCGCCACCGGGATCGAGACCAGCATGCTCACGAGGCGCATGTACTCGCGGATCGTGGGGTCCATACCGCTCGCCTCGCCGAAATACAGCGGGACCGCGAACATCATCACCTGCATGTTGCCGAAGCCCGCCACCGCGAGCCGCTTCAGGGCGGCGCGGCGCTCGAGCAGCGCGAGTTGCTCGGAGGGCTCGCCGGCGAGCGGGTGCGGGCGCAGTCCCACCTGCTCGAGCACGCGCAGCAGGTCGCCCAGGCGCACCTTGTCCGGATCCCAGACCAGGCGGGCGCGGGCGGTCGCCGGATTGACGCTCACGTCGAGCACGCCGCTCTGCAGGCTGAGGGCCTTGTCGGCAAGCCAGCTGCAGGCCGCGCAGCGCAGTCCCTCGAGCAGCACGGTGATGGAGCGGGCGCCATTCGGTTCGGCGCGCGTCAGGCGTTCCACGAGCTCCGGCCGGTCGTAGGCGCTCCAGCGATCGGGTCGTGCCGGCTCGTCGGCACGCGTACTCGCCGTGTCGCGGTAACGGTAGTAGTCCCCGAGGCCGGCGCCGGTGATGAATTCCGCGACGGCCTTGCAGCCGTGGCAGCAGACCGGCTCGTCGCGGCCGGAGACCCGCGCATGGATCGCGAGTCCGCGGGGGATCGGCTCACCGCAGTGGAAGCAGGGCGTCGCGACCGGCGTCATTGCGCCGGACGGGCCGCGTCCTGGCCCGCACCGGCCTCGATTCGTGCGCGGGCTTCGTCGCCACACACCATCGTCACGCCGTCCTTGATGCAGTCCTTGCGGATCAGGGTGTCGGGCCGGGTCACGGCGAGGTACAGCGTCAGGCCGCCGCCGATCACGGCCGCCGCCGGGGGCACCATCAGCAACCAGGGCCAGTACTGCCGGTACCAGGGTCGGACCGTGGGTTCGCTCATCTGCAAAGCCTATCAGTCCGTCGGCGCGATGAAACGCGCCTTGGCGCTGGCCTTCAGGTCGGGCCGGTCGGTGGCCTCGATGGCGAACTGCAGGTCGGTCCCGCCCCGCACCGCGCCGCGCGGGACCCGGATCCGGGCCGGAACGCTCTGCACCGCGCCGGCCGCGACCAGGACGGTGGGCGCGCCATAATCGACCTCCAGGCCCTCGAGCCCGCTGCCGGTGATGCGGAACTCATGCGCCTCGCGATCCTTGTTGAGGATCTTCAGGTTGTAGACGTTCTCGATGCGCCCGTCCGGGCGCTCGCGGAACAGCGCGTTGCGGTCGCGGAGGACCTCGATCCCGACCACGTTGCGGTTCGACAGGGTCACGGCGAACCCGGCCACCAGCAGCGCGAGCAGCGTCGCGTACACCAGCGTGCGGGGGCGCAGTACCTGCTTGCGCTGGCCCTCGAGGCCGTGCTGCGTGTCGTAGCGGATCAGGCCGCGCGGATAGCCGACCTTGTCCATGACTTCGTCGCAGGCGTCGATGCAGGCGGCGCAGGCGATGCACTCGTACTGCAGGCCCTGGCGGATGTCGATGCCGGTGGGACAGACCTGGACGCACATCGTGCAGTCGATGCACTCACCGAGGCCCCGGGCCTTGTAGTCCGATCCCCGCTTGCGCGCACCGCGCGGTTCGCCGCGGGTCTCGTCGTAGGTGATGATCAGCGTGTCCTTGTCGAACATCGCGCTCTGGAAGCGCGCATACGGACACATGTACTTGCAGACCTGCTCGCGCATGAAGCCTGCGTTCACGTAGGTGGCGCCGCCGTAGAAGAGCACCCAGAACGTCTCCCACGGTCCCGTGGCGAAGTTCGCGATCTTGCCCGCGAGTTCGGCGATCGGCGTGAAGTAGCCGACGAACGTGAAGCCGGTCCACAGCGCGAAGGCGATCCACAGGACCTGCTTGCCGGCCTTGCGCAGCACCTTCTCGGCCGACCAGGGTGCCTTGGCAAGCTTCATCTGCTGGGAACGGCTGCCCTCGACGAGGCGTTCCATCCACAGGAAGGTCTCCGTCCACACCGTCTGCGGGCAGGCGTAGCCGCAGAAGAGCCGCCCCGCGAGCGCCGTGAAGAAGAACAGCGCCAGCGCCGCGATGACCAGCAGCCAGGTGAGGAAATAGAAGTCCTGCGGCCAGAGCGTGAGGCCGAAGATGTGGAACTTGCGGGCCGGCAGGTCGAACAGCACCGCCTGCCGCCCGCTCCAGCGGATCCACGGCAGGACGTAGTAGAGGCCGAGCAGCACCCAGACGGCGATCACGCGCCAGCGCTGGAAGCGGCCGGAAACCTCACGCGGGTAGATCTTCTGGCGGGCTGCGTACAGTCCACCATCCTGGGTCGCATCGGGCGAGGTCATGGGACGCTCCGCGTCCAGTCGTCAGGCTTGCCGGTCTCGGGAGGCTCGGGACGCGCCGTGCGCGCGAGATACAGGGTGAGCAGACTGGACAGGGCTGAGATCAGCCAGAAAAAGAAGAATCCGATGGCATAGCCCGACATCCGCGTGGCGAACGCGGGCGGCGGGTAGTCGTCGTTGCCCACGAGCAGCGGGTCGATGAAGGCGAAGCAGATCATCGCGGCGACGCTCGCGACGAGGAACGAGGGCCAGGTGACGATGGCCACGTCCTGCCTGAGACGTGGCCATCGCACCGTACCCGTGTACTCGTCGCCGAGGAGTGGCATGACCCGCTATTGCCCGCTGCCCGACATCCTGAGCACGTAGCCGGCCAGGAGGCGAACGCGCTGCTCGCCGAGCTTGTCCGCGAACGCAGGCATCTGTCCCATGCGCCCGTTCACGACGGTCTCGCGGATGGTCGCCGCGTCGCCGCCGTACAGCCAGACGTCGTCGGTCAGGTTCGGCGCGCCGACGGCGTGCATGCCCTTGCCGTCCATGCCGTGGCAGGCGCTGCAGAAGGTCTGGAAGTGCGTCTCGCCGGCCGCGGCTTTCGCGGCGTCGGTCGGCTGGCCGCTCAGCTGCTGCACGTAGGCGACGACCTGGTCGACGCCCTCGTCGCCGAGCACTTCGCCCCAGGGCGTCATCGCCGCCATGCGGCCGCCCGAAATCGTCTGCACGATCGAGTCGGGGTCGCCGCCCCACTGCCAGTCCGCGTCGGCGAGGTTCGGGAAGCCGCGAGCACCGCCGCCGTCGGAGCCATGGCACTGCGCGCAGTTGTTCTGGAACAGGTTGTTCGCCGTGGCCATCGCCTGCGCGTTGCCCGCCAGCTCCGGAACCGTCATGGCGGCGAACGGGGCGAGCAGCTGCGCGGCCCTGGTCTCGACCGCCTCCTTCTCCTGCTCGTACTGTCCGGCCTGCGACCAGCCCTGGGTACCGCCGAAGTTGCCGAGACCGGGATACAGGACCAGGTAGAGCAGCCCGAAGACCACCGTGATGTAGAACAGCCACAGCCACCACTTGGGCAGCGGGTTGTTGTACTCGCGCAGGTCGCCGTCCCATGTGTGGC
>Ga0224500_10002033_pt1 | contig 11266 bp, 9 predicted proteins | sample SF_Oct11_sed_USG_FD_168126 | JGI IMG/M metagenome (GOLD analysis project Ga0224500, IMG submission 168126) | Sediment microbial communities from San Francisco Bay, California, United States - SF_Oct11_sed_USGS_4_1 | ecosystem: Environmental > Aquatic > Marine > Sediment | place: USA: California... | reverse complement strand
GTATGGCCTGCAGCGCGACGCCGATCGGCACGAGCAGGGCGGCCAGCAGCCCGAGCGACATCACGGCGACCGCCGGTGTACGCCGTCCTCCGAACATGCTCTCGACGCGCCGCATCATCGGCCACGTCGCCACGACGATCATCGCGGCCCAGATGAAGGCGCCCAGGAATGGCGCCAGGATCCACAGCGAGCCGCCGATCAGTCCGCCGATGGCCAGCACGGACAGCGTGATGCGGCCGAGGTCCGGGCGTCGGCTGGTCATGTCAGAACCGCTCCTCTACGTACTTGAACGGATACCTGGGATCCCGATAGCCGTGCGGCTTGCCGCGCTTGGGCAGCTTCACTTTGTCCCGCGGCGGCTCCTCGTAAGGAATCCTGCTCAGCAGGTGGGTGATCAGGTTCAGGCGGGCCCGCTTCTTGTCATCGGAACGCGCCACGTACCACGGGGCAAATCCCGTGTCGGTGGCGGCGAACATCTCGTCGCGCGCGCGGGAGTAATCGAACCAGCGGCTATAGGACTTGAGGTCCATGCCCGTGAGCTTCCAGGTCTTGCGGCCGTCTTCGATGCGGTCCTTGAGCCGACGCGTCTGCTCCTCAGGGCTTACCTCGAGCCAGTACTTGAGCAGGATGACGCCGGAGTCCACGATCGCCTGCTCCACCAGCGGCACAGCCTTGAGGAATTCCCTGGCCTGCTCTTCGGTGCAGAAGCCCATCACGCGCTCGACGCCCGCGCGGTTGTACCAGCTGCGGTCAAATATCACGACCTCGCCTGCTGCCGGCAGGTGCGGCAGGTAGCGTTGCACGTACATCTGGCTCTTCTCGCGCTCGGTGGGAGCTGGCAGCGCGATCACGCGGAAGACGCGCGGGCTGACACGCTCGGTGATGGCCTTGATGGTGCCGCCCTTGCCGGCGCCGTCGCGGCCCTCGAAGACGATGCAGACCTTGGCGCCAGTCGCGACGACCCAGCGCTGCAGCTTGACGAGTTCGACGTGCAAGCGCGCGAGTTCCCTGTCGTAGACCTTGCGCTTGAGCTTGCCGTCATCCCCGGGCCTGGCCTTTGCAGTGGTTCTACCCCTGGGCGTTCCCATGACCTTGCCCTTACCTGGCTGCTTCATTTCCCATCCCTCTGTTGGAATTCTTCCACCGCCGCCTGCATGTTCAGGAACATGCGCCCGCGCCCGAGCTTGGCACCGAGCCTCGAGCGCTCGACTACCATGAAAACCCCTGGATTCAGCCCCGCCAGCCACAGCTCGCAGCCGGTTCTAAGCAGTTTGTCGCGGCCCTCGTCGAGCACCTTGAGCGCAGTGTATTCCACGTCGAAGATTGCCCGGCAGTCGAGCAGCAGCACCTTCGGCCTGGCCTGCTCCACCTGCGACCAGATCTGGTCGGCAACACGCTCGGCGTTGGCGAAAAACAGGCGGCCTTCCGTGCGCAGCATCAGCAGCCCGGGCCACTGTTCGTCGTCGGGATGCGCCGCCGACACGGCTCTGAACACGGTCGTGCCGCGCTTGCGCCCGAGCGCATACAGCGGCGGGTTGTAGGCCTGGCTCGCCAGGCCCAGCAGCGAGGCAATGACCGCAACGACGATGCCCTGCAGCGTACCCAGCACCACGACGCCGGCAAACGCGATCAGCGCCCAGCGGAACTCGGTCGTCCGCACCGCGCGGATCTGGATGAAGTCCGATGGCTTGATCAGCTCGAACGAATAGACGATGACGACTGCAGCCAACGCCGCCTTCGGCATCAGTGCAATGACCGGCGCGAGCAGCATGATCGTCGCCAGCGCGCCGGCAGCCGTCACGATTTCCGCGAGCTGCGTCCTGGCGCCGGCGCGGCGGTTGACCGCCGTCTGCGTCGTGCCGCCGCCGGCGGGCATGGCACCGAACAGGCCGCCACCAGCATTCGCGAGTCCGAGCGCGAGCAACTCGCGGTTGGGCAACGGTCGCGGCTCCTGCGGCTCGGCGAAAGCGCGCCCCGCGGCGATCGATTCGGTGAAGCTCATGAGAGCGATGCCGACCGCCGCCGGCCAGAGGCGCTGGACGATCTCGAGCTGCGGCACGACCAATGACGGCAGGCCGCGTGGCACCTCGCCCACCATCTCGACCCCCACAGCCTGCAGCCCGAGCAGCGCGGAGACGAGGACCGCCACAGCCACGGCCAGCAACGGCGCCGGCGCCTTCGGCAGGAAGCGCTCGAGCCCGAAGAGCAGAGCCACAATTCCGAGCGACAACAGCACGGTCACCAGCGATGCCTGCGGCAAATGCTGGGCGAGCGCCAGCAGGTCGCGGAAAAAGCCTGACTTCTCGAAGTGAATGCCGAGCAGCTTCGGCAACTGGTCCAGGACGATCACCAGGCCGATGCCGGACTTGAATCCTGCGAGTACCGGCTCCGAAATGAAATTGGCGACGAAACCAAGCCGCAACACGTTGGCGAGAACCAGCACCAGGCCGACCATGACCGACAAGGTCGCGGCTGCGACGGCGAGTTCAGCCGGGGTGCCGCCAGGGGCCACCAGCGCCAGCGCGGAAGCCGTCAGGATCGCAATGGTCGTCGTGGTGCTGACGCTGAGCGGCCGCGACGTGCCGAGCAACGCATAGATGACCATCGGCACGAACGCAGTGTAGAGACCGACCTGCACAGGCAGGCCCGCGATGGTCGCGTAGGCCAACGCCTTGGGCACGATGACCGCCGTGGCCGCCAGTCCCGCCAGGACGTCGGCTCGCAGAAATTCGCGCGAGAAGCGCGGCGGGGTCATCCCCGCGGCGCGCGGTGCATCGGCCTGGCTGAAATGGTCCATTTCCCCCTTCTTCGACATGCGGCCGTCACGCCACTTGACTCTGCAGCCGTGCAGAAACTCACTTGACGTTGGTCTTTTCCCAGGCCCGTACGCGGACTCGTCCCGCATCGAAGATGCGCTCGTAGTTACCCATGCGGACCTTGCCAATGGCGTCTGGCGTCATCAGGGCCCAGATCGGGTCCCACATGTTGAAGACACGCAGTTGGGTCGCCTGGTCGGCCGGGGCGACGTTATCGGTGCCGAACAGGAAGCGATCCGGATTCTTGCTCAACATCGCCGCGGTGTTGCTGGTGGCCTCCGGCGACGACACCGCGTATTTCGCCACTTCGTCCCAGGAAATGTCGAAATAGACGTGGCTCAGCGTCGGGTCACTGGCCATTGCCTCGACGAGATCGCGGTACGTCGGGTTGCGTTCCGCCGCCTCCACCGTCGCCTGGCCCTGCACCGGATGCACGACACGGCCGAGGCCGATGTGCGCCCAGATGATCGTCGTCTGCGGGTGGCGCCGCAGCAGGTCCTTCATCTGCTTGAGGAAGACGGGCTCGGCACCTGCCTTGGCAAACGGCATGTCGATGTCGCTGTGCAGGATGACGGCGAGCCCGACCTCGCCCGCGAAGTCGAGGATGCGGTCGAGTGCCGGGTCCGTAAGGCTCGCGATCTCGCCCGCGACCTTGGACGACACGAATTCCTTGTGGATCGTGAACTCACCGATACCCGAGAACACGCCCGGGAAGGTTTCCAGCACGCGACGTATGTGGTCAGCCGCGTACATGTCGGCGGGATTGAAGCCCGTGATCATCGGGTCGAGGCGCTGGCGCTGCTCCGGCTTGAGCTTCAGGTACTGGGTTGCGATCCAGGCGTCGGTGAACGAGTAGTAGTACAGCGGCGCATCTGATTGCAGGTAATACGTCGGCGCGAAGTCGCCCGAATTGCCATACGACCACGTCTGCTGCAGCGGAATGCCGAACACGGTGGAGCGACAGATCTTGTCGCCCATGATCTCGTCGACGTACTTGCCCATGTCCGTGCCTTGCTGCACGTAGTTGGTCAGGTGAAAGTGCGAATCGTTGAACAGGCACTGCATGGCGGGTGCCGGCGGTTGCGGCTTCCGCGCCAGTGCGACGGACGGAACGACCGCCACACCAGCTGCGGCTACGATGGCGAGCGCCGGGCCATGGCGCTTGATTCTCTCAGGCATTGCGCACTCTCCTCACGAACGAAGACACTGCGACGCGCAAGTCCGTACCGCGCCGACTCAGAAGAACACCGAGAACGACGATGCCAGCGTCCAGCCATCCTGGCCGCCTGTGTAGTAGCCGAAGGTGCTGCTAACGGGCGACTTGTTGACATCGAGCAACTGCACGTTGAGGCGATGGTTGCGCGTGGGGTACGGATACCAGTTCATGCCGACGCCGTACTCGGAGCTGTCGCTGTATCCGGCATCTTCGTCGCCATAGATCTGCGAGGCGATGCCGTAAAGCTCGAGCTTTTCCCTGATCGGAAAGAACACCGCCTGGACGTAGAAGCCATTGTCTTCGATGTCCTTGACCGGCAGCAAACCGTCGGCTGCAAAGTCGTCGAGCTGGCGCCAGTAGTTCTCGGCCTGCAGCAAGATGCCCTGATACTTGAGGCGCCGGGGCACCGTTGCCCCGGCCCGTAACGGCATGGGGGGTATGCCGCTACTTGGTGACCATCATTGCTTTGGCGTGCGCTGCAGAGGCATCAGCTCATTCGGGGTTCGGCCCGAACACGCCCACGCCCAGCTCACCCGCGATGTCGCGGATCGCGTGCAGACCACGGACGCTGTTGCCGGCTTCGTTCAGTCGGGCCGAGAACGTGGCGATGGCGAAGCGACCAGGCACCACGGCGACAATGCCGCCCCCCACGCCGGTCTTGGCCGGCAGGCCCGCGTCGTACATCCAGTCGCCCGACTCGTCATAGAATCCGGCCGTGGCCATCACCGCCAGCAGTTCCGGCACGTCCTTCGCCGGCATCACCCGCTTGCCGGTCACCGGGTTGACGCCCAGGTTGGCCAGCGTCGCTCCCATCATCCCCAGGTCTTTCGCGCTGACCCCGATCGAGCACTGGCGTGTGTAGACCCGCAGCGCTTCCTCCGGGTCGCTGTACAGCCGCTCGTAGTTGAACAGCAGGTTGGCGATCGCACGGTTGCCAAACGCGGTCGTGTACTCGGACTGGTACACCTTCTCCAGCATGGTCAGGGGACGGCCGGCAAAATCGCTGATGTTGCCGAGCACCTGGTTCCAGCGGTCCTCTTCCGACTTGGCCTGCACCAGGCTCACCGCGGCGATGGCGCCGGCATTGACCAGCGGGTTCACCGAGCGCGCCTTGTAAAGCTCGAGTGCCATCTTGGAGTTGAACGGCAGGCCGGTCGGCTCCACGCCGATCTTCTGCCGCAGCACCTCCGTCCCCTGCTGGCTCATCACCAGCGCAGCCGTGAACGGCTTCGACACCGACTGAATCGAGAACTCGTAGCCAACGTCACCGGCGCTGTAGACCTTGCCGTCCTTCGTGACGATGACCACGCCAAACAGGTCGCTCGGCGTCTCGGTCAGGATCGGGATGTAGTTGGCGTTCTCGCCTTCCTTGAGGTCCTTGTACTTGGCATAGGCCGCGTCGACGAGGCGTTGGAAGTCCTTGGTCGCCGGGTCCGGCGCCGGACCGCGCGCCAACGCAGGCACCACCGCCAGCGACAGCGCTGCCGTGGCCAGCACGGTCGTCAGAATCGATACTTTCCGGGTCATGGTCATTTCCCTTCTCCCGCTCAGAGCTTGATGCCAAAGTTGTACTTGACGCTGAACTGGAAGCGCACGTCGTCTTCCGAGGCGCCGTCGTTGTTCTCGCGCTGGCCCCACATCAACTCACCGCCCACCATCAGGTTCTCCGCGGGGTAATACAGCAGGTTGCCCGAGGCGTAGTCGATCTTGTGGAACGCGGCCGTATCCTGGAAGTTGGTGTTGTCGACCGACGTGAAGCTGTAGCCGATCGAGCTCGACCACTTGTCGCTCCAGTAGTGATCGTAGTACGCGAGCACGCCGGTCAGCGGGACCCCCTTGGCCTGGAGGTCGGACGCCACGCCTGCGTCGTAGTCCACCGCCGGCGCGAGGTCCATGCCGCCGTCGTTCATGTAACTCGCGATGCCTTCGCCGTAGACGACTTGAAGTCGGATCGCGTCCTTGTCGAGCACGTTGAACACGGAGCCGACGTTGATGCCCCAGCCGGTCTCGCTGCCCTGGGTCCAGGGATCGGTGCTGGCCGCGCGGACCTCGTAGCCGACCTTGCGCAGGATGCCTCCGAACTGCACGTGGCCCCAGTCGTCGCCATAGCGGTACTGCGCCGTGAGGTCCGGCAGTTCCTCGTCGTTGTTGACCTGCAGGCCTTCCAGCCCGGGGATCAGGCGCAGGTTGCCCGAGTCGATGTCGTTGCCGGGACGCTCGATGGCGATCGCGAAGTGGCTGTTGTCGGTGCGGTACGGCGTCCAGCGGATCTGCACGTTCGATAGAACACCATGCCGGACGGGCCCCAGTAGTCGATCGTGTTGGGAAATACGTCGCCGTCCATGAACAGGCTGTTGGTCTGGCCGGCGAGGATCGAACCCCACTCGCCGTACGCATGGCGCAGGCGGAACGTGGTCTGGCCCGCATCTGCGCCGGTGCCGAACAGGTCGAATTCGAACTTGAAGCTGAGCGGCGAACTCCCTGCGCCCGTCGGCATCATGCCCTTAACGCCGAAGCGGCTCTGCTTGACGCTGATGCTCGCCTGCCCGTCGCCGCCGCAGGCGTTGTCGAAACAGATCTTGGAGGGCCGGAATGCATCGTCCCAGTTGGGATCGAGGCGGCCACCGAAATCCTGAATGTAGTCGGCCTGGGCGAAGCCGTAAATCTCGAAGCTGCGGCCGGAATCCTCAGCCACGGCAGGCACACTTGCGAGCAGCGCAGCCGACACGGCGGCAGCCAAAAGAGCCTTCGAATTCAGAACGTTGCGGGTTTCCATGCAAGAATCTCCTAGAGGCGACCGCCGCACGCGCAGGCACCACCGGCATCCGCCGGCGGCGTCTGGCGTCTCACTGGGTCGTACGAAAGACTATATCTTCTTTCCATCAACCGCCGGAATCATTGAGTTCATGACAAGTCTGGTCAGGACCCTGGGTAAGTTGCACAGGCACTTACCTGTGTCGCAAGTGCACGCCGCTCCCGTTGCTGGCAGTGCGTGGATCGCTGCGTACGACACCCTGCACGAGGTACTGGATGGTTTCGGTATCGGCGTCACCGACGTGCCTGATGCCGCCCGGCCGCCGGCAGACATTTTCGATGATGTGGACAACCAGATTGCCTGCGCCGACGTCGGGCGCCTGCGCGCGGTGAGCGTGCAATTCACAAACTGCAACCCGATCGGCATGCTGAGTGGACGACGCGCCTCCCTCGCGGCCGTCGGTCTCGTCGGCCGGAGCGCAAGACAGAGCGCCGGCTAGCCGCCGAGCGCAATCGCCATCGCGACCAGCAGGACTCCTGCGAGCAGGAATACTGTTCCTGCAATCCATGGCCTGGCGAGCGTATGACGGGCGGCACGCCAGCCAACAATGAACAGCAGGCCGAGCAGGATCGCGTTGGATATCCGCAGCGCGAGGCGCGGGTCGTCGAAGAACACGAACGGCAGCACGGCCGGGAAACTGCAGGCGAACACGAGCCAGCCCGCCACGAGTGCGCCCATGAGGTCGGCACGTCGCACGGGATTCGGGTCGGGAGGTGTGGTGCGGACGTGCTCCACGATGGACTGGTACAGCCGCTGTCGCATGGCCTCGTCGGTCACTGGAACGAGCGTCTCGTCGAGTTCGTCGGCGACCATCTGCCGCGCGCCATCGGCCGAGGTTGCCAGTCTCAGGTGGACGCCGATGCGCCGAGACCGCCCACGCTCGAACACTTGCGCGAGGACGTAGAGCGCGCCATCGATGATGCCCCAGGCCAGGTTGCAGCCGAGGATGCCGACCAGCATCGCTCGTGCACCGGCGCGCCCCTCTTCTTCGATCACGATGCCGGCGGCCAGGGTGAAGGTCAGCGTCATGATGAGACCGAACAGGATCTCACCCATCCGGGTACCGGGGTCGAGGTGCATTGCGCTCCACGACCCTTTGCTGCTGCCCCACATCCTGCGTGACCGGCCCTGCTAGAAAACGGCGGTGTAGGACACCATTGGACCCTTGTAATTCCAGTTCACGTTGCCCTTGAAATTGTCGCCATCGACTTTCAGGTCGACATTGAACTGGTTGTAGCCGAAGCCCAGGCCCAGCCACTTCTTGGGTTGCCAGTTCACCATCACCCGATAGTCCTGCAGGCTGCCGTCGTACTGGTCGATATTGGCCGAGAAGACCTGCACTCCCGCGTCGACCCAGAAATTGCGCGGCAGCTGCCAGATGCCGCGCAGCCCGATGACTGGCAGCGGCGCGTCGAGGGTGCCTTTGCGCCTGATGTCGCCCGAGACGCCGCCGACGCCCGGGGTCGACGCCTTGGCGTTCAGCGCCATCCCCAGCGACATCAGGTGCAAACCGATGCTGCCATCGAGTTCATAGGTTTCGCGTTTCAGGAAGGCGTACTCGTAGGCCAGTTCGTAGATGTCGAAACTGAACTCCGAGTTGATCTTCGCGTCGACGGGATAGATTTCGCCGCCAAACTCGATGTCTTCCTGGAGCGTCAAGGAATTCCTCTGCGAGGCGCTGAACCACATGAAGCGGGCCTTGTGCCGTCCGCTGTCGCCAAACCGCCAGTGACCATCGAGCCGGAACCGGGTGAAGTCGCCGCCCCCGAAGGTGCTCTCCCAGTCGATCGGCGTGCCCGGGCCCAGGTCCCCGTCGAGCCGCGCCGTCAGGTCGCTCTTGAAGATGAACGTACCGAGACTCAGTGCAAACGGATCGTCGAGAAGATTGGGAGCGTCGTCGGCGGCCCGCGCCGATGCACCGAGCAGCACCCCCGTCATCAACGCCGCTACCGCGCCCAGACGCCGGAGCAGCTTGCTGGAATTAGCCATATGCATGTCCTTATATTCCCCTGGCGACTAGATGTAGTCTTGCCGCGCAGCCTATCACCCGCCGCGTCCAGCGGGTAACTGCTCTGTACTTGTACTGAACCCGGTTGAGTATTTGCCCCGGCCGTTGCCGTGCGACCCAGGCGCCGGCAGGGCGGCCTGACCCGTTGTTGCAGGTGGTTGGAAGAGCCGTCATGCCCGGCGACCTGGCCAGCACGGCCGTCTCACCCAACCACCCGGCGGGCAAAGAATCGAATGCGCAATGGCGCCCACCGGACGTATTCTGCGAACTGTCCGGATCGCCATTTGCAGTCTATGTGCAGCGGTCCGACCGAGCCTGGGAACATATCAAATGACACGCGCACGCTTTCGATTGGCGGCACCATCGGCGATCGCCGGCTGCCTGCTGGCCTTTGCCGCTGCCTGCCCCGCCTCCGCCGACCAGAGTCTAGCGCCCGCAGCGCCCAGTCGGCCAAGGGTCGGCCTGGTGCTGGCCGGCGGCGGCGCCAAAGGCGGCGCCCATGTCGGCGTCCTGAAAGTGCTCGAGGAAATGCACGTCCCGATCGACTGCATCGCAGGCACCAGCATGGGTGCGCTCGTCGGAGGCGGCTACGCGTCAGGCATCCCGGCGGCGGGCCTCGAGAAGTTCGTGACCGGCATTGACTGGAAGACCGTGGTCGGTGGGGTCGGGCGGCGCGACCTGCAGACCATCGAGCAGAAGCGCGCCGGGGTTACCTACAGCAACGACATCGAAATGGGCCTGAAGCACAAGCAGGTCCTCCTGCCGGGCGGCATCGTCAACACCAGCAGCATCGAGGACCTGCTGCGCACCTACGTGGCGCGCTCGCGCGCACAGACGGATTTCGACAAGCTGCCGATCCCCTACCGCGCAGTTGCGACCGACATGGTCTCCGGCAAGATGGTCGTGCTCGACAGCGGCGATCTCGCGACCGCCATGCGCGCCAGCATGGCCATCCCAGGCGCGTTTGCGCCGGTGGTGACGGACAAGTACATCCTTTCCGACGGTGGCATGGTCCGCAACATCCCCGTGGACATCGCGCGCAACCTCTGCGCCGACGTGGTCATCGTCGTCAACCTGGTCGAGGAAGAGGTCAAGCGCGAGCAACTGCAGACCGCCACCCAGCTGGTGCTGCGCAGTTCGGACGTCGGGATCATGGCCAACGAGAACCTGCAGCTCGAGTCCCTGACCGAGCGGGACGTGCGCATCGACGTGCTGATGGGTGACATCACGACTGCGGACTTCGAGCGTATCCCGGACACCATCCCGTTGGGCGAAGCGGCGACTCGCGCCATGGCCAGCAAGCTGGCAGTCCTCGCCGTGCCGGAGGCCCAGTACGTGGCGTGGCGCACCGGGGTCACGGAGGGCCAGAACATCGAGGCGCGCGTCGCCGACGTGCAGTACAAGGGGCTGGAGCGCGTCAACCCGCAGTACCTCGAGCAACGTGCGCAATTGCGGCCCGGCGACAATATCGATACGGCCAAGATCAGTGCCGAAGCCACTCGCATGTCAGCCCTGCAGGAATTCGAATCGGTCGAATATCGGCTGACGGGCGACCCGGGCAACCCGACGCTCGAGTGGTGGCCGAAGGAAAAGGCCTATGGACCGAACTACCTCAAGTTCGACCTGGGCCTGTACGGTTCCGAAGGCGGCGACCTCGGCTTCGTCGTCTATGGCAAGCACGCGCGCACCTGGCTCAACTCGCTCGGCGCGGAATGGCGCAACGAGGTGCAGCTCGGCTATTTCAACAACATCTCGACCAGCCTCTACCAGCCGCTCGACATCGCGCAACGGTTCTTCGTGGAACCGCAGGCATTCTGGACGCGATCCTGGGAGGACATCTTCATCGACAACGATCGACTGGCCCGCTACAAGTTCAGCGACTGGGGCGGCCGCGTCGACGTCGGCGCCAACCTGAGCGACGACGCCCAGGTCCGTGTCGGCTACCTGTACACGCGACGCAAGGCCGAGGTCGAGACGGGCTCGCTGATCCTGCCCGAGACCGACCGCACCGACGCCGGCATGACGGTAACCGCAACCTTCGACAGTCGCGACACGGCGTTCAATCCGACGCGCGGTGTCGCCGCCGCGCTCGAGTACGCATACGTCGACGATTCGCTCGGTGGCGACTTGAACTGGGAACGCCTGGAACTCGGATTGGGCCTGGCCCTCCCCGTCCGCAGCGACGTCGTCTGGTTGACCCTGGCCGGCGGCACCGACTTGAACAGCTCATTGCCGCGAGACCGCTATTTCATGCTCGGCGGCCCGGGCAGCTTCCCGGGATACGAACTGGGCGAACTGCGGCTCACCGATTACTGGACGGCGAGCGGCAGCTACCTCTGGAAGATCAAGGACATCATGCGGATCCGCGGGCAGGCGCTGTATGCAGGCCTGCGGCTGGAGGCCGGCGAAAC
>Ga0224500_10002032_pt1 | contig 11269 bp, 6 predicted proteins | sample SF_Oct11_sed_USG_FD_168126 | JGI IMG/M metagenome (GOLD analysis project Ga0224500, IMG submission 168126) | Sediment microbial communities from San Francisco Bay, California, United States - SF_Oct11_sed_USGS_4_1 | ecosystem: Environmental > Aquatic > Marine > Sediment | place: USA: California... | reverse complement strand
CGCGAAGCACGGGTGGGTCTCAATAGCGCGGTGGAGATCGACGTTGCCGGCAAGGCGCCACGGCTCGGCCGCGTGGCCGCGCTCGATGAGGCCTCGATGGTGATCGAAGTGCTGGAGTCCACTGCAGGGCTGGGTCTGCAGGGCACCCGCATCCGGCTGCAACCGGAGCCGCTGCTGTTTGGCGTGGGTCCGCAACTGCTTGGGCGGATATTCGACAGCGTCGGCCGTCCGCTCGACGGCGGCCCGCCGGTGCCGGCGCAACAGCGCCGGCGCATCGAGGGCCTCGCGATCAACCCCGCCTGGCGCGCACTGCCGCGCGACTTCATCGAAACCGGCATCGGCACCATCGACGTGATGAACAGCCTGGTGCGCGGGCAGAAGCTGCCGCTGTTCTCCGCGGGCGGCCTGCCCCACGACCGGCTTGCCGCGGAGATCGCGCAGCGGGCGCGACTGCGTGGCAGGCACGCGGACGGCAGCAGCTTCGCCCTGGTGTTCGCCGGCATCGGCGTTCCGCACGACACCGCCGAGCAGTTCCGGCTGGCGATGGAGTCGAGCGGCGCGCTCGGTCACACCGCCCTGTTCCTCAATCTCGCCGACGAGCCGGGCATGCAGCGCCTGCTCACGCCGCGCTACGCCCTCACCGCGGCGGAATACCTGGCGTTCGAAGAAGGACGGCACGTGCTGGTCATCCTCACGGACATGACCAACTACTGCGAAGCGCTGCGCGAAGTCTCGGCCAGTCATGGCGAGATCCCGGGCCGCAAGGGGTATCCGGGTTACATGTATTCGGACCTTGCCTCGCTATACGAGCGCGCCGGCTGCATCCGCGGCCGCCCTGGCAGCCTGACGCAGGTGCCGATCCTGACGATGCCCGGGGACGACATCGGTCACCCGATTCCGGACCTCACCGGCTACATCACCGAGGGCCAGGTCGTGCTCGATCGCGAACTCGATCGTCGTGGCATCTATCCGCCGGTGCGCGTGCTGCCGAGCCTGTCGCGGCTGATGGACGCCGGCATCGGCGAAGGTTTCACCGATGCGGACCACCCCGCCCTCGCGCATCAGCTGTTTGCCGCGTATGCGCGCGCACTGCGCGTGCGCGTGCTCGCGAGCGTGATGGGCGAGCAGGGGCTGCCCGAGGCCGACCGGCTGTTCCTCGCCTTCGGCGACCGCTTCGAGCGGCAGTTCGTGCATCAGGCCGCCGCGCGCACGCTCGACGAAAGCCTCGCCGCGGGCTGGGCCGTCCTGCGCGGACTGCCGCACGTCGAACTGACGCGCCTCTCGAATGCGCAGATCGCCCGCCACCTGGACCAACCGCGCAACGAGTCGCGCGTCGAGCCTGCAAATGCCTGACCCGGGCACAGTGGCCGCCACCCGCGTCGCGCTGCTCGAACTGCGCGACGAGCGCCGGCTGGTGCAGGAAGGTTACGAACTGCTCGACGAGAAGCGCGTGCTGCTGGCCACGGCCACGCTGCGCGAACTGGCCGCCTACACCGCCGCCGGGCAGCAGCTGGAGTCGCTGTGGCACAGCGCGCGCGAACGCCTTGCGAGCGCGGTGGAAGTGCATGGCTTCGAGGACGTGACGGTCGCTCCGCCGGCGCCGCTCGCGGACGCGCTGCTGCGCACGAGCCGGCGGCGCTTCCTGGGACTGGTCCTGACCGACGCCGCGCTCGACGCACCGCCCTGCGCGTGGCGTGATCAGCCGCTCGCCGACACGCCCGAGCTGCGGCAATGTGCGTCGGCGTTTCGCGCCGTCGCGGTCGAACTGGTGGCGCAGGCGGCCCGCGCCTCGAACCTGCGGCGACTGGTCGACGAGTACCGCCGCACGGAACGCCGCGCCCGCGCGCTCGAAAACGTGCTGCTCCCGGAGATCGACGGGTCGCTCGCCTTCATCGAGGAACAGCTGGACGCGGTCGACCAGGAGGAAGCGATCCGCGTGCGCAACGCGGCCCGTGCGCTGTAACGCCCTGCGGGCGGATTGACCGTCCCGGGCGGCCCGTGCGTTCCGAGCTTGACCGCGGGGCCGGCAGGTCGCTAGCTTGCGCGCAGAACTCCGGGAGGGTGTGCATGATCAAGGAAACCGTTTCTCCGCTCGAGCCCCGCTACGAGGACCTCGCCGGCGACGGCATGGGCCGCAAGGCCCGCCGACTGTTCCTGGCCACCCGGCCGAAGTTCCTGACGGCGTCGGTGCTGCCGGTACTGGTCGGCACGGCCTGGGGCGCGACGGTCGCAGGCGCATTCGACCTCGGGGTTGCGGTGCTGGCCCTGCTCGCCACGGCCCTCGTGCATTGCGCGAGCAACGTGATCAACGACGTGGGTGACGAACTCACCGGCACCGACCGCGACAACACCGACCGCATCTACCCCTACACGGGCGGTTCGCGCTTCATCCAGAACCGGATCATGTCGGCCACGGAAATGAACCGCTGGGCCTGGACGCTGTTCGGCATCGCCGCCGTCCTGGGCCTGGTGCTGGCCTTGCTGAAGGGACCGTGGGTGGTGGCACTCGGCATCGGCGGCATCGCGATCGCCGTGCTGTATTCGACGCCGTCCGTGCAGCTGAGGGGCAAGGGCGTCGGCGAACTGTTCCTGATGATCGCGTTCGGCGTGCTGCCGGTGTGCGGCGCCGCGTGGCTGCAGAGTTCGATCATCGATCTGGACGGCGTGCTGATCGCCATCCCCGTCGGCATCTGGGTGACGCTGATCCTGCTCATCAACGAAGTGCCGGACCGCAAGGCCGACGGTGCCAATGGCAAGCGCACGCTGGTCGTGCGGCTGGGCGTGGACGGCGCGCGATTGCTGTACCGCCTCGCGCACGTACTTGCGCTCGCCTGCATCGTGCTGCTCGTCGTGCGCGGCTCGTTGCCGTGGTGGGCGGGCGTCGGCGGTGCAGTGCTGTTCGCCGGCGGGCTCAAGGCCGCGGCCGGTATCCGCGAAGATGCGCCCCGCGCCGAACTCACGAAGAGCATCGAGATGACCATCGGCCTGCAGGCCGTGGGCTCGATCCTGCTCTTCGTCGCCGCGCTGTTCGCGCACTGATCCGCCCGGAATGCCCGCGACCGCGGCTGGCGCGCTGAACCTGGTCTTCGGCGCCAGCGGCTACATCGGCACGCACCTGGTGCCGAAGCTGCAGGCAGCCGGCCTGCGCGTGCGCGCTTCGGCGCGCAACCCCGAAGTGCTGGCCGCCCGTGGCTGGCAGGACGTCGAGTACGTGAGCGCCGACGCGCTCAAACCCGAGACGCTGCCCGCGGCACTCGCCGGTGTCGACGTCGCTTATTACCTGGTGCACTCGATGGCCGCAGGCCGCGGCTTCGGCGCGCTCGACCGCGAGGCCGCCCGTGTGTTCGGCCAGGCCGCGGCGGCGGCAGGCGTGCGCCGCATCGTCTACCTCGGTGGCCTGATACCGGCCAATCCACGCTCCGAACACCTGCGTTCGCGCGCCGAGACCGGCGAGGTGCTGCGCGCGAGCGGCGTGCCGGTCACCGAGTTGCGCGCGGGCATGATCATCGGTCCGGGCTCGGCGGCCTATGAAGTCATCCGCGATCTCGTCAATCACCTGCCGGTAATGGTGACACCGCGCTGGGTAAAGTCGGTGTCGACGCCGATCGCGCTCGACGACCTGTTGCATTACCTCGTCGCGGTGGCCGGCATCGATGCGGCCGCCGGCAGGACGCTCGATGCGGGCGGCCCGGATACCGTCACTTATGAGGCGATCATGCGCAGCTATGGCCGGCAGGTGGGCCGCCACCCGCTGATCATCCCGGTGCCCGTGCTCACGCCACGGTTGTCGTCGTACTGGCTGCGGCTGGTCACGACAGTGCCGGTCGGCATTGCACAGGCGCTGGTCGAGGGGCTCGAGCACGATTTCGTCGCGCATGACGACGAACTGCAGCGCCTGGTGCCGCGCCAGCGCCTGGGGCTCGACGCGGCCATCCGGGCGGCCATCGACGCCGACGCCCGGCACGCGGTGATCGCGCGCTGGGTCGAAGGCTCGATCGCTTGCCGCAACTTCCGGCCTGAGTACGCGTTTTACGCCAAGCGCGAAGGCGCGACCGCCGTGGGCAATGTGCCGGCCGATCGCGTCTTCGCAACGGTCTGCACGATCGGTGGCGACGATGGCTGGTTCTTCGCCAACATCCTGTGGTGGATACGCGGCGCGATCGACTGGCTGATCGGCGGGCCGAGCTTCCGGCGCTCGCGGCGCCATCCGACGGAACTGCGCGTGGGTGACGTGATCGACTCGTGGCGCGTGATCGCGCTCGAGCCCGGGCGGCGCCTGACGTTGCTGATGGAGATGCGCGCGCCGGGCGCGGGCGTGCTCGAGTTCGTCGTGCAGCCCGCGCCGGTAACCGACGGCGGGCAACCTGGGGCAGCCACGAGCGTATCGGCGACCGCGTACTGGCACCCGGCAGGCGTCTGGGGTCTCATCTACTGGTACGCGCTGGTGCCGGCGCACGCGTTCATCTTCAAGGGACTGACGCGCGCCATCCTGCGCCGCGCCGCACGCTGACGGCGGCGACGCGGCCCGGCCGCCGCGTCCCGCGTTTTGCCCCGCGCCTTACTCGGCGGCTTCTTCCGCCGCGGGCTTCGCCCCGAAGCGATACCGCACCGACAGGGTCACGTAGTTCACGCCGTAGTTGTAGGGATCGACGCCCAGTCCGAGCACCGTGGGCAGTGCCGCGGGTTGCGGCGTGTAGGCCCAGTCGCTCGTGCTCAGCGTCTCGTACCACCAGTTCAGCATGACGTCCGTGCGGTCGTTGAAACCGTAGGTAACGCCGGCCTTGAACGAACTCATCTCGCTCTTCACGACCGGGAACGTGCCGCCGTTCGCACCGGCGATCGCCGTGTGCGAGTCACCCGCGCTGTAGGTGTAATCGAGCGACACGCCGAGCCTGTCGGTGAACTGCGCGTTCACGCCCGCCCCGTAAGTCTCGAAGTCGTCCTGCACTTTGCCGGTCCAGTCCGGCGCGCCGTAGGTGCTGCTGCCCCTGGACGTCGAATCGATCTTCTCGCGGCCCAGCGTCGCGTACGCGGCGATCTTCTCGCTCACCGTCCAGTTCACGTCGACGCCATAGCGCCGGTCGAGGCCCGACACCAGGCCGATGTCCGACTGCATGTAGCTGTCGTCGCCATAGTGTGCGTTGAGCCCGAGCGACAGGGGCAGCGAGCCGACCGCGACGTTGGCGAGCAGTTCGCCGTACGATCGATAGCGGTAGGCCTGGTTGAACTTGCGCATGAGCGGGTTCTGGCCGAAATCTGCCGCGACATCCAGGTCGTAGTTGTCGGGATCGCGCTCCTCGATGCCGCCCTTCACGACGAAGCCGAGGTAGCCGCTGGGCCGGAACTGCGCGCGGCCCCAGCCGTCGGTCACTTCCTCGCTCATCGCTTCGAGCGGGGAACCCGTGCGATCGGTCTTGCGCCATTCGCCACCCACGCCGACGGTCAGGTCGTCATAGACGTCGAAGTCGGCCGTGCCATTGAGGCGCGTGCGTTCGTAGCCGTAGATGGCGTTGACGCGGTCTTCGCCGATCGGGAACAGGTCGGTATGCACGATGGACGTGAACGCAGCCTGCTTGCTGTCGTTGTCACGCTCGTCGTAGGTGGCCGCGCCACGCAGCCGCAGCCGGTCGATGGGCCGCGTGCTCACCGTTAGGCTGGCGCGCGTGACACTGATGTCACCGTCGAGGTTCGCGAGCGGCAATGCATCCACGGCGATGTTCGGGTTCACCGTGTAACCGAAGAACGCCTCGTCCTGCTTGCCCTGCCCCATCGCGGCCGACAGAGTCACTGCCGTGTTGCCCGGGAGGCCGTACCAGCCTGCGGAAACGGCGAGCTCGTTGTACGAATTGTCGGGCTCGAGCGCCATCTGGCCCTGGTCGCCGCCGACGACGAACGCATTGAACGGATTGTCGAACTGGAAGCCCGGCACCTTGGTGTCGTAGCTCGACGCGAAGTAGCCGAGCTGCGCGAACCAGTTCTTGCCCTCGTAACGCACGTCCGCCGTCACACGGTCGGTCGCATCGTCGACCGGGCGCAGCATCTCGCTCGACACGCTGCCGAACGAACCGAAGCGCGGCCGCGTGCCGCTGCGCTCGTCACGCTTGTAATCGAGGCCGAACGACCAGTGCTGGCCGAGCAGGTAACGGCCGTTGACGCCGTACCGGTCACGGTCGAAACCGACGTCGACCTGGCGCAACGACGAACCCAGCGCGGTGAAGCCGCCGGTGTTGCCGGCGCGCACCCAATCGGCCGGGAGCGACAGGTCGTCACTGCCTACGCCGCCGAAGATCGTCTCGCCCGTATCGGAGAGCCGATGCGGGATGCGGTCGTAGTGCAGGCCGAATTCATAGCTGCCTTGCTTGCCGCCTGACAGATCGACGGAGCGCGAATCGAGGCCGAGGTCGAGCAGTTCGTAGTCGAGGCGATAGCCCGACTCGAGCGCGACTCCGCCGGCTGCATTCGCGACGACGTAGACGCCGTCCTCGTCGAGGCCCGTGGCATCACCGAATTTGGCGCTCGAGTCGTCGAGCCAGCCGGCGCCGAGTTCGGCTTCCGACGTGTAACCCTTCGCGAATGTGCACTTGCTGCACGCCCAGGCGGACGTGTCAGGTGCTGCGATTTCTTCGGCACTGACGCCCGACGCTGCGGCCAGCAGTAGCGTGGCAATCGCAAGGGAAAGTTTCTGGCTGCGTTGTTCCATGGCGATCACCGTGTCAGCGACGAACCGGAAGGATGGTTCGATCCGTGCACTTGCGAGTGGCAGTTCATGCAGTTGCCCAGCGCGAGCGCCGTCGTCGGCGCGGAATTACCCGGCAGGCCCGAGGGCCCGTAGGCAAAGCTCGGGTGACCCTGCTGCGAGTGGCACGACTGGCACAGCAGCGGGCCACGCATCTTGACCATGCCCGGATTGCTCGAGCCGTGCGGTGCGTGGCACGAAGAGCAATCCTCGGTGACAGGCTGGTGTTCCCATAGCATCGGGCCGCGTTTCTCGGCGTGGCACTCGTAGCAGGTGTCGTTCACCGTCGCGCGCACGAGCTGCTTCGGCGCCGTCGTGCCGTGCGGCGCATGGCAGTCGCTGCAAGCCAGCTTGGCCTGGCGCACCGGGTGCGCGTAGAGCTTGAGGAACTGGCTCTTCTCGGCGACGTGGCAGGTGTAGCAGACCTCGGACTGGGTCACCTTCGAGAGCACGGCGTCCTTCGCCTTGTGGCTGTCGTGGCACGCCGCGCACGAGACGTTGTTCACGTCGTGCGGGCCGATGTGCCATTCCGCGGCCTTGCCCTTCTCGTGGCAACCCAGGCACATCGCGTTCTGCACCGGCACCGGCGTGTCCGCGGTGCGGCCGAACTTGATCATCGACGGCCGCGTCTCGCCCTTCTTCACGCGCTTGGCGTGGTTGCCGCCGGGACCGTGGCAGGCCTCGCACTGCAGGCCGCCCTTGCCGAACGGCGTGCGCGCGTCATTGGGCTGCGCATGCGCGGTGTGGAAGACGTCGTTGACCTCGGGGCCTTCATGGCAGGTGAGGCAGGTATCGGCGCCCTTTGCACTGTACGGCGCGCCGGCGTTCGGCGCGTTCGCAGGCACGGCAGCGAGCGCGAGCACGGGCCCCAGCGCCAGGCCGAGGAGCAGCAATCCACGCGGGAGCGCTTGCGGTAGTTTCATTTCGGTGCGTCCGTGGTCGATGTTGTTGCGCGTCAGTTGGGGAGGAACTTGCCGACGCCGTGCTCGGTCTTCACGTCGTAGGCCTTGCCCGCGCCGTGACAGGTGCCGCAGGCCTCGACGGGCGCGCCCGGAGTGGTGCTGTCGGCCGCCTTGACGGCACTGAACGAACCACCGTTCAGCTCCATGTGCAGCTTCGCCTGGCTCGAGACGTGGCATGACGAGCACGCGGCCGATGCGGGCGTGATGGCGACGTCGCCGAGCGGCGTGGAACGATCCGCGCCCGCGTCGATGGTGGTGGCGATCGCCGTGGCCGGGTCGGGCGGATAGTAGGTGCCGGCGAGATGGCAGCCTTCGCAATTGTTGATCTTGCCCGGGTACCTCACGCTGCTGAAGTCATAGCCCGTGTTGCCGAAGCCGCAGACCTTGTAGCCCGATCCTGCGCCAGCGTGGATCGAGTGGATCATGAACTTGAGGTCGATGGCCTGGTCGTCGAGCGTGCCCGTGACCGTCTCGCAGTTCGAGCCCGCGACGCGGCGGTTGATGTCCGTCGCATTGGGGTTATGGCAGGTTGCGCACAGCTGGGCATTGCCCGTGCGGCTGTTGCCGTGCAGCGTCAACTCCTGATGGCAGTCGTTGCACTTGGCGATGTCGACGATCTGCCGGTAGGCCACCGGTGCGGTGTCGGTGATCGCGAAGTCCTTGCCGACGGACGTGACGGCCAGCCGCTCCAGTGTGCCGTCGCCATTGACGTCCACCGCCGGCCGGCCTTCGATCAGCGCCGAGCCGGAGCCCTTCGCGGTGGCCGGGATGGCGGCCGTGGCCGTCGCCACGAAGCCGCCGGCGAACGCCGGATCCGGCTGGCCGTTCACCTTGAAGTCGATGCGGATCGGCTGCGCGGGCGTTCCTTTCGTCGGCGTGGCCGAGCCGCTGCCGGTGTTCGTGTAATCAGGCCGCGTCGAGAAAGCGACGTCCACTGCGAGCGATGCCGAGGCGTTCTGGAACGGACCATCCGCCGCCTTGATGTCATAGGGCGCGTCGCCGTTGGTCGGATCGACCACGCGGATGGTCACCGTGGGGTTCTGCCCCGGCGCGGTGTTCGCGACCTTGAGCACTTCGTACCTGAACTTCGCCGCCGCCAGCACCTCGGGGATCAGGTGCGCCCTCTCCGCCCGCAGCTCGCCGTTCTGCACGACAGAGTTCGGGCCGTGGCAGGCACTGCAGCTGTCGGCTGTCGCCGCGACGCCGCCGTGGTTCTCGCCCGTCGCGAAGTTGACGTTGTCGTGGCACGAGCCGCAGGCCTCGGCATTGACGGTGAGGCGATAGTTGCTCGCCTGCGGCGTGTCGGTGTCGCTCTCCTGGTGGCAGGTGGCGCAATTGCGCTTGTCCTGCGGGTAAACGGTCTCGCCCAGGTCGGTGAACGTGTTGCCGAAGCCGAAGATGCCGTAGAAGCCGCCGGCCTCGACGCTCGGCAGCGTCTCGCCAGAGTGGATCTTGTGGATCATCACCTTGAGGTCGATCGTGTTGCCCGACTGCGCGTCGAAAGAATACGACTCGTGGCACATCGCGCAGTACTGCAGGTCGAAGCGCGCGCCGCCGTGGGCCGACAGGTTGTCGTGGCAGGCGTTGCAGGTGTCGTTGTCGACGATCTCGCGGCCCGACTGTTCGAGCTGCGCGCCGGTGGCCGGCGTGAACGTGTACGTGGCGTTGTTCGCCGGTATGTTCTTCGGCGTCACGTTGGGTGACGTGCGGATCTCGAGACCCACACGGTGCGGCAGGCCCGGGTCGTACGGAATCTCGGCGTCGGTCTTCACGTTCCTGGCGAACGTGTATTCGAAGATGCCGCTCTGCTTGTCGACCCAGGTGCCGGCCGTCGCGGTCTCGGTGGTGGCCTGGTTCGTCGGGCCCGTGCCCGTGACCTTGTCGGCCGGCGTTGGCGGCGGCGAGCCGGGGAAGGCCTCGGTCTTGCGCGTGATCGCGTGCCACGTGCTCGACTTGCCGTTGACGGCGGGCTCGAGCCGCGCGAGCACGAAGCGGATGTTGCCCGCCGGCAATCCCGTGAGCGGTCGGCCGCGTTCGTCCCGCAGGTACACCTCGACGAACGGACGGCCGTCGTCGAGGATCGTCACGCGGTTGATGCGCGCGACGATTTCGTTGGCCGTGGAAATCGGTGCCGCGGGCGTGCCGCCACCCGGGGGACCGTCGGGTCCCTGCGGGCCCTGCGGGCCCGGGCCGCCGCTGCCACCGGTGCAGGCCGCCAGCCCAAAGGCCGCCACGGCGACGCCGGCCCAGGCGATTTTGCGCATCCAGGGCAGCTGATTTGCGAACGTTGTGGTCATCGTACGACTCCGGCGCGGTCGGTTCGCCATGCATCCGCACAGCGTGCGGCGTGTTTGGCCGGATGTTGAGGCACCGCGGGGTTAGACGTTATCTCGGATATCCGAGATATCGCCGAACAATTTGTCGCCTGTCTGCAACATGCGTGCAACGTTTGTCCGGAACGGGGCCTCGACACCAATGAAAAGGGAGGGGTGGTTACCCACCCCTCCCCTGAGGATCGAAGCTTGTGGCTTCGTTGTTGGCCTAGTTCTGACGCTCGCTGTGGACGACCGCGACGTCTTCCGAACGGCCCGGGCCGTGGCAGACGCTGCAGCTTTCCGCGCCCAGCCCGAACGAGGTGTTCAGGTTGAAGTGGGCCTTGGCCTCGTCAGAGTCGTGGCACGAACCGCAGGCCGCCGTGTTCGGCGCGAGGCGGCTGTAGAGCTTCGGATCGAGCACCGCGCCCTGGCCAGCGGTCTCGGCGTTCGACTTTTGCGTGCTCCACAGCGCACTGGCGCTCGTCACGACGTCGTAGTTCGCCGTGCCGGCCTTGTGGCAGCCTTCGCAGTCCGCCAGCTTGCCCGGATACTCGATCTCGCCGAACTCGTAGGCGCCATTGCCGCCGCCCGTGCCGTTCGGGTTGCCACGGATGAAGTTGAACGGGTTGGACCGTTCGGCACCCGCATGCAGGCCGTGCACCATGTCCTTGAGGTTCATCGGCTTCTCGGACACGAGGATCGCACCGGCCGTCGTCGAGCTCGCGATCACCCAGTTCTTCAGGGTGTTCGAACCCGTGATGTAACCAGCGAACGTGTTGCTGCTGGTCATTTCCGGGTTGTGGCACAGCACGCAGAGGTTGGGGTTGTTGTTGCGGCCGGCGTTGCTGTGGAAGCCCAGGCGCTCGTGGCAGGTGAGGCACTTGTTGATGTCGACGATCGAGGCGCGCGGCTGCGCCTTGTTGGCGCCAACACCCACCGTCAGCGACGGCGGCGACAGGTTGTACGTGTACGTCAGCGGGGTGGTCCCGTCGATGTCCGTCGTGGTGCCCGTCACAGTGAAGTAACTTTCCATGCCGATCGTGCGCAGCACCGAGCTGGCCGGGAAGGCCACGGTGAGCGGTGCCGAATACCAGCCATCCGTCGGCATCGGCGTCGGGAAGGTGAGGTCTCTCACATTGGTGGTCGTCGGCTGGTCACGGCCCACCTTGGCCCAGCTGCCGATCAGCGCGCCGTTCTGGTCGACGGCGGTCGAGCCGTTGCCGTAGTAGGTGCGGCCGCCGGTGGCCTGGCCGCCG
>Ga0224500_10002030_pt1 | contig 11277 bp, 7 predicted proteins | sample SF_Oct11_sed_USG_FD_168126 | JGI IMG/M metagenome (GOLD analysis project Ga0224500, IMG submission 168126) | Sediment microbial communities from San Francisco Bay, California, United States - SF_Oct11_sed_USGS_4_1 | ecosystem: Environmental > Aquatic > Marine > Sediment | place: USA: California... | reverse complement strand
TACGATAAGGATATTGAGTTCTACGACCAGCCCACGTTGGGTTATCAAGTCATCTTTCTGGTCCCGCGACGCGGTGATTACTGGACGCTGTACACTATGATCGAGTACCAGTATGGATTTCGCTATAGCTATCCCGTCCGAGACGAAGGCGAGGGCTAGTAAGCCCAAGGGCACTCTAACGTGGTGGAGACTCAAGGCTAAGGATACCTTATATGAGAGCAGGCCTTGCCCAGGAGCACCATTGGGCTTATTTAGAATGGTCAAGGTAGCAGAGAAGGCATGCCGTTTTTTCTTTTCCACCCCTCGAGTGAGATTTGCAGTCCCCAAACCGTATTCGTGATGGAGTCATGCTCCTTGGGAGAGAGTCGTCTCCTTTTCACGAGGTGGGCTCCTATAGGAGTGGCGGCTGACTTCAACCTTGCGTGATCCACACTGCAGATGTGCCTCATGGCTCGCGAGAGCCGGCCAGAAGGAGGACACCATTGCCGCCCTGTTGTGGTATTCGACGACAGCCATGTCGTAGCGCTACACCTACTTGAACCAGCCGCATTTGAGGCAAGCGGTCGAGTCGGTGTCGAAGGTCGGCAAGCCGTGTCTCCGACTGATAGCGGGGATACTCAGTTCAGAACCGGAAACGGCAGGGGCGATGGACGAGCGGACTGGTCAGGCTGAATCGGCGGATGTCGTTGACGAGGAAGGGGAAAAGGTTGGTGCCCCCGATACGAATTGAACGTACGACCCGCGGTTTAGGAATCAGTGAAAGGGAGTTGCTCAAGTACTCGTTACTTGGGCAATTCCCGCTCCAGCAGCCATCCTGCTAGTCCATGACCATTCCACCGAGTTGTCTCAATTTATAGCGGTCTACCGCACTTTGTTTGCATTTTTAACACTAGGACAACACTACCCCCCCCGTGGCCTTTGGAAAATTTCTGGGGTGGGGCCCCCTTTTTTCTCTCTGGCCTCTTTAGATATATGGCCCGGAAAACCGGTCAGATGCCCTCCCGAAGCATGAAGCACCCAACACGCCACACGAACCACGAGCTTTGAAATACGAGCTGCGTTACTCGTGTTGCGAGTTATGCTATTAACGCTGTTGAAATTCAGAGATGATTATGATTCCTTTCCTGAGCAAGAAGAGTTTTGTAACCATGGTCTGGGGGGGCAGGTCACCGTCGCTCCGACGACAAGCAGATCAATGAGGTGTCCCTGCGGCTACCCGCTCAGCCGGATCTGCCATGTATAGAGTATTTGCCACAGCGACCCTTCTCAGAGCGCCTTAGCTATGCAAACATACACATACTAGTAGTGAGTCCATTCGGGCTTGACATCTTCATCTCACGATGGACCATAAGTATCTATATAGTATGCAGATGGTTCGTTTAAGGGATCGATGATAGCAGAAGAATATGTATCATTTATGGATGATCGTCGAGAGACTGCTTCTATAGGCTTCTCTACCTTGCTTACAAGCTAACAGCTTAGAAGACATCTTTCATGAAGAAAAGACGCGGTTACATTCTTGTAGTCGGGATCGTGGCGCTTCTTTCAACCATGAGTCCTCTCTCTCCGGCCATGCTGTGGACACAGTCGTCGTGACTTGGTATAAGGCAGCACTTCAAGCCATTCGCCATACGCATCCAGGTTCTCCGATTGTCGCCAGAAGGATGGTATCTTTTTAGATTCACATAGTATCTTTTTAGATTCAGATCAAGCCCCAGGCCCCTTACTCCAATAACTGCTAATGTTCCATTCTCGCTTCATTGGTGATCTCGGCACTTCAAGAAGAAGGTGTCAAGGGCTGGCATCGATATTGCTTTACGCAAGTTAACAAATAAAATGGTAGTGAAACCCGAACTAGTATGTGTAACTACTGGAGGTGAATTTCATGGTTACTGAGATTGCCCGTCGCGTGGGGGAGCAGCATATGCTGTCTCGACCAATTGACTCCAAGCGTATGAGCTTGATGGATTTTCTCGGCACATCTCGTCATGAGAATCTGACTCTCGATCAGCGCTTTGACGAAATGAATGAATTTATCGAGGACGGTATCCGCTGTCGCCACTATTTGTATCAAAGAGTTTCGATGGATGGATCGGGGCCTCGAGTTCGACTAAAGGATCTTTACAGCGATAGCATTATCCATGCGCTCAATTTTGCCACGAACGATTATCTGAATCTTACCAAACATCCCGAAGTTATCGCCGCAGCCTTAGACGCGACTAAACAGTATGGAGTGGGGGCTGGGAGTGTTCCTATGCTGGCTGGGACCACCGATCTGCATAAACGATTGGCTGAGCGTATCGCTATTCTCAAGGGGTGTGAGGATGCATTGCTGTTCACCTCAGGGTTTGGCATGAATTACGGCGTTCTGTCAGCGCTGCTCAAAAAGAATGACCTGGCGATTCTTGACTGTTTTGTGCATGCCAGTATTTTGGATGGATGCAAACATACCAATACGAGGATATTCCGTCATAACGACTTGAAATCGCTAGAGCGCGTGCTGTTAAAAACCGAGGGCCATCATGTCAATCGCATTGTCGTTGTCGATGGTGTGTATTCCATGGATGGTGACATTGCGCCTTTGCGGGAAATCACAGAGATGGCCCACCGCTATGGAGCACTTGTCATGGTCGATGATGCACATGCCACCGGAGTAATTGGTGTGAATGGAAGTGGCACGCCTTCACATTGTGGAGTGCAAGGCCAGGTGGATATTGTAGCTGGTACGTTTAGTAAGGGGTTAGGGGCCGTTGGGGGGTTTGTAGCGGGCTCAAAACAACTCATTCGTTATCTCAGCTTGGCCTGTCGTGCTTTTATGTTTTCAACGGCCATGCCACCAGCGACTGCCGCTGCTGCAATTAAAGCAATCGATGTGATGCAAAGTCAACCAGAAATCCGTAAGAAATTGTGGGATAACATCCGACAGTTTCGCGATGGTCTACTGTCGATGAAGCTTAATATTGGTAATGCGGAAACGGCCATATTCCCTGTCATTCTCGGTGACGATCTGATGGTAAAGGATGTTTGTTATGAGCTACACAGAAAAGGTATTTACGTGAATCCCGTTTTCTTCCCCGCTGTTCCCAAAAAGTTAGCTCGGTTACGTTTTAGTATAACGAATGGCTTTGAGAGCGACGATCTGCAGTACGCGCTCTCTACCATTGAGGAATGTTTTAAGCAGAATGGGGTATTTGCTCTTGCAGCTGAAGGGCAAGCAATTGAACGTAATAGTGCATCCGTCCGATGATCTGGTTGCTAAACTTTCTGATGGGTGGAGTCGTTTGCTATTAAGCGAGCAGTTGTTGAACGATGTAATTATTACCTACATATTAAAGCTTTATAGGCATGCGTTTCTCAGGGTCGCGCCATAGGGGGGATTAAACTATGAATCAATTGGTTCTTTTTAAAACAATTTGCGTGTTGTTAACGTGTGGTTTTGTTTTCTTTGGTATGGATGTTCGCAGAAAACATGGAAGTCGAGATTTTGTTCCCCTAGTTTGGCAACTCGTTATGAAATTCTGTTCCTTTCTTCTCATTGGTGCATTTGTGTGGACTGTCATTCTTACATATGAAGTGAGCATGCTCGATTGGTTCTCTCTTCTACTCATGGCTTCCGGGACCATGTTTGTCACGATGGCCAAAAGAACCCTTGGAAGAGCCCATACGTTTACTGGGCAATATTTGGAGAAGCCAGGACTAGTCACTCAGGGAATATACAGTGTTACGCGTAATCCACTTTATTTTGGAGTCTTTTTAAGTGAAGTCGGGGCATCGTTATTTGCAATCCATGCAATTCCGATATTGTACCCACTGAGCTATCAGTATTGGCTTGTCATTTTAGCGTCCGCACTGCTCTATGCGGTGGTGTTCAACGTTAGAATGGCCATACGTGAGGCCAATTATCTGGAAAGCTATTTTGGGGATGACTATCGTCAGTATCGGGCATCCGTCCCGTTCCTAATTCCTATGATTAGAATAGGAAAGTAAGAAAATGATGAATGCTGCTAGTGGACATACCCTACAGAAAAGAACGTTTCAGATAGAGAGAACATGTGTGCCATCAGCTGCTGGAGTATGGTATGAAGGTAGGCCCTTCTCCACTCAACTTCTCAATTCATATACGCTTCTTATACCGAACGGAGAGAATTTCATTATCAGAACGTGCAGCCAGTATCTGAAGGCCGTAAAACCTGAACTCGCAGAGGAATTGAAGGTATTATTTTATCAAGAAGGTTCACATTCCCGTGAACACGGGTATTTGCTTAAGAGCATGCAGGCAGAGGGCTTGGGGTTGGACGCCTACCGTAAACTATGTGATTTGGTGTTTTATAAAATCCTTGAGCCATTGACCCCATTGAAACTACGCTTAGCGACTGCAGCGGCCATTGAACATCATAATGCAATAATAGCCACTTTCTTTCTGAGCCAAAAGTTATTGGATGGGATTCAGGTGAAGGAATTGCGTAAGCTGTTTCTGTGGCATTTTATCGAAGAAATTGAGCATAAGGAAACCGTATACAAACTCCTGCAAAGTATTTCCAGCTCTAAGACATTAAGAGCACTAGGCCTACTGACAAGTTGTAGTACTTTTCTACTGTCTCTAATGTTGGGGGCAATTCTTTTTGGTGCGAAGAATGGTTTGACAGTGTCAAGTGGATACTGGGGGGAATTCTTAAAAGAGAACTTTGGCCGCAATAGCTTTTTGGCTATCCTCATTAAAGGCTCTCTCAAATATTTAGATCCTGGGTTTTATCCATCCCGTGAGGAAAGTTTAACTTTGCTCAATTCGGCCATTGATGAGCTAAATGGACTCGAGGGTCGGCTTATTAAAGCCTAATTCTCATCTTGAACCACGCGGCTGTTCATATCCACCAATTCATGTGGTTCTGAATACACTCAGTTTTCCAAATGTGGTTGAGTCGGATAGAGAGTCAGAACCAGGTGGAGACGAAAGCGATTTGTCTTATGATTGATGACCGTTTAACCATAAGAGGGGCAGTACCAGGACGTTCGTCCCAACGGACTCTCGTAAAGTTATTATGCTTGTTGCCTCCACTCCATTACCTCAGTGGATGGAAGTTTTTACATCAAGCGAGTACTCGGTGGCAATGGCTTGAAGCTTCGGCGTCATGTGATGCAGCGGAGTGATGCTGAGAGTGGACAGAAGCGATTGGAAACCATCCTTTTCAGTAACTCTCGGTTTGGAGGAAACGTCAGCAACCCTGGGGTCTATTTCACTGGGTCTGAGGGGATGATAGCCATTACATAGAAAACAGTCATCCCCCGGACGTGAATGTACTGGAGAGGGGCTGGAATGTAAACGATGGAAGACGGCTCGTCATTGTCACAGATCCAGCTGGGTTGATCCTCGGAGGAGAATTGGGAGGAGTTCATGCTCCACTGTGTACGCGATTTAAATTGTGGTGATTATTGAGCTGATCGACCAGGTGCTCCAAGTGTCTTGAGCGTTTAATCTCAACAACCACTCCTGCCGGTTGCGGACTATTAGGTTGTCACCGATTTTGACCTTAACCATCAAGGATACGGCAGCGGGCATGTCTAGGTGCGACGATGCCAGCTCGGTTGCCAGATGGCCGACTGGTCTGCAATGCCAGAAATCGCATCACGGTTTCTCTATATGGCGAAGAAGTCGAATCATTATTACCACATTGAAACCATCGTCCAGAGTGACTATGTGCCGAACTAGGTAGGGAGTGTTAGTGATTGGGGCGTGATCTTCGGTGTTGATTTGACGGAGGCTCCCTGTCCTGCGATACAGAGGGGCTTTCTCATTTATGAAGGAGAGCGGACGCATGCAACAAGACCTCCGAATCGGCGAGGCGTCATCATTTCCCATACAGTCTGTGGTGTGGCATGAATGGTTGCGGATGTTTGTGTCGACAGTTATTCGCAGACGGCTGGCAGTCATTGGCATAATTTCAATCCTGACCGGGATCCTCGGATGGCACGCGAGTGGATTGGTTCTCGATAACAATCGAGAGTTATGGCTTCCGAAAGGAAACCCCTACGTGGAGACCAGTCGTGTCATTCATGACGTTTTTGGTGGTCAGAACATTGTGGTCGTCGGTATTCAACCGAAGCAGGGAGATATCTACCAACCTGCGGTTATTGAAAAGCTTGATCGCATCTACCGAGCCATCAGTCGCATTCCAGAGGCTGTCCCCCATAACGTCATCGGTTTGACCGCAAAAAAGGTCAAGGCCATTACGGGTGACGAAGAAGGCATGGACGTTCACCGTATGGTGAAATTACCTCTGACTCCCGAAGCACTGAACCAACTGAAGCAGGATGTTCGGGACAATCCCCTGTATCTCAAAACTCTGGTGGCGGAACATGGGCTGGCTGCCTCGATTGTCGCCGATTTCAAAAAACAGGAAGCTCCGTCCACATTTACGCAGTTGAATGAGGTGATTAAACGAGCGATTCAGCCAGAACTCGACGATACCGTGACGGTCTATGTCGGTGGTGTCCCCGTACAATATGCGGAAGTCGAGCACTACACAGCGACGGCGGGCGGTTATTTCGGCGCAGCATTTGTCATCATTATGTTGATTCAGTATTGGTCATTCCGAAGTCTACAAGGCATGTTCCTGCCGATGCTCACGGGAGCTCTGAGCGTCATCTGGGGACTCGGAGTATTTGCGCTCCTCGGCATCAACCTCGACGTGCTTAACACTGTGACACCGATCCTAATTATGGCGATAACGAGCGGCCACGCGATTCAAATCTTAAAGCGCTATTATGAGGAGTATCGCCGAAAAGCTGAAGCCAACCCCCACAATCGTCCTTTGAAGGTGTTGAGTACCGAAGCGATCGTCGACTCATTGATTTTGGTGGGGCCAATCATGATGGTGGCTGGGCTCATTGCGGCAGTCACCTTCTTCTCACTGATGACCGCACCCATCATCATGGTGAGTCACTTCGGATTGTTGGCAGGGTGTGGAATCCTGAGCTCGCTGATCTTGGAATTAACCCTGATACCGGCTGTACGATCACTTTTGCCACCACCTGCAATCAACCAGGCTGCAAATTCAAGTGCCCAACCAGGCGTTCTCGATCGGGTCTTGACGAGGCTCTCCGACAGCGTGGCCCTTGGGAAGGCCCCAGTTATTCTAGCCGTGGGAACACTCATGGTGGCGTTGGTGGGCATGGGGATTCAGAGGTTGACCGTCGACAACAGTACGATGCGCTATCTGTCGCCACACAATCCAGTACGCAGTGATGACATCGCATTGAATACTACCTTTAGCGGAACGAATACACTCTTTTTCCTGGTAGAGGGGGCTGAGCGAGACAGTATCAAGAACCCTGAGGTACTCAAGGGGATCGACACCCTTCAAGGTTTCGTGAATCAGGAGCCTGGGGTAGGGAAAACTCAGTCGTTCACGGATTTGATCAAGCAAATGCATCAGGCGATGCATGCGAATAATCCACAGTACTTTACCATCCCAGAGACGCGAGAGTTGATCGCTCAATATCTATTGCTCTATTCGATGTCCGGCGATCCTCAGGACTTTGATAACTTTGTCGACAACGACTATCAGAAAGCGCTCGTATGGGTGTTCCTGAAAGATGACAGCACGGCGAATGCCAAAGCGCTTTGTGAGAAAGTGAAGCCTGTCATCGCAAATGCATTTCCGCCTGGAGTGACCGTGAAGATCGGTGGCAGCCTCCCGGAAACCATCGCCATGAACGACGTGGTCGTTCAGGAAAAGATTACTAACACTTGCAAAATGGTCGCTGTGATCTTTGTACTGGCTTGTATGATCTTTCGATCGGTGGTTGGTGGCTTGTTCGTCGTGATCCCTGTCATTTTCATCGTGCTGTCCAATTTCGGCTCTATGGGCTGGCTCGGAATTGCACTAGATATGGGGACAGCCACAACTGCATCGATGGCCATTGGAATTGGCGCGGACTATGAGATCTATCTGCTCTACCGTTTTCGTGAAGAGCTGATGCGCACCAGAAGTGTACGGGAGGCCACAAGAGCCTCGTTGTTGACGTCAGGTAAGGCGGTGTTCTTTGTCGCCTGTGCCATAGCAGGGGGGTATGCCATGCTTCTAACGTCGGACTTTGGTTTTTATCACCAACTGGCGTTAGCTGTCATCACGACCATGCTGATCAGCGCAGCCAGCGCGTTGGTGTTCCTTCGGTCGATGATCATCGTCTTCAAGCCACGCTTTATTTTTAGAGGCGTGGCCTAAACTATCAATGCCGTCGTGCTCGTTTGATGATGAAGTGTATTCAGTTTAGAGCCTGCCTTAAAATTAAGGCCAGGTGTCCTGAACGAGAGAATGTGACAGATATTGAGATGTCAATCCGTGCATTTGTCAGGAAATACACGATCTATCGGTTCGTATTGCTGCATGGGAGGAGTTCAACCTTCTTAAGAGTCAATTTTGAGATAGGTTCCAGTACGGTCCAGTAATACGATGAGAGAAGAGGGTATGGGAGTATGACAAATTTACGAGAAGCTCTCTTAATTGGTGTCCTGACGGGGGTTGTACTTTCGAGTGCTGCTCGTGTGGGTGCTGATCCATCGGTGAATGAGATGATGGATGCTAACTTTTATGTAGGCAAAGTCAAGACGCTTATCACTGATCAACAAATGATTCTTGAGAATGACAAAGGGCAACAGCGAGCGAGGCATATCACAGCCTACTCCAAGTTACGTCCGAGTGGTGCCGAACTCAGCTTAGTGGTCAGGTTTAACCTTCCTGCGGACGTCCAAGGGACAACATTCTTGGAGATCCAGAATGTCGATTCCGATGACGATATGTGGATTTATTTACCGGCACTCAAGAAGACTCGACGTCTTGTGTCCGCCAATAAGCGAGATAGTTTTGTTGGGTCAGATTTTTCGTATGGCGATGTGCTGACGCTGAGCCCCAAGCTATTTAAACACACCCTGACTGGATCAGAGGTATATGACAGTGTTGAGTGTTTCGTGGTCGAATCGGTCCCGAACGATCAGTCGAAGACCGATGATTTTGGCTATGCCAAGAAAGTCACGTGGTTGCGCAAGGATAATTATTTAGAGGTCAGGGTGGAATACTTCAATGACCGCAACCAGCGCATCAAGACGCAAACGACCAGCGACCACAAACTGTTGCAGGCGCAGCCTCCACGGTGGATTGCGATGAAACGAGAAATGGTCAACCATGAAAGTGGGCATAAAACCACTGTCCTGGTTGGGAAGACAGACACCGAAAAGGAGCTGGCGGATCACCTCTTTACGGTACGGTCGATCGAGACGAAATAGTTCAGACTATTTGTGCTTCTCCTGGTGGTACAGCAATCACTCATCCGGCTCTCTGCCGTATACTCACCTCAAACATTTCGATGGTGATCAGTGCTCGCTTATTGCAGGCTTCCATATCTGACACGAATCGGATCACGTGTTGAAAATCAAGAGAAGTGGTGACCGAGAACGTGCATCGCTGGTTTTGTCTATCGCGTTCTCTTATATGGGCACCTGACTCACGAGGTAATTATCGAATGCGCATACAGAGTACGTCTGTCGCTGTGACCTTATGAACGGTTTCCGCTCTTCCGTGACGACTGCCAGCACAAACCTTCATTTACAACAGGCTATCTTGGCCATAAAACAAGGCACTGCCGTCTTATGGAGTGTTATTGCCATTCTGGTTATCTGTGGACTCCCAACTCCGGGGCTGATCCGGGCGGAAGAAACGAGTCTGGGGAGGGCATCAAGGAACATAGCGGATTGGCTGCAAGTAGATTATTCCCTCCGAGGTGCTTACTGGAGTTCGGATCGGAGACTCACCTCGGCCAATCACTTTGGGGTGAGTGAGTTATGGCTACGGTCTCAACCCAAGCTAGGTGAGAACCTCTCCGGTCGATTAGAAGGGTGGGTAATTGACCAGGACTTATTCCGGGGGGCTAGCCCCAAGTTTGAACTCCGCGAGGGCTATCTGAGTTATCGCGGGAATGTCTTTGATGTCAGCTTCGGGAGACGTATTGTGGTATGGGGTCGCGCGGACAGCATTAACCCCACGGATATGATCAGTTCACGCGATCGAACGTTATTATTCCCTGAGGATGATGATCAGCGACGCGGGAACTTTATGATGACGGGGAACTATGCACTGACTGAAAACAGTACAGTGAGTCTCTTCTGGTTACCCGAGTTTAGACCCAATATCTTGCCTATTACCCCCACGCCAGGCACCTTTAATCAGGGGCAAGACACCTCTACGCAACTCGTCCAGTTTGCCGCCAAGTACGACTATGTGGGCAAGGGCGTTGATTGGTCGATTTCCTATTTTGATGGTCTGGATCGAAACCCCAACCTTGCTGTGACGGCTGTTGGGCCTTTGGGCGTATCATTTATTCAGCGATACTACCGTATACGTGCCATTGGGTTTGATGCTGCCACGACGATTGGACGATACGGCGTACGCGGTGAAGTGGTCTACGTGAGAACCAAAGATGACAAGGGAGAGAACCCGGAAATCTTCAATCCGTACCTCTTTGCCGTGGTTGGTGCAGATCGGGATGTCGTGCAGAATTTGAATGTCAATGTGCAGTATCTGTTTCACTATACCTTTTCGTATCAGTCTCCACAGGTGATTCAAAATCCGATCTCGCGGGCAATCGGTGAAGCAAATAACCTATTGTCGCTTCAGACTCATCAAGTGCTCCATGGGCTGTCGGTCCGCCTCAACTATAAATGGCTCAATGACTCTTTAGAAACGGGGCTGACTAGTGTGGTCTTTTTTAATGATGGGGATGTACTTGTCACCCCAAAGGTAACCTATAAGGTCACCGATAGTCTGCGCGTCACCGTTGGGGGGGATTATTACTCTGGGAGTAGCAATACCGTATTGGGCCGATTACGGAACAACAGTACGGCCTACATCGCGCTGAGATTTGGCTACTAACAGGATGCTGAAAACTTGGGCAGGACGCTATGCGGCTACTGTGCATTCGGAACGAGCTGTCTTGTGATTCGGCGAGATCAGTTGAGCCGCGCATGGAATGATAGGTGAGTGAGAAAAACGGTTTTGTTTGAACAACCTATGGGCTATTTGTGATGCGTCAGGGTTGTTCATTCGCGGCAGTGGTGAGGAAAGGGGGGAGTCAGCACCAAGCCTCGTGTTTCACTGCATTCGGAAGGATAAAAGCTCCTCATTTTGACAACTTGGCTCATCTGTATTCCTTTCGGTTGCTCTCATAAGTCCCATGACCCCCCCCCCCCCCCCAGAGATCCCCACCCAGGGACCAAACACAGAA
>Ga0224500_10002029_pt1 | contig 11281 bp, 10 predicted proteins | sample SF_Oct11_sed_USG_FD_168126 | JGI IMG/M metagenome (GOLD analysis project Ga0224500, IMG submission 168126) | Sediment microbial communities from San Francisco Bay, California, United States - SF_Oct11_sed_USGS_4_1 | ecosystem: Environmental > Aquatic > Marine > Sediment | place: USA: California... | reverse complement strand
ACCCCGAGCAGGGCCCACTGGATCTGGGGACCGACGGTGGCGAAGGTATCGTCGGCCGCGAGGTACCCGCGCAGGGCGGACGACGAATAGACCATCAGGATCCCGATGGCGGACAGCGCCACGACCACGACGAGGATCATGTAGTCGGGCTGGTGGCGCTCGCGCTGCAGGATCTGCGCGGGGTTCCGGGCAGGCGACCGGTTGGCCGTGCGCCGGACATCGACTCCCGGAGCCGGCTCGGTCGATCGCTCCGGGACGAGCCGCTGACCGAAGCGGCGGATCGGTGGCGCGACGTTCATCGATCCCTCCCTCGCCGGGAGGCGGCCAGTGCCGCGACGGCGCTCTTGAAGGCCTCTCCCCGGGCGGCGTAGTCCGCGAACAGGTCGAAGCTGGCTGCGGCCGGGCTGAGCAGGACCGTGGCGGGACCGGACGCTGACCCTGCGGTCACGAGAGCTTCGCGGGCCAAGGCGTCGGCACGTACGACAGCCGCCTCGAGCGATCCGGCGCCCTCGACGTGCGCCAGGCCGGCGTCACGGAACATCCCGGCGAGGGCTGGCCCGCTCTCGCCGATGACGACGGCCGCCACGGCTCGGGCGGCAACGACCGGCGGGAGGTCGGACAGGTCCACGCCCTTGTCTCGGCCGCCGGCGATCAGCACGACGGGCGGCTCGAATGCGCGCAGCGCGGCGATGACCGCATCCGGCTGCGTTCCCTGGGAGTCGTTGACGAATCGGACCCCGTCGATGAGCGCGACCGGCTCGAGACGATGCGCGACCCCGGTGAAGCCGGCGGCCGCTTCGCGGATCGCGTCGGGGGCGACTCCGAATAGCAGTCCGACCGTGATCGCGGCGAGGGCATTGGAGATGTTGTGACGGCCGGGGATGGCCAGCTCGCCGACCGGCATGATCCGGCCCGCGGGGCCGGTGGCCGCGGCGCCGCCGCCGGCGATCGGGAGGCGCGGGACGCCGGCCGCGACGATCCAGCCGTCCACGACGCCGATGCCACCGGGCATCGGCCGCTCCCGCCGGTACAGGACAGCCGTCGTTGCACCGAGACCGGCGTACGAAGCCACCACGGGATCTTCCGCGTTGAGGACGAGCGCGCCGTCCGGATCGACGAGTTCGGCCAGCCGCCGCTTGACGCGTCGATAGGCCGACAGGGATCCATGTCGGTCGAGGTGATCGGACGTGACGTTCGTGTAGAGCGCAACGGTCGTGCCGCGCGATAGCGTCGGGAGTTGCAGCTCGGAGAGCTCGAACACGACCCGATGCGAAGGCTTCAGCTCGGGCAGCCGCCCGACGATCGGGATTCCGATGTTGCCCCCGAGGATCGCCGGGTGGCTCGGATCGGCCGCGAGGATCGCGGCCGTCAGTGACGCCGTCGTCGTCTTGCCCTTGGTGCCGGTCACGCCCACGGTGGGGGCGACGCACAGCCGAAGGAAGAGATCCGGCTCGGACACCAGGGCCGGAGCCGCGGCATCGCCGTCGGCTCGAGCCCGGACCAGCGCCCCAAGGGCGGAGCGGAGGCGCGGCTCGGTCGTCGGGAAATCCGGGTTGATCGACGGCGACGTGGTCACGAGGGCCGCGCCCGCCCACGCGGCCGCCGGATCGACGTCGGGACCGAGGGCCAGGGCTACCTCTCTCCCCTCGAGGGCCTCGATGGCCGCCGAGAGCTCGCCGGCGGGCCTGCCATCGTAGATGGTGACCCGTGCGCCGGAGTCGGCCAGGAACCGCGCCAGGGCGATCCCGCTCCGCGCGAATCCGAGGACCGTGACCGGCCGATCACGGAGCACGCCCGCGCGGATCCCGGCCATGGTCAGGGCGTCGGGGTCGATCGTGGTGCGCGGCAGCGTCATGCTCGTCACCGCAGCCGGTCCAGCGACGCGAGGAAGAGGGTCACGCCCAGAAGCGACGCCAGGATCCCAACGATCCAGAAACGGATCGTGATCTTCTCCTCGTCCCATCCACCGAGCTCGAAATGATGGTGGATCGGGCTCATCCGGAAGAGCCGCTTGCCACCGGTCAAGCGAAAGTAGCCGACCTGCAGCAGCACAGACGACGTTTCGATCACGAAGATGATGCCGATGAGCGGCAGGACCAGGATCTGGCCGGTGATGAGCGCCGTGACGGCCAAGGTCGCTCCCAGGGCCAATGCGCCGGAATCGCCGATGAAGATCTGGGCCGGGTGCACGTTGAACCAGAGGAACCCCAGGAGCGCCCCGATGATGAGCGCGCACAGGAGGGCAAGGTTGGCCTGGGTCGGCTCGTTGAGAAGGGCGATGAGCATGTACGCCACGAAGGCGATCGCGACCGTGCCGCCGGACAGGCCGTCCAGGCCGTCCGTGAGGTTCACCCCGTTGGCGCTGGCCACGATCGCGAACGCACCGAACAGCACGTACAGCCAGGGTTCGATGGAGACAGCGCCGACGAAGGGCACCGCGATGGCGGTGATCGCATACGTCTGCTGGATCTGCCAGGCGGCCACGAAGGCCACGACCGTGAGCCAGATCAGCTTCTGACGGGCGCGGATGCCCTCGCCGGTCTTGGCATTCAGGTAGTCGTCGAAGGCACCCAGGGCGCCGACGCCGGCGAGCGCGGCGAGGGGCGCGAAGGTGGCCGCGTCCGGCTGGCGCAGGAAGAAGTAGGTCAGGAGCACGACCGCGACGACGAGGAGGCCGCCCATCGTGGGGGTGCCCTCCTTGACGTAGTGGGTCTCGGGACCCTCCTCGCGGATACGCTTCCCGAACCCTGCAGCCTGGAGCAGCCGGATGTAGGAGGGCATGAGGATGACCACGAGGGCGAAGGTGATGAGCAGGCCCTGGATCAGCTCGACCGTCATGATCCGGTCCCGCTGGACTGGCCGGTCCCGCCAAGCTCCAGCCGAAGCGCGGTGACCAACCGATCGAGTCCCATCCCCCGCGACGCCTTGACCAGCACGACATCGCCGTCACGGAGGCGCGGGCGCAGGACCTCCAGGGCGTCCTCGTCGTCGATCGCGTGATGGATCCGCGTGGCATCCATCCCGGCAGCGACCGCTCCGTCGACGATGCCTCGCGCATCGCGACCGACCACGATCAGCAACTGCGCGACGCGGCCGGCCGCGTCACCGACGAGGAGATGACCCTCCTCGTGGCCCTCCCCGAGCTCAAGCATCTCGCCGAGCACGGCGACATGCCGGCCCGGTAGCCCTTCGAGAAGTTCGAGCGCCGCGAACATGGACCCGGGTGACGCGTTGTAGCTGTCGTCCACGACGGTCAGGCCCGGAAGCGGAATGATCTCGGTCCGGTGCGGGGCGCCCCAGCCCGTCCGCAGGCCGCTCACGATCCGATCGAGCCCCACCCCGGCAGCCGACCCGGTGGCCGCCGCCGCCAGGGCGTTGTGGACGGATAGCCGGCCGGGCGTCGGGATCGTGGCAGGGCGTACCCCGGCGGGGGTGACCAGCTGGAACCGCATCCCGCCGAGGCCCGCAGAGGTGACCTGATCGGCACGAACGTCCGCGCCCTCGTCGAAGCCATAGAGGATGACCCGAGCCGACGTCAACCGGCCCATCCGCGCGACGATGGGGTCGTCGGCGTTGAGGATGGCCGCACCGTCCGACGGCAGGGCCTCGATGAGTTCGCCCTTGGCGCGCTCGATCGCTTCGAGCGATCCGATCCGGGACAGATGTACGGCCTGCACGGCTGTGACCACGCCGATCGACGGGCGGCCGATACGGGCGAGGTCCGCGATCTCGCCGCCGACGTACATCCCCATCTCCAGCACCGCCGCCTGATGCTCGGGGCCGAGGCGCAGGACGGTCAGCGGCAGACCGATCTCGTTGTTCTGGTTGCCCTCGTTCTTGAGCGTACGCAGCGACGTGCTCAGGACGGCCGCCACGGCCTCCTTGGTTGACGTCTTGGCGATGCTGCCGGTGATGCCGACGACCAGCGGGGAGAACCGCTGACGCCAGCCGGCGGCCACGGACCCGAGGGCCGTCGCCGCGTCAACCACGCGAATGACGGTGACGTCGCCCAGGGCCGTCGGATCAGCCGGCGGGCGCGTGATGAGCAACGCGGCGGCCCCGCGCCGGACGGCCTCGCCGACATGTGCGTGTCCGTCGGTCCGCTCGCCCGGCAGGGCAACGAACAGGTTTCCGGGCTCCACGAGGCGTGAGTCGACGGCGGCCCCACGGACAGGCCGGTCCGACCGGGTCAGAAGCCGTCCGCCGGTCAGGCTGACGAGGTCCTCGGCGGTGAAGGCGGGCGTCGGCGACGGGCGCGACGCCGGAAGCGACGGATCGACGTCGGTCACGAGCGGGAGTGTCGCACAGCGGTCGCTCACCGGTCCGCCGGTGTCGGGTGCAACGATGCCGGTCGATAGGTCAGCAGGTCCGGCGTCGCCATCGCGTCACTCGCGATCCGTCGGAACAGCTCGAAGGACATGACCGGCATCTCGAGCTGGCCGACGCGGGCCACCGTGGGCCGCCCCTCCTCGATCCGAACCGCGACCACGAGGTCCGGAACGCCCTTCTCTCGTGCGATGTACCCGATGAACGAGTAGTTGAATAGGTTGTGCTTCCAGGCCCCGCGACCGTCGTTGGCGGTGACGTCCCAGATCTGCGCCGTGCCGGTCTTGCCCCCCACGTAGTAGCCGGGAACCTGGGTCCGTTCACGGTAGAACGGGACCTCCTCGACGACATGCTCCATGAGACGAATGAGGTCCGGCAGGACGGCCGGGTCGACCACGTATCCGCGGGTGGCCCGCGAGACGTCGTTCACGCCGATCGTCTTGACCACGTGCGGCTCGACGAGGGTGCCGCCGTTCAGGAGCGCAGAGTAGGCGGTCGCAAGCTGGATCGGTGTGACGGCGACGCCCTGGCCGAAGGCGGCATTCGCCAGATCGATCTCTCGCCACGGCGTGATCCCAGGGTCACGCACGATGCCGCCGACCTCGCCTGCGACGTCGATCCCGGTCGGATTCCCGTAGCCGAGCTTGGTCCACGTGTCATACAACATCGCGGACGATTCCGCGAGCGTGTCGCCCAGCGAGAGCGCGACCTTCGCGGCGACGACGTTCCGCGAATAGGCGATGCCGTCCTCGAACGTGATCCGGCCCATGCCCTTGCGGTCGGCGTTGTCGATCTTGGTGCGCCCGCCGTCCAGGCGCAGGGTCCCGACGTCCTTGATCTTCGTCGTCCGGGTGACGGTCCCGGCCTCCAACGCCGATGTCGCGGTCATCAACTTGAACACCGAGCCGGGCTCATAGACGTTGGCCACGACCGGATCCATGAAGCGCTCGGGTGCGCTGGCCGCGACCGAGCGATAGTGATTGGCGTCGTACGAGGGGTACGTGGCCTCGGCATAGACCTCGCCGGTGTACGGGTCCATGACCACGGCCGAGGCGCTCTTGGCCTTGTCCGCGATCCAGGCTGCGAGCAGCTCCTGCTCCACAGCCAGCTGCAGACTCGCATCGATGGTCAGCGTGAGGTCCTCGCCGATCGAGCCCGGCGACTTCACCTGGGCAGTCTCAGGCATCGCCCGCCCGTTGATGTCCCGGCTGGCAACCACCACGCGCGGCGTGCCGGCGAGGAGGTCCTGGTAGTACTGCTCCACGCCGTACTGGCCGACGTTCTCACGATTGACGAAGCCGAGCAGATGCGCCGCGAGCGATGAATCCGGTCCGCCGCCCGCCTGCGGGTAGACCCGCTCCGGTTCCGATTCGAGCGATATCCCGAAGATCCGCTCGGCTCGCGATGCCTGCCGGATCCGCTCCGAGACGTCGGGCTCGATCCCGTGGGCCAGGACGACGTAGGCCTTGTCCGAATCGAGCCGCTCTCGAAGAGCCGCGGCCCCCGCCTCGTCCAGGGCGAGGATCCCCTCGAGCTCGTCCGCGGTCTGGGTCGCCTGATCCGGCGTCAGCTGGTCCGGCGCGGCGACCAGGCGATCGCGATCCACCGATGTCGCCAGCAGGACCGTTCCCGTGCGATCGTAGATCTCTCCCCGGCGACTCGGAACCTCGATCGTCACCGTGGTCTGAGCTTCCGCCTTCTCGGTCAGCTCCGCCCCGCGCACGACCTGCCAGTACGCCGTGCGCGTCACGAGGGCCGCCGACCCCACGATGAACAGCACAAGCAGGGCCAGGAGGCGCCGGCGGGAATCGGTACGACCCAGCATCGCTCGTCAGGCTCCGTCGATCAGCGTGCGGGCAGGATGATCGGGTCGCCCAGCTGGCCCAGCCCTCGGTCGAGAGCGAGCTTGCGGACGGCCGGCTCGCGGCCAAGGCGGCTCAGGTCGGAGTTGAGCTCCTGGCGGCGAGCCTCCAGCCGATCGTGCTCGAGCTGGAGACGGCCGATGTCGTACGACGTGGCCGAGACGTGGATCTCCTGGGTCAGCGAGAAGAACGCGAGCATGAACGCGATCACGATCCCGCCGAGCGCGATCCCGAGACGATTGGGTCCGCGCCGTGCACGGACCGCGGCACGGGCCCGTCGCCTGGGCAGCGACGGATGCTCGGCACTGCCCGGCCGGCCAGGCAACGCGATGGAGCGGGGCCGGAGGCCCTCATAGACAGCCATCCGTCAATCGCCCGTGGCGTAGCGATATCGCGGGGTGCTTGGATCCAGGAACCGCAATGGATCGGAGGGCGCCGCCGCTCCCCATTCGTCGAGTTCGAACCCAGCCGCATCGTGGAGATGGGTCCGATCGTGGCGCTCGCGCACCTCGTGCTGGCGACGTCCATACGACTTGCGGCGGTTGGACTGGTGGCGCTTGCTCATGGGGGCTCCTCCTTCCGTGCGTGGGCGGTCGATCCGATATCCGGCGTCTCGATCAGGCGGCGAGTCGCTCGGCGGCCCGCAAACGGGCGCTCCGGGCTCGCGGATTGGCCTCGATCTCGGCCGCCGTCGGCGTCATCGACGGTCGGGTCACGAGGCGGAGTCGGGGGTTCCGGCCACAGACGCAGACCGGGATCTCGGGGGGACACACGCAGCCGCGCCGCTCGGCGGCGAAGAAGCGCTTGACGATGCGGTCCTCGAGCGAGTGATAGCTGACGACGACGAGTCGACCGCCGGGACGGAGCAGGTCGAGCGCGCCAGCCAGTCCCTCCTGGAGGGCGTCCAACTCCTCGTTGACGGCGATCCGGAGCGCCTGGAAGGTGCGCGTCGCCGGATGTACCCGGCGTGGCTTGCGTGGATCGGGTGGCGCGACTCGCTCCACGAGCGCCGCCAGCTCCTCGGCCGTCGTGATCGGCGCGATCCGACGAGCCTCCACGATCGCGCGGGCGATCCGGCCGGCCCTCGGCTCCTCTCCATAGCGGCGAAACAGGGCCGTCAACTCGGCGGCATCCAACGTCGCCAGCAACTCGAAGGCGGGAACGCCGCGGTCTGCGTCGAACCGCATGTCCAGCGGGCCGCCGGCACGAAAGCCGAAACCCCGATCAGTGTCCGCGAGCTGGAAGCTCGACAGGCCCAGGTCGAACAGCGCGCCGTCGACCGCGCCGAATCCAGCGGCCGGAGCGATCGTGGCCAGTTCACGGAAGTTCGCCCGACGCAGGATGAGGCGATCCCCGTACCGGGGCTGAAGGCGGCGATCGACTCTGGCGATGGCCGCCCCGTCGGCGTCGAGGCCGAGGAGGCGACCATCAGGGTGGGTCGCCTCCAGGATCCGCTCGGTGTGCCCACCGCCGCCGAGAGTGGCGTCGATATGGAGGCCCCCCGGGGCAGGCGCGAGCATCGACATGACCTCCTCCGCCATGACCGGGATGTGCCCGACCTCCATTTCTCCTCCACCCTCGTCGATCGGATCCCGAGCGGACCCTGGATGCGCATGTGGTGCGAGCTAGATACCGAGCCCCTGGAAGGCCTGGGCTAGCTCCTGGGGATCCTCGAGCTCCTGGCCGTACGTCGCCCAGGTGGTCGGGACCCAGATCTCGGCGTGGTCGCGCGATCCGACGATCACCGCCTCGTCAGCGAGAGCGATGGATTCGCGCAGGAATGCCGGCAGCAGGATCCGACCCTGCCGGTCCAGCTCGACCTCGGCGGCGCCGGCGAAGACGAATCGCTGGAAGCGGCGCGACGCCTGGTCCGTGATGGGCAGGGCCGCCACCTTGGCCGCCAGATCGTCCCAGCCGGCCCGGGTGTGGATCGCCAGGCATGCATCAAGCCAGCGCGACACGACGGCTCCGGCGCCCAATTGGACGCGGAACTTCGCGGGGACGGCGATCCGCCCCTTGTCGTCCACCGTGTGCCGGTACTCGCCGGTGAACACTCGCTGCGGCTCCTTGGACTGCCTGGGCCTGGCCCCGTCGGTGCGGTCGACAGCGTCCCATCGCTGTTCCCCACTTTCCACCACTTTGGACCACTTCGACGCATTCTAGCGTGCCCGCGGCAAAGGTCAATGGCGAAATCGCACCGACTGTGGACCCAGCGGGACCGGCACCGGGTCGGGAGACGGCCGCGCCGGGAGCGTCGACCCGTTCGGCGTGGACGGGGTCATCCCGGCGGAGCGGGGCGGGCGGCCACGGAGGGCGGCCGCGCGCTGGCGGGCGGCCCGAGTACGTCACGTCCGGACGCGACCGGGCCGCCCGGCTCAGGGCGGATGCGACTGCCCCGGCGCGTCGGACGCGCAGGCGTTCGGCGGGGACTAGCGCGTTGGCGGCGGCAGCCGCAACTCCATCCCGGCGCGCAGGCCCGTCGTTCGGACCGTCGGGTTCATCGCATATACGTCGTCGAGTGGGACGCCGAAGTAGTTGGCGATGCTGTACAGGTTGTCACCGCGCCGGACGACGTAGATCCAGCAGCGCGGCTTGTCCGGACACGCGACCAACAGCGCGTAGCGATCGGACGTGGGCGCCGGCTTCGCGGTCGGCGTGGGTGACGGCGTGGGCGACGGCGTCGGGGTCGGCGTGGGCGTGGGGGTCGGCGTGGGCGTCGGGGTCGGCGTGGGCGTGAAGGCGGGCGTGCCGGTCGGCGCCGCGGAGGCGACCGGGGTCGCGACCGCTGCCCCCGAGGTCCCGGATGGTGCGGGCGAGGCGGTCGCGACCCCGGCGAGCTCGAGCCCGCCGCGCGACGTGACGAATCCGATCGACAACGAGAACGCCGCGACCAGCACGATCAGGGAGACGGCGACGGCCGGAGTGAGGCTGCGGGTGCCGCTTCCGCTGACCGGCTCGACGACCGGCGCGGTCGCTGCGGCTCCACGCAGGTAGCGAGGACAGCCCACGTGACCGCTGGACAGGCAGACGAGCTCCTGCTGGCGGAGGGACTGCGGGACCGGCTCGCGAAGGGCCGCGCAACGATTCGCGATATCCGGCGATTCGACCGGCAGCCGCATGACGCCATCGTCCACGGATCGCAGGAAGGGACAGACCCAGGGGTTCGGCGAGCGATCGTCGATGACCGGCAAACGACCGGCGGTACGGATCGGCGGGGGCGGCGGAAGGGGTTCGGCCGCCACGGTAGGCTCCGAGGCGACGATCGCCGCGCCGACCATTGCGACGGCCTCCGCGGAGTCTTGGGGTTCCGAGACGGCGCTGGAATGTGGATCCTCGACGGCCCCGTCGAGCTGCTCGCTCGCTTCGGGCGACACTTCCACCGACTCCATGGACGATCCGGCCGACTCACCGGACGTCGGCCCCGGAGCGCCTTCGGCCCCGACGCGCTCGGCGGCGGCGACTTCCGGCGGCGCGGCTTCGGGCAGCGCAGCAGCCGGCGGAGCGGTCTCCGCGGACGGGTCCCGCTTGGTGCTCTGCGTCGACTTCGCTCGTCGCCGCTCGCGAGCCACCTTGGGCGGCTCGTAATTCGGATCGAAATCCGTGCGACGGCGGCGAGGGCGCGGTGCAGGCGTCTTCCCCGGTTCGTCGGCCACACGGACTCCTCTGCTCGTGGGTGGAACGGCGCGGAGTCTAGTACCTTTCGCGCGTTGCCGCGACCGTGACCGCGGTGCTAGGCTCCGCCGCCAGAGTCAGCTGACCGCGGATCCGCACCCAAAGGACCTGACTGACCACGATGGCCCTGCCACTTCCCGTCATCCCCCCCGAGCCCGACGCCTATCACCTGGCGCCGCACCGCATCAAGCGTTGCACCTTCCGCAGGCTGATCGACGTGCAGGCCGGATCGGACCGCATCTACGACGTGGAGTGCCTGTTCCCCGACCGCAAGGTCCCGATCCCACTCGGCGACCTCGGCTCGGCGGCACCGATCTGCAATACCTGCACGGCCCCTCACATCTTCCGGGCCGACGAGGACTGATCCAGGCGGCGCCTTCCCGCGAACGCGCCGAGCGTGCAGACGACAGGGTCCCGCGAAGCGTCAGCGAGGCGGTCTGTAAGCCGAGTTCTGTCCCGTCACACACCGAGATGTGCGGCGGGGATGGCCATCCATCTGTGGCCGTCGGTCGCCCGACGGCTCATGCGGCCGACCCGAGGGCTGGGCAGCGCACCTCTCCCCCGTACCGGTCACCCGATACGGGTTGCGCCCTCCTATTTGGCCTTGCTCCGGGTGGAGTTTGCCGCGTTTCACTCCGACGACCCGCCCGGAGGCCGGACGTCGGCATCGTCACTGTGGCACTGGTCCTCGTCTTGCGACGGACGGGCGTTACCCGCCACCCTGCGCTGCGGAGCTCGGACTTTCCTCACGTCGCCGATCGGGTCGCCCCGCCGGCGACGCGCGACCATCCGACCGCCTCGCTGACCTCCGGATTCTACCCGAGCAGGGGGCTGTCCCTCAGCTGCCGTCGGGCCGTCGGACGACGGAGGCCGGTCCGCCTGCGTTCACCCGGTCGATCGCTTCGTTGGCCAGCGCGTCGGCCACGCTGTTCTGGGCTCGCGGAACATGCGCGGCGGTCCACCGCCCGAAGCCGCCGAGGATGGACCGCGCCGCGGCCCAGAGCGGTATGAGCTTGGCGTCCTTGACCCGCCAGCGGCCGGCCAACTGTTCCACGATGAGCTTGGAGTCGAGCAGGAGATGGACTTCGGCGGCGCCCAGATCGCGAGCCAGCTCCAGGGCACGGACCACGCCGGTGTACTCCGCCACATTGTTCGTCTGGACGCCCAGGTAATCCGAGATGGAGGCATCCGGTCGAGCCCTCGGATCGCGCGCGTCGTGGCGGGTCAGGTCGTACAGGGCGGCACCCGCAGAGGCCGGTCCGGGGTTGCCGCGAGCGGCCCCATCGGTCCGGATCAGGAAGCCGGCCGGGCGGGCGGGAGCGGGGTCGGCGCCCGCGACCGTGCCGGACGGCTCCAGATCGCCAAACAACGTGTCGCTCAGATCCGTCGTCCCACGATCGCCCGGCTGACCTCGAGGATCG
>Ga0224500_10002028_pt1 | contig 11282 bp, 8 predicted proteins | sample SF_Oct11_sed_USG_FD_168126 | JGI IMG/M metagenome (GOLD analysis project Ga0224500, IMG submission 168126) | Sediment microbial communities from San Francisco Bay, California, United States - SF_Oct11_sed_USGS_4_1 | ecosystem: Environmental > Aquatic > Marine > Sediment | place: USA: California... | reverse complement strand
CTCGGTTGCAGCATGATCAGCAGCTTGTTGGGGTTGAGGCTGCCTGGCTCCAGCGATCGAAAGACTTGAATCGGCGCCGAGCGGAAGATGACAGCCACCTGTGTGATCTTGCGGGGAAGCCGTTTTCCGGTTCTGAGATAAAACGGCACCCCCCTCCAACGCCAGTTATGAATCTCCAATTTCAAGGCGACGTAGGTCTCGGTTCTCGAGTCAGGAGGCACGCCATGTTCTTCGAGATAGCCGGGAATGCTCTGGCCGGCGAGATCCCACGCCGTATACTGTCCGAAAATCACGTCCTGCTGACGAATGGGTGAGATTGAACGCAGGACTTTGAGTTTTTCGGATTGAATCTCCGATGCTTCAAAGGACGTCGGCACTTCCATGCCAACGACGGTCAGCAGTTGTGTCAAATGGTTCTGCACCATGTCACGTAAGGCTCCGGCCCCTTGGTAGTACGCCCCGCGGTGTTCGACCCCGAGATCTTCTGCAACCGTGATTTCCACACTCTCCACCGTATCGCGATTCCAGAGCGATTCAAAAATGGGGTTCGCAAAGCGAAAGGCCAAGAGGTTCTGCACGGTCTCTTTCCCGAGATAATGATCGATGCGATAGATCTGCGATTCGTCGAGATAGCGATGTAAGAGGGTATTGAGCGCGCGTGCCGAGTGAAAATCATGACCGAACGGCTTTTCAAAGACCACGCGCACCCAACCGTGGCTCTTCAGCAATCCGGCTTGATCGAGTCGTTCCAAGGTTTCGGGCACAATTGTCGGCGGCAGTGCCAGGTAAAATATTCGGTTTTGGGGAAGATTTCTCGCCACTTCAAACTGAGCGACGAACCTGGCAAGCGCTTGATAGTCCACCAACGCGCCTTCGCGTAAGGTCTGATAATAGACATGAGCGTCACACCATTGGCGCAGGTCCGTCGCATTACGCGATCCGGAACTGCTCAGACCCTCATAGGCCCATAACCGGAAGGCATCTTGACTGAGCTCGGGCAGCGCAGCACCGACGATGAGTGTGTTCTGCTTCTCGAGCTCGCCGTAGGTTCGTAGATGAAACAAGGCAGGCAACAGCTTCCGCCTGGTCAAATCCCCAGTCGCGCCCAGAATAATGAACAGGTGTGGTTCGACAGCTCGTTCGTCCATGTTTTCCTGGTGAGACCGGGTTGCGTTACTCCTCAGGCTCCTCAATCGGACCGGCCCACTCGCCATGGGCCAGCGAGACTTCTTGGAAGCCGCCATCCGGCCATTGAAATTGCCCAGCTTCATCGACAAGAACGATGAAGGCATCCGCCTCATGGGCCTTCCCACGGAACCAGTACCAGCCAGGCTGGGTGGGCTTATTCGTACTCCAACGATACGTCGACATCAGCTGTTCCTCACAGATTCTGGAATTCCCATTCCTCAGTCTCCCGGCATTCTGATACAGTGTTTACTTGTCCGGACGACCGTATCACGTCATGTCGAGACTTCCAATAGAAGAAATCCTCCCTGAGATCCACCGATCACTGGCTACAGGTCGGAATGCGCTCCTCAGCGCTCCGCCTGGATCAGGGAAGACGACACGCATCCCGTTGGCGCTGCTGGACGCACCCTGGCTGGCCGAGAAAAAACTGTTGCTACTCGAACCTCGGCGACTGGCAGCACGAGCCGCTGCTCGCTACATGGCGGAACAACGGCAGGAGCGACTTGGGAACACCGTCGGTTACCGCATGCGGCTCGATACGAAAGTTGGGCTGAATACGAGACTTGAAGTGGTCACCGAGGGAGTGCTGACTAGGTTGCTGCAACAGGATCCTTCGCTGGAGGCCTATGGAATCGTGATCTTTGATGAATTCCATGAGCGCAGCGTGCAAGCTGACCTTGGACTCACCCTCTGTCGTGAAACACAACGGCTCTTCCGACCAGACCTTCGCCTGCTGGTCATGTCCGCCACGCTCGACTGTGGCCAGGTCAGCACACTTCTCCCGGAAGCCCCACTCCTGACCTGTCACGGCCACATGTTCCCAGTTGAAACGCGTTACCTGGATCAGCCGATCACGGGACGACTCGATGTGGCCATCACTCAGACGATCCGCCAGTCACTCGCCAAGGATGAGGGGAGCCTGTTGGTCTTTCTCCCAGGAATGGCGGACATCCGCAGGGTCGAACGAATTCTGCTGGATGCCAAGCTTGGTCTCAACGTCCTCATCGCCCCCCTGCATGGTGATCTGCCGCAAGCACAGCAGGACTCCGCCATTCGCCCCTCTGCTCCGGGAACACGGAAGATCGTACTCGCCACATCCATTGCGGAAACAAGCTTGACGATCGAAGGGGTGCGAGTCGTCATCGACGCGGGCCGGCTCAGACAACCTCGATTTGACCCACGTTCCGGCCTCACACGATTAGAAACGATTCGTGTCACGCAAGATTCAGCTGAGCAACGCCGTGGTCGGGCCGGTCGAGTAGAACCAGGTCTATGCTACCGACTTTGGACGGAACGTGAACAGGCCACACTCACGGCCCATCGTCCCCCTGAAATATTAGAGGCCGATCTGGCCCCGCTGTTGCTCGATCTCGCCCAGTGGGGCACGCAGAATCCCCTGGACTTGTCATGGCTCACTCCCCCACCGGCTGCAGCGATCGCACAAGCCAGCGATCTTCTGATCCGACTTGAGGCGTTCACGGCTGATGGCCATCTCACGGATCATGGCCGTCTCATGGCCGAACTGCCGCTGCACCCCCGCCTGGCTCATATGCTGCTCAAAGCCGTTCCGCGCAGACTTGCCGGCCAAGCTTGTGAACTGGCAGCGTTGTTGAGCGAACGCGACATGGTCCATGGTTCACGAGAATTGCAGGCAGTTGATCTGCGGATCCGACTCGATGTCTTGCGAGGAGACGCTGAGACGATATCCGGCCTGACAGTGGATGGTGCTGCCGTTCACCGACTGAAACAGACCGCTGGGCTGTGGAAGCGGCAGCTTGCGGGTCTCTTTGGGCGGTTACCGCAGACTGATGATCTTGACCTGTCCCAGAACGCTGGACTGCTACTCGCTCTCGCCTACCCAGACCGGATCGCAAAACGACAGTCTGGTGATGAGTCTCGCTACCTGCTTGCCAATGGACGCGGTGCCCGATTCATGAGACCAGACTCCTTAAGCAAGGAGCCATTTCTCGTGATCGCCGATCTGGATGGAGCCACGCAGTGGGCCGGTATCAACCTTGCCGCTCCTATCTCCGCCGAAGATATTGAATCATTGTACGGTGACCGGATTATCGAAGCGCAATCCGTCGTCTGGGACGAACGGGTTGGAGCAGTGCGGGCCTTTCGACGTCGCCAGCTTGGCTCAGTGGTCTTGACCGAAGAGGCGCTTTCACATCCAGATGCCCACGAATGCACCACCGCCCTTGTACAAGGGATTCGTCAGGCCGGCTTGCACGTCCTCTCTTTTTCCCCGGAACTGCAGCAGTGGCGAGCTCGGATTGCTTGGCTCAACACTCTCGAAGAGCCGGCATCCAAGTGGCCCGATCTATCTGATGATGCGCTTGAACAACATCTTGCTACCTGGCTTGGCCCCTACCTTACCGGTATCACGACGCTCGATCGAGTGACACGACTTGACCTGACGACCCCACTCCATGCCCTGCTCACCTGGGATCAACACCGGCTTCTCGACCGGTTGGCTCCCACCCATGTCACCGTACCAAGCGGCTCCCGTCTCCGCCTCGACTACAGCCCCGCTGCTCCTCCAATACTCGCGGTTCGCCTACAAGAGATGTTCGGCTGTCAGGAGACACCACGAGTGGCCGGTGGAACTGTTCCCGTGATGTTGCATCTCCTTTCACCGGCCAAACGGCCGGTACAGGTCACACAAGATCTGGGCGGGTTCTGGAAGCGAGCCTATCAGGATGTGCGAAAAGACCTCCGTGGCCGGTATCCCAAGCACCATTGGCCAGAAGATCCGCTGAGTGCGATCGCAACCACCAAGACCAAGAAACGGATGTAGCAGAAGGTTTAAACAGCCTATGATCCTGCTTGCCGATTCTGCTCCCAGGCATGAAACGCCGCGAGATCTTGTGCCAGACTATGGAGCAGCAACGCCAGGATCGCGGCATCATCGATCAGTCCGATTCCAGGAATGAAATCTGGTATCGCGTCCACAGGACTCAGGAGATAGAGGATAGCCACCACAATGGAGGCAAGCGTACGCACGGAGAGTCCTTGATAGCTGCCTTGTTTCCACGCTTTGAGCAATCGAAACAATAACGGAAGATCGGTCCACAGATGGCCGATCGTTTGGAGCATCTCAAAGAACCGGGTGGAGATCTTCATCGTTCCCTCCCTACGAGGATATCAGCACCTCCGCAATGAATACATGGAGCATACCAAACCCCCTAGGATTTTAGGAAGTGGCTCTTACCCGGATTGCGAACCCCATTCGTGTATCGCACGATGAAGCCGAGTCAGCGCCGCCTGGATTCCATCCAGGTCCTTCTGAATGCGGCTTCCGACAATACAAGCAAGGTCAGCACCTAACGCCGACCCCAGCTCTGATAATCGTTCTGCCCCGATTCGTCCACCAACAGCCGGCATCGTTGGTCTCAGCGTCCCCCACGACTCCCGACACCTCAGTGCCACAGAGAGACAATCTCGTTGCGACATGGGGTAGCCCGAACCGAAAGCTGGATAAATGGTGAGATCGCCTCCGACGAGCCGAGGCAACAGTCCATACACCACGGCTGGTGCAAGCCCGCCTCTCTCGGAACCGACCGACGCACCCAAACCGGCCGGATGACTCATGATCGGTAGATGAGGCCCCTCGTCTGAGCTGAGGAATCTCAAGGCATCAAAGCCGGTCAGGCTCGGGGCGACCAGGAGTCCGGTAGCGCCGAGCGCCTTGGCCCGTGCCGCTCGCTTCCGCATGGAGTCTGGTGCGCCACTCACATGCGCAAAATACAGGCAGGGGCGACCTCGGCGTCGACTCATGTCACCGATGGTGTCCGCACAACGAGAGACTCGCTCCTCAAACGGACACCAATGCTGACCCACCAAGTTCTGATCGTCTTTGATCAGATCAATTTCCCCTTCCACCATCTGAGCAGCCAGCTCAGCAAGTTCCTGCGCGCTACGACCTAAGGGTTTCAGCACGCCGCAAAGAAGCGGACGCTTGGGCACAGCGAGAATCTGTCTAATGACATCCATTCCAAAGCGTGGTCCCCGCCAGGACGAGAGCAGTCTATCCGTCATCGTAAAGGACAGTAGTCTGACATCCCCACGAAGGCTGCTGGTCCCAAACAGAACATTGAGCAGATCGGTACAGTCACCACTCAGAAGGTCACCCCGAAAGCGAATGGTAGCTTTGTATCGTCCTCCAGCTGCTTCTTGTAGGTTCTCGATCTGCCCCACGATCTCTGATTGAAGTGAGGGGGGAAGCAGACCGTCTTCTGCTTCAATAGTCTGGTCGAAACAGATACGCTCCGCTGTCTTCTGAGCGCTGGAGGCAGGCCCGTCGATCTCGTAGATTGCGGTCAGAAATTCGACTTTATTGGATCGTTCACCATTCATCAGAGTCTCTGAACAACCGCTACTGCTCACGAAGAAGGGTGGCGAACAGAATTCCCCTGATGTCTGCCGGACGGGACTGAGACCCGATAGAGGAACGTGCCAACCACAATCATCACTGCTAAGCCTGGCCAACCACCGAAGGGCGGAGCGGAAAAGATCACGAAAGGATCGGCTCCCAAGCCTGGCCACATTGCAGTGAGGGCGATCGGAATCGCCAATAAGATTCCCATCAGGGCTTCTCCCGTGATGAGACCGGCAGCAAACAGGATTCCCCGTTGTGACGACTCATGTCCCCGTTCTGCATGTCTCTTGACCAGACTTGAAATGATTCCCCCCAAGAATATGGCAGTCGAGAGTTTCAAGGGGAGATAGATACCCAACGCAACAGCAAGCACAGGGAGCCGGAAGGTACTGCCTTGTCGTTCTTGCCGTCGATCGGTCAGAATAATCAGACCCCCAATCACAGCCCCGAGTCCCACGAGCGGCCACGGTAACCCAGCTCCGAATACCGTCCGTGTCAGATTCGCCATCAATGTAGCTTGAGGAGCGCTCAGTGGATGCGGGTGGCTGCTCGTGGGTTCACCCAGCCCATACTTCGCCTGGAGTAACGACAACACCGGCACGAGCACCAGTGCCCCAGTCACAACACCGACCACTTGCATCACCTGTTGTTTCCACGGTGTCGCCCCGACCAGGTGACCGGTCTTGAGATCTTGCAAATTATCTCCACCCATAGCCGCCGCACAACAGACGACCGCCCCAATCACCAGTGTCGCCGCAGGCCCAGCGGGATGGCCTGTTCCCATGAGCAGTACAAGCATGAGTGACGCCAGCATGATAGTCGCAATCGTCACGCCCGATACGGGGTTGCTGGAGCTGCCGACCAAACCAGCCATGTAAGCTGCAACGGATGAAAACAGGAAGGCCGCGATTCCCATCAGCATCGTCATGAGAATACCGATCGTCACACTCCCCACCACCGTCGAATAGATCCAGACCATCGGAATGATGAGAATCCCCAGACATGTGACAATCCAGCTGGACGGTGATCCTGCTCCGTTCGTAGGATTCCTATAGTTTCTCCCCTTGTGCCGGATGAGGGAGATCGACCCCAGAGTGCCTGAAGGCTCGCCCAAACCGGCTCACGTAGCCTGGTCAACGTCCATAGTCCACCAATGAGCATCGCTCCAATACCAACATACCGAATCTGTCCGCTCCAGATGCCCATAGCCGCAGCCAGTGCCGTCCGATCGGACGGCACTCCATACAACAACCCATAGGTCGGCATCAGCACCAGGCACCCGATGACTCCTCCCAGAAACACAACCAGGGCGGTCTCAAGCCCGATAATAAAACCAACGGCGAGCAGGGCCGGCGAAAGGTTCAGTCCCCCATAGACCACCGTGCCTCCCAGTCGCATGGCCCCCTCCAGGGATTCAGCCCACAGCCGCATCCCGCTTTCTCCGAGTTTCACCAGTCCACCGAGCAACGCCGCCGACGCAAGCGAACGGATGTCTCTCGTGGATTCTCCCGATCCGTTCTTTGTTCGATCGGCAGCAGCCACTTTTAGCACTTCCGCGGTCGCCACTCCTTCGGGAAACCGCAATCGTGCTGTGACAATCAGCGCGCGTCGCAATGGAATGGTAAAGAGCACCCCAAGCAGGCCACCGACCGTGGAAATGAGCACCGTCTGCCAGTAATTGAATTCATTCCAATACCCGACAAGCAGGAGCGCGGGAATGGTGAAGATCACGCCGGCCGCAAGTGCCTCATCCGAAGACGCGGCCGTTTGAACAATATTGCTTTCAAGAATATTCGATTCACGAAACAGCCGCAGTATTGCCATGGAGGCCACCGCCGCCGGAATAGAGGCAGACACCGTCATGCCCGCAAAGAGTCCCAGATAGGCATTGGCGGCAGCGAGGACTGCCGCAAGGATGACCGACAGCACGACGGCTTTGACCGTTATCTCAGGGACTCTGACCGTGGCAGGGACAATGGGAAAAGAATCCTTCATTGCCGGACCGTCAGGTGAGATAGGTTCCATTCCCGTATCAATCAGGCGAAGAAGGAGGCATGCAACAGCCTACATGCTGAACGGAGACCGACTTCAATCGTTCTTCCAGGCAACACGATTGGAATCTCGTTCTGGAGTGCGGCTCAGGCCATCAGTTTGTAACTCACACCCGACAGTCACCGGAACAGATCATCACTCTCCTGCGATCTCCTAACTGGATTGATCGCGCGTATCTTCTCACCCCTGCCCCGGTCCAAGGCCTAAGCACTCGGTTGCGCCCCTAGTCGTGAAAGAGTCGTACGGAAACTTTTCGTCCCTTGATCCGTGAGCGGCTGAGCTGTTGGATAATACGTGGAGCCAGCGCCTCCGGTACATCCACAATGGAAAATCGCTCTTCAATTTCGATGGCGCCAATCATACCAGAATTGATCTTGGCCTCATTGGCGATGGCACCAACGAGATCTCCAGGTCTGATGCCTGCCGCCTGTCCAGCCCCCACATAGACGCGAGCCATCCCGGCTTTGCGTCCCGCATCGGCGGGCCTACCTATCGGTCGACGTTCAGCCCCTGCTGATCCCCGCTGCATACGACCGCCGGTGCGTGCGTTATCCTGCATCGGCCTTCGCACATCAGGTGGTCGGACAGGCATCGCTGGGATCTCCTGTTCCTGGCGCTCCCCACCCTGAGCACGAACGAGCAGTTTGATGGCGGCAGCCGCAACGTCAACTGGAGTATGAGCAGACAATCGATGCACCAGCTGCGTGCAAACGTCCAACTCTCCCTGCTGCAACGTCTCCACCAGAGCCGCCTGAATCCGATCCAGCTGTTTGGCTCGAAGATCAGCAACGGAAGGAATTGGGAGCACCGTCACACGGGCTTTGGTATGTTGTTCGATGGATCGCAGTAACCGCTGCTCTCGTGGATCAAGAACGGTGATGGCTGTGCCCTCACGACCGGCTCGGCCGGTTCGGCCAATGCGATGCACATAGACCTCAGCCGAAGCCGGCAGATCATAGTTGATGACATGCGACACGTGTGGAATATCCAAGCCGCGTGCAGCAACATCGGTGGCCACGAGCAGCGACGTTTGGCCGCTTTTAAACGCCTGCATGACTCGGTCCCGTTGTCCCTGACTCATCCCACCATGAATGGCCTCGGCCCGTTGACCGCGGCCGATCAGCATGGTGGTCACGTCATCGACTTCCAATCTCGTTCGACAAAATACCAGAGCTGATTTGGCATCGGCCATTTCGATCACCCGAGCAAGTGCTGCTGCTCGATGCGGTCTCGTCACGACATAAGCGGTTTGCTGCACTCGGGGGGTCGTGCCCGCCTTGACCGGTTCCTTTGCGATCGTAATCTCGATCGGACTGCGAAGATGTCGGTGGGCGATCGAACGAATTCTCGGGGGCATCGTCGCTGAAAACAACGCGGTCTGTCTGGTTTTCGGTGTCTGGTCTAAAATCGCATCCAGATCGTCTGCAAACCCCATGTCGAGCATCTCGTCGGCCTCATCCAACACGACGAGTTTCACGGCTTGTAGGCGCAACGTCCCGCGCCGGATATGATCGAGCGCACGTCCAGGCGTCGCCACAATCACATCAACACCTCGCTTTAACGCATACAACTGCGGTCCGAATGGTTGTCCTCCGTACAGCGTAAGGACACTCGTCCGCAGCTCTTTCCCATACCGTTGCACGGCCTCTCCGACTTGGATCGCCAACTCGCGGGTCGGAACGAGAACGAGGCTTGCAGGACGCGTCGTAATCCCATGCGCCAGAAGCTGCAAAAGCGGCAACGCAAAGGCGGCCGTCTTGCCCGTTCCGGTGGCAGCTTGCCCAAGCAGATCCTTACCGGCAAGCAGCGGTGGAATGGCTTCCCGTTGGATCGGCGTGGGTTCTTCATAGCCCAGGGTTTCCAGCGTGGTGAGGAGCGGCGCTTCAAGCCCGAGTGACGCGAATCCTGGTGAGAAGCCTGTAGCATTCGGACTGGTGGACGTTGACGGTTGGTTCTGTTTCATACGGATGCTGACACCTTTCCTTCTAGGAGAATGGACCGAGAGTCATCGAGCGGGAACGGGAATCGTAGCTTCGAAGGAGATGGTACGTGGAAGAGGGCGGCCAGCGCAAGACAGGGCTCAAAAGACCGAAGCTTCGTATCCAAGGAAATCCCAGCGACCGTTCGACGCAGAAGACGTTCTATGCAGGTTGCTCAGGCGCTCCGACAAGATTCATATGGGAGGAGAGAACCCTGCCGAGTGGAACAGACTCGCTGCTCCACTCGACGGATGTCATGAACAAGCTATGTTCGACGAAAACCCAAGGCACGAACAGGAACAAGTTGTTCATCTGCCGGGATCAGGAAGATCAGTTGAGCCATCGCACGGTACCTGGCTTCCAATGCACGGCATCGACTGATGAATCGACTAGAGGACAAACGTGGAAAATAGTCTCGATGTTTCTCGTAAAACAATGCCCGTCGCCCCCAGCGCTCGGCCTTGAAGAGGCATAATCGAGTCACCAAGTCCAGGAGATGATTCGGTGATAATCGTACCGACTCCTGTTTGGACGGAGTGAGAACCACAGAGAGCGATTGACTGACTCCCTTCGTCACATCTTTCATAACAGGTCCTCCTTGTGCGACATGCCTGAACTCTCAGCCTGAGCATCCTGACCGCGTCGGTTCACATGCCCAGAGCCTCGGCTTATCTCGATGTTCTCTTATAATCGGGCAACATGAAGAGAGGATTAGGAGAAGATGAAAACTTCTTCATGAAGGCCAAAACCCTAGGCCCCCTCGCCAATCTTCTACGGTAGCGAGTTGCGATTAATTCAGACGAGAAGAGAAGGACTACTCGGCGCAGGTACAGGCAGGCAAGATCTCGGTCGCCATGTAGGTCAAGTTATTCGTATAGGACACGAACCCCTTGTGTCGACCATACAACGTCAACACACAGGTTGTCTTTTTCCGTTCGATAAAAAACCGGTAGTCCGCACCGGACGGTGCCGCAACAATAAAAGGACGAGGTCCGAGATCGTAGACGAGAAGGGCGGAGGCTGTCTTGGATGCCAGGGCTCTCAGATACGTCAGGTTTTTCCCCCTCGTGAGACAACATGGAGGACAGTTGTCGTGTAAACGACAGGCGGCACGATTCATCAGAGAGATTTGTGACTTTTCCCATGGTGGCACAACCCGTTGCTGTAAGCATCACCAGCCAAAGCAAGACTCCGGACAGTCCATAACCATCCGTCACGCGGGCAATACATGGAGGATGTCTCACGCTGTTACGAGAAACGATCACGATGGATACGTGATGGGGAAAGAGCGACAGCTGTTTTCTTGATCTCGGGAGACCTGGTACGGAGACAATTAGCCGGTAAAGGCTGCAGCAGCTTCCTCTTCCGTGCTACACAGTTCAATAGTGCTTCCATACACACGGTTCAGGAGATGGAATCCGCTCGCCTCGAGCGCTTCTTTGACCATCCCCTTTGCCGCCGCGACCTTCATCTGCCCTTGAACAGCGCTCAGCTCCTTCGACGCCAGGATCAGGACTCGAATCCCTCCACTGCTGATATAATCGACATCGGCCAAATTCAAGACGAGCTTTTTGGCCCCCTGGTCCAAAATCTTCTTGATCTCCTTATTCCCTTGTTCGGCGGTGGTGGCAGACAAGCTACCCTGCACCTTCACGAAAGTAATCCCCGCACTTTCACGGGAA
>Ga0224500_10002026_pt1 | contig 11307 bp, 12 predicted proteins | sample SF_Oct11_sed_USG_FD_168126 | JGI IMG/M metagenome (GOLD analysis project Ga0224500, IMG submission 168126) | Sediment microbial communities from San Francisco Bay, California, United States - SF_Oct11_sed_USGS_4_1 | ecosystem: Environmental > Aquatic > Marine > Sediment | place: USA: California... | reverse complement strand
GCCGACATCCGGGCCGCCGCCGGCTGCGAGGACCTGGAAGAGGCCTTCGTGAGGCTCGCCGGGGCCGCCCAGGGAGCCCGCCCATGATCGGGAAGATCGCCACGGTCCTCGTGAAGGAGCTGCGCGACGCGCTGCGCGACCGGCGCACGGCCCTGATGGTGCTCGTCGCCTCGCTCGTCACCGGCCCCCTCACGCTGGTGCTGGTGGCGCAGTTCGTCTCCGGGCTCGAGGAGCGCGCGGCGACGCTGAAGGTGCGGATGGTCGGGGCCGACCACGCGCCGGCGCTCGTCAACTTCCTGCAGCGGGCGGACGTTGAGATCGAGAAGGCCCCGGAGGATTACGCGGCGCGCGTGAAGGACGGCAGCCTCGAGGCCGTCATCGTCGTGCCCGGCGATTTCCACGAGCGCTGGCTCGCGCACGAGGACGCGCGCGTGGAGCTCGTCTACGACGACTCGCGCACCGAGTCCGCGCCCGCCATCCGGCAATCCGAGCGGCTCCTCGACGCCTTCAATCACGAGACCGCCACCCTGCGCCTCATGGCGCGCGGCGTGAGCCCGTCGCTCAACGAGAGCGTCAAGATCGACCGCGTCAACGCGGCCACGCCGCGACAGAAGGGAGCCGTGCTGCTTTTCCTCGTTCCGATGTTCGCCATCCTCGCGCCGCTGCTCGGCGGGATGACGGTCGCGATCGACTCCACCGCCGGCGAGCGGGAGCGAGGCTCGCTCGAGCCCCTGCTCGCGAACCCGGTGTCGACGCTCGCCTTCGCCACGGGGAAGTGGCTCGCGGCCTGGGCGAGCGCCACGGCCGTGGCGGTCGTCACGCTGGCCGGCTTCGCCGCCGCCTCCGCCCTCTACGCCGAGCGCAAGCTCCCGGCGCTCCTGCAGTTCGGTGCGCCGGAGTTCGCGCGCTTCGTCGCGATCGTGGTGCCCCTGGCCGCGCTCACCTCCGCCGCGCAGATGCTCATCTCCACCTACGGGCGCTCGTACCGCGAGGCGCAGACGTACGTGAGCTACCTCGCCACCGTGGTGTCCTTCGTCCCGCTCGCCGTCATGTTCAGCGGCGCCCGCGAGGCCGCCTGGCAGGCCGCCGTCCCGGCGCTCGGGCAGCTCATGGCGCTGCAGCGGGTCCTGCGCGGGGACGGCCTGTCCACCGTCGACGCGCTCGTGCCGGCGGCCGTCGCGCTCGCGCTGGCGCTCGCCGCGGTGGCGGCGGTGTCGCGGCTGCTGCGCGACGAGCGCATCGTGTTCGGCCGTTCGTGACGATCGACCTCGCCCGCCACTTCGCCCATGGCGGCACCCTCGAGCGCGCGCTCGAGGGCTGGCGCGTGCGCCCCCAGCAGCTCGAGTTCGCGCAGGCCGTGCTCGAGGCCATCGAGTCCGCCGGGGTGCTGATCGCCGAGGCGGGCACCGGCACGGGCAAGACCTTCGCCTATCTCGTCCCGGCGCTCATCGCGGGCGGGCGCGTCATCGTCTCCACCGGCACCAAGACGCTGCAGGACCAGCTCTTCCACCGCGACCTGCCGCTCGTGCGCGACACGCTGGGCCTTCCGGCCAGCATCGCGCTCCTCAAGGGGCGGGCCAACTACGTCTGCCTTCACCACGTCGAGGAGTCCGCGGCGGAAGGCACTTTCGCCTCGCGGGAGGAGGCGAAGGACATCCACGCCATCGCCCGCTTCGCGGGACGGACCGCAACGGGCGACAAGGCCGAATGCCTGGAGGTGCCGGAGCTCTCCGGCGCCTGGGCGCGCGCGACGTCGACCCGGGAGAATTGCCTGGGCTCCAAGTGCCGCCATTACGAGGACTGCTTCGTCATGAAGGCGCGCAAGGCGGCCAACGACGCCGACCTGGTCGTCGTGAACCACCATCTCTTCTTCGCGGACGTCGTCCTGCGCGACGAGGGCGTGACGGACCTCCTGCCCAGCGCGAACACGATCGTCTTCGACGAGGCGCACCACCTGCCCGACCTGGCGCGCCTCTTCTTCGGCCAGTCGGTGTCCACGGCGCAGGTGGTCGAGCTCGCCCGCGACGCGCGGGCCGCGCAGATCCTGCACGCGAAGGAAAGCCCGGCGATCGGCGAGGCCGCGCTCGCGGCGGACCGCGCCGCGCGCGACGTGCGCATCGCGCTCGGGACCGCGTCGGGGCGCTTCGGCGCCGCCCAGTTCGAGGCCCGGGCCGAATTCGCCTCGTCGCTCGACCGCCTCGACGAGCGCCTGGGCGCGCTGGGCGAGCTCCTCGCGGCGCAGGCCGAGCGTGCCGACGAGCTGCGCAACGCGCACGCGAGGGCCGTGCAACTGCGCGAGGCCGTCGCCGGCTGGCGCGGAGAGGCGGGCGAGGGCGCCGTGCGCTGGGTGGAGGCCTACGCGCAGTCGGCGGCGCTCAACCGCACGCCGCTCGACGTCGGGCCGATCTTCGCGCAGCAGGTCGCGGGGGGCAAGCGGGCGTGGATCTTCACCTCCGCGACCCTTTCGGTGGGCGGCGACTTCCGGCACTACCAGTCCGAGCTGGGGCTCGCGGACGCGCGGACGCACTTCTGGGAAAGCCCGTACGACTTCGCCAACCAGGCGCTGCTCTACGTGCCGGAGGGCCTGCCGGAGCCCAACAGTCCCGGCTACACGGAGGCGGTCATCGACGCGGCCTTTCCCGTCGTCGAGGCCGCCCGCGGCCGCGCCTTCCTGCTCTTCACGAGCCTTCGCGCGATGGAGATCGGGCACGCGCGGCTCAGGGAGAAGCTCGCCGGGGCGGGCCTGAACTGGCCGGTGCTCCTGCAGGGCTCGGCGGGGAAGAACGAGCTCCTCGAGCGCTTTCGCGAAACGCCCAACGCCATCCTCGTCGGAAGCCAGTCGTTCTGGGAGGGCGTGGACGTGAAGGGCGAGGCGCTTTCGCTCGTGGTCATCGACAAGCTGCCCTTCAACCCGCCCGACGATCCGGTGCTCGCCGCGCGCATCGAGCAGATCAACCGGGCCGGCGGAAACGCCTTCATGGAGTACCAGGTGCCCCGCGCCGTGATCGCCCTCAAGCAGGGGGCCGGGCGGCTGATCCGCGACGAGACGGACCGGGGCGTGCTGATGCTCTGCGACCCGCGGCTCGTCTCGAAGCCCTACGGCAAGCGCATCTGGCGCGCGCTGCCGCCGTTCCGGCGCACGCGCAGCCGGGAGGACGCGGTGGGGTTCTTCGCGCCGGCCCCGGCCTGATCAGGGCGCCGGGTTGTATTCGGGGAGGACGAGGCGCCAGCCGCCCGGGCAGCTGCGCACGTGCGGGAACCACGCCCTCGCGGAGTCGCAGTAGTTGAGGTGCAGCGGGCGCCGGGTGGGACCGCCATCCTCTCCGGGTGCGGGAGGCGGCACCACGGTGGACGGGGGCGTGGGCTCGGCCTGCGCGGCGCGCCAGCAGTCCTGCCCGTAAGCGCACGAGTAGCCGTAGGCGGGGTAGGCCATTCCGTAGTCGGGATAAGCGATGCCATAGGCGTACGCCGGGGAGTGCGGGTAGCCCCACGCGGCGGAGCCGTACCAGCCGAGGCCCCAAGGGATGCCGACGGCGAGCCCCCATCCCCAGTACGAACCGCCGCGGTACCCGGAATGGCCGGAATGTCCGTGGGAGCCGCCATGCCTGCCGTGTCCCCCGTACCCGGCGTGCCCCCCGAAACCGGGACCGCCGGATGACGGGCGCTGCGCCGGCGCCGACGCGACGGGCAACGCCGCGAAAGCGGCGACGGCGAGGAGGCAGGCAAGGAAGGCTTTGCGCGGGGGGGTCATGATCATCTCCGTCGGTGCGCGAATCCCGAACTGCACTCTATCACCAACGTGCGGGGCCATCCGGCGTTGACCCGGCCGGGGGCCGCGGCGCGCAAACATGGTAATTTCGCCGCTTCGTCCCGCCGGACCGAGCGATGAACCTTCGAATCCCCGCCACCCTCCTGGCCCTTGCGGCGTCCTTCACGGGGTGGGCGCAGGCGCCCGCGCCCCCCGCGGTGGTCAAGACGAAGTGCGCCATCTGCCACGGGGAGCAGGGCGAGACCGCGAGCGAGGAATTCCCGCGCCTCGCCGGGCAGCACGAGGCCTACCTCGCCAAGGAACTTCGCGATTTCCAGTCGGGCGGCCGCGGCGGAATCATGGTTCGCATGGCGCGCGGGCTGTCGGCGGACGATGTCGCCGCGATCGCGCGCTACTACGCCGCCCAGCCGGCGGCGTCCTCGCAGGCCGCGCCGACGGAACTGGCCGCGGTCGGCAAGTTCATCTACCACCGCGGCAATCCGTACTCGGGGATCCCGGCCTGCAAGGGCTGCCACGGCGAGGCGGCGCACGGTTCTCCCCAGTTGCCGCGCCTTGCGGGGCAGCACGCGACCTATCTGGAGAGGCAGGTGAAGGAATTCTCCCAGCGCAAGCGCACCAACGACAACGACGTGATGCACGCGGTGGCGGAGAAGCTCACGGCGCTGGAAACGAGGGCGGTGGCGGAGTACCTCTCCACGCTGCCCTGAGGGGGGCTAGCGGGACTTCTTCTTCCTGCCCTTGCCGGAGGCGGCGGCTTTCTCCGGCGCCGCTTCGCCAGGGCTCGGCTGGTCGCCGAGCGAGGTCTTCAGGGGGCAGACGGAAAAGGCCGGGCACTTCTTGCAGCCGGCGACGATCGCGATGGGGCAGATGACCATGGGAACTCCTTCGTGGAGCTCCGACTGTACCACCGACGCGCGCTCGCCCTAGGCCGCGACCGGAAACGCGACGGTGGCCGCCAGCCCGCCGCCTTCGCGCGGCGCCAGGTCGAAGCGCGCTCCGTGCGCCTTGGCGATGCGCGCGACGATCGCCAGGCCGAGGCCCGCCCCCGACCTTCCGCTTCGCGCCTCGTCGCGGCGCGTGAACGGCTCCTTCAGGCGCTCGATCTCCCCGGGGGGGATGCCGGGTCCCCGGTCGAGCACCGAGATCGTCACCTCGCGCCCGGCGGCCGCGGTACGGACGAGGATCTCGCCGCCGCCGTGCTTCGCGGCATTCTGGATGAGGTTGTCGACGAGGCGCTGCACCGCGAGCGGGCGCAGCATCAGGACCGGAACGTCGGCCAGCTCGCACTTCACGTTCGCGCCGGCGCGCGCCGCGCGCTCGGCGCAATCCTTGGCGAGCGAGGACGCGTCGACGGGCGCGAAGGCCTCCGTGGCCCCGCTCCTCGCGTAGTCGATGAACTGGTCGATGATCGCGTTCATGTCCTCGATGTCCTCGACCATGCCCTTCTGGGTGCCGGGCTCGACGCGACCTTCGAGCATCTCCACGTCCAGGCGCATCCGCGCCAGCGGCGTGCGAAGGTCGTGCGAGATCCCCGCCAGGAACGTGGTCCGCTCGCGCTCCTCGGCCTTGAGGCTCTCCTTCATGCGATTGAACGCCCGCGCGACGGCCCGCACTTCCGAGGGGCCCGTCTCGGGCAGTGGCTGCGGGTCGCCACCCCTGCCCAGGTGCTCGGCGGCCTTCGCGATCTGCGTGAGCGGCCTGTTGAGCCGCCAGGCGATGAGGGCCGTGGCGAGGATCGCGATGCCCACGCCGGCGAGCATCCAGTAGAGAAGGGCGTCGGTGTTGTCGCGTTCCACCCGGTTGCGCGGGAACGCCACCCAGAAGGCGCGGGGACCGGCGCGCAGCCGCACCCACAGCACGCCCGGCTCGCCCGGGCGCACGAAGACTTCCGTGTCCTCGCCGAAAAGCAATTTGATGTGCTGGCGGAACATGTGCATGCCGGGCCGGTCGCCTGCGGGGCGGCCCGGCTCGCCGCCGAGCGCGGGGAAGATGCGGATGCCTTCCTTCTCGGCCAGCCGCTCCATGAATTCGCGCTCGGCGCCCGGAGGCAGGGTGACCAGCGCCGCGTGGATCGTCTTGAGGTGGCTCACGAACTGCCCGATGCCCATCGCCATGCGCGGCTGCTGGACCTGCTGGCGGAACAGCCAGAAGGAGGCGGCCTGGGACGCCACGAGCGCGATCACCAGCACCGCGAGCGTGCGCCAGAAGAAGGAGCCGGCCCACCACCTCATTTCTGCGGCTTCCCGTCGGGGATGAACACGTAGCCGAACCCCCACACCGTCTGGATGAAGCGCGGACTGTGCGGATCCTCGCCGAGGAGCTTGCGCAGGCGCGAGACCTGCACGTCGATCGAGCGGTCGTAGCTCTCGTGCTCGCGGCCGCGCGCCCGGTCCATGAGCTTGTCGCGCGAGAGCGGTTCCCTCGGATGCTCCGCGAAGACCTTGAGCACGGAAAATTCGCCCGTGGTGATGGGGATCGGCTCGCCGTCGCGCGAGAGGGTGCGCGTGCCGAGGTTGAGCGTGAACGGCCCGAAGGTGACGACCGCGTCCTCGAGGGCCGGGGCGCCGGGCGCGGGAAGCGGCGCCTGGCGGCGCATCACCGCGTTGATGCGCGCCACGAGCTCGCGCGGATTGAAGGGCTTGGCGAGGTAGTCGTCGGCGCCCATCTCCAGGCCCACGATGCGGTCCACTTCGTCCCCCTTGGCCGTGAGCATGATGATCGGCACGAGGTTGCCGGTGGCGCGCAGGCGCCGGCAGATGGCGAGCCCGTCCTCGCCCGGCAGCATGAGGTCGAGCACCAGGAGGTCGTAGCGCGTGCGCTTGAGGTTGTGGTCCATGGCCGCGCCGTCCGGGACGGTCTCGACGCCGAAGCCCTGCTCGGTCAGGTAGCGCTTGAGGAGGTCGCGCAGGCGCAGGTCGTCATCGACGACGAGGATGCGGTGGCGAATCGGCGCGTTCATGGGAGCCATCGTACCGGGGGGGGCGGGGCGGGCGCCGTCGGCCCGTTGTAAGGAGATGTTAACAGCGGGGCGCCTGCGGGCCGGGCGCTTACACCCGGTTACGAAGCGCCCCGGTTCCGGAAACGGATTCGGGCGCCGCCGGGGCTAGTCTGGATTCGCAAGCAACGAAGCCATCCCGAATCCACCCTGGAGAGAACCATGAAGACCCTGAATATCCTTGCCGCCGCCGTCCTGGCCACCTTTGCTGTCGCTGCCCAAGCCGCACCGTTCGGTCCCGCGGGCTGCCCTGCCGGCGCGACCCCCGGGACGGCCGCCTGCCCGAATGGCGGCGCCGGCCCTGGCGCCGGCTATGGTCCCGGGCAACGCGGCGCCGCCTTCCAGGACCGCCTGAGGGCCGCCGACACCAACGCCGACGGCAGGATCAGCCGCGAGGAGGCCCAGGCGGCGCTTCCGCGCCTCTACGAGAACTTCGACCTGGTCGACGCGAACCACGACGGGTTCGTCACCGCCGAGGAAATGCAGGCCGCGCGCCTGGCCCATCGCGGCGCCGGCCGCGGCGAAGGCTGGAAGCAGTGGGATGCGAACGGCGACGGCAGGCTCTCGCGCGAGGAAGTCGCGAACGCGCCGCGCCTGTCGCAGCAGTTCGACACGATCGACGCCAACCACGACGGCTTCATCACGGTCGAGGAAATGCAGGCTGCGCGCCAGGCGCGCCACGCCGGCCACGGCCGCGGCGACGGCTGGAAGAAGTGGGACGCCAACGGCGACGGCAGGCTCTCGCGGGACGAGGTCGCCAACGCACCCCGTCTCTCGCAGCAGTTCGACGCGATCGACGCGAACCATGACGGTTTCCTGACGGCCGAGGAACTGCAGGCCGCCCGCAGCCAGTTCGCCGGCCGCGGCCCGAACCGGGGGTCCTGAGTCCCGGGGCTTCCCCACCGCTGTCTCGCGGGGCCCGGCCGGATCCTCCTCCTTTCCGGCCCGGGTCTCGCGAGCGGGGCGGCGACTTGCCCAGCCCTTTGGGCGAGCATCGTTCGATAGTTAATGTAATACTTTAATACATATTTATAGCTTACTGATTTACTGGCATTATATGTAATGCGTGGTCGAGCGCTTGGCGCCGGTATAATCGCCGTATTCCACCTTCGGCCCCGGCCTTGAGACTCCTCGCCGTCGAGACCTCCACCGAGTTGTGCTCGGCCGCGCTGCTCCGCGGCGACGAGCTTTTCGTGGAGGAACTGCTCGCCCCGAACCAGCATGCCGAGCGCCTGGCGCCGATGGTTCGCCGCCTGCTGTCCCGGGCCGGGCTGGCCGCCCGCGACCTCGACGCCTTCGCGTTCGGGCAGGGCCCGGGATCCTTCACGGGGCTGCGCATCGCCTGCGGCATGGCCCAGGGCCTGGCGTTCGGCGCCTCGCGGCCCGTGGTGCCGGTCCCCTCGCTGCTCGCCCTCGCCGAGCAGGCCAACGCGAGCCGCGTCGTCGTGGGGCTGGATGCCCGCATGGGAGAAACCTACCTGGCCGCCTATTCCCGCATGGGCGGGGACTGGGAGGCCATCGTCGAGCCGGGCCTCTACCTGAGGGAAGGGCTTCCCGCGCTTCCCGGCCGCGACTGGGTGGCCACGGGCAGCGGGTTCGATGCCTTCGACTGGCTGCGGGCAGCCTATGCGAAGAGCGTGGCCAACCGCATCGCCGGCGACCTGCCGCGGGCCGGTTCCGTGGCCCGGGTCGCGGCGCGCAGGCTCGCGCGCGGCGAGGCGGTCGCGGCGGAGGAGGCGGCGCCGCTGTACCTCCGGGACAAGGTCGCGCTCACGACGCGCGAAAGGCAGGCGGCGGGATGAGCGCGCTGCCCCGGCCGCAGGTGAGCTACCGCCGGATGCGCCCCGCGGACCTCGCGGCGGTCGCGGACATGGAGCGGGCCCTGTACGCGTTTCCGTGGAGCCTCGGCAACTTCCGCGATTCGCTGAACGCGGGCTACGACTGCTGGATCGCGTGCCACGGCGACCAGACGATCGGCTACGCGATCCTCATGATCGCCCTCGACGAGGCCCACCTGCTCAACATCGCGGTCTCCTCGGCCTGGCAGAACCGGGGCATCGGGCGCGCCTTCCTCGATCACATGCTCGGCGTGGCGCGGGAGGCGAAGTGCGAGATCGTCTACCTCGAGGTGCGTCCGTCGAATCTCGCCGCGCGCCACCTGTACCGCCTGGCCGGCTTCCAGCAGATCGCCATCCGGCCGTCCTACTATCCCGCCCACGGCGGGCGCGAGGACGCCCTTTTCCTCGGCATCACCCTCTGAGCCATGGACGACCGAATCCTGCGTGAACTCGAACTGCTCCCCGTGGCGCGCCTTTACGGGCTGTCCGCGCGAGCCGAAGCGGCGACGGTCCCGGCCGCCGCCGCCGTTGCGCCACCGCCTGCGCCGCCTGCCGTCCGGCCGGCTCCCGCGCCAGCCGCGGCCGGTCGCCGCGCCCCCCCGCCACCGGCCACGCCGCCCCCCGAGGGCGTCGACGCGATGGACTGGGACGCCCTGCGCGCCGCCGTGCGGGAATGCCGTCGATGCGCCCTGTGCGAGCAGCGCAAGCAGGCCGTGTTCGGCGTGGGCAACGTCTCGGCTCCCTGGCTCTTCGTGGGGGAGGGCCCGGGCGCGGACGAGGACGAAAAGGGCGAGCCGTTCGTGGGCCAGGCCGGCAAGCTCCTCGACAGCATGCTCGCGGCCGCGAAGCTCGCGCGGGGGCGCGAGGTCTACATCGCCAACGTCGTGAAATGCCGCCCGCCGGGCAACCGCGTGCCGGCGCCCGAGGAGGCGGCGGCCTGCGCGGCGTGGCTCGACCGCCAGGTCGACCTCATCCGGCCCCGCATCATCGTGGCACTGGGCAAGACCGCCGCGATCCGCCTCACCGGCAACGAGGCGAGCCTGGCGAGCCTGCGCGGCAAGGTCCACGCCTACCGCGGCATCCCGCTGGTCATCACCTACCATCCCGCCTACCTGCTGAGGAACCTGCCCGACAAGGCGAAGGCCTGGGAGGACCTGCTCTTCGCGAAGCGCACGTTCGGCGCGGCGGCCGCGTGAGGCGGGCGCGCGCCCTTGAACCGGGCCTGCGCCGTCCCCATTTTCCGCCATGCTCTCCAACCCCCAACCGGGAGGATTTCCCTTCATGCGCAAGATCCTGACCGCATTCGCGCTCGCCGGCGCGCTCGTCCTGTCCGGCTGCGGCTACAACGACTTCCAGACCAAGGACGAGCAGGTGAAGGCCGCCTGGTCCGAGGTGGTCAACCAGTACAAGCGACGCGCGGACCTCATCCCCAACCTCGTGAACGTCGTGCAGGGCTTCGCCCAGCAGGAGAAGGACGTGCTCCTGGGCGTGACCAACGCGCGCTCGAAGGTGGGCTCGATCCAGATGACGCCCGAGGCGCTCAACGACCCGAACGCCATGAGGAACTTCCAGGCGGCGCAGGGCGAGCTGTCCAGCGCGCTGTCCCGGCTGCTGGTGGTGGCGGAGAACTACCCGCAGCTCAAGAGCGACGCCAACTTCCGCGACCTGCAGTCGCAGCTCGAGGGCACGGAGAACCGCATCACGACCGCGCGCAACCGCTACATCAAGACGGTGCAGGACTACAACATCCTCGCGCGCCAGTTCCCGACCAACCTCACGGCGATGCTCTTCGGCTACAAGGAGAAGGCGAACTTCACCGTCGAGAACGAGAAGCAGATCGCCGAGCCGCCCAAGGTGGACTTCTCGCCCAAGCCCGCCGCCCCGGCCCAGCCCGCGCCGGCGAAGTGACACGCGCCGCCGGCCGCCTCCTGGCGGGGGCGGCCGCGTCCTTCCTCCTCGCGTTCGCGGCGCTCGCCGCGGACGCGACGGACCCGATCCCCGTCCCGAAGCTCACGGGCCGCGTCGTCGACCTCACGGGCACGCTCGCGCGCCAGGAGCGCGACGCGGTCGAGGCGAAGCTCCGCGCGTTCGAGCAGTCGAAGGGCTCGCAGGTGGTCGTGCTCCTCGTGCCGTCCATCGGCCCGGAGACGATCGAGGAATTCGCCACGCGCGTCACCGACGAGTGGAAGCTCGGCCGCGCGGGCGTCGACGACGGCGTCCTCTTCGTCATCGCGAAGCAGGAGCGCCGGATGCGCATCCAGACGGGGCGCGGCGTGCAGGGCGTCCTCACCGATGCCGTCTCGAAGCGCATCGTCGCCGACCGCGTCTCGCCGCGTTTCCGCGCCGGCGATTTCGCGGGAGGGATCGACGACGGCGTGGATGCCATCCTCAAGGCGATCGAGGGCGAGGCGCTGCCGGCCCCCGCCCGGCAGACTTCGCGCGGCCAGGCGGGCTCCACCGCGTCGATCGAGAACTTCTTCTGGCTCGCCTTCGTCGTCGTGCCGGTGGTGGGGATGGTCCTGCGCTCGCTCGTGGGTCGCTTCCTCGGGGCCGGGCTCACGGCGGGCGTGACGGGCCTGGCGGCGTGGTTCATCTTCGCCAGCCTCGTGCTGGGCGTGATCGCCGCCGTCATCACCTTCGTCGCGGTGCTCTTCATGGGCGCGCCCGGCCTGCGCATGGTCGGCGGCGGGTCGTGGGGCGGGGGC
>Ga0224500_10002024_pt1 | contig 11309 bp, 10 predicted proteins | sample SF_Oct11_sed_USG_FD_168126 | JGI IMG/M metagenome (GOLD analysis project Ga0224500, IMG submission 168126) | Sediment microbial communities from San Francisco Bay, California, United States - SF_Oct11_sed_USGS_4_1 | ecosystem: Environmental > Aquatic > Marine > Sediment | place: USA: California... | reverse complement strand
GGCCGATCGACGCGCTGGCGCGGCTGATCTCCTCCATCGCGATCATGTGCGCGAGGTAGCCCATGTCGGCGCCGCCGTAGGCCTCGGGCACGGTGATGCCGAGCACACCGACTTCGCCCATCTTGCGCCACAGGTCCATCGGGAAGCGGTCGCTGCGATCGATCTCGGCGGCGCGTGGCGCGATCTCCGCATCGGCGAAGGCGCGCACCGCATCGCGCAGCGCGTCGATGTCCTCGCCCAAGTGGAAGTCGAGGCCGGGCAGGGTGCTCATGGCTGGGTCTCCTTGTGCTTCTTGCGGGTCCGCGGCGCGGCGTCGGCCAGCAGTCGCTGGCAACGCTGCTCGTGCTGCGCGATCTCGGCCAGCATCACGCGGATGTCGTCGAGCTGCTGCTCGAGCTGCGCGCGATGGCTGCGCAGCACGCCGAGGAAGGCCATGAGTTGTGGTGCGGTATCGGCCTCGCTCTCGTACATCTGTACGAGCTGGAGGATCTCCTGCAGCGACAGGCCAAGGCGCTTGCCGCGCAGCGTGAGCTTCAATCGCGTGCGGTCGCGCTGCGTGTAGACCCGGTTGCGCCCCGCGCGCGTGGGCTCGAGCAGCCCCACGTCCTCGTAGAAGCGGATCGCGCGCGGCGTCACGTCGAACTCCTCGGCCAGCTCGGCGATCGTGTAGGTGCGGGCGGCTTGGGCGGGATTCACGGCGTTCGCGGCTAGACTGCAGTCAATTGACGTTAACGTAAACGTCAATGTAGCAGCCCGCCGACGGGCCTCCGACATGGCCAACCCGCACGAATCCGAACTCCACTACCCGCTGGCCGACACGCTGCCGGCCGCCGGCACGACGCTCGAGGTCGCTCCCGGGGTGCGCTGGGTGCGCATGCAGCTGCCGTTCGCGCTCGACCACATCAACCTGTGGCTGCTGGAAGACCGGATCGACGGCGTCGACGGCTGGACGATCGTCGACTGCGGCATCACCAACGCGGCGACCCAGGCAGCCTGGGAGCAGGTGTTCGCCAACGAACTCGGGGGCCGCCCGGTGTTGCGCGTGATCGCCACCCACATGCACCCGGACCACATCGGCCTGGCGCACTGGCTCACGCAGCGCTGGCAATGTGCGCTGTGGATCAGCGCCACCGACTTCAACGTCGCACGCATCTCGAGCCAGAGCACGACCGGATTCGGCGGCGAGCGCGCTGCGGCCTTCTTCGCGAGCCACGGCCTGACCGACCCCGGCGCGGTGGCCAAGGTCCGCGCACGCGCCAACTACTACGCCGGCATGGTGCCCAAGGTGCCGGCGTCGTTCCGGCGCCTGATGGACGGCATGCGGCTCGTGATCGGCGGCCGCGAGTGGCATTGCATCGCCGGCTACGGCCATGCGCCGGAGCACATCGCGCTGCACTGCGGCGAGATGGACGTGGCCCCCAACACGCCTGTGGCGTCGGCCCCCCAGCAGGGCGGCGCGCCCGAGCCTGGGGCGGCCCGGCGCGCGGGCGTGTTGATCTCCGGCGACATGGTGCTGCCGCGCATCTCGACCAACGTCAGCGTCTACGACGTCGAACCCGAGTCGAATCCGCTCACGCTGTACCTCGATTCGCTCGCGCGCTACGAGTCGCTGCCCGGCTCGACGCTGGTGCTGCCCTCGCACGGCAAGCCGTTCATCGGGCTGCAGCCGCGCATTCGCCAATTGCGCGAGCACCATGAGCACCGCCTCGCCGACGTCATGGCCGCGTGCCGCGAGCGCGCGTGCCACGCAGCGGACCTGCTGCCGGTGCTGTTCAAGCGTCAGCTCGACCTGCACCAGACCACGTTCGCGATGGGCGAGTCGGTCGCACACCTGCACGCGCTTTGGTTTGGCGGCCGGCTTGCACGCGAGTGCGGCGGCGACGGCGTGTGGCGATTTCGCGCCGCCGCCTGATCTCAGTCGAATACCGGCAGCAGTTCGTCGCGCAGGCCGTCGCGCTTGCGCTCCATTTCGGGGATCACCGATCGCACGACGTCCCAGAAACGCGGGCTGTGGTCCATCACGCGCAGGTGCGCGAGTTCGTGCGCAACCACGTAGTCGATCGTCGGCAGCGCGAAGTGGATCAGGCGCCAGTGCAGGCGGATCGCGCCGTCGGCGCTCGCGCTGCCCCAGCGCGTGGCCGCCGAGCTGAGCCCGATGCGTGTGAAGCGCACGCCGAGCTGCGCGGCGAAGTGGTGGCAGCGTTCCTCGAACACGCGCCTGGCCTGGCGTTGCAGCCAGGCCTGCACTGCATCGCGGATCTGCGCGGGCGCCGCGTGCTGAGGCAGGCCCACGTGCAGCGTCAGGCGCGGCACGCCCGGCAAGGTGTCGTCGGCCGTGTGCAATACCGCTGACGCGCTGCGCGGGTCGAGCACGATGATCACGGTCTCGCCGAGGAATGGCAGCGCGGTGCCGTCGCGCCAGTCGACGCGCTGCGCGGCCATCCTGCGCGCGCGCTCCTCCTGCTCGCGCAGCTTGTCGAGGATCCAGCGCGACTTCTCCTGCAGCGCCGACTCGACCTCGCCAAGCGGCACCCAGCGCGGCGCACTGACGACGAGCCCCTCGTTCGAGATCACGAAGCCGATGCTCTTGCGGCGCATGCGGCGGAATTCGTAGGCCACGTAATGCCCGCCGAGCCGCGCCTCGCGGTTGCCGCGCGGGTGCGCGAACGTGGCCGGTGCAAGCACCAACCCGATCGGGGCGGCAGCCTCGGGCGGGCAGGCGAGCGCTGCCTGTGCCGATGCGGGTGTGGGCGCTACGGCTGCGGGCCCGGGTACGGCAGGTGCCGGCTCGTCATCGGACCACAGGTCAAGCTGGCGTTCGTTGACGTAGCGCGGGTGCGGCATGGGCGCGGATTCTACGAACCGGCGGCCGTGTACGCCTGCGGATCGAGCCGCCGCATCTCGGCTTCGATCCACGCCTCCACCTCGCGCATCAATTCGTCGGCTGCGCGACCTTGCACCGGAATCGGCTTGCCGATCGACACGTCGATCACGCCCGGACGGATGCGGAAGCTCTTGCGCGGCCAGCAACGCGCCGAGGTCACCGCGATCGGCACCACCGGCGTGCCGGTGGCCAGCGCCAGCCGCGCACCGCCGGTCTTGTAGGTGCCCTGGCCGCCGCGCGGCGTGCGCGTGCCCTCGGGGAACATGATGATCCAGCTGCCATGGCCGAGGATGCGTTGGCCCTGCTCGACGACGCGGTTGAACGCCTCGGCGCGTTTGCTGCGGTCGATGTGGATCATGTCCAGCCGCCCCATCGCCCAGCCGAAGAACGGGATGTACAGCAGCTCGCGCTTGAACACGTAGGCCAGCGGGTGGCTCATGATGGTCGGGTAGGTGAAGGTCTCCCAGGTGCTCTGGTGCTTGGACAGCAGGATCACGGGCGACTGCCTGTCGGCGCTCGGCAGGTTGTCCATGCCCTGGATGCGCGAGCGCACGCCGCAGATCACGCGGCAGCCCCACATCGCCGTGCGCAGCCAGCCCGCGCACATCCAGTAGATCGGGTCGCCGCGCAGCACGATCGAGGCCAGCAGGACCGCGAGCGCCCAGGGCACGACCGTGACCGCGAGCCAGACGATGAAGAGCAGCGAGCGCAGGGCGGACAGCATGCGACCTCAGCCTCCGGCTGCGCCCGGGTGGGCGCGCCGCGCGAAGCGCGGGCCTCGCGCACCGTCGCTCGCCATCAGGCGCCGAGCCCCAGCGGGCGCGAATCTTCGCCGACCACGCCGCGCTCGGTGTGCTCGCGGTGGAGCAGGAACTCGGCCAGGGCGGCGAGGTTCGGGTGCACGTGCACGTGGTCGATCCCGGCCGTCCACTTCTCGAGTTCGGCGTCCGGCAGGGCCGCAGCGCGCCCGCTGCGCACCACGTGCGGCTCGCAGCCTGCAGCATGCGCGGCCTGCAGGTCGCGCGCGGTGTCGCACGCCATCGGAACGCGCGACAGGTCATCGACGCCGTAGCGCTCGGCGATCATGCGCATCAGGCCGGGCAGCGGCTTGCGGCAGCTGCACTGGTCCTCGGGCACGTGCGGGCAGATGAAGACCGCGTCGATGCGCCCGCCCCGGGCGGCGAGCTGCTGAATCATGTGCTGGTGGATCGCGTTCAGCGAGGTCATGTCCACCAGCCCGCGCCCGATGCCCGACTGGTTGGTGGCCACCACCGCGTGCCACCCCGCCTGGTTCAGGCGGGCCACGGACTCGAGTGCACCGTCGATCGGGATCCACTCCTGCGGCGCCTTGACGTGGTCCTCGCGGAACACGTTGAGGATGCCGTCGCGCCCGAGGATCACGAGCTTGGGGCCGTGATGATGTGGGTTCGTCGTCGTGGCCATGTGTCACCCCGCGAGTTTCGACAGATCGGCCACGCGGTTCATCGAGGCGTGCAATCGCGCCAGCAGGGCCAGGCGGTTGGCGCGCAATGCAGGGTCTTCCGCGTTGACCATCACCTTGTCGAAGAATGCGTCGACCGGCGTCCTCAGGGCCGCCAGTTCGCGCAGCGATGCGGTGTATTCGCCTTCATCGAACAGTTCGTCGGCCTTCGGGGCCGCGCCCAGGATCGCGTCGTGCAGGCTGCGCTCGGCAGCTTCGATCAGACGCGCCGGGTCGACATGCGACGCCGGCGCCGCGCCATCGCTCTTCCTGAGGATGTTGGCGATGCGCTTGTTGGCCGCGGCCAGCGAGGCGCTCTCGGGCAGCGCCGCGAATGCGCGCACGGCCGCGAGGCGCCGGGGCAGGTCGGCCCAGCGCGGCGGGCGTACGCTGACCACGGCGTCGACCTCCTGCGCGCTGTAGTCGAGATCGCGCAGGTAGCCGACCAGGCGGTCGTACATGAATCCCGAGGCCTCGTCGACGGCGCCCGCCGGCATCGAGGCGAAGGCCGCCGTCGCAGCAGCGACGAGCTGCGGCACCGCCAGCGGCAGGTCGCGCTCGATGAGCATGCGGATCACGCCGAGCGCGTGGCGACGCAGCGCGAACGGGTCCTTGTCGCCGGTGGGCTTCTCGCCGGCGCCGAACAGGCCGACCAGGGTCTCCAGCTTGTCGGCCAGCGCGACCGCGATACCGACGTCGTTGCGCGGCAGTGCGTCACCGGCAAATCGCGGTTTGTAGTGGTCCTCGATCGCGAACGCGACGGCCTCGTGCTCGCCGTCATGGCGCGCGTAGTAGCCACCCATCACGCCCTGCAACTCCGGGAACTCGCCGACCATGTCGGTCACGAGGTCCGCCTTGGCCAGTCGTGCGGCGCGATCGGCCTGCGCGGCCAATGCGGCGCCACCGAGTTGTTCGCCGATCACCTTGGCGATCATGCGCACGCGCAGCACGCGCTCGCCCTGCGAGCCCAGCTTGGCGTGGTAGACCACCTTGTCCAGCAGCGGCAGGCGCGATTCGAGCGAACGCTTGCGGTCCTGGTCGAAGAAGAACTTGGCGTCGGCCAGGCGCGGCCGCACCACGCGTTCGTTGCCCTGCACGATCGCGCTCGGGTCGTCGGGCCGTATGTTGCTGACGACGAGGAACCGGTTGGTCAGCTTGGACTGGGCATCGAGGAGCGGGAAGTACTTCTGGTTTGCCTTCATCGTCAGGATCAGGCATTCCTGCGGCACCGCGAGGAACTCGGGCTCGAAGCGGCAGGCCAGCACGTTCGGCCGTTCGACCAGTGCGGTCACCTCGTCGAGCAGTGCGTCGTCGTCGATCGGCGTCAAGTCGAGCGCGCTGGCGGCATGCTGCAGCTGGCGCACGATTTCGGCGCGGCGATGCTCGAAGCTGGCGATCACCGCGCCCTGGCTCTGCAGCTGTTGCGCGTAGTGGTCGGCGTCCTGGATCACGATCGGATCGATCTGCGCCTCGAAGCGGTGGCCCCGGGTTTCGCGCGTTGCGGCAAGACCCAATGCCGTGATCGGTACGACATCGGCGCCATGCAGCGCCACGAGTCCGTGCGCCGGGCGCACGAAGTTCACGCTGGTCCAGCCATCGGCCAACTGATAGCTCATGACCTTGGGGATCGGCAGCCTGGCCAGCGTCTCGTCGAGTGCGCCCTGAAGGCCGGTCTGCAATGTGCATCCCTTCGCCATCGAGCGCAGGAAGATCGCGTCGGCCTTGCCGTCAGCCTGGACATACAACCGGTCGGGTCCATCGTGTGCGTTGGGCCACAGGTCGGCCAAATGTTCGCGCCCGAGCTTTGCGAGGCTCTTTCGCAGCGCCACCGTCGGTTTGCCGTCGCCGCCGATGCCGATCGACACTGGCGTCAGCTTCCGCGTGACTTCCTGGTCCGGCGCGATCGATGGCACCGCGCTCACATGGACCGCGAGACGGCGCGGCGTGGCGTAAGGCGTCGCGGCCGAGCGCTCGGTCGTCAGTCCCTGCGTCCTGAGGCCGGCGACGAGAGACTGCGCGAAAGCCTCACCCAAGCGCTTCAACGACTTGGGTGGCAGTTCCTCGACGAACAGTTCGACGAGCAGGCTCCTGGCATTCGACATCTCAGGCAGCCTTCTTCGCGAGCGCGGCCTGGACTTCGTCGGCCCAGGCCCTCGGGGCCATCGGGAACCCGAGGCGTGCGCGGCTCTGCAGGTAGCTCTGCGCCACCGCACGTGCGAGCACCCGGATGCGGCCGATGTAGGCGGCGCGCTCGGTCACGCTGATCGCGCCCCGTGCATCGAGCAGGTTGAAGCAGTGGCCGCACTTGAGCAGCTGCTCGTAGGCCGGCAGCGCGAGCTGCTGCGCCATCAGGTGCTTGCTCGCCTTCTCGTGTGCGGCAAACGCCGAGAACAGGAACTCCACGTCGCTGTGCTCGAAGTTGTAGGTGCTCTGCTCGACCTCGTTCTGGTGGTAGACGTCGCGGTAGGTGAGACCTTCGGTCCACGTCAGGTCGTACACGCTCTCGACGCCCTGTAGGTACATCGCGAGGCGCTCGAGGCCGTAGGTGATCTCGCCGGTGATGGGCTTGCAGTCGATGCCGCCCACCTGCTGGAAGTAGGTGAACTGCGTGACCTCCATGCCGTTCAACCACACCTCCCAGCCCAGGCCCCAGCAGCCGAGCGTCGGATTCTCCCAGTCGTCCTCGACGAAGCGCACGTCGTTCGTCTTCAGGTCGAAGCCGAGCGCTTCGAGGCTGCCGAGGTACAGGTCGAGGATGTCGGCCGGCGCGGGCTTGAGGACGACCTGGTACTGGTAATAGTGTTGCAGCCGGTTCGGGTTGTCGCCGTAGCGGCCGTCCTTGGGCCGGCGGCTGGGTTGCACGTAGGCGGCCGTCCACGGCTCGGGCCCGATCGCGCGCAGGAAGGTCGCGGTATGGCTGGTGCCCGCGCCCACTTCCATGTCGTACGGCTGCAGCAAGGCACAGCCCTGCTGGCCCCAGTAGTCTTGCAGGCGCTGGATGATCTTCTGGAAAGACAGCATGCGGCGCTGGGCCGCAGGCATCGCGGCACGGTGGAGGGAGGATCGACCGCACGGATTCTAGGGGCGCCAACCCGCGCGCCCCGTGCACGAGGCGGCGACATCGGCGCTTGTGCGCGACTCGGTGCGCTTCAGGCCGCTGCGGTCGTCGCGCGCTGCGGCGACGTGTGGCGCTGCGCCGCGACGATGATCAGCAGCGTGCCGACATAGAAGACCAGCTGCAACGCGGTGGGCTGCGCGTCGTAGCCTGCCAGCGCATGCAGCAGCGCACCGGGCGCCGAGTCAGGCGCGAGCCATGCCGAGCTGTCCCACAAGGGCGTGGCACCTGACTGCACCAGCCCCGCCTGCGCCAGCGCGCGTGCGAGCTGGCTGGCGATGGCCGCCGTGAGGACGACGATCAGCGCCTGCGTCACGCCGAAAAGGCGTTGCGGCGGCACCCGCGAGAGGCCGAAGTAGATCAGGGCGCCGACCGCCACACCGATGGACAGGCCGAGCAGCACGCCGGCCAGCGAGGCGGCGATTCCGCCGGCCGAATCGCTGCCGGTCATGCCGATCACAAAGAGCACCGTCTCGGCGCCCTCGCGCAACACCGCCAGCCCACAGGCCACGGCCAGCGCCACGGGTGCATGCTGCCCCTGGCGCACCGAACTGCCGAGGCGGCGCGCATCGCGAGCCGCCTCCTGTCCATGGCGGGCGCCCCAGATGCAATGCCACAGCAGCATCAGCAGTGCGATCGAAAGCACCGCCACATTGACCATGTCCTGGCCGAGCCCGTCGGCCAGCGCCGCAATACGTTCGGCCGCGAGTGCAAGCCCCACCGCGCCCGCAATGCCTGCACCCACGCCCAGGCCGAGCCACCGGCCACGACCGGCCACCCCGCGCGTCGCCGCAGCGACGATGCCGACGAACAGCGCGGCTTCGAGCGACTCGCGGAAGACGATCAGCGCAGTCGCGAACATGGCGTCACTCGGCGATCACGACGCCCTTGGCGCTCGCTTCGTGGTACTCGCCGACGAACTCGTAGCGCCCGGGCTTCAGCGGACCCAGCCAAATCGTGACCTTGGCGCCGGCCGGCACGACTTTCTCGCTCTTCATGCGCTTGCTTTCGAATTCCTCCGGGGTCGTGTCCTGGTTGTGCACGATGAGCTTGATCCGCTGATTGGCCGGCACCTTCAGTTCGGTCGGCTCGAACTTGTGGCCGCGGATCACGAGCGTCACCTCGGGGTCGGCCGCGCGCGCAGCGGGCAGCAGCAGCAGGCCGGTCAGGGCGACCGTGGCGAGTGAGCGGTGATACCGGCGGGGCAGTGCGGGCAGCGTTTGCATGGCAGCGGGGACCGATCATGAATCAGGCGTGCGCGAATCTTAATGCGATCAATTCGCATTTGCAAGTGATTCCCGCCCTCAGGCCCCATCCCGGCGGCCGGCTTGTCAGCGTCGGCGCTTCCTGAAGCGTCCGCACCCGGCTATCAGCGCCGCCGCCGCCAGCACGAGCGGCCACAGGCCAAATGCCCCGGCCCAGCGCGCGAAGGGTGTCAGACCGACCCGGCCCTCTACTTCGGCCTGCAGGGTGCCGCGCACGAACGGCGCCATCTGCGCGACGACCAAGCCGCGATCGTCGATGGCCGCCGTGGCGCCAGTGTTGGTGGCGCGGATCATCGGCAGTTGCAGCTCCAGGCTGCGCATACGCGAGATCTGCAGGTGATGCTCCACCGCGACGGTGTTGCCGAACCAGCCGATGTTGCTGAGGTTGGCCAGGATCGTCGGCGCGGGCGCGCGCCCGGCGAAGCGCTGTGCCAGTTCCTCGCCGAACAGGTCCTCGTAGCAGATGGTCGGGCCGATGCGCTGGCCGGCGAACTCGAACGAGGGTGGCGCGACCGGCCCGCGCGAGAAGTCGCCCAACGGGATGTTCATCAGTTCGGTGAACCAGCGAAAGCCCGTCGGGATGAATTCGCCGAAGGGCACCAGATGCTGCTTGTCATAGCGATAGAAGCCCGCCTTGAACGATTGCGTCTCCTTCGACAGCCCGGCCACGGAATTGGTGTAGCCGGCCTCGAAGCTGCCCAGCGGCACGCCGATCAGCGCCGCGCGCGGGCCCGCCTGGAAGGGCGCCACGAGGCGCTGCCACGCCTCGGCGCCGAATTGGTCGGGCAGCAGCGGAACCGCGGTTTCCGGTGCCAGCACGAGTGGGCCCGGCGCTTCCTTCAGCGCCAGCTCCAGCCAGGCCAGCGCATCGGGCAGTCGATCGGGCGCGAACTTCTCGTCCTGCGCCACGTTGGTCTGGATCAGGGTCACGCCCAAGCGCCCGGCCGGTGCTGTGAAATCGCGGTGTGCCAGCGGGGAGGCGAGCACCAGGCCGCCCACCACCGCCACCAGCCACCAGCGCTCGCGGCCATGCTGAAGCGCCGGCAGGGCGGCCAGCGCGGCAACGACCAGGCCGATGCCGTACACGCCCACCCACGGCGCCAGGGCAGCCAGCGGCGCGTCGACCTGGCCGTAGCCGGTCGCTGCCCACGGGAACCCGGTGAACAGGACCCCGCGCGCGAGTTCGGCGAGCAGCCAGCATCCGGCGAACAGCAGGGCATCGGTCGCCGCGTCGCCCCGGCGCAGGCGTGCGAACAGGGCCAGCGCGGCCGCCAGGTACAGGGCCAGCGCTGCCGACAGCACCGCCACCGCAAGCGCGGCCAGCGGAGCCGACAGGTCGCCGTAGCGGTGCATGCTGATGAACAGCCACCAGGTGCTCGCGGCGAGCCAAGCGGTGCCGAAGGCCCAGCCCAGCAGCGCGGCGCGGCCGGGCCGCGCGTCGGCCGCGCGCCATGCCAGCACGCCGATGCACGCGAACTGCACCCACCACGCGCTCGCGTGGGCGAAGCTCAGGCTGAAGAGAGCGCCGACCAGCGCCGCAAGGCCCGCGTCCACGGCCGGCGACAGCGGCAGGGGCGCAGCCGAAAGGTGCGGCGCGCGGTCAATCCGCATCGGCGGCCAGGTCGCCGTGCTGCGACGTCGGGCTCACCCGGGCGACACGGAACCAGCGCACCGCGCCGCCGCGCGTGAGCATCACGGCAAAGCGCAGTCCGCCGAGCTCGACCGACTCGCCGCGGCGCGGCACGCGGCCCAGGTGCTGCGCGACGAGGCCACCGATGGTGTCGAAATCGGCCTCTGAAAACGAGGTGCCAAATGCGGTATTCACGGCGTCGATCGGCGCGTCGCCGGCCACGCGGTGAGTGCCGTCGGCCAGCGTATAGACGCTGCTGTCGCGGTCGGCCTCGTCGAACTCGTCCTCGATCTCGCCCACGATCTCCTCGAGCACGTCCTCGATCGTGATCAGGCCCGCGGTGTTGCCGAACTCGTCGATCACGATCGCCAGATGGTTGCGGTTGCTGCGGAAATCGCGCAGCAGCTCGTTCAGGCGCTTGCTCTCGGGAACGAACACCGCCGGCCGCAGCAGCGTGCGCAGGTTGAGCTCTGGCGCGCGCTGCAGCTTGAGCAGGTCCTTGGCCATCAGGATGCCGATGATGTTGTCGCGCTGGCCTTCGAACACCGGGAATCGCGAGTGGCTCGTGTCGATGACCACCTCGAGCAGCTCGTCGTAGGGCGCGTCGATGTCGAGCAGGTCCATCCGCGGCGCGGCCACCATCACGTCGCCGGCGGTCATGTCGGCCATGCGGAGCACCCCCTCGAGCATCACGCGGCTCTCGGGCTCGATCAGCTCGCGCGTCTCCGCGTCGGCCAGGGTCTCGATCAGTTCGTCCCTGCTGTCCGGACCGGGCGCGATGAGGTCGACCAGCCGGTCGAAGATGCTGCGCTTTTCAGTGGGGGCGCGGGATGGGTGCGGGTCGGACACTTCGGCGGTGTCGGAAAAGGCGGTTCGGAGAGAATACCCGACCCTTGCCCGGCGCCGGTTCAACCCCAAGTGCCGGCCTGCCCCCC
>Ga0224500_10002017_pt1 | contig 11368 bp, 15 predicted proteins | sample SF_Oct11_sed_USG_FD_168126 | JGI IMG/M metagenome (GOLD analysis project Ga0224500, IMG submission 168126) | Sediment microbial communities from San Francisco Bay, California, United States - SF_Oct11_sed_USGS_4_1 | ecosystem: Environmental > Aquatic > Marine > Sediment | place: USA: California... | reverse complement strand
GCACTGCGGGCGAATAGACCCCGCCAGCCCGCCCGTCGACGATTCCCACGTGAAACTGTGCACGGTCTGCGGTGTCGTCACCAGCCGCGCTGGTAGTCGCTGATGACCACCGAGCAGCTGATCTACCGGGGGCGGGCCGAGGGGTGGCTGGTGGTCAAGGCGCTGGAGTCAGACGACCTAGCCCTCTCCTGACGCGTCTCGACCTGACCCGCGAAGGTGGGCGAGGACCGCCAGCACGCGACGGTGGTCGTCGGCGGCAGGCTCGAGCTCGAGCTTCGAGAAGATGTTGGCGATGTGGGCCTCAACGGTCTTCCGGGCCATCCCGAGTCGGTCGCCGATCGCCTGGTTCGATCGACCCTCCGCCATCAGCGCCAGGACGGCACGTTCTCGCTCTGTGAGGTCGTCGAGCGGAACGCGCGATCGCCGGCCAACCAGCACCGCAACGACCGCTGGATCGATGACCGAGCCTCCCTTCGCAATCCGTCTGATCGCGTCGGCGAGATCATCGATGTCGGAAACCCGATCCTTGAGCAGGTACCCCACGCCGCCGGCACCATCGGCCAGCAGACGAAGCGCGAACGACGGCTCGACGTGCTGCGACAGCACCAGGATGCCGACTGCTGTTCCATGCTCCGCGCGAATCGCCTGCGCGGCCTCAGCCCTTCATCCGTGTGGGTTGGCGGCATCCGGATGTCCACGATTGCGACGTCCGGATGGTGCTCGCGCGTCGCCTGCAGCAACGCATCGGCGTCACCGACTTGCGCGACCACCTCGAATGCGGCGTCAACGAGGAGCCTTGCGACCCCTTGGCGGACGAGCGCTGAGTCGTCTGCGAGGATGAGCCGGAGCGTCATTCGCGGCCCACCAGCGCCCGGATCGCGGCCCCGGAGATCAGCTCCTTGGGGATGAAGCCCAGGCAGACACCATTGGTCAGACGCCGCCCATAGGCGCGCGCATCGCGGCTCGACGTCAGCACGAACCCGATCGATATTGCGTATGCCGGAAACGCGACGAATGCCGGGACATCGGCAAGTGCATCTGTCGCACTCGACCGTCAAGCACCAGCTGGCGAACGCCCGGTCCAAGGTGGGGGCAAGAACTACGGCAGAGTTGGTGTGGATCCTGGCGCCTCGGTTGCCGGAGCTCGGAGGAACGGCCGAATCAGACGAGCAGCGGTCTCCCGAAGGTGTCGGGCGCGCGACCGCACGGCCTCACGATCGGATCTCGATCCCCGGCCGGGACGTCGGGAGCCGCCCGTGCAGGAAGTCGACGAAGCGCGGGTTGATGAGCTCGGGTGACCGGATGTCCGGCCGATGGCCTCCGGCGACCGCCACGGCGAGGATCGCTCCCGGGATGGTTGCCGCCACCGCCTCGCCAGTCTCCAGCGGTCCGGGAATGGTCGGGCCGTGCGCTCGGAGGCGGGGCGACGGGCGGGGTCGGGACGTCGGGCGGTGTGCAGGACCGGTGGTCGCAGCAGTCTTGGCTACCGGGTCGGAGAAGGCGGCTGCCCACCGGCTCGGCCTGTCGCACTCGACCGTGTAACACCACCTGGCACACGCCCGGTGCAAGGTGGGGGCGACGACCGCTGCGCAGCTCGTTTGGATCCTGGCACCGCGGCTGCCGGAGCCGGGTCACGCCGCGGAGACCGCGGTGCGCTCATTGGTCAGATCGATGCCCTCAGGACTGGGCGATCCCCCGAGCGAAGGTCCTAACCGCTGTCTCGATGCGTGCTCCATCGACGGCCCGATCGGTCATGCTCGCGGTCACGGCAAGGCCGAACAGCATCGCCAACAGCAGCACCGCGACATCACCCGGATCGAGCTCGGGACGGACCCTGCCCAAGCGCTGCTCCTCGCGCAGGTAGACGGTGATCGCGTGTGGCGGGCCGGCGGGGATGCCGCCCGCCGACGTCGCGGCCGATCGGCGCTGGGCAGCGAGCTCAGGATCCGAGAGGACGGCGATCTCGAGGGGGATCACCCGCTCCTGGAGCTCAGCGAGCCGGACGAGGGCGCCGACCAGGTTCTCCTCGACGGTCCGCTGTCCAGCCAGCGCCGGCAAGCCGGTCAGCTCGTCGAGGGCCGCCGCGCTCGGCTCGAGCGCGGCGGCGAAGAAGAGCGACGCCTTGTCAGGGAAGTGCCGGTAGATCGTCCCCTCGGACACGCCTGCGGCGCCCGCGATTGCCCGTGTGGAGGCGTGCGCGTACCCGGTCTCTGCGACGACGGCGAGCGTCGCCTCGATCAGCTTCGCGCGCGTCCGGTCCCCGCGGGGCGTCATCGGCAGCCTCCGGTGTTCAGTCGGTCACGTCGCGCCGGGTGAAGACGATCCCGGCGATGACGAGGCCCACGATGACATAGGTCGCGCCCAGCGCGAGGGCGCTCGAGTACGCCACGGCCGCCGTCCCGCCGTTCGCGATCGCGCCGAGCGTGGTGCCGAGGAGCTGGTCGACCGGAGCGCCGTCCACCATCCGGATGAGCGATTCGACGACCAGCACGTAGCCGACGCCGATCGAGACCGCCACCATAGCGGACCGTGACAGCACGGCGATCACGAGGCCAAGGGCGCCCCAGACGAGCTGCGAGAGGAAGAGGTTGACCCACGCTTCGCCGATCACCGTCGGCACGTCGGTCCCCCATGCCTCGGTCGAGATGCCGCTCGCGCCGACCGCCGGGGCCGCGACCAGGTTGGCGAGCGCGGCCACGGTCACCGCGACGGCGGTGACGCCGACGAGCGCGATCGCCTTGCCGGCGAGCAGCCGCCATCGCCGCGGCTCCCCGGCGACGAGCAGCCGGATGAGGCCACTCGAGTAGTCCTGGGCGGTGAAGAACGCCCATAGCGACAGGGTGACGACGCCGAACATGTTGGAGGCGGCGGACAGTCCGGCCATGAGGCCGCCCGGGGCTTCGAGCTCGGCGCGGGTCGGGAAGGAGACGCCCGGGCTCGGCATGCTCGGGTCCATCTGCCCGACGGCTGAGCCCATCACCGTGTTGACCATGATCGCGAACAGCGCCATGAGGCCGAACCAGACGAGCAGGGTGCGGCGCTGGGCGAGCCGGGTGAACTCGCTTCGGACGACGTGGAGCATCAGGCCACCTTCCCTTCGGCAGCGTCGCGAGCGCCGGCCAGCTCGCCGTCCACGGGGCCGGTCATCTCGAGAAACAGCTCCTCGAGCGAGTCCTGGGCGAAGGCGAGGCGCGACAGCGTGATCCCCGCCGCCGTCGCCGCGCGGTTCAACGCCGCCGTCCGGTCGGCCCCCGCGAGCACGCGGAGGCCGACTTCGGCCGGCACGAGCTCCCAGCCGTCGTCGCGCAGCACGGTCGCGAGCCGCTCCAGGTCTGCGTCGTGCTCGGGCGCGATATCGATGTGGTCCCGCGTCCGCCCGAGCAGCTCGACCATCGTTCCCGCGAACAGGAGCTTGCCGAACCGGATGACCACCAGGTGATCGCAGATGGCCTCCAGCTCGGAGAGCACATGCGAGGACACGATGACCGTGCGGCCGTCGCGGGCGAGCCCCCGTAGCAGCCCCCTGATCTCGACGATGCCCGCTGGGTCGAGGCCATTCGTCGGCTCGTCGAGGATCAGCAGGTCCGGGTCGGTGAGCAGCGCGGCCGCGATCCCGAGCCGCTGCTTCATGCCCAGCGAGAACCGCCGGACGGGCTCCCGGTCCCGCCCGAGGAGTCCGACCTGCGCCAGGACCTCGTCGACGCGAACCATGGGCGTCCCGTGCAGGTGAGCGAGGGAGACGAGGTTGGCACGCGCCGAGAGGCTCGCGACGAAGGCGGGGCTCTCGATCATCGTGCCGACGCCCGACGCGTATCGCTTGGGACTGGTGATTGGGTGGCCGAACACGGTCGCCGACCCGCTCGTCGGGCGGATCAGCCCAAGCAGGACCCGAATCAGGGTGGACTTGCCCGAACCGTTGGGACCAACGAGGCCGATGATGCCGCCGGGCGGCAGCTCGAGGGTCACGGCGTCGAGTGCCGTAATCGGGCCGAACCGCCGGGTGAGGTCGGTGGTGGTGACGACCGCCATCAGTGACTCCGCTATGTGGGTGAGTGCTCACATACATTAGCACGGAATCGAGCGCCCGCGTGGCCCGCGTCACAGGCTCGGCGTGACCTCAGGATGTGGCCCAAGCGGCCAACTTATGCATGGCCGTCGGTCGCCGCCACCCTTGAGGGCATGGCGGCGCGCTGGTCCGATCCAGGTCGACTCTCGGCTCCCCCCCCACCGGGTACGTCCGCGCCGTCAACCCTGTCGTTGGTCGATGAGCGGGGTCGAGCTCATCCTGGCGTTCCTCGCCGGCGAGGTGATGGGTGGCGCGCTCGACCGCTTCGTGGGGAAGGTGATCTGCTTATGCGGCGGCCGAGGCCATCGCGGTCGACGGCGACGCCGCAGCCCGCCAAAGTGACAGGCTCGCGACCACCAGCCACACGGCAATGGCGACCGCAGATGGCAGGGTCGCCGCGTCCGGGATGCCGAGCCAGATCGCGAACACGTTGATGCCGAGCAGGGTTGCGGTGACGACGGACAGCCATCGCATGGATCGCGAGCCGAGCACGGCATGCAGCGCGAGGCCGAAGGCCAGGACCCAGGTGGCCTCGATCGCATACATCCCGCTGTTGTACAGGACGTCCCAGAACCGGAAGAGCCCGACGACGGGCTCACCCTGCTCGACCGCGGCCACAAGCCCGGCCTGGGCGGCGATCTCGGTCAGGACGATCGGGACCTCGGCCACGGCCGCCGCGACGCCGACGGTCGCAAGGAGCCGAATATGCCCCGAGGCCGCCGGCACGAGCGTCTCGCGGAGGGCGACCGCGAAGATGATGAACGGGATGACCACCAGGAACTGTGAGATCCCGAGGATGCCAACGATCGGTTGGCCGTAGAAGGTCCGGATGGCGTCCGCATCGATGACGCCGCTGACACGCTGGCCGGCGAGGGCTGTCAGGGATAGGTGGTAGCCAACGATGCCGACCACGGCGATCAACCCTGCCCAACTGCCGATGCGCGGGACGCTGCGCTCCATCACTCTCCTCCAACGCGGAATGAGGACCGGATTCCACCGGTCGCGTTGACTAGAACGTCGTTCTAGTGACTGGAACGCTACTCCAGCGTGTCAAGATATGACCAATGACACAACCGCAGCGTCCGTCGACCCGCGCCGAGGCGATGGCCCGCACCCGGGCCCGGATCGTCGATGCCGCCCGCGAGCTCCTGCCCTCCGGCGCGACCGTGCCCGTCGATGCAATCGCGGAGCGCGCAGGGGTCTCGGTCCAGACGCTGTACAGCCACTTCGGCTCGAAGCGCGGGCTGCTGCTGGCGGTCATCGACTCGGTCCAGCAGGATGCGGGGTTGTACGCCGAGTTCGAGCTCGTCTGGAGCAGCCCCGACGGCGAGACGGCCCTGCGCCGGATGCTGGAGGCGACAATCCGTATCTGGCACGGCGCCTGGGCCATCGTCGAGTTCGCCGAGCGGGCCCGACGCGTCGACCCCGAAATCCAGGGGCACCTCCGAGAGGTCGACGGATACCGGAGGTCGAACCTCGTCTCGATCGCAGAGCAACTCGCGGTTGAGGGGCGACTGCGGGCGGGCCGGGATGTCGCGACGGCCGCCGACCTGGCCTTTGCCCTCTCCCTCCCGGCCGTCTACGAGGAGCTGGGCGTGGTGCGGGGGTGGCCGTTGGCTCGCGTTGTGTCGGCCGTCACCGAGTCGGTCGTTACGGCGCTGATCGATCCGGCGACGGTGCCCGTCCTCGAACCGGCGGCGGATTGGTCGTCCGTCCTGCGAGCGCCGGACATCCTGGCCCGCGGGTAGGGTGCTGCAGGATGCTGGGGCGGGCACGCGCACGCTCGACTCGCGGGTGGTCCGAAAGGCGGGGATACGTCGCCGCCGAGGATCCAAGCGGCGCGAGGCTGCTGGGGCACCAGCTGCGGGCTCGAGCCCAGCTCAACGTCGGCGCAGGTAGATCCTGAGCCGAGGGAGGGGAAGAGCGTCAGTCTGGTCGGGGCGAGAGGGGTAGCCCCGCGACCAACGACCTTCCGATCACGATGCGGCTGGCCGAGCCGCCGGAGCCCTGCGACTGGCTCAAGAGCGCATGACGCGCCGGCCGTCCCACACCGCCCAACGCGCGACAGACCGTGAGGTCAGCGTCGTTGCGGCCGTCCTGGTCGCCGGGTCCGAGAAGGCAGCTGCCCACCGCCTCGGCCTGTCGCACTCGACCGTGAAGCACCACCTGGCGAGGGCCCGGTCCAAGGTGGGGGCGGCGACCACGGCGCAGCTCGTGTGGATCCTCGCGCCGCGGCTGCCGGTGCCCCGGGGTGATGAGTCGACGAGACCAGTAGCCCCTGGCACCGGGCTCGACTCCAGTTGGGCGGGCGAGTTCGATACCGACGGCGGCCGCGTAGCGCCGGCTCAGGTCCGCGCCGCGTTCCTCAGTGCCCTGGTCAGCGCGTCCAGCGCGCGGAAGTAGTCCCGATCGCTGATCGAGTCGCCCGTGTCGGCCTGCACGGAGATCACGATACCCTCCTCCGGCAGGGCGGCGAGCTTGATCACCGAGCAGCAGGTGGTGGCGGAGCTCTCCCCGTAGTGACCGACAGCGGGCACGCCGAATGAACCGGAGAAATCGATCGTCCCGAGCCCATACCATTCGCCCCGGAAGTCGGTCATCTCGCGCAGCGAGGCCTCGGAGATCACGGAACCTCCGTACAGCTCGTAGCCCCACCGGGCCCACGACGCCGGCGTCGTCTCGACCCCCCATCCGTCCGCGGCCAGCGCGTCATCGACCGTGTAGGCGATCCCTTCGAGACCGGGGCGGTCGAGGACACCGGCCCGAAGCGCGTCGGACAGTCGGCGGCCCGCGATATGCTCGATGATGGCGCCGAGGAGGACGTAGTTCGTGCTCGCATAATGAAGCTCGTCGCCCGGCGAGACCCGCGGCTCGGAGAGCGTCTTGAATACGTCCACCGTGGTCGATGCCTGCTCGGCCGGATAGAAGCCGGCTGATTCGTTCAGATCGGGGATGCCGCTGCGCATTCCCAGCACCTGCCGGATCGTGGCCCCATTCGCGTCGAAGAACGCCAGCTCCCGGGGGAGGTAGCGGGAGGCGGGATCGTCCAGGCCCAGGCGACCGTCCTCGGCCAGGCGGAGCAGCTGCGCAGCGACGATCGTTTTGGCTGAGCTATGGGTGGGTCGCCGGGACTCGAGCGTGAGTGGCCCGCCGGCCGAGGACCCGGACGCTCCGGCCCAACTCCCCCGGTCGGCCACGATCACAGCGGCCGTGATCCCGGCGAACGTGCCCGTCTCGACGGTCGCGTCGAGCACGCCCTGCAGCGCTTCCGCCGACGACGCAGTGAGGGATCCGGCCGGAAACGCCGGGAACCCGCCCATCACGTACGGGGGCGGAGTCTCCTGGCGGGGACTCGCGACGCTCGGTGTCGTTGCCGGAGTCGCGGCAGACGTCGGCTGGGCCGACCTGCTGGAGCGTGCGACGCTGGGCACCGGGGAAGGGGCTGTCGAGGTTCCACACGCCGCTGCCAAGAACACCAGGACCGATACGGCTCCGGCCCGGAGCCCCGGTCGGGCCAACCTCATGGCGCGCTCCTCGTGTCCACGGTGCCCGAGGTCGGTCGAATCCCGGCATTCGCTCGGTGCTCCTACCTCTACAGATGCAGTCGCTGCACCAACTGTCCCGCGGCGTGCTGAGACACTTGGGCGGTCAGGAGCATCCGTAGGGCATGGAGCTCGAGCTGGTGACCAACGACGACATCCCGGTGACCGACCTGCTGAATGCCGCGGCGGGCGATATCGCGGCCTTCGCTCGCATCGTCGCGGAGCACCACGATCACATGGCGCGCGTGTGCTTCGTGATCTGCGGAGACCAGGACATGGCCCAGGACGCCGTCCAGGCTGCCTGGCCCATCGCGTGGCGCAAGCTCTCGTCGCTTCGGGAGCCGGATCGGCTGCGGCCGTGGCTGATCACGATCGCGGCGAACGAGGCGCGCCAGGCCCTCCGTCGCCAGCGACGCCGCGGCGTCGTGGAGATCGACGTGGCGGACGTCGGCGGCCGCCAGCACGACCCGTCCCTGCTAGCCGCCCGGATCGACCTCGTGGCAGCGCTCCGACGCCTCTCGGCGGAGGATCGCTCCATCCTCGCGTTGCGCCACATCTCCGGGTTCGATGCGACGGAGATCGGCCGCGCCATGGGAATGTCCGCTTCGGGAGTCCGCTCGCGCCTGGCGCGAGCAGCCGCCCGCCTCCGATCGGAGCTCGATGATGACTGACGACGACCTGGACCCGCGACTCGCAGGCGCCCTGCGGGACTACTCCCGGGGTGGCGTCCGTCCGATCGACGCCACGGCGATCGCCCAGGCGGCGACCGAGCGGACCTGGCATCGACGACGCATCCCGGGCGGGACGCCCGTCGCGCGGTGGGGGACCTGGCTGCCGGTCCGCGCGATCAGGCCCGCGTGGCTGCTCGTCGCAGCGGCTGCGGTGGTGGTCGTCGCGGTCGCGAGGATGGGCCTGGTGCCGTCCTTCGGCGGTGTCGGCGGCCCGTCCTCGGAGCCTTCACCCTCACCCATACCGAAGGCGGCGGCCTCGCCATCGCCGGTGGCCACGACCTCCAGTTCGTCCGATCTCACCCACTCGCTGGTCGTGGATGGCGTGCCGTTCTCCGTCCAGCTGCCCGCACCGAGACTCGGGCACGAGTGGGAGATGTACGGCAGTCAGCACGTCAGCAAGAGTATCGCCGGACCCCAGGGCGCCGAGGGCGTCGTGTACTGGGCAGGCTTCCCGGACGGGACAGACGCAGACCCGTGCATCAACGCGCCGCTCGAGCGATGGAGCCCTGCGACGGTGGCGGATTACATCGCGTCGGCGCCAGGAACGGAGCTCGTCACGGCCCCGCGGGATGTCACCGTGGGCGGGTACCCGGCGACGTACGTGGCAGTCGTCGTTCGCGAGGACGCGGGGTGCGACCCTGGGTTCTTCTACAACTGGAAGGCGCAGACGGGCGGGGCGATGTGGGGCGAGACGGTTCCGGGTGACTCGATCCGGGTGTGGCTGGTCCGGGTGGGCGATCGGCTCCTGTTCATCGCCGGCGAGACGCATCGGGACCTCACCCCCGGGGTCGCGATCACGGACGCGGGACGGGCTCGCCTCGAGCAGGAGATCCAGCAAATCGTCGACTCGATCCGGTTCGAGTAGTCAGCCGTGCGGCGCAGGGCGCACCGGGGGTGTCATTCGGCGCTGGCGCGCCCTGAGGTGCCTCACGAGCAGAGGCCGCGCGGCGTCAAGTCCATCTTCGGCGCCCAAGCGGGCGGTTGCCGGTTCCCCGACTGCCCGAGCGGACCCCGCTTCCCGCCCGGACGCGCCACCGACCGCGAAGTCGGAGTCATCGCCGCGGTCCTCGTCACGGACTCCGAGATGGCGGCTGCCCACCGCGTCAGCCTGTCGCACTTGGCCGTGAAGCATCACCTGCAGAACGTGGCCGACGAGCGCATCACCGCCGACATGGCCCAATCGGCCAACTAGAAACCGAAGCCCGCCGCCCGCACCCTTGAGGGCATGACGGCGCCTTCGTCGCGGGAAGGGGCTGGTACCGCGAGCACCAGTCCGCTCATCGCCAGACGCCGTCCGGGTGGACGTGCGACGCCTGCTACCCAGAGGAGGAACCCAGCGCATGACCGCCATCGCCACGCCCGCCCGCCGCAGCCCGGCAGCAACGAAGGCCGAGGGCGTCGTCCGCACCGCCCGCCACCTCTACTACTTCAACGGCTCGGGTCCGTGGCCCGGCGTCACGTCGATCACGCGCGTGCTCGACGCGCCGGCGCTCACCAACTGGAAGCTCGGCGAGGTGGCGCGGTCGGCAGTCGAGAACGCCGAGCGGCTGGTGGATACCGGCGAACGACCGCCGGGATACCGCCCGGATACCGCCCGTCGGATAGTCGCAGCGAAGCAGGAAGCCACGAAGGCCTCCCGCAACGCCCAGAGGGCGCCATCGGGAGGCATGAGATGAGACGCACAGACAGGAACAGGGCGGCCTTGCTGACGATGCTCATGGTCATCGTGGCGGCCTGCGGATCCGCGACCGCCAGCGGGGACCCCCCGCCACCGGGGACCCCGCCCGCTACCGGTTCGCCCGCCGCCACCGGTTCGGTCGCCGAGGCCGAGCTCCCCGCGCCGGACTACGCCTGGGCGTTCGATGGTGACGGCAGGGCGAGTGCCGGGGGTATGGACGTCGAGTTCCTCGGGGCCTACGAGTCGAGTGCCGATGCGGTCGCGTTCGACGGTTACACGGGTCACGGGATGGCTGCCGAGGGGTTGGTGGACACCACCCGGTCGTTCACATTGTCGGTGTGGGCCAACTACGCCAAGCCTCGCGGACAATCGGCTGTGCTCGAAGTGCTGGGCGATGACAGCTATGCAGCTGCGCTTGCTGTCGGCGGCGACAGCGAGTGGTCCTTCGCCACCAAGACGACCGACACCACCGGCATCGAACATGCCATCCAGGTTCAGACCGCACCGGGTCTCGCCGGCTACCGTTGGACACATGTCGCCGGCGTCTACGACAGTGACGCAGGCGTCATCCGTCTGTATGTCAACGGTGAGCGCGTCGGGGAAGCGCCCACGGATGTGCTCTTCAGTGCCCGAGGCCCGCTGGCGATCGGGAGAGGACAGTACGACGGAGGGCCGGGCAACTTCTGGCCCGGCGCCATCGACTCCGTCGCCGTCTACCAGTCGGTGCTCACGGACGCACAGGTAGCGGCGATCCACGAATCGACTCGCCCGTCATCGTCACCCCCGCCGCTCCCGGCCCCTGATCCGTCGACCTACGCCAACGGCATCCTCAACGGAACCTGGGACTTCGTGCTCGACGACGAAGGGGCACAGCTGTTGCTCGAGGACTACGCGGACTTTGTCGATTCCGCCGACGAGGTCACGGTTCGACTCGGCTTCGACGACCACGAGTGGTGGGAAGGCGTCCTGTTCGACGGTGAGCTCATCCTTCACGACGGCGTGCCCGAAGGCGCCGGCGGAACCTTCATCATCGACGGAAACAACCTGATCGTGACCGAATCGGAGGGCGACGGCGTCAATACCCGGACCCTCGCGGACAACCGATTGACGCTCGAGCTGGTCGAGTTCTGTCCGGTCGCCGACCCCGGGCAACTGTGTGAAAGGGTTGATCCACTCGCGCCCGAATGGAAGGGGCCCATCATCCTCTTCAATCACACGTTCACGAAGAGCAGCGACGACCCCAGCTACTGACGGAGGGAAGGCACGATGACGGCGTGGGCATCCGCCCACGCCGTTCGTCGGTCCGTGGCGCTCAGTCGAGCGGTTATGTGGGGCCCTTGCCATCCTCCGG
>Ga0224500_10002016_pt1 | contig 11368 bp, 10 predicted proteins | sample SF_Oct11_sed_USG_FD_168126 | JGI IMG/M metagenome (GOLD analysis project Ga0224500, IMG submission 168126) | Sediment microbial communities from San Francisco Bay, California, United States - SF_Oct11_sed_USGS_4_1 | ecosystem: Environmental > Aquatic > Marine > Sediment | place: USA: California... | reverse complement strand
GTACGACGGCTTTAAAGTTAATTTTGAAATCGAATTCGACCATCCGGTGTTCAAGCGCCGCTCGCAAGTGGCGTCGATGGACTTCTCCACGACGACCTTCCTGCGCGAAGTGAGCCGCGCGCGCACGTTCGGCTTCATGCGCGACCTCGAATACATGCGGGCGCAGAACCTCGCGCTCGGCGGCAACCTCGACAACGCCATCGTGCTCGACGACTACCGCGTGCTGAACGAGGACGGACTGCGCTACGAAGACGAGTTCGTGAAGCACAAGATCCTCGACGCGATCGGCGACCTGTACCTGCTCGGCCACAGCCTCATCGGCGAGTTCAGCGGCTACAAGTCGGGCCACGGCCTCAACAACCGGCTGCTGCGGACGCTGATGGCGGATGCCAGCGCCTGGGAAGAAGTGACGTTCGAAACGCTGCAGGATGCGCCGATCAGCTACGTCGCTGCTGCCGCAGCGACTTGAGGGGGTAGGGGTTAGGGGGTAGGGGTTAGTCGGAGGTGAGCACGCAGCGGACACTTCAGCTGCACCTCCGACTAACCCCTACCCCCTACCCCCTAACCCCTTCCTAGCTCCGCCCTCGCACCTTCACCTGCACCTTCTCGATGGGCGTCTCGCCCCCGGCTTCCAGCCGCTCCTTCAGGCCCTGCGCCCCGTAGCGCACGCGGGGCGTCCAGGCCGCCGAGTCCATGATCACGACGAGGTCGGCACCCCGGCGGGCTGCCGAAACCAGGTGCGGCCGCAGCGCCTCTCCCAGTTCCTGACGGACTTTTTCGGTCAGCGTCTGGGCAGCCGCGGCCTTTTTCTCCAGCGCCGCGAGGCCGGGCGCCAGGCCTCCGAACAGGGGTTTCAGGGGATCGGTCATTATCAAGTAAAAATATGCAAAGGGCTGTTTTGTTTGCCAAGAACGGCGCCGATCGGCATAGTCTCGCGAATCCGTGACACGACGCAACGAGCCCGCCGGCCAGTACGGCGATCGTGTCGCTTTCGCTCATCGTCCCCCAAGGGATTGGTACTGCATGAACTTGCGGATCGTTACGGGCCCTCGCGGCCGCACCAGGGAGATCGACCTCAAGGGTCCGCGCCTCGTCATGGCCGCGGTCCTGCTGGTTGCTGCGATCTTCGTGGCGGGGCTCGTGCTCGGCCGCTTCCTGCTGGGCAGCAATGCTGAAAGCCGCGCCTATGCGCGCGCGATCGCGCAGCAGAAGGCCGACCTGCAGGCTGCGCGCGGCCAGCTCGACGGCAAGGTGGACGCGCTCGCTTCGCGCGTCGGTTCGCTCAACGCGCAGTTGATCCGCCTCGATGCACTGGGCCGGCGCCTGACCGACCTCGCCGGTCTCGATCGCGGCGAATTCGATTTCGACAAGCCGCCACCCGCGGGCGGTCCGGAAGGGCAGCAAGCCGGCAACGGCGGCTCGGCCCAGGTTCCGGAACTCGCAGCGGTGCTCGATACGCTCGACGAGCAGATCCAGGATCGCGAGCAGCAACTGCAGGCGCTGGAGATGGTGATGGCCTCGCGCGAGCTTGGCCAGCGGATCATCCCCGGCGGGCTGCCCTTGATCGGTGGGTGGATTTCCTCGCACTTCGGCTATCGCACCGACCCGTTCACGGGCCGCGGCGCGTTCCACGCCGGTGTCGATTTCGCGGGTCCGGCAGGTTCGCGCGTCGTGGCCGTCGGGCCGGGCGTCATTTCGTTCTCGGGCTGGAAGGACGGCTACGGCAACGTGGTCGAGATCACGCACCCCACGGGTTACGTGACACGGTACGGCCACAATTCCCGCAATCTCGCGCGGGTCGGCCAGTCCGTGCAGAAGGGCGATGCAATCGCCATCATCGGCAGCACGGGCCGTTCGACCGGCACGCACGTGCATTTCGAGGTCATGCGGGACGGCAACGTCCTGAACCCGACGCGGTATCTCGCGGCGCCCTGAGGAAGGGGTTAGGGGATAGGGGTTAGGGGTTAGTCGGAACGCAACCCCACCAGCGCACGTAACTTCATTTCTGCACCTCGATCAGCACGCCGCTTGCTCCGCGGTCACGGCTATCGGCTGTGACTGTGGTCGCGGTGTTCGATCGCGGCGCTTCTCCATTCCGACTAACCCCTAACCCCTAACCCCTAACCCCTTGTTTCTACAGAGAGCCGCCCCACCTACGGCAGTGCTGTAGAATTCCCGCCTTTATTTCCACGCTTTTCGCCCGGAGCCCCTGTGGCTAATTGGCTCACTCGCATTTTCGGCAGCCGCAACCAGCGGCTCGTCGCCCAGTACAACGGCATCGTCAAGAAGATCAACGGGTTCGAGCCGGCGATCCAGGCCCTCTCGGATCCTGAGCTGGCCGCCAAGACCGTCCAGTTCCGCCAGCAGCTCGCGGCCGGCAAGACGCTGGACGACCTGTTGCCCGAAGCGTTCGCGGTGGTCCGCGAGGCGTCGCGCCGCACGCTCGGCCTGCGCCACTTCGACGTGCAGCTGATCGGTGGCATGGTGCTGAACGACGGCAAGATTGCCGAAATGCGCACCGGTGAAGGCAAGACGCTGGTCGCCACGCTGCCGGCGTACCTCAACGCGCTGGCCGGCAAGGGCGCGCACATCGTCACGGTCAACGAGTACCTGGCCCAGCGCGACGCCGACTGGATGGCGCCGATCTACAACTTCCTCGGCATGAGCGTCGGCGTGGTCAAGGCCGGCCTGGCTTCGGACGAAAAGCGCGCGGCGTACGCCTCTGACATCACCTACGGCACCAACAACGAGTTCGGCTTCGACTACCTGCGCGACAACCTCGCGTTCCGCATCGAAGACCGCATGCAGCGTGAACTCGCGTTCGCGGTCGTCGACGAAGTCGACTCCATCCTGATCGACGAAGCGCGCACGCCGCTCATCATCTCGGGTCCGGCGGAAGAAAGCACCGAGCTCTACCTCAAGATCAACGAACTGGTGCCGCGCCTCAGCAAGCAGGCGGAAGAAGAAGGCGAGGGCGACTACTGGGCCGACGAGAAGTCGAAGCAGGTGCACCTCTCCGACCAGGGACACGAGCACGTCGAGGAACTGTTCCTGCAGGCGGGGCTGCTGCAGGAAGGGCAGAGCCTGTACGACCCGTCGAACATCCGGCTGATGCACCACCTGAACGCGGCGCTGCGCGCGCACGCGCTCTACCGCAAGGACGTCGAATACATCGTCCGCGGCGGCGAAGTGATCATCGTCGACGAATTCACCGGCCGCACGATGCCGGGCCGGCGCTGGTCCGACGGCCTGCACCAGGCGGTCGAGGCGAAGGAAGGCGTGCGGGTGCGCGAGGAGAACCAGACGGTCGCCTCGATCACGTTCCAGAACTACTTCCGCATGTACGGCAAGCTCTCGGGCATGACCGGCACCGCGGACACCGAGGCGTTCGAGTTCCAGCAGATCTACGGCCTCGAAGTCGTCGTGATCCCGACGCACCGCCCGATGGTGCGCAAGGACCACGCAGACCTCGTTTACCTCACGCAGAAGGACAAGTACGAGGCGATCATCGAGGACATCCGTGATTGCGTGAAGCGCGGCCAGCCCGCGCTCGTCGGCACCACGTCCGTCGAAACCTCCGAACTGCTGTCGAACCTGCTCAAGCAGCAGGGTATCGAGCACAACGTGCTGAACGCGAAGCAGCACGATCGCGAAGCGACGATCGTCTCGCAGGCCGGCCGTCCGGGCACCGTGACCATCGCCACCAACATGGCGGGCCGCGGCACCGACATCGTGCTTGGCGGCAGCCTCAAGACCGAACTGCTGGCGATCGATCCCGCGGACGAGGCCATGCGCGCCGCGACCGAGGCCGACTGGAAGCGCCGGCACGAGGCCGTGATTGAATCGGGCGGCCTGCACATCATCGGCACCGAGCGCCACGAATCCCGCCGTATCGACAACCAGCTGCGCGGCCGTTCGGGCCGCCAGGGCGACCCGGGTTCCAGCCGGTTCTATCTCTCGCTCGAAGACAACCTGATGCGCATCTTCGGTGATCCCGAGCGCACCAAGCGCTGGCTCACCACGGCCGGCATGAAGGAAGGCGAAGTCATCGAGAGCAAGATGCTCTCGCGCCAGATCGAGCGCGCGCAGCGCAAGGTCGAAGCCTACAACTTCGACCTGCGCAAGAACCTGCTCGAGTACGACGACGTCGCGAACGACCAGCGCAAGGTCGTCTACCAGCAGCGCACCGAGATCATGGCGGCCGAGGACATCTCCGATTCCGTCACCGGCATCCGTGCGGAAGTCGTCAACACGCTGATCGACGAGTTCGTGCCGCGCGAAAGCCCGGAAGAGGAGTGGAACCTCGAAGGCCTGAAAGAGGCGATCGAGCGCGACTTCGTCACGCCGGTCGACCCGAAGGCGTGGCTCGCCGCCGACAGCGAACTGGCCGAGGCCGGCTTGCGCGAGCGCGTCGTCAAGGCGGTCGAGGACGCGTATACGGCGAAGGTCGAGGCCGTCGGCGCGCCGGTCATGCGCCATCTCGAGAAGGCCGTGATGCTGCAGGAGCTCGACCGCCACTGGCGCGAACACCTGGCGGCAATGGATTACCTGCGGCAGGGCATCCACCTGCGGGCCTACGCGCAGAAGAACCCGAAGCAGGAGTACAAGCGCGAGGCGTTCGAACTCTTCGGCGCACTGCTCGAGCGCATCAAGCACGACACAGTCTCGCTGCTTTCGCGGCTGCAGGTGCGCAACGAAGCCGAAATCGAAGAACAGGAGCGTGAGCGCGAGCGGCAGATGGCGATGCAGAAGCTGCAGCTGCAGCACGCGTCGCCGCAGTCGGTCATTTCGAACGACGCTGCGGGCCAGGGCGCCCCGCCCACCGGCGGCATGGGCGGTTTCGCGTCGTCGTCGGCATTCGCGGGCGGTTTTGCCGGCGGTGAAGTGCCTGCGGGCGGCCAGCTGGGACCGGGGCCGACCGGCGAACCCGTCGTGCGCGAGACGCGCAAGGTGGGACGCAACGAGCCGTGTCCGTGCGGCTCGGGCAAGAAGTTCAAGCACTGCCACGGCCGCTTCGACTGAAGCCGGCGTGCGGGAACTGTGGGTCGTCGCGGGCCTGGTCTTCGACGATCGCGGCCGTGTGCTGATCGCGCAACGGCCGGCCGGCAAGGCGCTGGCAGGACGCTGGGAATTTCCCGGCGGCAAGGTGGACGCAGGCGAGAGTGCGGCTGCCGCGCTCATGCGTGAACTGCTCGAGGAGACTGGCATTCGCGCCGGCGCGGCCGAGCGCGTGATGCTCTACGCGGCCTCGTACCCGGATCGCGTCATCTGGCTAGACGTGTGGAAAGTGCGCGACTGGTCGGGCGAGCCACAGGGTCTCGACGGTCAGGCGCTGGCGTGGGTGCTGCCGTCGCAACTGCACCAGCACGATATTCTCGAAGCTGACGCGCCGATCGTTGCATGGCTCGCGCGGCGGTGAGGCGGCAAATGCTGCGTCACGTCTGCGGTAGGGAGCACCCGATCCGGTGCCTTTACCCGGGCTTGGAAAGGCAGACACGCGCCCGGTAAAGGCACCGGATCGGATGCTGCCGCCGCTGCGCCTGAGCTCATTTTCCGCTCACGCGGAAAATCGCACGGCGCAAGTCACCATCATCCGCGCCGCTCCGTAGCTGACCGTGTCTGTTGCGGCTTAGGCTGGCTCAGATCAGAGACGCGTCAGCGAATACGCAGCTTCGTACAGCGCGCTCAATCCCGCTGCGGCGAACTTCGGGCTTTCGCCGATGATGTCGATGCGCTCGAGCTGCTCGACACGGAACGCAGCGCCATACAGTTGCGAGACCTCGTCCGGCTCCACCGAGAAGGGCGGACCAGCCTTCAGGTGCTGCGCGTACTCGAACGCTATCAGCAGCGTGCGGCTGCCGCGCGGCATCAGCGCCGCGAAGTTCTGCGCGTAGGTTTCCCGCATGGCCGGCGGCAGCGCGACGAGCGCGGCACGGTCGTAGGCAGCGTGCACCGGGCCCAGCAGTTCCGGCGTGAGCCGCAGTGCGTCGCCCTGCCAGAGTTCGTAGGCGCCGCGCCTATGCACCTTGAACACGCCACGTTCTTCGATGGTCACGTGGTGCGCGGAGCGCGCGTCGTCCGCTGGAGCCTGATGGTGCTCGCCAAAGAATTCCGCGACGGCGATTTCGCTGAGCTCCGAGCCTACGACGTGATGGCCACGCACCGCGAGCCACACCATGTCGAGGCTCTTGCCGCACAGTGGCACGTAGACGCGCGTGCCGGACGGGACCCCGAGCGAAGGCCACCAGCGTTCGAGGAAGGGGTGCGGCGCGGGCTGGTGGAATCCCACCTGCCGCGTGCGCCAGCGTTCGTGCCAGAAGTCCGGATCCATCGCGTTGCCGATCGCTTCAGTGACGCGGCAGGTCGTCGATGTCGCGTTCGGCATCCGGCGGCAGGTTGTCAGGGCCGTCGGGCGAAACCGGCTCGCCAGGAATCGCGTGCTTTTCGTCGATCCACGCGCCGAGGTCGATCAGCCGGCAGCGCTCGCTGCAGAACGGGCGCCATTTGGCGGCACTGGTCCATTCGACCATTCTCTGGCACGTCGGGCAGGGGAACGTCGGCATGGCAACCGGAAACGCGCGGTGCGGCTTGCCCGCGCTCAGGTGCAGAGCGAAAGCGTGAACGGCACGTCGCCGGTCATCTGCACGGGATGCGTCGCTGCGTCCTGCCAGGAGAGGAAGCGGATGCTCACGCGGTAATGGCTGCCGCTGATCTCCGGATAAATGTCGGTGCCCCGCGGCAGTACGATGCGGATCAGCTGCACCGGCACGTCGCGCTCGAGCGTGAGGTGATACACGCCGTTGGCCGCGACCTCGCGCCGTGTCTTCGCCTGCTCGCGCGTTATCCACAGCAGTTCGGAGATCGCATCGCCCAGCGGCCGGATCACCGCGAGCCAGCGCGAGAAGTCCGCGCCGCGGATCTCGTCCGGCTGTTTCAGCCAGTGCGTGTAGTCGGGCAGGTCGAATTCGCAGGTGCCGCCGGGGATCGTGCTGCGATGCTTGATGGCATTGAGGAATTCGGAATCGCGCAGCTGCTGCATGAAGAGTGCGCCGACGCTGCTCAGTTCCTCGCGCATGCGGTGCAGCTTGTTGAGCAGCACCTTGAGCCGCGTCGAATCGACGCCCGGCCGCGAAGCGAACCCCGAGAGCTGGTTCATCTGCCGCTCGAGTTCCTTCAGCACCTCGCTGCGGATGTCGCCCCGCTGCGTGATCGCCAGGATCTCGAGGAGCGAGGAGACCGCCGCGCGGGTAGACCACGGGTCGGGCAGCGTGTGATGGTGCACGGCCTGCTGGTACAGGAAGTCGAGGCGCAGGAAGTTGCGCATCCGCTCATTGAGTGGCTGCTCGTAGGCGACGATGCGGCTAGCCGTGTCCGCGGCGGGCGCAACGGCTTCGGTGGAGTTCATGGTCGACTATTGTGCGGTATCGCGGTTTGCAGGCACAACTTCTTGTCCCTCTCCCACGGCAGTGGGCGAGGGTCGGGGAGAGGGCTCTTAGACTTTCCTGCGCTTTTCCTGCGCAAATTTCACATAGCGCGCGTGCAGCTCCGCGACCTGCGACCGCAGGTCCTCGATGCGGCCCGTGTTCAGGACCACGTCGTCCGCGATCTCGAGGCGCGCAGCGCGGCTCGCCTGGGCCTGCAGCGAGGCCTCCGCCTGTGCCCGGGACACCGAGTCGCGCGCCATCAGTCGCTCGATCTGCAGCGATTCGGGCACGTCCACCACCAGCACGCGGTCCGCGCGGTCGCGGCCCGAGCCTTCGGCCAGTAGCGGGATCACGAGCAGGTGGTAAGGGCCCTGTGCCGATGCCGACTGCCGGTCCATTTCGGCGCGGATCGCGGGGTGGAGGATGCTTTCGAGTCGCGCGCGGGCCGCAGGATCCGCAAAAATGATCTCGCGCAGCCTGCGGCGGTCGAGCCGCCCGTCGGTCCCGAGGACGTCGGGACCGAACGCTGCGACCACGGCGCTCAACGCCGGCTGGCCCGGCTCCACAACTTCCCGCGCAATGAGGTCCGAGTCGACCAGCGGCACGCCGAGGTCCGCGAAGAGGTTGGCCACTGTCGTCTTGCCGCTCGCGATGCCGCCGGTCAGCGCGACCCGAAACTGTCGGCCCGGTGCGTCTGATGCTGTAGCGGTTGGCACGGCTTGGTCCTATGGCCCCAGGCCGCTGAACGCGAGGTACCCGCCCGTGATCTGCGGGCCCCACATCAGCGCGATCCAGCCCGCTGCGGCGAGGTATGGGCCAAAGGGCATCGGCACGTTGCGGTCACGTCCTCGCAACAGGATCAGGGCGATGCCGACGATCGCCCCGGTCAGCGCCGACAGCAGCAGGATCAGCGGCAGCATCTGCCAGCCCATCCACGCGCCCAGCGCGGCGAGCAGCTTGAAGTCGCCGTAACCCATGCCTTCCTTGCCGGTCGCCAGCCTGAAGGCCCAATAGACGCTCCAGAGCAGCAGGTAGCCCGCGGCGGCGCCCACGATCGACGAAACAGGATCGACGGGAGCCGGAGGCGTCAGGTCAGGCTGCCAGAACACACTGAGCACGAGACCCAGCCAGAGCAGCGGCAGCGTGATGGCGTCGGGCAGCAGGGTGTGATCGATGTCGATGACCGTGAGCGCGACCAACGCCCAGGTGAAGATCAGCGCAAACAGAGTCTGCCAGTGCCAGCCGAAATGCAGCGCGACGGCCACGGACAACAGTGCAGTGATCAGCTCCACCAGTGGGTAGCGGGCTGAGATGGGTGCACGGCAATTCGCGCACTTGCCACCCAGCGCAAGCCAGCTCGCCACGGGGATGTTCTGCAGCGCGGCGATCTCCGCGTTGCACTTCGGACAGCGCGAGCGGGGGACGATGAGGTTGTAGGGTTCGGGGGCGGGAGCGGGTGTCGATTCGAAGGTTGATGCTGCAGTCGCTTCCCCTAGCAATTCGTGCGCCTGCGATCTCCACTCGCGCTCGAGCATGATCGGCAGGCGGTGAATGACGACGTTGAGGAAACTGCCGACCAGCAGCCCGAGCACGAACACGCACCCGGCCAGCAGCCAGGGCGTCGAGGCGAAGATGTCGGTGAGCTCGCTCATCCAGTGTGCACTCATGCGAAAACGCCGCGCGGGGGCGCGGCGTCTTCGGCGATCTTAGCGCGAACCGTCGCAGCGCGCGTCAGATGACGGCACCCAGCTTGAAGATCGGCAGGTACATCGCGATGACCATGCCGCCGACCAGCACGCCGAGGATTGCCATGATCAACGGCTCGAGCAGGCTGCTCAAGGCGTCGACCGCCGCGTCGACGTCGGCTTCGTAGAAGTCGGCGACCTTGCCCGCCATTTCGTCGAGCGAACCAGATTCTTCGCCGACGGCGATCATCTGCACGACCATGTTCGGGAACAGGCCCGTGTTCTCCATGGCGCGCTGCATGCGCATACCGGTGGAGATTTCGTCACGCATGCGCAGGACGGCGTCCTGATAGATGATGTTGCCCGTGGCGCCGGCCACGGACTTCATTGCCTCTACCAACGGCACGCCCGCGGCGAACATCGTGGCCAGCGTGCGCGCGTAGCGTGCAATGGCAGACTTCCGGAGGATCGGGCCGATGACCGGGACCTGCAGCGACAGTTTGTCGATGAACTGCCGCATGGGACGGGAGCGTTTGTAGAAGTAGAAGAACGTAACGAATGCACCAACCAATATCAGGCCGTAAAGCCACCCGGACTTTTGCAGCCCGCGCGACATGTCAACAACGAACTGCGTGAACGCAGGGAGGTCGGCACCGAAGCCCTTGAACAGGCTCTCGAACTGCGGGATGACGAACAGCAGCAAGATCACTGTCACGATCACTGCGACGGCCAACACCGCAGCTGGGTAGAACAGCGCTTTCTTGATCTTTTTCTTCAGCGCCTCGGTCTTTTCCTTGTAGGTCGCAATCTTCTCGAGCACGGCCTCGAGCGCACCGGCGTGCTCGCCGGCCTCGACCAGGTTCACGAACAGATCGTCGAAATACAGCGGGTGCTTGGCCAGCGACTGATGCAAGGTATTGCCGGTCTCGATGTCACTGCGGATCGCCAACACCAGCTTCTGCACGGCCGGCTTGTCATTGCCGACGCCGATGATTTCGAACGCCTGCACCATGGGAATGCCGGCGTTCAGCATGGTGGCCAGCTGGCGCGCGAACAGGGCGATGTCTTCAGGGAGGACCTTGCCCTCACTCTTGAACATCGTCGATTCTTTGCGGACTTTGGTCGCCGCTATTCCCTGCTTGCGCAAGTCGGAGCGGATCTCCATTTCGTCGCGCGCAAGTCCACGTCCCTTGACGCGGTTACCTTTCTTGTCCTTGCCTTCCCAGATGAAGGTGGCTGGCTTGACGGCAGCTTCGGCCATGGCGTTGGAGTTCCTGCTTCCTTAAAGACTTCGGTCAGTCGACGGTGACGCTGTTGATCTCGTCCAGCGACGTGATCCCCATGCGCACCTTGTTGAGGCCCGACTGGCGCAGGCCCCACACGCCTTCCTTGACAGCCTGTTCCTTGATGTCGAGCACGCTGCCTCCGGTCATGATGATGCGGCCGATTTCCTCGGACACCGGCATCACCTCGTAAAGACCCGTGCGGCCCTTATACCCGTCCGTGCAGTTGGTGCAACCGACGGCCTGGAAAATCTGGAGCCCGTTCTCGATTTCTTCCTGCGTGAAGCCTTCCTTTAGCAACGCCTCCGGCGGGATCTTCATCGGCGCCTTGCAGCTGTTACACAGGCGCCGGGCCAGGCGCTGCGCGATGATCAGGCTGACCGAGGTCGCGATCGCGTAGGGCTTTACACCCATGTCGATCATGCGGGTGAGCGTCTTCGGGGCGTCATTCGTGTGCAGGGTAGACAGCACCAAGTGGCCCGTCTGGGCAGCCTTGATCGCGATTTCGGCGGTCTCAAGGTCGCGGATTTCGCCGACCATGATCACGTCCGGGTCCTGGCGCAGGAAGGCGCGCAGCGCGCTCGGGAACGTCAGGCCCACCTTGGGGTTGACGTTGACCTGATTGATGCCCGGCAGGTTGATTTCGACGGGGTCTTCGGCCGTCGAGATGTTGGTGTCTTCGGTGTTCAGGATGTTGAGGCCCGTGTACAGCGACACCGTCTTGCCGCTGCCGGTGGGCCCGGTGACCAGGATCATCCCGTGCGGCCGCGCCAGGCTTTCCAGGTAAAGCTTCTTCTGGAACGGCTCGTACCCCAGCGCGTCGATGCCCAGCATGGCACTGGACGGGTCCAGGATACGCATCACGATCTTTTCGCCGAAGAGCGTCGGGCACGTGCTCACGCGGAAGTCGATGGCCCGGTTCTTCGAGATCTTCATCTTGATGCGGCCGTCCTGCGGGATGCGGCGCTCGGCGATG
>Ga0224500_10002014_pt1 | contig 11378 bp, 7 predicted proteins | sample SF_Oct11_sed_USG_FD_168126 | JGI IMG/M metagenome (GOLD analysis project Ga0224500, IMG submission 168126) | Sediment microbial communities from San Francisco Bay, California, United States - SF_Oct11_sed_USGS_4_1 | ecosystem: Environmental > Aquatic > Marine > Sediment | place: USA: California... | reverse complement strand
CGACGCAGAAGATCCGCGAATCCGACTGGCGCATCGCGCCGCAGCCCAAGGACCTGCTCGACCGGCGCGTCGAGATCACCGGCCCGACCGACCGCAAGATGGTGATCAACGCGCTCAACTGCGGCGCCTCGACCTTCATGGCCGATTTCGAGGACGCGAACTGCCCGACCTGGTTCAACATGATCGACGGGCAGGTCAATCTGCGCGACGCCGTGCGTCGCACTATCACCTTCGAGCAGGGCGACAAGCGCTACGCCCTGAACGAGAAGACCGCGGTCATCATCCCGCGCCCGCGAGGCTGGCACCTGAACGAAAAGCACCTGACCGTGGACGGCAAGGAGGTCTCCGGCGGGATCTTCGATTTCGCGCTGTACTTCTTCCATAACGCCAAGGAGCTGCTCGCGCGCGGCAGCGGCCCGTATTTCTACCTGCCCAAGCTCGAATCGCACCTCGAGGCGCGGTTGTGGAACGACGTTTTCAAGCTCGCCCAGGACACGCTCGGCGTGCCCCAGGGCAGCATCAAGGCCACGGTGCTGATCGAGACCATTCTCGCGGCGTTCGAGATGGACGAGATCCTGCACGAGCTGCAGGCGCACTCCGCCGGCCTCAACATCGGTCGCTGGGACTACATCTTTTCGTGCATCAAGAAGTTCCGCTCCAACGAGAAGTTCTGCCTCGCCGACCGCGCGCAGGTGACCATGACCGCGCCGTTCCTGCGCGCCTACGCGCTGCTGCTGGTGAAGACCTGCCATCGCCGCGGGGCGCCGGCGATGGGCGGTATGGCGGCACAGATCCCGATCAAGAACGACGCCAAGGCGAACGACGCGGCGATCGAGAAGGTGCGCCAGGACAAGCTGCGCGAAGTGATCGACGGCTGCGACGGCACCTGGGTCGCCCACCCGGGCCTCGTGCCGGTGGCGAAGGCGGTCTTCGATGAGCACATGCCGACGCCCAACCAGTACGACAAGCAGCGTCCGGACGTGAAGGTGACCGCCAAGGACCTGCTCGACTTCCGTCCCGAGGCGCCGATCACCGAAGCCGGAATGCGCAACAACATCTCGGTGGGCATCCAGTACCTGGGTGCCTGGCTTGCCGGCAACGGCTGCGTGCCGGTGTTCAACCTGATGGAAGACGCGGCCACGGCCGAGATCTCGCGCTCGCAGATATGGCAGTGGATCCGCAGCGACAAAGGCAAGCTCGAGGACGGCCGGCGCGTCACCAAGTCGCTGTTCCGGCACCTGCTCGCCGAAGAACTGCCCAGGGTGCGGCAATACGTCGGCGAGGAAGCGTGGGCTGCGGGCAACTACTCTGAGAGCGCCGCGCTGTTCGAGAAGATCACGTCCGACGACAACTACGTCGAGTTCCTCACCCTGCCGGCGTACGAGCGCATCGACTAGGCGCTACTCGATCGTCCATTCGGCGTTGCACTGGCGACAGCTCACGGTCATCGAATTGGGGGTTGCCCCGACCAGCCGATAGCGGCCATAGGTGCCGCAGCGCTTGCAGGTCGAGCGCTCGCTCAGGTGCTGGGCCCGCATCAGCAGGCTCAAGTACCGGCCCAGCGAGTACATGGCGATGACGCCAGCCGCGCACGCGGTGGCAACCACGAGCACCGTATTGAGGCTGAACTCCCGCAGGTCGAGGGCCTCGACCAGTGCGAGCAGCGCCGCTGCGCACAGCAGGCACGCGACGAGCCAGGCGTGGCACGCGTAGAGCTGGCGTTCGTACCAGCGCCGGAAGCCGAGCTTGCCGATCGCGCCCGCCGGATCCATGCGGGCATTGTACGGCCGCGGCCCTACGCGCGGCGCAGCTCGACCAGCGCCGGCGCGTGATCGGACGGGCGCTCCAGCCTGCGCGGGGTCTTGTCTATGGTGGAGCCGGTGCAGCGTGCGGCGAGCTGCGCCGAGAGCAGAATGTGGTCGATGCGCAATCCGGCGTTGCGGCGAAAGCCCAGCATGCGGTAGTCCCACCAGGAGTAGATCTTCTCGGGCTGCTCGAACAGCCGGAAACTGTCTTTCAGCCCCAGGTCGAGCAATGCGCGCCATGCGGCGCGCTCCGGCTCCGATACGTGCACCTGGCCTTCCCAGGCCTTGGGGTCGTGCACGTCGCGGTCTTCCGGCGCGACGTTGAAGTCGCCTGCTACCGCGAGCGAGGAATGCTGCTCAAGCTCGGCCTTCAGATAGTTGCGCAGCGCGGCGAACCAGCGCAGCTTGTAGTCGTACTTCTCCGAGCCGACCGCCTGGCCGTTCGGGCAGTACACGCAGACCACGCGCATGCCCTGCACTGTGGCGGCGACGACGCGCTTTTGCTCGTCCGCGAAGCCCGGGATGTCCATGACGATATCGCCGGGCGGCGCGCGCGAGAGCAGGGCGACGCCGTTATAGGTCTTCTGGCCGTTGATCGCGCAGGCGTAGCCTGCGTCGCCAAGCGCAGCGAGCGGGAACCCGGCGTCCAGGGTCTTCAGCTCCTGCAGGCAGACGACGTCGGGCTGCGCGGTGGCGAGCCAATCGAGCAGCTGCGGCAGGCGCACTTTCACCGAGTTGACGTTCCACGTCGCGAGCTTCATGCCGCCGACGCGGTGCGCGCTAGCGCGGCGTGTAGGGACCGGCCGCGGGTTCCTCGGCCGGCGACGCCTCTTCCTCCGCAGCGGGCTTGGCGGGCGGCGGCTTCGGCTCGGTCTGGCGGCGAGGCGGCACGATGCCGGTGCGCGGATAGCCCGCGAGGTCGAGCAGCGAATGGTAGGCGCCCTCCTCGAAGCCTCGCTGCGCGCTGGTGCCGACCACGACCGAGGGCACGGCGAGACTGCCCACGGCCTTGCGCAGCTGCTCGGATTCCTTCTCGTCGATCACGCTGATTTCGCGGAAGGGCACGCCGCGCTGGTTGAGCAGCGAGCGTGCCGCGCCGCAGGGCGCGCAATCGGGCGCCGTGTAGAGCGTCACGGGATAATTCCGGGCGGCGAGCTGCACGGCGTAGGGCTGGTTCTCCCTCGTCGCCGCGGTCGGCGCGGCGTCGGGCGTGCTCTTGCGTACGTTCTTCGCCGAGGCCGGCGGCGGCGTATCGGTGAGGTGCACGCGGCCCTTCTCGTCGGTCCAGCGGTACAGCTGCGCGCTGGCGGCGCACGCGGCGCCGAGCAGTACCGCAAAGATCACGCTGCGCATTCGCGATCCTCCTGTTTTTGCAGCGGTTTCCCCTACGCGGGGATCATACCATTGTGGCGCAGGAGCGCCTCCACGCTCGGCGCGCGCCCGCGGAAGGCGCGGAACGATTCGGCCGCGGGACGGCTGCCGCCGACGGCGAGCACTTCGTCGCGAAAGCGCGCGCCGGTGGCCGCGTCGAGGATCTCGCGCGCTTCTTCGAACGCGGCGTAAGCGTCGGCCGAGAGCACCTCGGCCCACTTGTAGCTGTAGTAGCCCGCGGCATAGCCGCCCGCGAAGATGTGCGAGAAGCTGTTGGGAAAGCGGTTCCAATCGGGCGGCACGATCACCGCGATCTTCGCGCGCACCTCGCGCAGCAGGTCGAGCACGCCGCGCCCGGCGGAAGCCTCGAAATCCCAGTGCAGGTGCATGTCGAACACCGAGAACTCGATCTGGCGCAGCATGGCGAGCCCGGACTGGAAGTTCTTCGCCGCGAGCATCTTGTCGAAGAGCGCGCGCGGCAGCGCCTCCCCCGTATCCACGTGGCGCGTCATGTGCCGGAGCACGTCCCACTCCCAGCAGAAATTCTCCATGAACTGGCTGGGCAACTCGACCGCATCCCATTCCACGCCGTTGATGCCGGAGACGCCGAGATCGTCGACGCGCGTGAGCAGGTGGTGCAGGCCGTGGCCGAATTCGTGGAACAGCGTCAGCACTTCGTCGTGCGTGAAAAGCGCGGGCTTCGCGCCCACGGGGCGGGAGAAGTTGCACACGACGTGCACCACCGGCAGTTGCAGGGCGTCGCCGACGCGCCGGCGCGACATCGCCTCGTCCATCCACGCGCCGCCGCGTTTGGTGTCGCGCGCGTACAGATCGACGTAGAACTGGCCGACGAGAGCGCCGCTCGCGTCGCGCACCTCGAAAAAGCGCACGTCGTCGTGCCAGCGCGGCGCGTCGGCGGGCGCGACGTGCACGCCGTACAGCGTCTCGACGAGGCGGAACAGGCCCGAAAGCACCGCGTCCTCGGGAAAGTACTGCTTTACGTCCTGGTCGGAAAACGCGTAGCGCCGCTGGCGCAGCCGTTCCGAGGCAAAGGACAGGTCCCAGGCCTCGAGGCGCGAAAGCCCGAGCTCCTCGCGCGCGAAGTCCTGCAACTCCGCGAAGTCGCGCTCGGCGTGCGGGCGGGCGCGCCGCGCCAGGTCATCGAGGAAATCGAGCACCTGCGCGGGCGATTCGGCCATCTTGGGCACCAGCGACAGCTCGGCGTAGCTCGGGTAGCCGAGCATCTGCGCCGCCTCCCGGCGCAGCGGCAGGATGCGCGCGATGAGCGGCGTGTTGTCGAGCCCGGGATTGCCGAACTCGGCGGCGCGCGTGGCGCTTGCGCGGTACATCGCTTCGCGCAGCGCGCGGTCCTCGGCGTACTGCATCACCGGCAGGTAGGACGGCATGTGCAGCGTGAACTTCCAGCCGGGCTCGCCGTCCCGCTTGGCCGCCTGCACGATATCCGCCGGCAGGCCGGCCAGGCGCGCCTCGTCCTCGATGACCTGGGAAAAGGCGTTGGTGGCGTCGAGCAGGTTTTCGGAGAACTTCGCGCCCAGGCCGGCGAGCTCGTCCTGGATCTGCGCGTAGCGCGGCTTCGCCGACGCCGGCAGCTCGGCGCCGCCGAGGCGGAAATCGCGCAGCGCGTTGTCGACGATTCTTTGCCGCGCGGGCGTCAACGCGGAGAATTCCGGCGCGGCGCGCAGCGCCCGGTACTTCGCGAACAACGCCTCGTTGTGTCCGAGCTCGGTCCAGAACTGCGTGAGCTTGGGCAGGTTCTCGTTGTACGCGGCGCGCAGCTCGGCGCTGTCGAGCACCGCATGCAGGTGCGACACCTGCCCCCAGGCGCGCCCCAGGCGCTCGGTCGCGTCTTCGAGCGGCGCGACGAACGCGTCCCATGCCGGCGGCGCCTGTTCGGCGCGCGCCACCGCGGCACGCGCTTCAACGAGCAGCAGGTCGAGGGCGGGCGTGACGTGCGCGGGACGGATGTCCGCATAGCGCGGCAATCCGGAAAACTCGAGCAGCGGGTTATCGGTCAGTCTGTCCAAGCGCAATCTCCGTGGCGCGTACCGTATTGGCGACCAGCATGGCGACGGTCATCGGCCCGACGCCGCCCGGCACCGGCGTCAGCCAGCCCGCAACCGGTGCGACCGCGGCCGCGTCGACATCGCCCACGAGCTTTCCGTCCGCGCTGCGGTGAATACCCACGTCGACCACGCAGGCTCCCGGTTTGACCATCTCTGCGCCGACGAGGCCTGGCGCGCCCGCCGCCGCGACCAGCACGTCGGCCTCGCGCGCCAGCGCGGCCAGACCTGCGGTCTTCGAATGGCAGATGGTGACGGTGGCGTCCTTTTGCAAGAGCAGCAGCGCGAGCGGCTTGCCGACGATGTTCGAGCGGCCGATGACCACCGCGCGCCGGCCCGCCAGCGGCACGCCCGCCTGCTCGAGCAGACGCATGACGCCCGCCGGCGTGCACGGCACGAAGCGCGGATTGCCGCGCAGCAGCAGGCCGAGGTTGTCGGCATGGAAACCGTCCACATCCTTTGCCGGCGACACCGCTGCGAGGACGCGCTCGGCGTTCACGCCCCGGGGCAGCGGCAGCTGCACGACGATGCCATGCACGCGCACATCGGCATTCAGCGCGGCGACGCGCCCGAGAATCGCCGCCTCGGACGCGTGCGCCGGCAGCGCGTGCGATTCCGAGCGCACGCCGATCTCCTCGCATGCGCGCACTTTGTTCCGCACATACACATGCGAGGCCGGATCGTCGCCGGCGATGATCGCCGCCAGGCCCGGGCGCGCGCCGCGCGCGACGAGCGCAGCCACCGCCGGCCTGAGCGCGTCACGCACCTGCGCAGCGAGCGCCTTGCCGTCGATGATCTTCGCTGCCATGTGTTGCATAATACGATGACCCTAAGCAAATTCCCGAAGGCCACGAGCTGGAGGAAACGATGTCCGCCGTTCCACAACAACCCGCCGCGAACGACAGCGACACGCTCGAAACCCAGGAATGGCTCGACGCGCTGGAGACGGTGCTCGAGCGCGAGGGGCCCGAGCGCGCGCATTTCCTGCTCGAGCGCCTGGTGCAGAAGGCGCGCACCAGCGGCGCCTACATCCCGTTCTCGGCGAACACGGCCTACCTCAACACCATTCCGCCGCATCTCGAGGAGCGCTCGCCCGGCGACGTGACGCTCGAGGAGCGCATCCGCTCCATCTGCCGCTGGAACGCGATGGTGATGGTGGTGCGCGCGAACAAGAGCGACGACGAGCTCGGCGGCCACATCGCGAGTTTCGCCTCGGTCGGCACGCTGTTCGGCACCGGCCAGCAGCATTTCTGGCACGCGCCGCACGAAGGCCACGGCGGCGACCTGGTGTATTTCCAGGGCCATTCCTCGCCCGGCGTGTACGCGCGCGGCCTGCTCGAGGGCCGGCTCACCGAGGCGCAGCTGAACAACTTCCGCCGCGAAGTCGACGGCAAGGGCGTGTCGTCCTATCCGCACCCCTGGCTGATGCCCGATTTCTGGCAATTCCCGACGGTGTCGATGGGCCTCGGGCCGATCCAGGCGATCTACATGGCGCGCTACCTCAAGTATCTGCACGCGCGTGGCTTCGCCGACACCGCGAACCGCAAGGTGTGGGTATTCTGCGGCGACGGCGAGATGGACGAGCCCGAGTCGCTGGGCGCCATCGGCATGGCGGCGCGCGAGAAGCTCGACAACCTCGTCTTCATCGTCAACTGCAACCTGCAGCGCCTCGACGGCCCGGTGCGCGGCAACGGCAAGATCATCCAGGAGCTCGAAGGCGATTTCCGCGGCGCCGGCTGGAACGTGATCAAGGTGATCTGGGGCTCGTACTGGGACCCGCTGTTCGCCCGCGACAACGAAGGCCGGCTGCTGCGCATCATGGAAGACACCGTCGACGGCGAGTACCAGAACTACAAGGCGAACGACGGCGCCTTCGTGCGCAAGCACTTCTTCGGCAAGGATCCGAAGGTGCTCGAGCTGGTGTCGCGCATGACCGACGAGGACATCTGGCGCCTGAACCGCGGCGGGCACGACCCGCACAAGATCTATGCCGCGTACGCCGCGGCCGTGAAGCACAAGGGCGAGCCCACGGTGATCCTCGCGAAGACCATCAAGGGCTACGGCCTGGGCAAGCAGGGCCAGGCGAAGAACCCGACGCACCAGCTGAAGAAGGTCGACACGGCGACGCTCAAGGAGATGCGCGACAGCTTCAACATCCCGATCCCGGACGACAAGCTCGACGAGTTGCCGTTCTACGTGCCGGCGCCGGATTCGCCGGAGATGCAGTACCTGCACGAGCGGCGCAAGGCGCTGGGCGGCTTCCTGCCGCAGCGGCGGCGCAAGGCCGACGACACGCCCGCGGTGCCGCCGCTGTCGGCGTTCGATGCGGTGGTCAAGGGCTCGGGTGAGGGCCGGGAGATCTCGACCACCATGGCGTTTGTGCGGCTGCTCACGGCGCTGGTGCGCGACAAGGAAATCGGAAAACGCATCGTGCCCATCGTCCCGGATGAAGCGCGCACCTTCGGCATGGAGGGCATGTTCCGGCAGCTCGGCATCTTCGCGCCCGAGGGGCAGAAGTACGAGCCCGTGGACCGCGACCAGGTCATGTACTACCGCGAGGACAAGGCGGGGCAGATCCTCGAGGAGGGCATCAACGAGGCCGGGGCGTTCTCCTCCTGGATCGCGGCGGCCACCGCCTACAGCCACTCCAACCAGGTCACGGTGCCCTTCTACATCTTCTACTCGATGTTCGGCATGCAGCGGATCGGCGACCTCGCCTGGGCGGCGGCGGACCAGCGCGCGCGCGGTTTTCTCCTCGGCGCCACGGCGGGCCGCACGACGCTGAACGGCGAAGGCCTGCAGCATGAGGACGGTCACTCGCACGTCCTGTCTTCCGTCATCCCGAACTGCGTGTCCTACGACCCGACCTACGGCTACGAGCTCGCGGTGATCGTGCATGACGGCCTGCGCCGCATGGTCGAGAAGCAGGAGGACGTGTTCTATTACCTCACGGTGATGAACGAGAATTACGAGCACCCGGCGATGCCGAAGGGCGCGGAGGAAGGCATCCTCAAGGGCATGTACCTGCTGCGCGAATCGAAGTCGAAGGCCAAGGCGCGCGTGCAGCTCATGGGCTCGGGCACCATCCTGCGGGAAGTCGAGGCGGCCGCCGGGCTGCTGGAGAAGGACTGGGGCGTGGCCGCAGACGTGTGGAGCGCGACCAGCTTCACCGAGCTCAGGCGCGATGGGCTCGCCGCAGAGCGCTGGAACCTGCTGCATCCCGACGGCAAGCTGCGCACGGCGTATGCGACGCAGATGCTCGCCGAGCGCCCGGCGGGTCCGGTGGTGGCGGCGAGCGATTACATCAAGACCTTCGCCGACCAGATCCGGCCGTTCGTGCCGAAGGAGCGCGTGTACCGCGTGCTGGGCACCGACGGCTTCGGGCGCTCCGATTCGCGCGAGAAGCTCAGGTATTTCTTCGAGGTGAACCGTCACTTCGTCGTCATCGCGGCGCTGCAGGCGCTCGTCGAGCAGGGCGAGGGCAAGGCGAAAGCGGTGGCGGACGCCATCAAGAAGTACGGCATTGACGCCGAGAAGCCGGATCCGACGACGGTATGAAGCAAGTCAACGTCCCGGACATCGGGGATTTCAAGGACGTCGAAGTGATCGAGGTCCTGGTGAAGGCCGGGGACACGATCGCCGCCGAGCAGTCGCTCATCACCGTCGAGTCGGACAAGGCGACGATGGAGATCCCGGCGCCGGGTGCGGGCGTGGTGAGGGAGGTGCGCATCAAAGTCGGCGACAAGGTGTCACAGGGCACGCCGATCCTCGTGCTCGATGAAGCGGATGCCGGCGCCACGGCAAAGGAGGCCCCGGCCCCGGCACCGGCGCCGGAGAAGGCGAAGGCCGCGCCGGCCTCAGAGTCCGCCAAGCCCGCGCCGGCGCCCGCGGCAGAGAGCGCCGGCCCGATGACGGTGAACGTGCCCGACATCGGCGACTTCAAGGATGTGGCGGTGATCGAGGTGCTGGTCAAGCCCGGCGACAGCGTGGCGCCCGAGCAATCGCTCATCACCGTGGAATCCGACAAGGCGACGATGGAGATCCCGTCGCCCGCTGCGGGCACGGTCAGGGAATTGAAGCTCAAGGTCGGTGACAAGGTGTCGCAGGGCTCGGCGATCCTGGTCATGGATGCAACGGGCGCCGCGCCCGTGTTGCCGGCACAGGCGAAACCGGCGGCCGAGCCCGCCGCGGCGTCCGAAGTCTCGGCCCCGCCGCGTCCGCCGGTGCCGAAGGAGCCGCTGGAGGCTTTGCACGCCAAGCCACACGCCAGCCCCTCGGTGCGCAAGTTCGCGCGCGAGCTGGGCGTGGATCTGACGCGCGTAACGGGCAGCGGGCCGAAGGGCCGCATCGCGCACACGGACGTGCAGGCGTTCGTGAAAAGCGCGCTGAGCGCGGTCCCGGCGGCGGCAGCGGCAGCCAAAGGCGGCGCGCTGCCGTTCAACCTGCCGGCCTGGCCGGAGGTCGACTTCGCGAAGTTCGGGCCCGTGGAAGCCAGGCCGCTCACGCGCCTGCAGAGACTTTCCGGCCCGAACCTGCACCGCAACTGGGTCTCCATTCCGCACGTCACGCAGTTCGACGAGGCGGACATCACCGACCTCGAGGCGTTCAGGAAGGCGAACACCGCAGAAACCGAGAAACAGGGATTCAAGCTCACCATGCTCGCTTTTCTGGTCAAGGCCTGCGTGACCGCGCTGCGCCAGCACCCGAACCTGAACGCGAGCCTGGATCGCGGCGGCGAGAACCTGATCCTTAAGAAGTACTACAACATCGGCGTGGCGGTGGATACGCCGGACGGGCTCGTGGTGCCGGTGGTGCGCGATGCCGACCGCAAAGGCGTGTTCGACGTGGCGCGCGAACTGGGCGAAATCTCGAAGCTCGCGCGCGACAAGAAGCTCAAGCCCGGCGACATGCAGGGCGGCACATTCTCGATTTCCAGCCTCGGCGGCATCGGCGGCTCGGCGTTCACGCCGATCATCAACGCGCCCGAGGTCGCGATCCTCGGTGTCTCGCGCTCGGTGCTGCGGCCGGTGTGGAACGGCAAGGAGTTTGCGCCGCGCCTCATGCTGCCGCTGTCGCTCTCCTACGACCATCGCATCATCGACGGCGCGGCGGCGGCGCGCTTCACGACCTACCTCGCGAGCGTGCTCGCCGACATCCGGCGCTCGCTGCTGTAGATGGCCGATCTCGACTGCGACGTCGTGGTGCTCGGCGCGGGACCCGGCGGCTACTCCGCCGCCTTTCGCGCCGCCGACCTCGGCCTGAAGACCGTGCTGGTGGAGCGCTACCCGACGCTGGGCGGCGTCTGCCTGAACGTCGGCTGCATCCCGTCGAAGGCGCTGCTGCATACCGCGGCGGTCATGGACGCGGCACGAGCGCTCGGCGCCCACGGCATCAGCTTCGGCGAGCCGAAGATCGAACTCGACAAGCTGCGCGCGTTCAAGGAAAAGGTGGTGGGCAAGCTCACCGGCGGCCTCGCGGCGATGGCGAAGATGCGCAAGGTCGCGGTGGTGCAGGGCGTGGGCATGTTCGCGGGCGCTAACCAGCTTGCGGTGGACGGCAAGGACAAGGGCACGGTGCGCTTCAAGAGCGCGATCATCGCGGCGGGCTCGCAATCGGCGAAGCTGCCATTCCTCCCCGAAGATCCGCGCATCGTCGATTCCACCGGCGCGCTCGAGCTGAAAGGTGCGGCGGACAAGCTGCTGATCATCGGCGGCGGCATCATCGGCCTGGAGATGGGCACGGTGTACTCCACGCTCGGCGCGCGCCTCGACGTGGTCGAGATGATGGACGGGCTGATGCTGGGCGCGGACCGCGACCTGGTCGCCGTGTGGCAGAAATTCAACGCCAAGCGCTTCGACCGCGTGATGCTGAAGTCGAAGACCACCAAGGCCGAGGCGACCAAGGCCGGGATCCGCGTGTCCTTCGAGGGCCAGGAAGCCAAGACCTACGACCTGGTCCTCGTGTCCGTGGGCCGGGTGCCGAACGGCAAGAAGATCGGCGCGGACAAGGCCGGCGTCAAGGTGGACGAGCGCGGCTTCATCCCGACGGACTCGCAGATGCGCACCAACGTGCCGCACATCTATGCCATCGGCGACATTGCCGGCAATCCCATGCTCGCGCA
>Ga0224500_10002012_pt1 | contig 11389 bp, 8 predicted proteins | sample SF_Oct11_sed_USG_FD_168126 | JGI IMG/M metagenome (GOLD analysis project Ga0224500, IMG submission 168126) | Sediment microbial communities from San Francisco Bay, California, United States - SF_Oct11_sed_USGS_4_1 | ecosystem: Environmental > Aquatic > Marine > Sediment | place: USA: California... | reverse complement strand
TTGGCCCCGTTGCGCGTGGCATCGCGCATCTCGTCGTCGAAGGGCAGCGGCCAGGCGTGCCACCACAGCTCGAGGTGTTCCGGCACCGGGCCACGGGCCAGCGGTTCGGTGTAGGCATCGACCATGAGGCGCTGGGGTCGGTAGAAGTCGCCCGCATTCGCGTAGAGCTGCGCGAGCGCCAGTCGATCGTCTACGCCCCGCGCGCGCCGGAAGAGCCGATCGAGCTCGAGGCGTGCCAGATCCGTCAGTCCGGCTTCGAGCAGAATGCGGGGCCGCTCCAGGTGGCGCGGCGCGAGGGCGGACCGCCCGAGACGAATCTCGGCAGGCGCTCGCTCACCGGCGTCATGCCGCACGCGTTCGCGGGCCCGCCAGCCGTAGTACGAGAGAGGATAGTCGCGCGCGAGCGCCGCGTAGCGCGCTTCACTGTCGCCATCGCCCAGCAGCTCACTGGCGCGAATCTGCCAGTAACGCGGCCGCAGGACCCCGACCGGATCCTCCTCGAGCTGCTCGAGCTGAGCGAAGTGATCGCGCGCTTTGTTGTAGTCGCCCTCGCGAAACGCCGACCATCCCAGCTGCCAGCGCGCGGCGATGGCGTAGCTCGAGCGCGGCTCCCGCTCGAGCACCTGCGCGAAGAGCGCGTGGGCTCGGCTCGCCTCGCCCTCCCCTTCGTACAACAAGCCAGCCAGGAACAGCGCTCGGGTTCCCTGGCTCGTGCGAGACACCCGCCCGATCTCTTCGAGATCCTGCGCGCCACGCCTGACTTCCCCGGCGCGCGCGAGCGCACGGGCGCGTTGGATGCGGCGCTCGTCGCTCGCTGGCAGCGCGGCGTAGGCGCGAGCCGCCTCGGTGTAGCGCCGCAGCCGGAAGAGCGTCTCTGCGCGATCTTGTTGCGCCGATTCGCGCGCGCGAGCAGACGGCAAACCCAGCGCCAGCGCCTGATCGTACGCAGCGAGTGCTTCTTCGTTGTGGTGCCGTTCGTAGAGCGCGTCGGCGCGTCGCTGGAGATCCGCGCCGCTGCGCAGGCTGCGACCGAGCTCGCGCTCCAGTCGCGTCAGGTTCTGCTCGGCGATCTCGGACTCGGGCGTTTCCGGATACTCGGACCACAGCACGACAAAGGCCTGCGCCGTTCGCTCGGCGGCCCCGCCGCGCTGCAGCGACTCGGCGATCGCGAGCTGCAGCTGGGCGCGCCGCTCCCGATCCCGCGTCGCGCGTACCGCAAATTCCCAGGCGCTGCGCGCGTTCGCCTCGTCAGCAACCGCGGCGTAGGCGCGGCCGAGCAGCGCGTAGAAATCCGCTGCGAGCGCCGACTCGGCGTGGGTCCAGCGCTCGCGGAACGCGATGGCATCCCGGTAGCGAGCCGTCTCGACGCGCAGCCGCATGCGCAGAAGATCGGCGTGATCCGCGACGATCGGATGACGCGCCGCCACCGCAGCGAGCAGCGCCTCGGCGAGAAAGGGCTCGCCGCGGTCCATCGCGGCCACCCCGGCGCGCAGCGCGGCGCCGGGCCGCGCCAGCAGCTGCTCCAGATCGGGCACGGCGCCGGCGCCCTCGGCCAGGGGCGAGGCCGCCCCTGTGCCCAGGGCCAGCAGGCAGCAGGCCAGGGCACAGCCGAGGGGCGCCCGTCCCGCCCATATCCTTCCGCAGCCGTCCGCACCGCGCGCGCGTAGAGCCCGCAGCGTGCGACCGGACCGCACCCCCCCCGGAATCGATCCTCGCATTGCCATCGAGTGTGCGGGAGGTTTCCGGCGTGTCAAATCTGCGCGCGTTGTCGCTGGCTCGGTCGTCCGTTAGGTTTGGCGCGCCTTGCCGACGACCCGCACCACGGAGCGCGCCGCGTGGCAACCCCGGGGCGGACGCGGGGGGGTTCGCACGGGTTTGCGCAGCGCGCTGTCCAGCGGCTCAAGATGCGCCGCCCTTGGCGGGGTGCTCTGCGCCCAGCTGCTGCTCGGCTGCGGCGATCGCGCCGAGACCGCCGATGCGCGCGGCGCGGCGGCACCGCCGGCCCGCGAGCGGTCCGCACCTCGCGCGCTGTGGGTCCTCGCCGAGGGCCACCAACGCGTTCTGGATCACCCGGAGCGGGTGCCCACCCTGATCGAGGATGCGCGTCTGCTGGGGGCCACGGATCTCTTCGTCCAGGTCTACCGCGGCGGTCGCGCCTGGTTCGATTCCCGGCTGGCGGATGCGACCCCCTATCGCAGCGTGCACGACAGCTCGGGTGTCGACACGCTCGCCGATCTGCTGCACCGCGCGCACGTGGCCGGGCTGCGCGTGCACGCGTGGATCAACCTGCTCTCTCTCGCGAGCAACCGCGACGCGCCCCTGCTGCGCAGCCTGGGGGCCGGCGCGGTGCTCGTGGATCGCCTGGGCCGTTCGCTGCTCGACTATCCCGCGCTCGACGTGCCCGCGCCCGATCGCCGGTACTACCGCATGGGGACGCCCGGCCTCTATCTCGACCCGGCCACCCCCGGGCTCGCCGAGCATCTCGCGGCGACGTGCGGCGAGCTGCTGCTTGGCTACCCCGAGCTCGATGGCCTGCATCTCGACTACGTGCGCTATCCGGACGTTCTGCCCTTCGCGCCCGGCTCGCGCTTCGGCGTGGGGCTCGATTTCGGCTACGGCGAAGGCACGCGCCAGCGTTTCGCCCGCGAGACCGGCGCCGAGGCGCCGTTCGGAAGCTCGATTCGCAACGCGGATCGTTGGGACGAATGGCGGCGCGACAAGGTCACCGAGCTCGTGCAGACGATTGCGGCGCGCGCGCGACAGAGCCATCCAGCGATCACGCTCTCGGCCGCCGTGTGGACCTACGAAGACCGCGCGTACCTCGCGCTCGGTCAGGACTGGCGACGCTGGCTCGAGGAAGGGCTGCTCGACGTTGCCGTGCCGATGGCGTACACGCGCGACGATCGCCTGTTCCGCTACCAGGTCGAGACCTTCGCGAACCTTCCGCGCGGCGATCGCATCTGGATCGGACTCGGAACCTGGCTCTTCTCTGACGAGCCCGCGCGCGCGCTCGAACAGCTGCGCAGGGTCGAAGCGGCGGGCGCCGCGGGCGCGGCCCTCTTTTCCTACGATTCCATCGTCGCTGCGCCGGCGCTGCGCGCAGCGCTCATCGAGGAGGAAGAGCGCGGTGCCCGCTGACGAGGTCGGGTTCGTGGACCTGGACGCCTACGACTACGCGCTTCCGCCCGGGTGCATCGCCCAGGAGCCGCCGGCCGAGCGCGACGCAGGGCGGCTGATGGTGCTGGAGCGCCGCGACGCGGCTGTCGTGCACGCGCTGTTGCGGGATCTTCCGCGCTGGCTCGAGCCCGGGGATCTGCTGGTGGTGAATACGACGCGCGTGCTGCCGGCGCGGCTGCGCGGCCGCAAGGCCAGCGGCGGCGCCGCCGAGGCGCTCCTGCTCGGCTCTCTCGCGGGCGAGACGCCGCGCTATCGCGCCCTGGTGCGCGCGAGCGGACGCCTCCGCCCCGGACAGAAGTACCGCTTCGAGGGCGCCGGCCGCGCGCTGGATGCGGAGCTGCTCGAGATCGACGCGGAAGGCGTTGCGGTGCTCGGATTCGCCGCGGACGCTCAGCCCTACGAGATCGGAGAGGCACCCCTGCCCCCCTATATCCGTCGCGACGCGCCGCGCAGCGAAGATCTCGAGCGCTACCAGACGCTGTTCGCGCGCGAGCCGGGATCCGTGGCGGCGCCCACCGCGGGGCTGCACCTGAGCGAACGCGTGCTCGCCGCGCTCGCGGAGCGCGGCGTGGAACGCGCCGAAGTGACGCTGCACGTGGGGCCAGGCACCTTCCGGCCGGTGCGCGCGCGCGACATCGCTGCGCGACGCCTGCACGCCGAGCGATTCGCACTGTCCGAGGCGACGGCCGAGCAGATCACCCGAACGCGGGCGCGGGGCGGCCGCGTGGTGGCGGTGGGCACCACCACTGCCCGGGTGCTCGAGTCCTGCGCCGGCGCGGCGGGCGGCGTGCTGCCGCGGCGCGGCGACACCGAGCTCTTCCTGCTGCCGGGGATGCCGTTCCGGGTGGTGGACGCGCTGCTCACCAACTTCCACCTGCCGCGCTCCTCGCTGCTGCTCCTGGTCGCCGCCTTCGCCGGCCGCGAAGCCGTGCTCGACGCCTACGCCGAGGCGGTGCGCGCCGGCTACCGCTTCTATTCGTACGGCGACGCGATGCTGATCCGCTGAGATGCAGCCGCCCTTCTCCTTCGCCCTCGAGGCTCGGGACGGGGAGGCGCGCAGCGGGCGCCTCGCGACGCCACACGGTGTGATCGAGACGCCCGCCTTCATGCCCGTGGCCACCTATGGCGCGGTGCGCGGCGTGTCGCCCGACGAGCTCGCGGAAGCGGGGACGCAGATCGTGCTCGCCAACACGTACCACCTGCACGAGCGTCCCGGCGAGGGCCTCGTCGCGCAGCACGGCGGCCTGCACGGATTCACGGGCTGGTCGGGCCCCTGGCTCACCGACAGCGGCGGCTATCAGGTCACCTCCCTGGCGGACACGGCGCGTGTCGAGGAGCAGGGGGTGACCTTTGCCTCGCCGCTCGACGGCACGCGCCGGCTGCTCACGCCCGAGACCGCGGTCGCGATCCAGGAAGCACTCGGCTCCGACATCGCCATGGTGCTCGACGAGTGCATCCCCTCCGACGCCACAGGCAGCGACACCAGCGCTCGGGTGCGCGCGGCCACCGAGCGCACGCTGCGCTGGGCCGAACGCGCCCGCCGTGCCCAGCGCCGCCGCGATCAGCTGCTCTTCGGCATCGTGCAGGGGGGCGCCTCGCCCGCGCTGCGCCGCGCCTGCGCGCGCGCGCTGCGCGGGCTCGCGTTCCCGGGCTACGCCCACGGTGGGCTCGGCCTCGGGGAGAGCGCCGAGCAACGCCGCGCGCTCGTGGCCATCGCCCACGAGGAGCTGCCCGCGGCGGCACCCCGCTATTTGATGGGAATCGGACGACCCGAAGACCTGCTCGACGCGGTCGCGCTCGGCGTGGATCTCTTCGACTGCGTGCTGCCCACGCGCCACGCGCGCCACGGTGTCCTCTTCACCAGCCGGGGGCTTCTGCGCCTGCGCAACGCGCGCTTTCGCGCGGACGCCGCGCCGCCCGACCCGGATTGCGACTGCAGCACCTGCGCGCGCTTCTCCCGTGCCTACCTGAGCCACCTGCTGCGCTCCGGAGAGGCGCTCGGGGGGCGGCTCGCGTCGCTCCACAACCTGCGCTTCTACCTGCGCCTCATGGAGGCCGCGCGGCGCGCCATCCGCGCCGGAGACTTGTCCGCGCTGCGCGCGCGCACCCAGGAGCTCGCCGCCGCAAGCGCAGCCTGAGCGCGCGATTCGCCCTCAAGCTGCGCGCAAAGCGCGCCGATCCTTCCGCCAGATCAGCGACGGGTGTGGTGTGCAATGAGAGCGGAAGGATCGGTTCACGTGGAACGTCGTGTCGTCTTGCTGGTGGCGCTGGCCGCGGGCGTGATCGTCTCGGGCACGCTGGCCCTGGCCGTTCAGACCTGGATGGGTGACTCCAGGCTGGCGCTCCTGGTGCACGCCCTGGGCTGCGGCGCGGCCATCGCGATCTACGCGCGTGCCACGGCCAGCGAGCGCGACGATCTGCACAGCCTGTCGGGTGCCCTCTCCACCCTCTCTCGCGGCGACACCGACACGCCGCTCGCGCTCCCGGGCAGCGCCGACGCAGCCGAAGCGGCGGCCAGCGTCGAGAAGGTGCGCGCGACGATCGCCGCGCTCAAGTCGCGCATCGGCGATTTGAGTCTGCGCGTCGACAAGCTGCCCGAGCTCGTCGGCCGGGCGCTGATCGAGGCCGAGCGCGACGCGGAGGATCAGGAGGGCGCGGTCGAAGAAACCGCCTCCCTGTTCGCCAACATCAATACGTCGATTCGCGGCATCAACGTCGAAGTCGAGAATCTCGCCCGCTCGAACGAGGAGACGGCCGCCTCGATCCAGCAGATGGGCACGGCGATCGAGCAGGTGGCACAGACCGCGATCGGGCTGCAGGAGAGCGTGGAGGCCTCCACGGCATCGATCCACCAGATGGGTGCCAACATCCGGCGCGTGGCCGAGAACAGCGACGAGGTGCAGCAGGTGGCGCAGGAGACCGCTGCTGCCACGACCGAGATGGATCGCGCCATCCAGGAGGTGGGCGAGCACGTGCGCGGCGCGTCCGAGATGACGCAGCGCGTGAGCGAGAGCGCCGAGCAGGGCTCCGACGCGGTGAACGCCACCATCAACGGCATCGCGATCATCCGGGATCAGACGCTCAAGGCCAAGCGGGCCCTCGAGGGCCTCGCCGAGCGCATCGACGAGATCGGCCAGATCGCCACCGTGATCGGCGGCATCAGCGACGAGACCAACCTGCTCTCCCTCAACGCCGCCATCATCGCCGCGCAGGCCGGCGAGCACGGCAAGGCCTTTGCGGTCGTTGCGGATCAGGTGAAGACACTCGCCCAGCGCACGAGTGTGAGCGCCAAGCAGATCGAGGAGATGATCGGCAGCGTCCAGAGCGAGTCGAGCAACGCCGTGCAGGCGATGGGCGCGGGAATCCAGAGCGTCGAAGAAGGCGTGCAGCGCTCGCGCGTGGCGGGCGAGTCGCTCGAGGTGATCCGCGGCGCGGCCCGCGAAGCCAACGGCCAGGTGGCGGAGATCTCGCGCGCGACGGAGGAACAGGCGCGCAACTCGAAGCACGTTGCCAGCGCGGCCAACCGGGTTTCGGAGAACGTCGAGCAGATCTCGCGCGCAATGGGGGAGCAATCGACGGCGAGCGAGGCACTGCTGCGCAGCGCGAACACCTATCTCGACATGTGCCGGCAGATGGCGCAGGCCATGGAGGAGCAGCGCAGCACGGGCCGCTACATCACGGCGAACAGCCAAGCGATCACGGAGCTGATTCGATCGATCCAGCGCAACACGGCCTCGCACGAAGAGGCGAGCCGGCAGGTGGGCGAACGCTTCGATCTCCTGCTGCAGCACGCGCACAAGGCGGCCACGCGCATTCCGGCCATCGCCAAGATGGTCACGGAGCTGCGCGACGAGGTGCACGCGACCCAGAGCGGCACCCACGCAGCCACGCGGAGCGGCGCGAAGGTCGCCTAGGCGCGGCGCGCTGCGACGCCCTCGAGCGCCGCGCACAGCGCGGCTTGGTACGGCCCGTCCTCGCCGAGCGCGCTCGGGACGATCTCGAGCGCGGCGGCGATGCGCGGCCAGACCCGCTCCGCCACCAGTCGACGCACCGGCTCGAAGCAGAGCGTTGCACCCGCGGCGGTCGGAATCGTGCCGAGCACGACGCGCTGCGGCGCCAACGCGAAAGCGATCGCGGCGATGCCGTGCGCCAGGTGGCGGTTGTAGCGCTCGAACTCGGCGAGTGCGAAGGCGTCGCCCTCCCCCGCCGCGCGCACCACGTGCTCGGGCTGGATCTGCGCAGCGCTCCCGGCGAGCTGCACCGCGCGGCTCGATTCCGGCGCGCTCTCGCGCAGATGGCGCGTCCAGGCAGCGCCGCCCACGTAGGCCTCGAGGCAGCCGCGCATGCCACAGGCGCAGGGCGCGCCCTCCCAGACGATCGGCATGTGCCCGATCTCGCCAGCCTGTCCGCTGCGCCCGCGATACAGGCCACCGCCGAGGATCAGCCCCCCGCCGACGCCCGTCGACATGGTGAGATACACCATGTCTTCGCAGCCGCGCCCCGCACCGAAGCGCCACTCGGCGAGGGCGGCCGCATTGGCGTCGTTCTCGAGAAAAGCGGGACGGCGCAGCACCTCGCCGACGAGCCGCGCCAGGGGCACGTCTTGCCAGCCGGGAAGGTTCGGTGGGTGCAGCACCTGCCCCGTGTCGCCGTCGACGGGCCCCGGTGCCGAGATGCCGACGCACGCGATGTTCGCGGGTCGCACACCCGCGTCGCGCAGCAGGCGGTGGGCGTCGGCGGCGAGCGCCGCGACGTCGCGCATGGGGTCGCCACTCGGGGCCATCGGTCGGCGTCGCCGCGCCACGATGTGCCCGTCGTCGTCCCCGATGGCGAGCGCAAGCTTGGTGCCTCCGATGTCGATGCCCAGCAGCACGCGCCAAAAACTCCTTTAGTGGCAGGTGGTTGCAGTGAAGTGGCGCGAGCATATCACACGCGGCTCAGGCTTCCTTGCGATCCGCCGATAAAAACCCCAGCCCCCGCGGTGGCCTGCGGGCGACTCTGCCGCTGGGCGAAGGAGGGTCTCGGAGTATGCGTCTCGGAATCGCGCGCGCGGTGTGGTTGGGGATGCTCCCGCTTGCGCTGGCGGGCTGCATCGTCTTCACCGATCCGCTCGGCCACCAGGACGCGCTCACGCAGGCGCAGAAGCGCTACACCGAGGCGATTCGCTGGGGATATCTCGACCGCGCGCGCGGCTACATCGATCCCGAGCGCCAGCGCGAATTCGAACAACTTGCTCCCCTCTTCGAAGCCATTCGCATCACCGATTACGAGATCGGCGAGCTCGAGCTCGACGAGGGTACGGCGGCTGTCACGGTGACCTACCGCGGCTATGCGCACGCGCAACAGGTGGAAAAGTCCTTTCGCGAGCATCAGGAATGGACGCGCGCGGGAGGGCTCTCGGGCGAGTGGCGGGTGCAATCGGATCTCTCCGAGAGCGTGATTTCCCTTCTAGGCCCGACACTATGACATGTGTGACGCGGAACATTTCATCATGAAGCGCAAGATCCTCATCGTGGACGACGCGCCCATGTTCCGCGAGTTGGAGTCGCTCTTCCTCGCGCGCAGCGGGCGCGTGCTCACCGCTGCCAGCGGCGGAGAGGCGCTCGAGATTGCGCGCCGCGAGCTGCCGGACGTGGTGGTCACCGACTACGCCATGCCCGGCATGAGCGGGGTGGTGCTGTGCCGCGAGATCAAGGCCGATCCCACGCTGCGCAGGACGCCCGTCATCGTGGTGGCGGGTCGCGACGCAGCGGAAGAGCACGAGCGCGCGGTTCGCGCCGGCGCCGACGACGTCATCGAGAAGCCGGTGAGCCGGCTCATGCTGATCCAGGCCGTGAACCGCTTCCTGCGCCTCGCCGTGCGCGGTCTGGTGCGCGTGCCGATCGATACCGACGTGCGACTCGGCCTGCGCGATTGCGAGATCTGGGGACGCGCGCAGAACATCTCCCGCGGCGGCATGTTCGTCGAGGCCGAGTTCAAGCTCGAGCCCGAGACCGAGATCGAGCTCGAATTCCAGCTGCCCGATCTTTCGATCGCCCTGTCGCCCACCGCCAAGGTGGTCTGGCGGCGCGCCGAGAGCTCGACCACGCGTCCGGGGGCAGGCCTGCGCTTCCTCAAGCTCGATCGCCTGAGCGCCCAGCGCCTCGAAGATTACGTGTACGAGCGCACCGTCAGCAGCCTCGAGCCGGATGGCCCGAGCGCGCCCACGCCGCCGCGCTAGCCGCCACGCTCCGCCTGGCAGCGGCGCGCTTACTCGTCGCGCCCGAGCTCGCTCGTCTTGTAGACATCGCTGCCGAGATCGGTCTCGTGCGAGCGACCCTTCAGGACCGCGATCGTGCGATCTCCCTGCCTGACGAGCGTCGTGCGGCGCGTGACCGCGCTGCCGGGATCGATCGTGTACACGGGATCGACGACGATCGGCGCCCCGCTGTGCTCCGACTCGATGTTGACGGTCGGCGCCTGCGGATTGCCCGTGGCGACCGCGATCGAGCGCACCCCGCGCGAGCGCTGCGCCGCGGGCGCGGCCACGGGCGCGCTGTTCAGCGCGCGCAGGTAGCGCAGCCGCGCGGCCATCCGATCCGCGTAGCGGCTCGACGCCGCGGGATCCGTCGCCGTGTAGCGCTCATAGTCGTTCAGGCTCGCTTCGCCCCGCACCTGGGCCTCCGCCGCGTAGCGCGGCGGCACCTGGTCGGCGTCGTCCGTGTACGCGTAGCCCCCGTCCTCGGTGCGCCACGCGTAGATCTCGGCGCCCACGCCCGGGGCCGCCAGCAGCCCCGTCAGGAGCGCCGCCAGCGGCAGCGCCCGAGCCTTCTGGTTCCTGGTCGACGTCCATCGCTTCTGCATGCAGCATCCTCCACGTCTACAAGTGGTCCGCCGACGTCGATTATCTCATATTTTCAGAGAGTTATAAGCTCACTGCAGCCTCGCCGGTGCGCATTTCGCCGGCAATTTGACAGCCACAGCGTGGCCCGATATAGGTTCTCGCGGTTCGTTGCGGGGTAGAGCAGTCTGGTAGCTCGTCGGGCTCATAACCCGGAGGTCGGGGGTTCGAATCCCTCCCCCGCTACCAAGACGCGAAGCGCCCGGAGTCGAGAGGCTCCGGGCGCTTCCACGTTGGAACGGCGTGCGCTGCGGCATCCATCCAGCTGGCGGCGCCGCCTGCTCGGCCGCGCGCGCGACGTGGAGAACACACCGAGGACTACGACGCAGAGGCACTCGCCGAGCACGCCGCCGCACTCGGGGCGCTGGGCTACGCGCAGGGCGAGCCCGAGAGCGGGCGCTTCGCGTCAATCCCAACTCGACCGGGGCGCTCGCCGAGCTGGCTGAGCTCAAACGGGAGCGAGGCGACCTCGACGAATCGATCCGCCTCTATCGCGAGGCACTCGCCCTGAACGACTCGACGCCCGCCCTCTACCTGGCTCTCGGTGACAGCCTGCAACGCAGTGGCCGCTATGCGGAGGCCGAGTCCGCATTCGTGCGGGTCCTCGAACTCGATCCCGACTCGTTCGAGGCCCGCTACAACCTCGGCGTCAGCTATGGCCAGCAGCAACGTTTCGACGAGGCGGTGCGCTCCTACGAGGCGGCGCTGGCGCGCGCGCCGGATCACCCCTTGGCTGTTTCGGCGCTCAACGACCTGGCCGCTCTATCCCTGGCGCGCGGGGAGCGGGACGTGGCCATCGCCCGCTTCGAACAGGCCGTGAAGGCGTCGCCCAGCCACTTCGAATCGCGCTTCAACCTCGGCGTGCAGTACCTGCAGGCGGAGCGTGTCGACGAGGGCATCGCGATGCTCGAGGAGGCGCTCGCGCTGCAGCCGAACCACGAGGCCGCCAACACGACGCTCGCAGTGTCGTATCTGCGCGTGGGGCGCAACCAGGACGCGTGCCGAGCCCTTCTGATGGTGCGGCGGCCACCGCGGAGGCTGCCCGCTATCCCGTGCTCCGCGAGATGCTCGAAAGCCCGCCGAAATCGACGCGATAGATCGAACTTGCTGCGGAGACGGCTAGTCTCCGCTCCTCCGCCGGCGCGCCCTCCGCAGCCCCACGAGTGCACCTGCGCCCGACGCGAGCAGCAGCCAGCCGGAAGGCTCGGGCACGAATTCGACCGCCCCGATGTCGCAGTGGGCTATTCCGTCGCCATCGCCGTCGAAGGGGCGCGCCTCGCCGCGCTGATCCGTGGCGGGGCAGCTCGCGTCGTCCCCGGTGTCGATGGCCGG
>Ga0224500_10002010_pt1 | contig 11396 bp, 11 predicted proteins | sample SF_Oct11_sed_USG_FD_168126 | JGI IMG/M metagenome (GOLD analysis project Ga0224500, IMG submission 168126) | Sediment microbial communities from San Francisco Bay, California, United States - SF_Oct11_sed_USGS_4_1 | ecosystem: Environmental > Aquatic > Marine > Sediment | place: USA: California... | reverse complement strand
GAATGGCCGCTTTTGCTGAATGGCGAGGTCTGCTTCACCTTCGATAGGAGACGCTCGAACGGCTCCTTTGGGTGTATCATTGATTTCCGCAAATGACCCATTGCTGACGTTGACGGAAACAAGCCCAGTCGTTGGCGTTACCGCTTACTTTGGCCTCAATTCAACATAATGTAGAGAGGTCATCCAACAGTCTATTGAGCGAAACTCATTGGAATCATCTATAGTTTGGACGTACCCAATCCGTCCAGTCTAATCGAATGAAAATATTAACTACCCTTGTCTTGGTGCAAACCGGCATATTGTCTTTATTGTTTGTCAAGATAGTAAACATCGAAGAAAAAGTATCAGTTGTAGAACAGGTAGCGCAAAGCAGACCAGTCAGCGATATTTTCAGTGCGCCGCTAACGGATCGCTATTCGAGAGACAGCCACGCCAACTCAAACGAATTACAGTTGCGGAACATTATTCGGGAAGAGCTTGCCGCTCACTTGATCGTCATGACAGGTTCAGACAATCAAGACGATTCCACGATAGCAGTTGAATCAACTTACACGGCGGAGAACCAAGACCAATTGAACCTGGTTGCTCAGAAATTAGACTATTTCGAGTCTGTCGGCAGTATTTCCGAGATGGAGATGCAAAATATTCAGACAGATATTGCAAAACTTCACAAGGCGGATCAAGGCCGAATGCTCAATAGACTCATGAGAACAATGAACGCAGGCGACATTAAGGGTCGTCTTTGATTTCTTGTAAAGCAAAAATAAAAAGGAGAATAAAGATGAAATTGAAACATCTACTGTCAACGGCGGCTCTCGTGCTTTTGTCGTCTATCGTGTATGCGGGATTTTTGCAGCCCGCACCTGTATTGGTAACGGTCAATGCTGATCTATCCGGTGATGCGCAGGGAGACATGGCGACTGCAAGGTTTTCTGCAAGCGATCTTGAGTTGATTGGATGCGGTTACCGTACTTTTGACGATGGTGCGGGTGGCGTTCTTAAATTTGGTTTTTGCCAGGCAGTCCAGGACGATGGCAGCGCTGAAGGGCTACGCGGATTTTGTTCTACACAGAGAGCTGATTTACTGGATACAATGAGAGCTACGAGTGATTACTCGTTTGTTACTTTTTCCTGGAATGCGGCGGGGGAATGCACACGTGTTGGATTTTCAACTCAGTCTTTCTACATTCCTGAGTCCAAAGAAAAAGCAAAATAGTCTGTAGCGACCAAGGCGGGAGCAATGTCCATTCGTCGATACTGACTCACCACTACGAAAACCCCGCTTTGGCGGGGTTTTTCTTTGGGCGCTAATGACCGGAATTGGCCGATTGCCGCCCCTTGCGATTTCCCTAAAGCAGACGCTTGAACGGCAAGTCTTGGAAAAAGCAGCCGCTCAGCCTGGGCGCAAAGAAAGGGTCAGCACTTGCCGCCGGCTGATCAAATTGAGAGAAACGAAGGCGACAAAGGAGTTGTCGGACATGAGGCAAACTATCGTGCATGTCGCGCTGGTTGTTCGTGACTATGATGAGGCAATCCAGTTTTATACGGAGACCTTGCATTTCACGTTGGTTGAGGATATCTACCAGCCCGAGCAGGACAAGCGGTGGGTCGTTGTTGCTCCGCCGGGTTCTAGCGGAACTACGCTGTTGCTTGCAAGAGCATCAAGCGATGAGCAAGAGGTGTTTATCGGTAACCAAACGGGTCGGCGAGTCTTCCTTTTCCTGAGTACCGACGATTTCTGGCGTGACTACAATGAAATGATTGACAGGGGTGTCAAGTTTGTAAGGGATCCTAAAACCGAGGCGTATGGAATCGTCGCGGTGTTTGAAGATCTATACGGCAATCGCTGGGATCTGCTGCAACTGAGCAAAAACTTCTGACCCAAACTTCGCACCGTTACGCGGCCTTGCGCCCGATTGAACGGATAGTCTCTTCATTCAACTTCCGACACATTTAATTGTGAAAAAACAAAAGGCCTTACTCCGGGAACTGTTTGACGTAGCGGTCGCGGCTGCAAGCCCGGCCAACTGCCTGCGCACCTGGCTACCTGAGCGACCCGCTGGCCGTATCCTGGTCGTCGGCGCGGGAAAAGCGGCGGCCAGCATGTCACATGAGCTTGAACAGGCCTGGCAAGGACCACTTACGGGCCTGGTCATCGTGCCTTACGGATATGCCTCGGATTGCCAATCGATTGAGGTAATTGAAGCTGCACATCCGATACCGGATGCGGCCGGCGTCGCCGCGGCGGCAAGAATTCTCGACAGCGTCTCAGGTTTGTCGGCTGACGATACGGTGGTGTGTTTAATTTCAGGCGGCGGTTCGTCCCTGCTTTGCCTCCCGATTGACGGCGTAACCCTGGCTGAAAAACGAGACATCACATCGCAATTGCTGCTCTCGGGCGCAGCGATCAACGAGATTAACTGTGTCCGCAAAAAACTGTCGGCCATCAAAGGCGGCAAGCTCGCAGCTGCGTGCGCACCCGCCAGGGTCCTGACGCTGATTATTTCGGACGTGCCCGGCAACGATATTGCGATGGTCGCGTCAGGGCCAACAGTGAGCGATGCCAGTCCTGCATCAGAGGCACTCGATATTCTCGATCGCTATGCCGTAACCATTTCCGACACGGTGCGGCAATCAGTTCGGAGCAGTCGGCCTGTGACGATTACAGCAGGTGACGTGCGCATACTCGCGAGTAGCGATGACGCGATCATTGCGAGCGCTGCACTTGCAGAAAAGCGGAAAATCACACCGTACGTGCTTGGCGATCTCAGCGGCGATGCGCGCACGCTGGCTCGCGAACACGCCGAACTCGCGATGCAGATCGCTGCCGGCCACGGCCCCCTGTCACCGCCCTGTGTCGTTTTATCCGGCGGCGAAACGACCGTGAACGTTCGCGGCAACGGGCGCGGCGGACGCAACGGCGAATATGCGCTGGCGCTCGCAATCGCGCTCAACGGGCACCCGGCGATCCACGCAATCGCCTGCGATACGGACGGTATCGACGGCAATGGCGACAACGCCGGCAGTTTTGTGACTCCCGATATTCTCGACCGAGCCGCGAACGCCGGCATCGATGCCAAGCAGATGCTGGAACGAAACGACAGCTACGGATTCTTCAGTGCCACACTTGATTTGATCATTACCGGCCCCACTGGTACCAACGTGAATGATTTTAGAGCCCTGCTAATCTCAGATTCGTAAAGGATGATCCATGCAAGACCTTCCCCATCACTACCAGGTATCGGCAAGCGCAAAGACAGTCGATAACGTTGTCCTCAGCAGCGCGGGCATTCCGGACCTCGAATCCGCGGGGCCTGCTGAATTCGGTGGCCCCGGAGATCGATGGTCGCCGGAAACCCTGCTCGTTGCAGCCGTCGCTGACTGTTTTATCCTGTCGTTTCGAGCGGTCGCGAGAGCCTCGCACTTCGAGTGGGAAGCGTTGACCTGCGAGGTTAATGGCACGCTGGACAAGATCGAACGCGCTACGCAATTCACCCACTTCGATATCGCCGCAACGCTCACGGTTGCGCCGGGCACGGACGTCGACAAAGCGACGAAGCTGCTCGAAAAGGCCGAGCATATTTGTCTCATCAGCAATTCCCTGAAAGCGGAATCGCATTTCAAGGCCAGCATTGTCGTCGGCTAGGGCCGGCGACAGCCAATTCAGGCGAGAGATTTGCGGCCGGGCACATTATAATGCCCAGCCCGCGCTTTCCTGCACGCGTGAAAGTCCCTGAAACCCAAGGAAAAACATGAGCACCGCTAAGATTATTTACACTAAGACGGACGAAGCCCCCGCGCTGGCCACCTATTCTTTCCTGCCGATCGTCAAGGCGTTTACCGATGCGGCCGGCATAGCTGTAGAGACGCGCGATATCTCGCTGGCCGCAAGAATCCTCGCCGGCTTCCCCGAAAAACTGGCCGCGGATCAGCAGCAGAGTGACGCCCTGGCGGAACTGGGCGAGCTTGCGAAAACCCCTGAAGCCAACATCATCAAGCTGCCTAATATCAGTGCCTCTGTGCCGCAGTTGCAGGAAGCGATCGCCGAACTGCAGTCACAGGGCTTTGATATCCCGGACTATCCCGAAGAGCCGAAATCGGAAACCGAGAAGGACGCGAAAGCGCGCTATGCGAAGATCCTCGGCAGCGCCGTAAACCCGGTGCTCCGCGAAGGCAACTCGGATCGCCGCGTTGCGGCCGCCGTAAAAGCCTACGCGAAACAGCACCCGCACTCGATGGGCGCATGGAGTAGCGATTCGAAGTCACATGTCGCACACATGGACGACGGCGATTTCTACTCCAGCGAGCAATCGACCGTAATTGACGCCGGCGGCAACCTGAAAATTTCTCTGCACACGAACGACGGCAGCGAGACCGTGTTGCGTGCCGCAGTGCCCGTGACCAAAGGCGAAGTCGTTGACGCCAGCCGCATGGACTGCGGGGCTCTTGCAGCCTTCTTTGAGAAGGAAATTGCAGCGGCAAAAAAAGAAGGCGTGCTGTTATCACTGCATTTGAAAGCAACCATGATGAAAGTGTCGGACCCGATCATGTTCGGTCACGCTGTCAAGACGTATTACAAGGACGCTTTCGAGAAACACGCGAAAGTACTGCAACAGGCCGGCGTTGACGCAAACAATGGCGTCGGTGATGTGTACGCAAAAATTGCGGCCCTGCCCGAGGCACAACGCAAGGCAATCGAAGCCGATTTCGCGGCGGTTTACACAACACGCCCCGCACTCGCCATGGTGGATTCGGACAAGGGTATTACCAACCTGCACGTGCCCAGTGACATCATCATCGACGCCTCCATGCCGGCCGCGATCCGCAGCTCAGGAAAGATGTGGGGTCCCGACGGAAAACTCGCCGACACAAAAGCGATGATTCCCGATCGATGTTATGCCGGTATCTATGGTGAAGTGATCGACTTCTGCAGAAAGCACGGTGCATTTGATGTAACCACGATGGGCAACGTCTGCAATGTTGGGCTCATGGCGCAGAAGGCCGAAGAGTACGGCTCGCACGACAAGACATTCGAGATTCCGACCGCCGGCACCGTGAAGGTGACGAATTCCGCGGGCGAGGTGTTGCTCCAGCACGCCGTGAATGCCGGTGACATCTGGCGTATGTGTCAGACCAGGGACCTGCCGATTCGCGACTGGGTAAAACTCGCCGTCAACCGTGCGCGGCAAACGGGGACACCCGCAATATTCTGGCTCGATGAAAATCGCGCACACGACAAGCAACTGATCGGCAAAGTGACGCAGTATCTGCAGGATCACGATACCAAGGGACTGGATATACGCATTCTTGCGCCCGTGGAAGCCATGCGCGTGACGCTTCTGCGTGTGCGAACAGGCGAGGACACGATATCGGTGACGGGCAACGTGTTGCGTGATTACCTCACGGACCTTTTCCCGATACTCGAGCTCGGCACGAGCGCCAAGATGCTGTCGATCGTACCCTTGCTTGCGGGCGGCGGACTGTACGAAACCGGCGCCGGCGGATCGGCACCGAAACACGTAGAGCAATTTGTCCGCGAAGGACACTTGCGGTGGGATTCGCTCGGCGAGTTTCTCGCGCTCGCGGTATCGATCGAAGACCTCGCGGAAAAGACCAACAATGCCGCCGGCCGAATTGTCGCTACGGCGCTGAACGAAGCTAACGGTCGTTACCTCGAAAGCAACAAGTCGCCGTCGCGCAAGGTCGGGGAACTGGATAATCGTGGCAGCCATTACTACCTCGCGATGTACTGGGCACAGGCACTGGCGGCAAACGCGCTGGATTCGAACCTTGCGGACAAGTTCAAGGCGGCCGCAAAAGCGCTGGCCGGGAACGAGGCCGCAATCAACGAGGAGCTCATTGCTGCGCAGGGCGAAAAGGTCGATATCGGTGGCTATTACCGGCCGGACGACGCGCTGGCCTCGAAGGCGATGCGGCCCAGCCCCACGCTGAACGCCATCATCGACGCTATCTGATTTCGGCCCGTTTTCCGGCGACGTAGCTTGCGGCGACATGCCTGTCGTCCGCGAGCATCGTGAGCGCGAACAGCGTTTCTTCGATCGACGTCGCGACACGCGAGCGACGTGCGCTGATAACCGTCGCTCCAGGGTCGAGCACGACGAAATCGGCTTCCTTGCCACGCTCGAAGTTGCCCACATGCTCATCGAGGTACAGGGCTTCAGCGGCTCCCAGCGTCAGGAGATACAGAGCTTCGGCTGCGGGCAGGGCCTGGTCCTGAAGATGCAGGACCTTGTAGGCTTCATTGGCCGTTCGCAGCATCGACAGACTCGTCCCGCCACCGACGTCGGTTCCCAGGCCGCAACGGACTTTCGCTGCGCGCATGGCTTTGAGGTCGAAGAGGCCGCTGCCGAGGAACAGGTTTGACGTCGGACAGAAAGCGGCGGCAGCACCCTTCGTTGACATACACCCGCGGTCATCCTCATCCACGTGCAGGCAATGCGCAAACACCGAGCGCTCGCGTACCAGGCCGTGTGCGTCGTACACGTCGAGGTAGCTGCGACTCTCCGGAAACTGTTTTGCGATCTGCTCGACTTCCGCCTCGTTCTCCGCGAGGTGCGTGTGTATCCAGACGTCGGGGTGCTCACTGGCCAGCCGCCCGGCAGCTGCGAGCTGCTCTGCGCTGGACGTTAATGCAAAGCGCGGCGTGATGGCGTAACCCAAACGGCCCTTGCCGTGCCATCGTTCGATCAGCGCTTTGCTGTCGGTGTAGGCGGAGACCGGATCGTCGCGCAGATACTCGGGGCAATTGATGTCCATGAGGACTTTTCCGGCAATCAATCGCATGCCGCGCGCTTCTGCTGCCTCGAAAATCGCGTCCGCTGAATGCGCGTGCACCGTGCCGAATACAAGCGCGGTCGTCGTACCGTTACGGAGCAGCTCATCAAGAAATGCCGCGGCCACCACCTCGGCGTGACCTCGATCGGCGAACTTTGCCTCGGCGGGATACGCATAGCGATCGAGCCAGTCGAGGAGTTGTTCGCCGTATGAGGCGATGATGTCGAGCTGCGGGAAATGCACATGGCAGTCGATAAATCCCGGCACGATGACTTTGCCAGGAAACTCGCTGACATCAGCATCGGCGCCAAGCTGCGGCAGCAGCGTGGCCGCATCGCCAACGGCCACGACATGACCGTCCTCAACGATCAGCAAACCGTCCTCATAACATTCCAAAAAGGGCTCTGACCCCTTTGGGGTCGCGCCGCCTCCAAAGGGGTCAGAGCCCTTTTTGAGGCAGTGTGCGACTGTGGCCCGGTATGCCTGTCGCATGCGTCAGTCGGCCTCGAGCAGGATCGGTTCAGCCAGTGTGTGCTGGTCGCAATTGGGTTCCTTGCCGCCGCGATCGATGATCAGGTACTCCTGGCCCGCCGCGAAGGAAATCAGGGGCATGTGCCAGGTGCCGCGATGGTAATTGAAGCCCTGCCGGCCGTTGGTGACAAAAGCGCGAATCGCTTCGCTGTCGACCGACTCCCCTGGCGGCGCAACGACGACCACCATTTTGCAGGGACTGAGCGGAATGAATGCCTGGCTACCCAGCGGATGCCGCTCGAGCATGTCCACGCGCAGTGGCAGCGAACTCGGCGTACGGCATCGCGCAATACTCACCGCGACCCGACCGTCCCGGACCAGGTCGATTTTGCAGAGGTCATCGAAACGTTCGAAGCGGGCCGCATTCATCGGATCAGAGCTGCCCCGCGACGTTTCGACGACATCGCCGAACTTCGCAAAACGCTCGCTCGTCAGTGGTTCCGCTTTCAGTTTGATCATTGTTCTGCACTCCCACCGACCTTACCGAACAGCCGCAGGCGACTGACGCCACCGTCCGGGTAAATTGACATACGCACGTGTGTAACCCCGCCGACAGACTCGAGGTTTTCAAAGTAATGCTGCTGGTCCATCTTCAGTTTTGTCTCCTGCAACAAAGTCTGCCATTTCCCGGAGTCCGGCGAAGCCAGCACGTCGCTCTCGAACACGCCCGCCTCCAGGGACACCCTGTCGGGATAGTTCCCCTTGAAATGTGCTGTATCGATCTCTGCACGCTCGATCACCCCTGCCTGTGCGAGCGCGATAATGACCCAGTCGTTTCCCGGGCCCCGGCGGCGGGCGGTTTCCCAGCCGTCGCCCATGTTTACCCCGCGACCCGGAACGTTGAGATTGTGCATGCTGCCGTAGTGCTCATCACTGCAGGCAATCGCACGACCGCCGTTCTCGATGGCGGCGAGATCGACATAGCCCTCAACACCGTCGAAGTCGGCCTTTACTTCGCCGAAGATTCTGAGCCGCGCAATACCGCCATCCGGATAGATGTGCAGCCGCACATGTGTCCAGACGCGGTCATCATCACAAGCCAGGTAGTGATGCGAGTTACCCTTGAGAGCGGTCTTCGGCAGAATCTCGACCCAGCCGGTTTCGGGCACGTCAGCAATGCTGTCAGAGGCCTCGATGGACGCTTGCGGCGGGTAATTGCCCGTGAAATACGAGGTGTCGATATCGAAGCCGCGTATGACGCCCGGTACGCCCAGGCGTATCACGCAGTAGTCGTGCCCTGCAGTGCGTTTTCGCCGGCTCTCCCAGCCGTCCATCCACTTGCCGTGGTCGTCGTACTTGCCGTCGATGAAAACGGGTGGCGCCGAATCAATGACACGCTCTTTCGCCGCGAAGAAATCGTCGGTCGCATACAGGACGCGCGTGCCGAGTCGCGGCTGCTCGAGTTGTATCCAATGATGAAACGGATGCCTTTCCTTCACTGTCCACCCTCCAGGGCCGCGAGACGCAATGCTGCAATTTTGTGTATTTCCAGCAACGCGGTTTCGAACTCCTGTTCGTAGTCGTTTTCGATGCGACTCGCGAACGCTTGCAGGATTTCCGCGCGGCTGCTGTTTCGAACCGCCATGATGAAAGGGAAGTCGAACTTCTTCCAGTAGGTGGCATTGAGTGACTGGAACTTCGCATACTCGTCCGCAGTGCACCGGTCGAGCCCCGCGCTCGTTTGTTCTTCTGTCGATTCAACCGTCAACTCACCCGCGAGCTGCGCTTTGCCCGCGAGGTCCGGATGCGCACGAATCAATGCGAGCTGCTGCTCAGGTGACGCATTATCGACGCAGTCGGCCATCAGGCTCGCCAGCAACTCCTTGTCAGCGCCGGCGTCATCGAGCAGGTCCTCGACCTGCTCGGCCACCCACGGCGAGTGCTCGTAGATGCCACCGTAGCGTTTGACAAACTCGGCGCTCACCCTTCTTTACTCGCCGCCGGGTGGCGTTGGCGCCAGTGATTGGCTATCTCGAGTCGGGTCGCCAGCCACGCGTCGTCGTGTGACAGCACGTAATCGAGGAACCGCGCTACCGCAGCCGCACGACCGGGCCGGCCTGCGAGTCGGCAATGCAGCCCGATCGACATCATGCGGCCACCCTCGGCATGCAACACGTCGAAGCTGTCTTTCAGGTAGTCATAAAACTGTTGCCCGGAGTTGAAGCCCTGCGGTGTCGCGAAGCGCATGTCGTTCGCGTCCAGGGTGTACGGAACCATCAGTTGCGGAGCCCCGTGGCGGCGATCCCAATAGGGGATATCGTCACTGTAAGTATCTGAGTTATATATAAAATTACCCTCTTCCGCCGCGATGCGATGGCTCGCCGGACTGCAGCGGCCGAGGTACCATCCCAGCGGTCTCGCGCCGGTTGCCTCTTCGTGAATCTTGAGCGCCAGCCGGAAGTGCTTGCGCTCGGTCGCCTCGTCGATGAACTGGTAATCGATCCAGCGATAACCGTGACTGGCGATCTCCCAGTTCGCCGCCTGCATCGCCGCCACCGCATCCGGGTTGCGCTGCAATGCCATCGCGACACCGAAGACCGTGACCGGCACGCCCTGGTCCGCAAACAGGCGATGCAGGCGCCAGAAGCCGGCGCGGGAACCGTACTCGTACAGCGACTCCATGTTCATATGCCGCTGGCCCTCAATCGCCGCAGCGCCGACGATCTCCGACAGAAACGCCTCGGACGCCGTGTCGCCATGCAGCACGCAATTCTCGGCGCCTTCTTCGTAATTGACGACGAATTGCACGGCCGTGCGCGCGCCGCCCGGCCAATCCGCGTCCGGCGGTCGCTGGCCGTAGCCGCACAAGTCTCTCGGATAATCTGTCACTGCCTGTCCTCAAGCGATTGATACCACTGATCAATAATCTGTCGTTCCTCGTTGGTCATCGCTGTGAGGTTGCCGATGGGCATCACACGCGTCACCACGGTCTGCAGATAGATTCGCTTTGCTTCGGCGAGAATCTGCTCGTCGTTATCGAACATTACTCCGAGCGGTGCCGCCGGGAAGGCCGGGTGCACCGGCGCTGACGAATGGCAACTCAGGCAACGTGCGTTAACCACGTTTCGCACTTGCGACAGTGTGGCCGTCGCCACGTCGCCGCGTTGAGGGCGCGGCGCGACCAACGCCGCGATGATCGCGAGCAATATTACAGCAACCACCATCGGCAAGGGCGAAGCGCTGCCTTTATGCCGCGCAACAAACCAGATTCGAATCAACGCGCCCGCCACCGAGATACCGATCAGTATTGCCCAGTTGTATTCATGGCTGTAGGTCACGGCGTAATGATTGCTCGTCATCACGAACAGGACAGGCAGCGTGAAGTACGTGTTGTGGACGGACCGCAGCTTGGCGCGTTGACCGTCAGCCGGGTCGGGCGTCCCTCCACTTTCGGCGGCGCTGACCATTCTTTTCTGTCCAGGAATAATCACGAAAAAGACATTGCCAACCATGATCGTGCCGAGCGTGACGCCAAACAGAATGTAGGCTGCCCGGCCGCCGAACAGCTGACACAAACCCCATGCCAGTGCAGCCGTCGCAAGCAACAGCATGAAAGCAAAGACGCGAGCGTCGTTTGCCAGCGGTGACTTGCACATCAGGTCATATATCACCCAGCCACCGACAATAAATGCGATCGCAATACTGATTGCAGCGACTACTGAGAGATCGGCTACAGAACGATCGACCAGGTATATCTCCGCGCCAAGGAAATAGACGAGACCGAGCAGGAACATGCCGGACAACCAGGTCGAATAGGCCTCCCACTTGAACCAGTGCAGCGTCCCTGGCAGTTGCTGCGGTGCCACCTTGTATTTCTGCGCATGATAGAAACCGCCGCCATGCACAGACCACAATTCGCCGCCGACGCCTTTGGCCGTATCGGCGGATTCACGCGGCGCCTCGAGATGGTTATCGAGCCAGATGAAGTACAGCGACGAGCCGATCCACGCGACGCCCGTGATGAAGTGCAACCAGCGCACCAGGATACTCAACCAGTCGAGAAGGAACGCTTCCACATTAACCCCGCAGTGGCCGGACGTTGTCGGGATACTCGATCTCGGCCGGTGCCA
>Ga0224500_10002008_pt1 | contig 11408 bp, 7 predicted proteins | sample SF_Oct11_sed_USG_FD_168126 | JGI IMG/M metagenome (GOLD analysis project Ga0224500, IMG submission 168126) | Sediment microbial communities from San Francisco Bay, California, United States - SF_Oct11_sed_USGS_4_1 | ecosystem: Environmental > Aquatic > Marine > Sediment | place: USA: California... | reverse complement strand
AACAACCCGGTGCTGATCGGCGAGCCGGGCGTGGGCAAGACGGCGATCGTCGAGGGTCTTGCACAGCGGATCGTCGCCGGCGAGGTGCCCGAGACGCTGAAGGACAAGCGCGTGCTGTCGCTGGACATGGCAGGCCTGCTGGCCGGTGCCAAGTACCGGGGCGAGTTCGAGGAGCGGCTCAAGGCCGTGCTCAAGGAAGTGGCGGCCGACGAGGGCCGGATCATCCTGTTCATCGACGAGTTGCACACGATGGTTGGCGCCGGCAAGGCCGAGGGCGCGATCGACGCGGGCAACATGTTGAAGCCCGCACTGGCGCGCGGCGAACTGCACTGCATCGGCGCGACCACGCTCGACGAGTACCGCAAGTACGTCGAGAAGGACGCGGCGCTGGAGCGTCGTTTCCAGAAGGTGCTGGTCGACGAGCCGACAGTCGAGGCCACGATCGCGATCCTGCGCGGCCTGCAGGACAAGTACGAAGTGCACCACGGTGTGGAGATCACCGACCCGGCCATCGTGGCGGCGGCCGAGCTCAGTCACCGCTACATCACCGACCGCTTCCTGCCTGACAAGGCGATCGACCTGATCGACGAGGCGGCGGCCAAGATCAAGATCGAGATCGACTCCAAGCCCGAGGCGATGGACAAGCTCGACCGCCGACTGATCCAGCTCAAGATCGAACGCGAGGCGGTGCGCAAGGAGAAGGACGAGGCGTCGATCAAGCGCATGGGCCTGATCGAGGGGGAGATCGCCAAGCTCGAGCGCGAGTACACCGACCTGGAAGAGATCTGGAAGAGCGAGAAGGCGACCGCGCAAGGCAGCGCCCACGTCAAGGAAGAGATCGAGGCGATCAAGCAGCAGATCGAGGAACTCAAGCGCAAGGGCAACTTCGACAAGGTGGCCGAACTGCAGTACGGCAGGCTGCCCGAACTCGAGAAGCGCCTGAAGGAGGCGCAGGCCAAGGAAACCGGCAAGAAAGGCGGCGGCAAGCCGCAGTTGCTGCGCACGATGGTCGGCGCCGAGGAGATCGCCGAGGTGGTGTCACGCTCGACCGGCATTCCGGTGTCCAAGCTGATGCAGGGCGAGCGCGACAAGCTGCTGCAGATGGAAGCCAAGCTGCACGAGCGCGTGGTCGGCCAGGACGAGGCGATCACGGCGGTGGCCAATGCGATCCGCCGCTCGCGTGCCGGGTTGTCCGACCCGAACCGCCCCTACGGCTCCTTCTTGTTTCTGGGCCCCACCGGGGTGGGCAAGACCGAGCTGTGCAAGGCGCTCGCGAACTTCCTGTTCGACAGTGAAGACCACATGGTGCGCATCGACATGAGCGAATTCATGGAGAAGCACTCCGTGAGCCGCCTGATCGGCGCGCCGCCGGGCTATGTCGGCTACGAGGAAGGCGGCTATCTCACCGAGGCCGTGCGCCGCAAGCCCTACAGCGTGCTGCTGCTCGACGAGGTGGAGAAGGCGCACCCGGATGTCTTCAACGTCCTGCTGCAGGTGCTCGACGATGGGCGACTGACCGATGGCCAGGGCCGCACCGTGGACTTCAAGAACACCGTCATCGTGATGACGAGCAACCTCGGCTCGCACATGATCATGCAGATGGCGGGGCAGGACAGCGAACTGATCCGCGAGGCGGTGTGGACCGAGGTCAAGAGCCATTTCCGACCCGAGTTCCTCAATCGCATCGACGAGACGGTGGTGTTCCACGCGCTGGACAGCAAGCACATCGAGTCGATCGCCAAGATCCAGCTCAAGACGCTGGAAGCGCGGCTCGCGCGCATGGAACTGGGGCTGGACGTCTCCGCTGCTGCCGTCGCGGCATTGGCAAAGGTCGGGTTCGATCCGGTGTTCGGCGCGCGGCCGCTCAAGCGCGCGATCCAGCAACGCATCGAGAACCCGGTGTCCAAGCTGATCCTGGAAGGCCGGTTCGGCCCGAAGGACGTCGTGCCGGTGGACATCGAGGGCGAAGACTTCGTCTTCGAGCGCGTCGTGCACTGAGCGGGTGCCCGCCGGGGCGGGCTCAGCGCGTCGCGCCTTCCTCGAGGGCGATGTCCAGCCGCTGGAGTTGCAGCCGCACCAGCGTGAGGTTGGCCTGCGCCTTGTCGAGCACCGCGTGCATCGCGAGGCCCCGCCGCCCGGGCACGGTACGAATCAGCAGGTGATGCTGGTCGAGCGTGATCGCGGCGTCGGGCGGCGCGTCGCCAAGATGCAGCGCGTGCGCGGCCTCGGCCATCGAGGCCATCAGCGACGCGCCATGCGTCGCCAGTGCTGCCGGGCCGGGACGCCCGCTGCTTTGCGACGCACTGGCAATGGTGCGCTGCGAGGCGAGTTCGAAGACGCAGCAACTGACCATGCCCTTGAGCTCGCCGCACTTGCGCACGTAGCTGGCCAGCGCCGGGTCGGTCGATGCGGGCGCCTCGGCCGCCTTGACCGCGGGCATGGGCTGCATCACCAGCGGCGGGCGTGCCGGGGCGGCCGACGCGGACTGACCGCCCGGCATTTCGGCACTCGCGGACGCGGCATCCGGGCGCACCGAGTCGAGCAGTTCCGGCAGGTCGATCGCGTCGTCCGCGAGCGCGACACGCAGCTTGTGCCACGATGCACGCAGGTAAGCCCAGGCCTCTGCCGGGCGCTTGACGAGCGGCGTGGTCAGCACCTTGACGGACGTCCCGTTGGCCAGGTGCGCGGCCTGACCTGCGAGTGCCGCTGCGCCGGCCAGGGGCAACAGCAGCAGTTCACGATTGAACCAGGGGCCCTCGCTGATTGCATCGCGCAGGGGCAGCAGCGATGAGCTCAGCGCATGCGGTGGCAGGTCGCCCACCATCACGACGCCCAGGCGGCTGTAGCCGAGCAGCGTGCGTGCCAAGCGTCGGCGCTGCGCAGTATCGGCGTCGACTTCGGTCGAATACAACCGTAGCGGCGGCCGATCGGGCTTGCACACCAGTTCGACGAACTCAATGCGCGCCAGCGGCATCCCGAGGCCCTGGCGCCTGATATGGAGCTGATGCACCGGGCGGCCCGCTGCCGCGGCCAAGCCGGCCAGCATGCGGCGTGACGATTGCGTGCCGATGTCGTGCAGCGCGATGAACTCGGGCTGGTGGGCCTCGAACTGTTGCTGCATCGCCTCGGCGGGCTCGCACGCAACGAACAGCTCCCACTGCGACACGCCGACCTGGCGTCCGACATGCTTGTAGGCATCGGCGAGGTATTCGTCCTTGTCACGCATCATCTGCGTGGCCATCGCGGTCTGCTGCCGCGTGGCTTCCCAGACCTCATCCTCCTCGAAGGCGCGAGACGGATGCGCCGACGCATCCCAGGTGGACATGTCGTGGATCGGCTTGGTCATGGCAGTCGGCGAAGCGGCAGGGCGCACGGGCGCGCGCGACAGTGTAAGGCGCCGAAAGGCAGTGCCGCGTGGCTGTTTGCAGGCGGCCTCCTAGAATCGGGCCATGGTCAGCAGTCCTTCACGCCCCCCGACGGTCGTTGTGATCGGTGCCGGCCTTGCCGGCCTGACGGTCGCTCTGCGCCTGGCGGCCGAGCGCCGCGTGGTCGTGCTGGCCAAGCGCAGCCTAGCCGAGGCGGCCACGGCATGGGCGCAGGGGGGCATCGTTGGCGTCCTCGGCAGCGACGACAGCGTCGAGTCGCACGTTCGCGACACGCAGGATGCCGGCGCAGGCCTGGTGGACGAGCACACGGCGCGCTTCATTGCCCAGCGCAGCGCAGAGGCGATCGGCTGGCTGGTGGGCGAGGGCGTGCCGTTCTCGCCCGACCCCGAAGGCCCGCTCGGCTTGCATCTGACACGCGAGGGTGGCCATGCGGTGCGCCGCATCGCGCATGCCGCCGATGCAACCGGGCATGCGATCCACGAAGCACTGCTGGCCAAGGCGCGCGCACACCCGAACATCGACCTTCGCGAGCGCTGGATGGCGGTGGACCTGATCACCTCCCGTCTATTGAAGCGCGAGGAGGTGCAACGCTGCTACGGCGTGTATGCGCTGGACATCGATCGCGCGCGGGTCGAGACACTGGCGGCGTCGGCCGTGGTGCTGGCCACCGGCGGCGTCGGCAAGGTCTACCGCTACACCAGCAACCCCGACACGTCGACCGGCGACGGCATTGCGATGGCCTGGCGTGCGGGATGCCGCGTCGGCAACATGGAGTTCATCCAGTTCCACCCGACCTGCCTGTACCACCCGCAGGAGCGCAGCTTCCTGATCACCGAGGCGCTGCGCGGCGAGGGGGCCCAGCTCAAGCTGCCCAGCCTGGGGCCGGGCGTTCCTGGCGGCACCCGCTTCATGCCCGCGCACGACGAACGGGCGGAGCTGGCGCCCAGAGACATCGTGGCGCGCGCGATCGACTTCGAGATGAAGAAGCACGGCCTGGACCATGTGTGGCTCGACGCGACGCCTTTGGGCGAGACCTTCCTCAAGGAGCATTTCCCGACCATCCACGCGCGCTGCCTCAAGCTGGGCATCGACATCGCGCGCCAGCCGATCCCCGTCGTGCCGGCCGCGCACTACACCTGCGGGGGCGTGGTCACCGACCTCGAGGGCCGGGCGGACCTGCCGGGGCTGTATGCCGTCGGCGAGACAACCTACACCGGCCTGCACGGAGCGAACCGGCTGGCGAGCAATTCGCTGCTCGAGTGCGTGGTGCTGGGTCACACCTGCGCCCATGCCATTGCGGCCGAGCCGATCGGGGAGGCACCCGGGCTCCCGCCCTGGGACGAGAGCCAGGTCGAGAACGCCGATGAGCAGGTCGTGATCGCACACAACTGGGACGAATTGCGCCTGCTGATGTGGAACTACGTGGGCATCGTCCGCACGACCAAGCGGCTCGAGCGCGCACTGCACCGGATCGACCTGCTGCGCAGCGAAATCGACGAGTACTACGCCAATTTCCGGGTCACGCGCGACCTGCTCGAGCTGCGCAATCTCGTCGACTGCGCCGAAATGATCGTGCGCTCGGCGCTGTCGCGGCACGAGAGCCGCGGTCTGCATTTCAGCCGCGACTACCCGCGCACGTTGCCGGTCAGCTTCCCGACCGTGCTGGTGCGCTGATCAGGCGCTGCCGAGGTTCCTGACGAAGCCGCGCTGCGGCTGCGCCAGCGCGGCAGGATTCGCCGCCACGAAGGCCAGCATGCGGTCGATGCAGCCCAGCGCCTTCGTGCGCGTCGGTTCGGCCACCCGGATCTCGCCCCGACCCGTTTCCAGGCACTTGATCAGCCCCTGCGTCGCGTTCATCGCCATCCACGGGCAATGGGCGCAGCTCTTGCACGTTGCGCTCTTGCCCGCCGTTGGCGCCTCGATCAGCGCCTTGCCCGGCGCCAGCTGGCGCATCCGGTGGAACATGCCGTTGTCGGTGGCGACGATGTACTCGCGCGCGGTGCCGTCGACCACCGCCTTGAGCAGCTGGGACGTCGATCCGACCACGTCGGCCTGGGTCACCACGCTCTGGGGCGACTCGGGATGCACCAGCACCATCGCGTCCGGATGCTCGCGTCGCAGCAACTCGAGCTCGAGGCCCCTGAACTCGTCGTGCACGATGCACGCGCCGTTCCACATCAGCATGTCTGCACCGGTCTGCGCCTGGATGTAGCGGCCCAGGTGCTTGTCGGGCGCCCACAGCACCCGCTCGCCGCGCTCGTGCAGGTGGCCAACGATGGCGAGCGCGCAGGAGCTGGTCACCATCCAGTCGGCCCGTGCCTTCACCGCAGCACTGGTGTTCGCGTAGACCACGACCTTGCGATCGGGATGCGCATCGCAGAAGGCGGCAAACTCGTCCGGCGGGCACCCCAGATCAAGGGAGCATGTCGCCTCGAGGTCGGGCATCAGCACCCGCTTGTGCGGAGACAGGATCTTGGCCGTCTCGCCCATGAACCGCACCCCCGCGACCACCAAGGTCTCGGCCGCGTGGTCGCGACCGAAGCGAGCCATCTCCAACGAGTCGGCGACGCAGCCTCCGGTTTCCTGCGCCAGATCCTGCAGGTCGCCGTCGACGTAGTAGTGCGCGACGAGCACCGCGCCATGCTCGGCCAGCAGGGCCTTGGCCCGGTTCTTCAGCGCGGCGCGCTCGGCCGGCGCGGGGGCCCTCGGCACACGCGCCCAGGCATGCTCGATGCGGCTTGCGCCGCTCGCGTCTTGGCGCGTGTAGTCAAACAGAACCTGGGTCATGGCGGGCGTGCTCATGGCGACGCCCGAATCGTACCCCTCAGCCGAGATTGCGTTCGGCCTCGGCGAGCTTGAACTTGAGCAGCGCCAGGTTCGCGTGCGAGCGCTCCAGCCTCGCGAAGAGGAACTGGTTTGGTCGCCGCACGAGCGGGCGCACCAGGTGGTAGCTCGTGCCGGCCGCGACGGTGAACTCCTCGAGCGTGCCAGGCAGACCCATCGCGTCGTGGGCCAGCCGATGCGCCCGCAGCACGGGCGCCAGCGCGGCGCTCGCGCGAGCCAGGTCAACCGCGTTGCTCCTGGATTCACCGGCGAGCAGGTCACCATCGTTGGCATCCGCAAGCGCCACGCCCAGCACGCCATCGGTCATCATCACCATGCGCAGGTGGCGCGCCACGTTGCGGGCGTCGACCGCCGCCGGGTCGGCACTCTGATCGCCCGAGCCCTGCAATCGGTCCCACGCCGCCAGCAGTGCGTTCCAGACCGACGAGGTACCCGTCAGCGGTTCATCGAGCACCTCGACATGCAGCGATGTCGGCCATCCAATACTCGCGATCTTGCCAGCGATCCACAGCGCGTTCGGCGGTAGCAGGAACAACAGCGTGTCGCAGTTCCAACTTGGCTCGCGTACGGCGGTGCGCAGCGCCTGCAGCATGGCCTCGACTTCCTCGAGCACCATCGGGCCGACGATCACGGCAGCCATCTGGCTGCGCTCCATCAGCACGAACGGGATCGCGAGGTTCTCGCCTTCGGCCACTCGCAGGTCGGCGTGGTAGATCTTCAGCGTCGCGTCGCCCCGGCGCGGCACGATCGTTCGCTCCAGCGTGGCGAGGATGCGCAACGTCGACTGCTCGCGCAGGTGCAGACGCTCGACCGGCTGGCCGGTGGCGTCGGACAGGGCCTTGACAACACCCGGCGCCCACAGCCGCGTGGGGTCGAGCAGGGTGATCGTGCGCACTTCGGGCACATGCTTCGTGCCGGCGAGGTGGGCACGCATGGCAGCCGCGGGCGAGCCGTTCACGAAGAGATCCTGCTGGTGCCGGTCGAGCATGCGGCCATCGTCCGTCACGCGCGTGTCGGTGCTTTCGAGCACCGCGGTGGCAGCGAACTCGGGCATCACGCTGCCGGGTTTGACAGGCGTCGGGACCAGTTCTCCGAACAACGACTTCAGCACAAGGCGCCCCATGTCGGATGGATGAGTGGCTCCGAGCGTAGCGCGTCCGCGCGATGTCTGGTGCCCACACGCAACCATGTCGACGCGACGGTCTCCGAACGACACATCGCTCACTTGCGGACACACTCGCGCGGGGCTGCCCACGTCGCGCGGCCACGATTCGATACCATTGACCGATGAGTTCCCAAGAAGTGGCCGCCCCAGGTCGCCAGGATGCACTGACGATCGGCTTGGTTGCGCTGGCGCACGGCACGTCGCACTTCTTCCACATGCTGTTGCCGCCACTGTTCCCCTTGTTCGTGCGGGACCTTGGGGTCAGCTATGCGCAACTGGGCCTTGTCGTCACCCTGTTCTTCGTCATCTCCGGCATCGGTCAGGCGCTGGCCGGATTCCTCGTTGACCGGGTCGGTGCAAGGCCGGTGCTGTTCGCGGCGCTCGGCTGTTTCGCCGCCGCGGCCATGGTGGCGTCCGCGGCCCACGATCTGAACGGACTGATGTTGGCCGCGGCACTCGCCGGTCTGGGCAATTCGCCCTTCCACCCGGTCGACTTCACGATCCTCAACATGCGCGTATCGCCACCGAGGCTCGGGCATGCATTCTCCGTGCATGGCATCAGCGGCAATCTGGGATGGGCAGCCGCGCCGTTGTTCCACCACGTCGTGACCGACGTGACGGGCTCATGGCGCTTCGCGATGGTGGGTTGCGCGCTGTGGGCACTCGCCGTTCTCCTCGTGATGGTCTGGCAGCGCCGGGCGATCGACGATCGCGTCGGGGTGCGGACCGCGGCGCCCGGCTCGCCGACGGTCGTGGCGGCCGCCGCCGAGAGCACTTTCGCCTTCCTGCGCTTGCCGTCGGTGTGGCTGTGCTTCCTGTTCTTCTTCTTCTCGACCTGCGCGCTGTCCGCGATCCAGGGCTTCGCCGGGCCGGCGTTGAGTCGCCTCTACGGCCTGCCTGCCGACGTCACCGCCTACGTCGTCAGCGCCTATATGGTGGCCGGCGCAATCGGCATCCTCCTGGGCGGCTTCCTTGCCGCGCGAGCCGAGCGCCTCGAGCGCACGATCGGCCTGTGCCTTGCGGGTTCTGCAGCCCTGCTGATGCTTGCCGGCAGTGGCTGGTTGCCCGGTGCGGTTGCGCTGGTCGTGACTGCTCTCGCGGGGCTGGGCACGGGCCTGGCGGGGCCGTCGCGCGACATGTTGATCAAGCGCGCATCGCCCCCTGGGGCCACCGGCCGCGTCTACGGCACGGTGTACTCGGGTCTTGACATCGGATTCGCGCTGTCAGCGCCGGTGTTTGGCGCGATCCTCGACCGGGGTCATGCAGGCGGCGTATTCCAGGCTGCGGCGCTCGCGTTGATGCTCGGTGTCGTTTCGGCGTCACTGGTCGGCCTGCGCGTGGCCCTGAACACGCGTCGCGTCGCGGCGTGATGGCAGTGGCTATGCGACCAGGTGGGCATGCGCTCGTCGAGGCCCTGATCGCACAGGGTATCGATACCGTGTTCGGCGTGCCCGGCGAGAGCTACCTCGCTGTGCTGGACGGCTTCCACGAGCATCGCGACCGCATCCGCTTCATCGCATGCCGGCATGAAGGGGGTGCGGCGTTCATGGCCGAGGCCCAAGGCAAGCTGTCGGGCTGGCCGGGCGTGTGTTTCGTCACGCGAGGCCCCGGCGCCAGCAATGCGGCCATCGGGTTGCACACCGCGTTCCAGGACTCGACACCGATGGTGCTCTTCGTCGGCCAGGTCGCGAGCGACCAGCGTGATCGCGAGGCGTTCCAGGAACTCGATTACCGTCAGGTCTTCGGCCCCGGAACGCTGGGCATGGCCAAATGGGTCGGCGAGGTTCACGACGCGGGTCGGCTGCCCGAATACGTGGCACGAGCCTTCCACACCGCCTTGCAGGGCCGACCGGGTCCCGTCGTGCTCGTGCTGCCCGAGGACATGCTGACCAGCGCCACCGATGCGCCCGTGCTGACACGGGTGCAGGCGGCACAGGCCTGGCCCGCACCAGGCTCAATGATCGAATTGCGCCGCATGCTGCTTGGTGCGACGCAACCCTTCATGATCGTCGGCGGTTCGGGCTGGACCGCTGACGGTGCTCGCGCGCTGCAGCGTTTCGCCGAAGCTTGGCAATTGCCGGTCGGCTGCGGGTTCCGGTTCCAGGACAGCTTTGACAACCGACACCCGCAGTACGCGGGCGACGTCGGCATCGGGATCAATCCGAAGCTCGCGACGCGTTTGCGCGAGGCCGACCTGGTGCTGGCGGTCGGCTTGCGTTTGGGCGAGATGACCACTGGCGGATACGGCCACCTCGCGGTGCCGCGGCCGGTGCAACGTCTGGTCCACTTGCACGCTGGAGCGGAGGAACTGGGGCGCGTCTACGCCGCCGACCTGCTGATCCAGGCCTCGCTCGCGCAGGCCGGCCATGCGCTTGCCGCGCTCGAGCCGCCGCCGCAGGGCGTACGTTGGGGCGCGTGGACCGCGTCCGCGCATGCCGACTTCGAGGCCAATCAGGTGTCGACGCCCGTCGCTCCGATGGACATGGCCGCCGTGATAAAGACGATCGCGCGGCTCGCGCCGCCCGACACGGTCTACACGAACGGTGCCGGCAATTTCAGCGCGTGGCTGCATCGCTACCTTCGCTATCCCGGCCTGCAGCACCATGGCCGCACGCAGCTCGCCCCGACCTCCGGTGCGATGGGCTACGGCGTGCCGGCTGCGGTGGCGGCCTCGCTGTTGTATCCGCAGCGCTCGGTCGTCAACATCGCAGGGGATGGCGACTTCCTGATGACCGGCCAGGAACTCGCCACGGCGCGCGCCTTTGGTGCGGGCACCGGGGCAGGCCGGCTGATCAGCGTGGTGGTCGACAACGCCAGCTACGGCACGATCCGCATGCACCAGGAGCGCGAGTACCCGGGCCGGGTCAGTGGCAGCGACCTCGTCAACCCCGACTTCGCGGCGCTGGGGCGCGCTTACGGCTGGCGGGCGTGGACGGCGGATCGCACCGACGCGTTCGAGTCCGCCTTCAGCGAAGCGCTGGCCGCGCCGACACCGGGCCTGATCCACCTGCGTCTGGACACCGAGGTGATCTCGCCGCGCGCCACGATCACTTCATTGCGCGCCGCAGCGCGCAAGGTCTAGCGGCAGTCGCTCGCGATCACGCCGCGCGTGCGCTGGATTTCCTCGGCGCGCTGCTTGTCGTCGAGCACCTCACGCTCGCCCTTCTCGTTGGTGCGCGTCATCCGCATGCCTTCATTGAGGGCTGCCAGATGGCCGCGGGCGCGGGCGCAGTTTTCCGCCTTGGCCGCAGCCGTCTTCTCGTCCTGGGCCTTCTGCTGGGCCAGCTGTTCGTCGGCGGCCTTCTTGCGCCGCGCTTCGAGTTCGGGATCGATCCGCGAGACTGGCGTCCCTTGCGCGGCGGCACCTGAGGCCGCAGAGGCGGCCGCGGTCGGCTGCGCTGCGTTGGCGCGCGATCGCGTGCTTGCAAACGGCCGCTCGAGGATGTCCTTCTCCGGCACGGACCCCGGGGGCGGCGTGTCGCTCCAGACGATCCGTCCGCTGCCATCGCGCCATTTCCAGGTCACCGTCGCAGGTGCCGATTGCGCCCATGCGATGCCGCAGATCACGACGGTCAGGCAGGCGGCGGCAAGGCGTTTCATGGGCGGGCAGGCGAAAGGCATGCGTCCAGTGTAGTGCGCGGACCTGCGGGTGGGCAGAGACGGATGTCACGGTCCGTATAATCGACTTTTGCGTCTGGAGCCTCGTTCCCCATGCGCCTTCTTGGCAAAGCGCTGACCTTCGACGACGTGTTGCTGGTCCCGGCGTACTCGAAAGTCCTGCCGCGCGACACCAGCCTCGCGACCCGACTGTCGCGCAACATCACGCTGAACCTGCCGCTGGTGTCCGCTGCAATGGACACCGTGACCGAAGCGCGGCTGGCCATTGCGATCGCCCAGGAGGGCGGCATCGGGATCGTGCACAAGAACCTCACCGCGCAGCAGCAGGCCAAGGAGGTCGCGCGCGTGAAGCGCTACGAGTCCGGTGTCCTGCGAGACCCGATCACGATCGGACC
>Ga0224500_10002006_pt1 | contig 11424 bp, 8 predicted proteins | sample SF_Oct11_sed_USG_FD_168126 | JGI IMG/M metagenome (GOLD analysis project Ga0224500, IMG submission 168126) | Sediment microbial communities from San Francisco Bay, California, United States - SF_Oct11_sed_USGS_4_1 | ecosystem: Environmental > Aquatic > Marine > Sediment | place: USA: California... | reverse complement strand
ATCCGACGGATCGCTCACGCTTCTCGGCCGCGGCAGCTTGTGCATCAATACGGGCGGCGAGAAGGTGTACCCGGAGGAGGTCGAGGAATCGCTCAAGCGCCATCCGGACGTCGAGGATGCGCTGGTCTTCGGACTCCCGGACGAGGCCTGGGGGCAGGTCGTGACCGCCATGGTCTCGCTGCGCGCCGGCGCCCGCTTCGACGAGGCGGCGCTGCGCCGGCACGTCGGGGTGGAGCTCGCGCGCTTCAAGGTTCCCAAGCGCATTCTCGCCGCGGATCGCTCATTGCGCGCGCCGAACGGCAAGGCCGACTACGCCCGCGCCGGGCTGCAGGCGCGGCAGATGCTGGGGCTCGCGTAGCAGTTCAAGCCTCGTCGCCTGCAATCGGCTCGAGTCCGGGGCACGTGCGCACGGCGTCGCGCAGCGCGTCGGGTGAATCGCGCAGCTCGTCCCAGAAGGGCCACGAGCGGCAGCGCTTCGGCCGCACCGGATAGATGTGGCAGGACGTCGTGCCTCCGTCTTCGAGGAAGACGCAACGGGAACCCTGCGCGTCCTTCAGGCGGTCTCCGCGCCTCGCGACGTAGCGCGTCCGGAAGGTCTCCTCGCGCAAGCCGAGGTATGCGGCGATGCGCTCGACGTCCGCCGCATCGACGCGCACGATGCCCTCGGGCCGCGCGCAGCAATTGCCCGAGCGGCGGCAGCGGAAGCGGAAGGGCCAGCGCGAGTCGGCAGCGGTCACGCGCCGAATGTAGCGGGGCGCGACTCTGCGCAGGGCTCGGGCTCCGGGCGTGCGAAGGCCGGGGGACGCTGAGGGCGCGCTCGGCGACCGGGAGCGATTTCCGCGCTCGGGCGGGCGCCCTCGAGGATCCAGCGGGGCCGCGCGGTCGTGGCTGCCGTCTCGCGCGGGACGCTGTGGCCGGGCCTGGAGGCGCTTCGCGAGAGGCCTGGGCGCCGAGCCGGAGCGGAGCGGCGAGGAGACGCGGGACCGGGACGCGTCCTGCCGCGCGGACGGAGCCCCGGGCGGGGCGCTAGCTCGCGGAGCCCTGGGCAGTTGCCCGAGACACGCGTTAATCTCAGCTTCGTCAATCCAATACGAGAGGGCAAACATCCGCGCGGGTCCGCCACAGCGGTGGGACGCGGCTAAGAAGGTGAAACTCCGGGCAGTTGACGCGTCGCGGGCCAGACGTCTAGGATCTCGCCCCTACTCGCGCTGAGGCGGTCGCACCACGCATCGGTGGGGTCTCGACGGCCGTGCAATGCCTCGTTGCCATCAATCAGTCGCTCACGGAGGAACGGGAACCGCATGAAACGGTCGTCCATCGCTCAGCTCTTCGTGCTGGCCAGTCTCCTCGCGGGGACCGGTGCTCGGGCGGAGGGCTTCGTGAACTTCTACGGCGGTTACAACTTCACCGACACCGCGAACGCCGGCGTTTCCGTTCCGGGCGTGTACCTCCAGGGTCCCATCGTCTGCAACCCCCAAGATCCGACGTCCTGCCTCATCGATTCGAAGCAGAATACCATCGCATCGAGCACCGGAACGCGCACCACCTTCGACGACTCCGTCAGCATGGGGGTGCGGGGTGGCTATTGGTTCGGTCAGTGGTTCGGGTTGGCGCTCGATGCGTCCTATTTCTCGACCGATCTCGATTCGAAGAACTTCACACGCGGCGCGGAGGTGAAGGCCATCCCGCTCGCGGCCTTGTTCATGTTCCGTGTGCCGCTGCTCAAAGATGACGAATTTCCGCTCGGACGCGTGCATCCCTACCTCGGCGGCGGTCCGGCGCTGCTGTTGACGGATTTCAAGGGCACGGTGGATCTGAGCGTGCTGCCGATTCCCATGGACGTTCCGCCTTACGGCACGGTGGACAAGCTCGAGTCGAGCAATCTCGATCCCGCTCTCGAGACCATTGCCGGCATCGACTTCGGCATCCTGCCCTTCCTGGGCGTCTTCGTCGAATATCGGTACACGTTTGCCAACCCGGTCTACAAGGACAACGTGGGCGGCATCACGACCCAGTTCTCGGTGCCGCTGCGCTCCCACCACTTCCTCGGCGGCATCGGCTTCCGCTTCTGATGCCGCGAAGCGCGGGCTGCGTCTGAGCGCAGCGGCGGCGCTCGAGCGCGGGCCCGGCTGACCCCATCGAGACCGGCCCGGTGATCGGTTGCGCCCTCGCGGACTCTCTTGCGATTGCAGCCGCTAGGCTTTGCCCGGGACCGGGGGCGGTGCGGCGCGGAACATCGGCGCGAGCTGCGGGATCTGGCCAGCGGGCAGCCAGCCGCTCATGCCGGCGCTCCAGAGCAGGGTGTCCGCGCGCACGCGACCCGCGGCCACCAACTGGGGGAGCTGCTCCAGCGCGAAGGGGCCGGCGCTCGCGCCGTTTTCCACGATGTGCCACGCGGCGGCCGGCGGCGGGGGCGGCGCCTGCGGCGCGGCGCCGCCGCCGGGCACCGCCTGCCCGGCGGTCCACTGGTTGGCCATCGCCATGCCCATGCCGACGCCGACCCCGGCACCCGCGAGTCCACCCGCTGGATTCGCGGCGGCCACCGGCATCGCCTGACCGAGCTGATACTGCTGATAGGCGTCGATGTCGCCGATCACGCTCATGCTGCTGCGCGCGTCCAGCGCCTGCTCGACCTCCGCGGGCACCGAGATGTTGACGATGTAGAGCTGCGGAACGTCGAGCCCGTACTCGTCGTCGATGCGTTCGATCACCAGGCGGCGCAGCTCCTCGGACAGCTGCGCATAATTGGCTGCCAGGTCGAGCACCGCGAGCTCCGCCTTGGCCACCACGTCGGCGAATGCCTGGTTGACGATCGCGCGCAGCAGCTCCGCGATCTCCTCCGACTCGAACGTCGAATCCGTGCCGACCAGCTCCGAGAGCAGGATCTTCGGGTCGCGCGCCTTCAGCGTGTAGGTGCCGAAGGCCCGCACGCGGATCGGTCCGAAATCCGGATCCCGCATCATGACGGGATTCGGCGTACCCCACTTGAGATCGGTGATCTGGCGTGTGCTGACGAAGTAGACCTCGGCCTTGAAGGGGCTGTCGAAGCCGTAGAGCCATCCCGCGAGCGTGCTCAGGACCGGCAGGTTCTTGGTCTCGAGCCGGTACTGCCCCGGCACGAAGACATCCGCGATCTTGCCCTGATGCACGAAGATGGCCATCTGCCCGGGGCGAACGATCAGCTGTGCACCGTATTTGATCTGGTTGTGATAGCGGGGAAAGCGCCAGACGAGTGTGTGGCGGCTGTCGTCCACCCATTCGATGATGTCTACGAGTTCAGCGCGAAGCTTGTCGATCAATCCCATGTCGTGCTCTCCTAAGACAAGATTCTGGTGAGGATGTTCACGAGGCCGCCCACGAAATCGCCGCCGGTCCCCGAGATCTGGCCCATGGCACCGCGCTCCCGCTGCCCGCGCAGCCGTGCGAAGGCGACGGCCGCATCGGCCTCGGCGCGCGCCCGTTCGTGCTCGCTCTCCAGCGCCGCAGACGGAGTGCCCCCGCTGAGGATGAAGCCGGCAATGCGTTCGAGCTCGTCTGCGTCGAGCCAGGTCCCGTGGTCTCGACACACGTCGATGATCACGCCCGACGACTTCCGATAGTTCCGGCGCTGCATGAAGGCATCGCATTCGGGGCACTTGCGGTACTGCACGCGCTGCTCGGCGGGATTGGCGCCCTTGACGCGCGGCGCGGGCGCGGGCGCGCCTTCGGTGTCGCGCGCGCGGCGTGCATCGGCGGCGCGGCTCACGAGCAGGTCGAAGTTCTCGCCGGGCACCCAGAGGCCGTTGCAGCCACCGCACTCGTTCAGGCCGATCCCCGCCACCTGCCGGGGCGGCATGAGGGCCGAGCAAGCCGGGCAGGGCAGCTCGCGGCCCTCGACGTGGATCGGCTCGGGATCGAAGGCGATGCCGCAGGCCGTACAGAACCGGGAGATCTCGGCGTTTCGCGCCAGGCATTCAGGACAGATCAGGCTGAGCTGGGCCTCGTCCTGGATGATCTCGGACCCGCAGTACGCGCAGAGTCGGGTGTCCGGGACAATCTGCGCACCGCACGACCCACAGCGGTGAATACGCGCGTCCACCGCCTGGAGCGGCTTGTTCTCCAGCCGCTCTCCGCATCGGCAGGTGACGGAGTCGGCGATGATATTGCTCACGTCGTACTGGGCGTGGCAGTTCGGGCACGCGATGAGTCGCAAGGCACGACCTCCGGGCGGGATCCGTTCCCACTCCGCACCGCGTCTGCATCGGGCCGCCGGTGCTCCGACTTGATCGCCTCGGCCATCGGGCTCGAGCGCCGGAAAGCGAAGCTGGGCCGGCGTTTGCGGGCGCCGGCTGCGCGCTGCGCTCAGGCTGCCAGCGCGCGGATCGTGTTCGCCTCGACCACGGCCAGGTAGGCCCGGCGGATGCGCTCGCGGCTCTCCGCGATGCGCTCGAGTAGCGCGGCTGCGCTCCAGCCCGGCTCCACCAGCTCCGCAATCGCCGGGAGCTGGGGATCCTTCGCGCTCAGCGTCTCGATGCTCCGGCCCGCCACCCAGCGCGCGCGCGCCTCGACGACGCGCAGCAGGTGGTAGTCCTGGAGAAGGCGCTGGACGCGCTCTCCCTCCACGCACGCCTCGAGCATGGCCCGCACGCTCGGATAGGTGGGGAACGCGTCCGTGCCCAGCTCGAGCAGTCCGCCGCCGGCCAGGAAATCGACGTCCATGAGTCCGCCCGCGCCAGCCTTGAGGGCGACGCGGTCCTCCGACTGCTCGGCGCGCTCTTCTTCCACGCGCGCCCGAAGTCCCTTCAAGAACTCCCAGGGAGGCTCGACGCGCGCAAAGATCTGCTGGCGCACCCGCGCCAGCGCAGCTTCGGCCGCTGCGATCCCGCCCGCGATCGGCCGCGCGCGCAGCATGGCCAGATGCTCCCACGTCTGTGCCTTGTCCGTCTGATAGCGCTCGAAGCCTTCGAGCGATGTGACGAGCATGCCCTGCTGGCCCGACGGACGCAATCTCGTGTCGACCGCGTAGGCGATTCCGGCGCCCGTCATGGTGGTGAGGTAGGCGATCAGGCGCTGCCCGATGCGCGAGGCGCGATCGACGCTCTCCGGGCCGCCCCGGTGCAGGAAGATGAGATCGAGATCGGAATGATACGTGAACTCGCGCCCCGCGATCTTGCCCATGCCGATCACGCAGAATCCGTCTGCACCGCTGTGGGAGGCGAGGCTCTCGAGGGCCAGCCGCAGGGCGCATTGGGTCGTCGTCTCCGCGAGTACGGACAAGAAATCCGAGACCGCTTCGAAGGTCGCGAGGCCGGAGAGGTCGATGCAGGCCGCGAAAACCACCTCCTCGCGGCGCCGCAGACGCAGCGCGTCGAGCGAGGCCTCGAGGTCCTCGCTGGACAACGCCTCGCAGTCCGCGGCGAGCTCCTGTTCGCGCTCCGCGAGAGAGGCCGGCGTGAGCGCTGCGACGCGCTCGAGAAACCTGGGCCGATGGCTCAGAAAATCCGCCGCGCGCGGCCGGGTGGCCAGCGCGCGCGCGAGTCCGCGCGCGGCGTCATCCGAGAGCTCGCGGGCTGCGGCGTCCTGCGAGCGCCGCTCGACGAATCGAGCCAGCGCAGCGGAAAGCGATTCTGCGAGCGCGCTGCCGGCCACGGCTTCCTGGAGGCGTTGCTCGAGCGTCATGGCTCCCCGCGCAGCACGAGCGCGTCGAAGTGGGCGCGCACCTCGCTGCGCACACGCGTCCAGTCGTCGAGCAGGCGCTCCCGGGCGCGCTTTCCCTCCGCGGCTTCGTAGCCCATGCGCCGCGCGAGGCCGAGCTGCGCGGACGCATCGCGGGGGAACCGCGAAGTCTGCTGCTCTTCCGCCATCTGGAGCGCGTGCTCGGCCCGGCGCAGCCAGACGTAGGATTCGGCCAGCACCCGGCTCGTGCCCACCGGGAGCAGCTCCAGCTCCTCCAGCGCATTCAGCGTCTCGAGCACGTTGCCGGTGCGCAGCTCGTGATGCTTGCCACCGAAGAAGAGCTGGAAGGACTGCGCGAGGAACTCCACATCGCGGATGCCGCCGGGCCCCTCCTTGAGGTCCGCCTCCAGATCGCGACCGGCGCGCCGCCGTTCCTCCTCGATGCGACTCTTCATGTCGCGCACCGAACGCATCATGCTCGGGTCGATCAGGCGCCTGTACACGAACGGGGTGATCGCCTCGGCGAATGCCGCGGCGATTCTCGGCGGGCCGGCCACGGGCCGCAGCCGGATCAGCATCTGGCGCTCCCACTCCGCACCCCAGGTCTCGTAATAGGTCAGCGCGGCGTCGACGCTGTTGGCCAGCACGCCGCTCGGGCCTTCTGGTCGCAGGTCGAGATCCACGCGGTAGCCGAAGCCCTCCTCGGTGGGCTCTTCCAGCTTGTTCTTCAGATGGCGGATCAGTCGCTGCGCCGCGTGGTTGTGCTCCAGCGGATCCACGTCCGCCGGCGCGTCGTGCAGGAAGAGGAGGTCGACGTCCGAAGAGAAGTTCAGCTCGCGGCCGCCGAGCTTCCCCAGCGCGAGCAGAGCGGGCGGCGCAACCTGCGTCTCGCTGCTCGCGCAGGCGAGCGCTGCAACGAGACAGCGGTCGGCGAGATCGGAGAGCTCGCGCAATCCCGCCACGAACGGCCGACCGGCCAGATCGCGGCCCGCCACGCGCAGCAGCGCGCGGTACTTCGCGTCGCGGATCGCCGCCCAGCTCGCCGCGATCGGGTCCAGCGCGGGCGCGTCCGGCATGGGTCCGTCGAGGTCGTCGATCCACGCTGGATGGCGCAGCAGGAGACGCGCGAGGAACCCGCTGCAGCCGAGCAGGCGCGGCAGGATCGGATGGCGCTTCAGGTCGAGGGGCGCGGGGCCCAGCGCGCGTCGGCGTGCGGCCAGGTCACGCAGCGCGCGGGCGCCGGAATCCGGGCGCGCAGAGCCCAGCAGCGCCGGCACCCAGAGGTGCATCGTCCCGGCCAGATCCGGGTGCCCGGCGGCCTCGCGAAAGGTGACGGCCGCCAGATCCGGCTCCGCTGCGCCACTCGCGCGCAGCACCGAAGCGTCGGTCTCGCCGCGCTCGAGAGCGTGGATCAGTTGGGTTGCCAAGGCCTCCACCGCGCGTGAAGAGTAGCGCGACCGATGCGTCCTCCGAGCGCGCTATGGTCTTGCGGGGGGTGGGCGTGCAGGGCGTCACCGGAACGCGACCGAGCCTTACGCTCCGCATTCTCATCGGGATGGCGCTTGGCCTGGTGCTCGGCCTCGCTCTCGATTGGGCGGGCGCCGAGGGCCCGATCGAGACCTACCTGGTCGGCGGGCTCTTCCGCATCGGCGGCGAGATCTTTCTCGCGTCGCTCATGCTTCTCGTGGTTCCCCTGGTCTTCGTGTCTCTGGTGTGTGGAACCGCATCTCTCGACGACATCGCCAAGTTGGGTCGCGTCGGAGGCAAGACGCTCGGACTCTACCTGGGGACGACGGCCATCGCGATCAGTCTCGCGCTGCTCGTCGCAGGGATCGTCCGGCCGGGCGCCGGCTTCGAGCTCCACGCCGACACCCGCTTCTCCGCCGAGGCAACGCCGTCTCTCGTCGAGACCCTCATCGGCTTGTTCCCCTCGAATCCCGTGCGGGCGATGGCCGAGGGCAACATGCTTCAGATCATCGTCTTCGCCGGACTGTTCGGTCTCGCCCTGACCATGGCCGGCGAGTCGGGCAAGCGCATTCTGTCGTTCTTCAACGATCTCAACGACGTGATCATGCGCCTCGTGATGCTGCTGATGCACTTTGCGCCCTACGGGGTCTTCTGCCTGATCGCCAAGGTCTTTGCGGTTCAGGGTCTCGGCGCCATCAAGCCGCTCGCAAAGTACTTCTTCGTCGTACTCGGTGTGCTCTTGCTCCACGCACTCGTCACCTACCCCGTGCTGCTGCGCGCGATCGGAGGGCTCAATCCGCTCGTCTTCTACCGCAAGATGCGCGCCCCGATCGCCCTCGCGTTCAGCACGGCGAGCAGCGGCGCGACGCTTCCCGTGACCCTCGAAACCGTCGAGCGACGCTTGGGGGTCCACAACTCGATCGCTTCGTTCACGATTCCGCTCGGCGCGACGATCAACATGGACGGCACGGCGATCATGCAGGGCGTCGCCACCGCATTCATCGCGCAGGCCTACGGGATCGACATCGGCATGAGCGGATACCTGATGGTGGTCGTCACGGCGACGCTCGCTTCCGTCGGCACCGCCGGTGTGCCGGGTGTCGGTCTCGTGATGTTGGCGATGGTTCTGCGCCAGGTGCATCTACCCGTGGAGGGAATCGGCCTCATCATCGGCGTCGATCGCTTGCTCGACATGGTGCGAACCGCCGTCAACATTACCGGGGATGCGTCCGTGACGTGTGTCGTCGCCAAGAGCGAGGGTCATCTCTCGGCCGAGATCTACGCGCAGCCCGAAGACTCGTGACGCGGGACCTGCGCGCTGCGGAGCCCGGGATCCGCGGACCCGCGGTGCGGATCTCTCAGGCGGGCGGCATCGCGGAGCCTGCTGACGGGCTCGAGGTCCATCGCTCGTGCCAGCGCTGGAGCACGAACAGCGGCCACAAGCGGCGTCCGTGGTCCGCTCGGCCGGCGCGGTGTTCGGCCAGGAGCCGCGAAACCGGTTCGGGATCCAGAATCTCCTGGCGGCGCAGGCGCGCGGGCTCGAGGAGCGCGTCGACCTCGGCGCGCAAACTCCCGTTGATCCATTCCGACACGGGAACCGAGAGCCCACGTTTGCGGCGTCGCACGATTGCGCGCGGCAGTCGGGCGGTGGCGGCGCGCTTCAGCGCGAGCTTCGTGCCGATGTTTCCGACGCTCGCCGAGAGCGGCTGGCGCAGCGCGAGCTCCATCAGCGCCCGGTCGAGATAGGGAGCGCGCGCCTCCACCGATGCGAGCATCGTGGCGCGATCGACCTTGGTCAGAAGGTTTTCCGCGAGGTAGGTGAGCAGGTCGAACAGCATCACGCGTTTTACGGGATGCGAGACGCCTTCGAGGCGCGACCAGAGCGCCGAGAGGGTGGAATCCTTGCCGTGACGTCCGATGCGGCCCGCGTCGGGTCCGTGCGCACCGAACCAGGCGATGTGTCGCTCGAACGTCTCTCTCTCCGCTTCGTCGACGAAGCGCCGCGCCAGGAATTCCAGCGAGACCTTGCGCCTCGTTACGGGCAGCTGGTGGACCGCGGCGCGAATACAGGCACGCGCGGGAGCGGGCAGACGCGCGTAACGCTCTGCCCAGCGATGCCCCAGGTAGGTCGGATAGCCGCCGAAGAGCTCGTCCGCTCCCTCGCCGGAGAGGATGACCCGGACGTGCTGGGACGCGGCTTCGGAGAGCAGATAGGTCGGCAGGATCGCAGGGTCGGCGATGGGCTCCGCCATGTGCGCGCTCAGCAGCTCGAGGGCACGGTGCAGCTCGGTCTCCGATGCAGAGACTTGGTGGTGTCGTGTTCCGAGGTCGCGGCAGACGCGATCCGCCCACTGCGATTCGTCATAGGAGGCGGATTCGAAGTGCACCGCGTAGGTGTGCACGGAATCCCGGGGTAGATACCGAATGGCCTCGGCGGCAAGCAGCGAAGAATCGAGACCGCCCGAGGTGAAGACGCCGACCGGCACGTCTGCCATCACCTGGCGTTCCACGCCCCGCTCGAACGCCGCCAGCACGGCTTCCGGCGTCGATTCCACCGTCTCCGCCGCGAAGGCGACGGGGTTCCAGTAGGGTTCGATGCGTGTGCTCCGCGCATCCGCAATCAGGCAATGCGCGGCCTCGAGCTTCTCGATGCCGGTGAAGAGGGTGCGCGGGGCGGTGCAGTAGCCGAGCGTCAGATAATCGCTGAGTCCTTCGCCGGACAGTTCGGGTGGGCTGGCCTCGAGCGAGAGCAGCACCTGGATCTCGGACGCGAAGCGAAGCTCCCCGGATCGCTCGCAGAAGAAGAGCGGCTTCTCGCCCGCACGATCTCGCGCCAGAAGCAGGCGGCGCTCGCGCGCGTCCCAGATCGCGAGGGCGAACATGCCCTCGATCTGCTCGAGCGCATCGACGCCGTGCTCGAGATAGAGAGGGAGAATGGCTTCCACGTCGTTGTGCCGTGAGCGAAACGGATAGCGCTTCGCCGCGTAGCGTCGGCGTAGCGCGGGCGCGTTGTAGATCTCGCCGTTGCAGACCAGCCAGATGTCGCCGTCCGGGCTGGCGAAGGGCTGATCGGCCTCCGCGCTGAGATCCACGATCGAGAGCCGCCGTGAGCCGAGGATCGCTTCCGCGGATTCGAGGCAGCCCTCACCGTCCGGACCCCGGTGGCGCAGCAGCTCGCCCATCTTCAACACCGGGGCGCGCGCGCGCAAGGGCGCTCCGGATACGTTTACCGCACCGAAGATTCCGCACATGCTAGGGGGCATCCTCGCCGCACGGACCGAAGGCGGCGTAATGGGGACCTTCTGCGAGCAGAGTGAGGCGCGCCTCGAGATCCGCCCGGTCTTGGCTGTTCTTCTTGATCACGAACACCGTGGGCGTGGAGCAGCTGCGGAGCTGCTCCCGCCACCAATCGACGGGACGCAGCGGCGAATCCGGTCGCTCGCGCAGGACCGACTCGTACTCGGCAATATAGTTGCTCTTGAACTCCCGACCACGCGCCGACGCAACGGGAATCTCCGCGGCGAGATAGTACGCGAGGGAGGCCGGATAGACGCCGACGCCGACGACCCGGATCTCGTGCGGAACCGCGGCGCGGATGGTTTCGGCGAGGGCTCGTTCCGACCGGTAGTTCCCCATGACCGACAGCACGCCATTCGCGGAAAGCGCGATCGAGGCGGGCACCAAGGCCATGCCGGCGATCAGCGCGAGCGGCGAGCCCAGGCGCAGCGCCGCCGCGCTGGCGAGCGCGGCGGCAAGGAAGATCGCGCACACGACGGGCGCGGCGGCGCGCAGCGCAGCCGCGAGCTCCGGCACCGCGATGCGGGAGGAGATCGTTCCCATGCCGAGCGCCACGACGAGGGCGCCGAGCAGCGCGAGCGTCGCCGCCATCCAGGCTGCGCGGCGTCGGGCAGCCGGCCACTCGAGCGAGGCGTGGGCGCACAGCAGCGCTACGGCCGGAAAGACGGGCAGGATGTAGCCCGGCCGCTTCGACTGGGAGAGCGAGAAGAACAGCAGCGGAACCGCAATCCACAGCAGAAGATAGGCGTGCGCGCGCCCCGCGCCGCGTCGCTCTCGCCAGATGCGCATCCAAGCGGGCAGCGCCGACAGCGGGACGAGCGCCCAGGGCAGGGCGCCGCCCAGCAAGAGCGGCAAGAAGTAGTAGGGCGGGCCGGTTCGGTTCATGCGATTCGTGGTGGTGCGCTCGAAGGTCTCGCGTACGAACGCGTAGTGCGGAAACTCCGGATGGCGCGCGGCGACCGCGAAGAACCAGGGTGCGACCACCAGCGCGAAGACGAGCAGGCC
>Ga0224500_10002004_pt1 | contig 11430 bp, 8 predicted proteins | sample SF_Oct11_sed_USG_FD_168126 | JGI IMG/M metagenome (GOLD analysis project Ga0224500, IMG submission 168126) | Sediment microbial communities from San Francisco Bay, California, United States - SF_Oct11_sed_USGS_4_1 | ecosystem: Environmental > Aquatic > Marine > Sediment | place: USA: California... | reverse complement strand
TTGATATAAAAGAAAAATAGGATTCCGGCGCGAGCCGAGCTGCGACAGAATGGTGCGCACGGCAGGCGATACGCACCACGATGGTGCAATTCTCCTGGGCGGCGCCCCCAAACCTGCGGCGGCTTACGCCGGCGGCCATCAACGCTATACTTCCGCGCCCTTCGCCCTCGGACTCTCCGCTTGACGCAGTCGAAACGCCCATGGACGTTTCAGGATCTCATCCTGGCGTTGCAGCGCTACTGGGCGGATCAGGGCTGTGTGATCCTGCAGCCCTACGACATGCCGATGGGCGCCGGCACCTTCCACTCCGCCACCTTTCTCCGCGCCATCGGACCCGAACCCTGGAGCGCCGCCTATGTGCAGCCCAGCCGCCGGCCCACCGACGGCCGCTACGGCGAAAACCCGAACCGCCTGCAGCACTATTACCAGTTCCAGGTCGTGATCAAACCCTCGCCCCTGGATATCCAGCAGCTCTACCTGGATTCCCTGCGGGCGCTGGACATCGACCCGCTGGTCCACGACATCCGCTTCGTGGAAGACAACTGGGAGTCACCCACGCTCGGCGCCTGGGGCCTGGGCTGGGAAGTGTGGCTGAACGGCATGGAGGTCACACAGTTCACGTACTTCCAGCAGGTCGGCGGCCTGGACTGCCGACCCGTCACCGGCGAGATCACCTACGGCCTCGAGCGCATTGCCATGTACCTGCAGGGCGTGGCGAGCGTCTATGACCTCACCTGGACCGACGGCCCGCTCGGCCGCGTCACCTACGGCGACGTGTTCCACCAGAACGAGGTGGAAATGTCCCGCTACAACTTCGAGGCGGCCGACACGGCGGTGCTCACGCCGCGCTTCGACGCCGCGGAAAGAGCCTGCCGCGGACTCATCGAGGCAGGCCTCACCCTGCCGGCCTACGAGCAGGTGCTCGAGGCATCCCATGCGTTCAACCTGCTGGACGCCCGGCGCGCCATCTCGGTCAGCGAGCGCCAGCGTTACATCCTGCGGGTGCGCGAGATGGCCCGTTCGGTGGCCCAGGCCTATCACGACAGCCGCGCCGCGCTGGGTTTCCCGATGCTGGCCCGCGCGTCGGCGGGCTCCTCCTCATGAGCCATGCCAGGCCGTACATGACAGCCACCGCGGACTTTCTCGTCGAGATCGGCACCGAGGAACTGCCGCCCAAGTCGCTCGCCGACCTGGAGCAAGCCTTTGCCAGCCAGGTGCAGGACGGACTGAGTGGCGCGAACCTGGGCTTCTCCGCGCTGCGCTCCTTCGCGACGCCACGCCGGCTCGCTGTCCTGGTAAGTGGCCTCCAGGTGGAACAGCCGGTGCAGGTCATCGAGAAGCGCGGCCCGCCCGTGTCCGTCGCGTTCAACGGCGATGGCTCGCCGACCCGCGCCGCCATGGCCTTCGCCGAAGGTTGTGGCGTCCCGGTAGAGAACCTCGGCCGGGTGGAAACGCCCAAGGGCGCCTGGCTGTTCCACAGTGCCACGGCCCCCGGGCGCCCGGCCGCAGAGCTGCTGACCGGCATCGTGTCGTCGGCCCTGGCCGCGCTGCCGATTGCGCGGCGCATGCGCTGGGGCAGCGGAGCGGCGGAGTTCGTCCGGCCGGCGCACTGGATCGTGATGTTGCTGGGCGACGTAGTCCTGGATCAACCCGTGCTGGACCTGGTGCCCGGCCGGAAGACCCGCGGCCACCGCTTTCACGCGCCGGACGAGCTGCTTATCGCCCGACCGGCGGACTACCCGGCGCTGCTGGCGGAGCGCGGCAAGGTGATCCCGGACTTCGCGACCCGGCGCGACCGCGTGCGCCAGCTGGCCGATGCGGCGGCGCGGGCAGCGGGGGGGCACGCGGTATACAGCGACGAACTCCTCGATGAAGTAGCGGGGCTGGTGGAGTGGCCGGTGGCCATCACCGGCGGCTTCGATCCCGGCTTCCTGCGCCTGCCCGAGGAGGTTCTGATCGCCACGCTCCAGGGACACCAGCGCTATTTCCCCATACGCGATGCGGCCGGCGCCCTGATGCCGCGCTTCATCACCACGGCCAACCTGGAGAGCAGGGAGCCGCACCAGGTGCGCCAGGGCAACGAGCGCGTCATCCTGCCCCGGCTGGCCGACGCGGCGTTCTTCTGGGACCAGGACCGCAAGACGGCGCTCGCAGCGCGCGTGGAGCGGCTCGCGACCGTCGTCTTCCAGCAGGGCCTGGGCAGCCTCCTCGACCGCTCCCGGCGAGTGGCCACACTGGGCAGCGAGATCGCCGCCACGCTGGGCTATGACGCCCCGGTCGTGGAGCGGGCCGCGCTCCTGGCCAAGGCGGACCTGCTGACGCAGATGGTGGGCGAATTCCCCGAGCTCCAGGGCCGCATGGGCTTCCACTACGCGACCCACGACGGCGAGCCCGCGGTGGTCGCCGCCGCCATCGAGGAGCAGTATCTGCCCCGCCACGCGGGCGACCGGCTGCCTGCCTCTCCCGCCGGTCGCGCACTCGCCATTGCCGACCGGGCGGATGTCCTCGCGGGCGTCTTTGCCCTCGGCAAGCGCCCCAGTGGCAACAAGGATCCCTTCGGCCTGCGGCGCGCCGCGCTGGGCCTGCTGCGCATCCTGGTGGAAGACAACGTGGACCTGGATCTGCCGGCGCTGCTGTCCCGAGCCATCGCCCTGCAGCCCTGCGCCGTCAAGGATCCGGCGGCGCTCGCCGTCGAGCTCTTCGACTTCATCGTGGAGCGTGGCCGTGCGTGGTATCTCGAGGGTCTCGCCCCCGGGCTGCCCGCGGGCATGGTGACGGCCGAGACTTTCGAGGCGGTGCGCCTGCGCCGCCCGGTATCGCCGGTCGATTTCCACGCCAGGCTGCTCGGGGTCCGGTCGTTCCTGGGCCTGCCGGAGGCCGAGAGCCTCGCCGTGGCGAACAAGCGTATCGCGAACATCCTCCGGACGGCCGGCGCCGGCGGCCAGCAGGTTGACCCGGCCCTGTTCGAGGCTGCCGAGGAGCGAGCCCTCCACGCGGCCATCGGGAGGGTCGGCGATACCCACCGCCAGCACCTGGCCCGGCGTGACTATCGCCAGGCCCTGCAGGACCTCGCTGCCCTGAAATCCCCGGTGGACGACTTCTTCGAGGCGGTCCTCGTCATGGCGGACGTCCCGGCGCTGCGGAACAACCGCCTCGCCCAGCTGCGCCGGCTCCGCGAGCTGTTCCTGGACGTGGCCGACCTTTCCTGCCTGTCCACGCCCGGTACCTAGGCGCGCCGGGCAGATCCCGGACCCATGGGTGCCGCTGACCAGATCCGCCTCGTCGTCCTCGACCGGGATGGCGTCATCAACCGGGAATCACCCGCTTTCATACGCCGGCCAGAGGAGTGGATTCCGCTCCCGGGAAGCATCGAGGCCATCGCGGAGCTGACGCGCGCGGGCTTCACCGTGGTGGTGGCAAGCAACCAGTCCGGCGTCGGGCGGGGACTGCTCACGGCCGCGACGCTGGTGGCGATCCACGACCGCATGAACCGCGCCGTCGAGGCCGCCGGCGGGCGGCTGGACGGCATCTATTTCTGCCCGCACCGTCCCGAGGATGCCTGCGAATGCCGAAAGCCACTCCCCGGCCTGCTGCGGCAGATCGAGGCTCACTACGGAGTCCTGCTGCGAGGGACGCCGGCGATCGGCGACTCCTACCGGGATCTCGAGGCCGCCTGGCGCGTGGGGGCGCGGGCCATCCTGGTGCGCACCGGCAACGGGGCGGCGACGGAGCGCCGGCTTGAGCCGGGTGCGGCGGTGGAGGTGTTTGCGGACCTGGCCGCGGCGGCCAGGGCACTCACTGCGGAGACCCGCGCCGCTTGATCGCGATCCGGTCAGTCGTCTTCACGCTGGTGATGGCCCTGAGCGTCCTGCCCTGGAGCATCGTCGTCGTCATCGGGCGATTCGTAGGCGGCTATCCCGCCGCCTACGGACTGGTCGTCACCTGGGTCCACGGCTGCTTCTGGCTGCTGGACCGGCTCTGCCACCTGAACTTCCGGGTGGAAGGCCTGGAGAACATCCCGGCACAGAACTCGGTGGCCCTGCTCAAGCACTCCTCGGCGTACGAGACGCTGGTGCAGTTCCTGCTGTTCCCCCGCCAGTGCTGGGTCCTGAAGCACGAGATCATGTGGGCGCCATTCCTGGGCTGGGCCGTCTGGGCCATCCGGCCGATCGCCATCGATCGCGGCAGCGGCCAGAAGGCCGTCGCGCAGGTGCTGTCGATGGGGAAGGCCCGCCTGGAGGAAGGGCACTGGGTCATGATCTTTCCGGAAGGCACGCGGGTGCCCGCGGGGGAAACCCGGCGCTACGGACTAAGCGGCGTGCTGCTGGCCCAGAAGGCGGGCCGCCTGCTGGTGCCGGTCGCCCACGACGCCGGCGACTACTGGCCGCGACGGGGCTGGGTGAAGCAGCCCGGTACGGTGACCTTCCGCATTGGCCGGCCGGTGGACCCGGCCGGCCGCGACCCGCGGCAGGTGAACGAGGAGATCCAGGCCTGGGTCGAGGCCCAGATTGCCGAGCTGCGGGGCAAAGCGCCGGCGCAACCGGCTCGCGACCCACAGCCGGCTGGCAGCTGCCGCTAGATGTCGAGGTTCTCCGCGGCCAGCGCATTGCGCTCGATGAAATCGCGGCGCGGCTCGACCTGATCGCCCATCAGCGTAGTGAAGATCTCGTCTGCCGCCACGGCATCCTCGATCCGCACCTGCATCAGGCGCCGGCTCTCCGGGTTCACCGTCGTCTCCCAGAGCTGCTCCGGATTCATCTCGCCAAGGCCCTTGTAGCGCTGGATCGTCTGGCCGCGGCGTGCCTCGGCCATCAGCCAGTCCATAGCCTCGCGGAAGCTCACGACGTCGCGGCGCTGCTCGCCGCGGACAATCCAGGCGCCCGCCCCGACCAGGCCCTGCAGGCTGTTCGCCAGGTCGGCGATCTTCCGGTACTCGGGCAGTTCGAAGAACCGCAGCGGCCAGTCCACGCGCTCGTCGACGCCGTGCCGGGCGCGCCGGACGGCGAAGCCCTGCACGCCCTCTTCGTTGGCGTTCAGGTCGACGCGGTAGACGATGCTGTCGCCATTGGTCGTCGCCATCAGGGCCGTCTGCAGGCCGGCGGCCCACCCGGTCAGCCAGGCGCGGTCGCCGAAGCGGGCTGGTGTCACCTCGGGCTGGTAGAGCAGCTGCTCCAGGACGCGGGTGTCGTAACGGCGCGCGAGCCGCTGGATCATGGCCGACACGATGACGAACTGCTCCGCGAGCGTTCGCAGGGCATCGCCGTGCAGCGGCGGATCCTTGTCATTCACGTGGAGGGCTGCGTTGTCCAGCGCTGACTTCAGCAGGAGGGTGTTCAGCTCCACGTCGTCCTTCACGTAAGTCTCGACCTTGCCCCGCTTCACCTTGTAGAGGGGCGGCTGGGCGATGTAGATGTGGCCGCGCTCCACGAGCTGGGGCATCTGCCTGTAGAAGAATGTGAGGAGCAGTGTGCGGATGTGGGAGCCGTCCACGTCGGCGTCGGTCATGATGATGATGCGGTGGTAACGCAGCTTGTCCGGGTCGAAGTCCTCGCGACCGATGCCGCAGCCGAGCGCGGTAATCAGCGTGCCGACCTCGGCAGAGCCCAGCATCTTGTCGAAACGGGCCTTCTCGACATTGAGGATCTTGCCCTTCAACGGCAACACGGCCTGGGTGCGGCGGTCGCGGCCCTGCTTCGCCGAGCCGCCTGCCGAATCACCCTCGACCAGGAACAGCTCGGAGAGCGCCGGGTCCTTTTCCTGGCAGTCGGCCAGCTTGCCGGGCAGGCCCGCGATATCCAATGCGCCCTTGCGCCGGGTCATCTCCCGGGCCTTGCGCGCGGCCTCGCGGGCGCGGGCCGCGTCGATGAGCTTGGAGGCAATGATCTTCGCCTCGGCGGGATGCTCGAGGAGGAACGATTCCAGGAACTCGCCGACCACGGTCTCGACCGCGGCTTTCACTTCGGAGGAGACGAGCTTGTCCTTGGTCTGGGACGAGAACTTCGGGTCGGGCAGCTTCACCGAGAGGACGGCGGTGAGGCCTTCCCGCGCGTCGTCACCGGTGGTGGCGACCTTTTCCTTGCGGGAGGAGAGCTCCTTCTCGATGTAGGTGTTCAGCGTACGGGTGAGGGCCGCGCGGAAGCCGGAGAGGTGGGTCCCGCCGTCCTTCTGCGGAATGTTGTTCGTGTAGCAGAACATATTCTCCTGGTACCCGTCGTTCCACTGGAGGGCGCACTCGACGACGATCAGGTCGACGGTGCGGGAGAAGTGAATGACGGAGCTGTGGATCGGCATCTTGTTGCGGTTGAGGTGCTCGACGAAGGCACGGATGCCGCCCTCGAACTCGAACACGTCCTCCTTGCCGTCCCGTTCGTCCATCAGGTGGATGCGAACGCCCTGGTTCAGGAAGGAGAGCTCCCGGAGCCGCTTGGCCAGGATGTCGTAGTGGAACTGGATGTTGGTGAAGATCTCGGCGCTGGGCTTGAAGCGGATGACGGTGCCACGTTTCCTGGTATCGCCGGTGACAGCCAGGGGCGCGACGGGCTCGCCCAGCCGGTAGACCTGCTCGTGAGCCTTGCCGTCCCGGTGGATGGTCAGGTTCAGGACCTCGGAGAGGGCGTTGACGACTGACACGCCCACGCCGTGGAGGCCGCCGGAGACCTTGTAGGAGCTGCTGTCGAACTTACCGCCGGCGTGGAGCACCGTCATGATCACCTCGGCGGCGGAAACTCCCTCCTCCGGGTGCATATCTACGGGGATCCCGCGGCCATCGTCGGTGACCGTGACGGATTCGTCCGCGTGGATGGTGACCGTGATGTTGGTGCAGTAACCGGCCAGCGCTTCGTCGATGGAGTTGTCGACGACCTCGAAAACCATGTGGTGGAGGCCGGTGCCGTCATCGGTGTCGCCGATGTACATGCCGGGCCGCTTGCGAACCGCGTCGAGGCCCTTTAAGACCTTGATATTACTGGAATCGTAGCGTTCTGATTCGACCATGAAAGACCCCGGATGACTAGCCGGAAAGTATAGCAAAGCTAGCCTGCGGGGACCCATGTTCCACGTGAAACGCGCGGGCCCCTGGCGGGAGGCGGACGGCGCCCGGATCCAGGGAAGTGACGAAGGCCTGGACCGGCGCGGCGCCGACCTCAGTAAGGAGTAGGCCCAGACGCTCCCGGTCCAGGTCGGCGCCAGGTTCGTCCACGAGCAAGACGATTGTCTGGCCCCGGGCCTCGGCCACCAGCTCCACCTGGGCCAGGGTCAGTGCCGCCGCCACCAGCTTCTCCTGTCCCCGGGAGACAGTGTCCCGGGCCCGCCGGGTGCGGACACTGATCCGGATGTCGGACCGGTGGGGTCCCACGGTGCTGGTGGCCATCTGCAGGTCCCGCTCCCGGCTGGCCACCAGCGCTGCCGCGAGGTCGGTACCCTCCGCCCACCCAGACAGGTGGCTGAGCTCGATGCCGGCCCCCAGCAGGCGCTCGCCGACCACCCGCACCCGGCGCTGAAGCAGGTCCAGGAAGCGCCGGCGGCTGGCGTCCACCAGGGCGCCGTCCGCCACCAGGGTTTCATCCCACGCCCAGGCGGCCGGTCCGCTCCGAGCCCTCAGCGCGGCATTGCGCTGCTGGAGGGCCCGCCTATAGCGCTGCCAGGCCGCCAGGAAACCTGGTTCCACGTGGAACACACCCCAATCCAGGAACTGTCGGCGCCCAGCCGGCGCCCCGCTCACGAGCTCGTGGCTGGCCGGGTCCAGGATCTGTACGGGCAGGGCCCGGGCGAGGTCCGCGCGGGTTCCGGGGGCCCCGTCCACCCGGATGGCGAGTCCTTCGGCCCGGGAAATCTCAAGCCCGACTTTGGCGGCCAGGCCGAGGCCCAGCCGGGCGAAGAGCGTGGCCCGATCCGCCTCGAAGCGGATCGCCGTCTCGGCCCGGGCTGCCCGGAAGGAGGTACCGCGGCCCAGGAAATAGATCGCCTCCAGGATGCTGGTCTTGCCCGAGCCATTGGCGCCGGCAATCAAGTTGAAGCCGGGCCCGGGCAGAAACGATACGGATTCGAAGCAACGAAAGGACCCGAGCTGGACCTCGGCAATGACCGGGGCCGGAGCGGGAGAGGTCACCTCAGAGCCGCATGGGCATCACGACATACCGGGCCTGCACCGGCCCGGCACCGCTGATGAGACAGCTGCTGTTGGCGTCCACGAAACCCATCTCGACCTGCTCGCTGTCCACGGCCGCGAGGGCATCCAGCAGGTAATTGACGTTGAAGCCAATCTCGAGCGCCTGACCCGCGTACTCCACCTCGAGTTCATCCCGGGCCTCTTCCTGGTCCGGGTTGTTGGCCTGGATTCGAAGGGTGGCGTCTGCCAGCTCCAGGCGGACCCCCCGGTACTTCTCGTTGGACAGGATGGCCGCCCGCTGCAGGGCCTGGCGCAGCACATCCCGGCCGGCCTTGAGGACGTTGCCCTGGGGTTTGGGGATCACCCGCTCATAATCGGGGAAACGGCCATCAATGAGTTTCGAAGTGAAGCGAATGTCGCCGATCGTGGCCCTAACGTGATTGGTACCGATGGCCAGGGTGACGGCCCCGTCGCCCGTCAGCAGCCGCTGCAGCTCCTGGACGCCCTTGCGGGGAATGATGACCTGATGGCCGTCGCCCCGGGCCACCTTGCCGTTGCCCTTGGAGGCTTCCGTGGCCAGCTCGCAGAGGGCCAGCCGGTGTCCGTCGGTGGCGACGGCGCGGACCATCTTCTTGCCGGTCTCCAGCAGCAGGCCATTCAGGTAGTACCGGACGTCCTGCTGGGCCATCGCAAAATGGGTCTTCTCGAGCAGCGTGCGCAGGTCGACCTGGCTGAGCTGCAGGCTCTGGACCGTCGCCACGTCGTCCACCACGGGAAACTCGGCCGCCGGCAGCGTCCCCAGCACGAAGCGCGACCGGCCCGACTTGATGACCAGGCGGTCACCATCCTGCTGGACCTGCACGTTGGCGTCGTCGGGCAGCGCGCGGCAGATCTCCAGCAGCTTGCGCCCGGGCACGGTCACTTCGCCGCCGCTATCGGTCTTGTCGAGAATTACCCGCGCGACCAGCTCGACCTCGAGGTCGGTGGCGGTCACCGACAATTCCTGCCCGCGAACCACGAGCAGCACGTTGGCGAGGATCGGCATGGTTTGCCGGCGTTCCACGACACCAATGACGGCCTGGATCGGCTTCAGCAGCGTTGAGCGTGACGTCGTGAACTTCATCCCCGGATATCCTATGCAGCTGGCTTTCTGTAATAACTGGTCTTGTTCAAAGACTACCTAGTAGTAGTTATTAGGGATCCCGTCGCCTGTTGATGACGGACATCCGGAGCTGGAAAAACAGGTGTTTTCGTCCAATTCACCTTGTGTGGAAAGCGTCGGAGGGACAATGTAGCACCTGTGCGGAACCTGTGGGCTTTCCGGCCGCTCGATTCTGTCCACAGCATACCCACGCTCCATGCCCCGGATTACCACGTTCCCGATACATGCGTTCGCGACGATCGCTCATGCGGTCAGGATCCGGATCAGGTTCTGGTAGTCCTCGCGCACGCGCGTTTCGGTTTCCCGGAGCAGCTTCACGCGGCGGCAGGCGTGCAATACCGTCGTGTGATCGCGCCCGCCGAACTGGTCGCCAATCTCCGGCAGGCTGTGATTGGTGAGCTCCTTGGCCAGGCTCATGGCAATCTGGCGGGGCCTGGTGATGGACCGGTTGCGGCGCTTGGAGAGCAGATCCGCAACGCGCACCTTGCTGTATTCGGCCACGGTCTTCTGGATGTTCTCGATGGTGACGAGGCGGTCCTGCAGCGCGAGCAGGTCGCGCAAAGCGTCCTTGGCGAATTCGAGCGTGATGGGCCGGCCGGTGAACGTGGAATTTGCGACCACCCGGTGCAGCGCGCCCTCGAGCTCGCGTACGTTGGAGCGGATCCGCTGGGCGATGAAGAAGGCCACTTCCTCCGGCAGCTCCTTGTGGGCCGCCGCAGCCTTGCTCATCAGGATGGCCACGCTGGTCTCGAGCTCGGGTGGGTCGATGGACACGGTCAGGCCCCAGCCGAAGCGGGACTTCAGACGCTCCTCTAACCCATTGACTTCCTTGGGATATCTGTCACAGGTGAGGATCACCTGGCGCTGGTCTTCCAGAAGGGCGTTGAAAGTATGGAAGAACTCCTCCTGGGACCGCTCCTTGTTGGCGAAGAACTGGATGTCGTCGATCAGTAGGGCATCGAGAGACCGGTAGGCCGCCTTGAACTCATTGATCGTGTTGTGCTGCAGCGCCCGGACCATATCACCCACGAACTGTTCCGAGTGCACGTAGGCCACCCGGGCGTCCGGCCGGTTGGCCAGGATCACATGGCCGACGCCCTGCATGAGGTGGGTCTTGCCCAGGCCGACGCCGCCGTAAATGAAGAGCGGGTTGTAGCCCCGGCCCGGGTGGCTGGCGACCTGGAGGGCGGCGGCCCGGGCCATCTGGTTGCTCTTGCCCTCCACGAACTTGTCGAAGGTGTACTCGGGGTTCAGCTTGCCCCCGATGCTGGCCAGAGCCACCCTGGCCTTGCCAGCCCCGGCACTGGCCAGAGGCACCTGCTGGCGCTGCAGGTTGTTGAGACTGCCAACCTCCACCTGCACCGCCATCCCCGGGCTCTCCCGGAGGAAATCGGTGATCCGGCCCAGGCAGTTGCTGTTGACCCAGTCCACGACGAACCGGTTGGGCGCCAGCAGACGGATCAGCTGGGGCTCCTCCACGGCCTGCAGGGGCCGGATCCAGGTGTTGAACTGCTGCTCGGGCAGGTCGGACCGCAATTGCTGGACGCAGCGGCTCCAGAGGGAAGACTGCACGGATTCACCCCGTGAATCTGATTTGTGGTTGTTGGAAGGGGAGGCGGGCAGTCTAACGGGCAGGAATCGACTTATCCACAGGCCCCGCCATCACGGCCCTGCTATTGACAGGCGCGGGACACCTCCTTAACCTTCCGCCCTCCCGCGTCACCCATCCTTTTGTTTTCCGGCGAATTTCTCCATGAAAAGAACTTACCAGCCCAGCAAGCTCAAGCGCGCCCGGAGCCACGGTTTCCGCGCCCGCATGGCTACCCGGGGTGGCCGCCTGGTGCTGAAGCGTCGCCGGGCCAAGGGTCGCGCGCGCCTCACCGTCTGACGGTTCCGCGCGCACGCCTATCGAACCTCCGGAAGACCGCGATCGCTCCGTCGCCGAGTCTCTCCGCCGGACAACCCAGGCAGACCTTCTCCCGGCAGCTGCGTCTGTTGCACGCGGCGGAGTTTGATAATGTGTTCCAACAGGGCCAGCGGTCCGCGGATCGCTACTTCACGATCCTCTTTCAGCCGAACACGCTGAATCACCCGCGCCTCGGGTTTGCCATTTCCAAGCAGAAGGTTCGGCTTGCCGTGGGGCGCAACCGGCTGAAAGAGG
>Ga0224500_10002003_pt1 | contig 11431 bp, 12 predicted proteins | sample SF_Oct11_sed_USG_FD_168126 | JGI IMG/M metagenome (GOLD analysis project Ga0224500, IMG submission 168126) | Sediment microbial communities from San Francisco Bay, California, United States - SF_Oct11_sed_USGS_4_1 | ecosystem: Environmental > Aquatic > Marine > Sediment | place: USA: California... | reverse complement strand
CGCTAAATTCTAGTGACTAGAAACCTGGAGCCCACGACCGGAATCGAACCGGTGACCTCGTCCTTACCAAGGACGTGCTCTACCGACTGAGCTACGTGGGCCGACAAAACCCTCAAACGCCCTCCCGGCACCCGGGAATGGAGCGGGTGATGGGAATCGAACCCACGCCATCAGCTTGGAAGGCTGAGGTTCTACCATTGAACTACACCCGCCACGCCTCCCGACTCTGTCCGCGGACCCATGCCGCCTGCCACGTCGCCCGTCGAGCGAACTGGTGGAGGGGGTAGGATTCGAACCTACGAAGGCATGAGCCGGCAGATTTACAGTCTGCTCCCGTTGGCCGCTTGGGTACCCCTCCGCGGACAGAGAGCCGCGTATTCTCGTCGGCGAGCCGCCTCGTGTCAACGCGAGGTTCGGGCAGCGGACGCCAAGACGGGGCACGGGCCCGCCGTCGCACCCCCAGGCCAGCGGGGTCAGAGATCGACGACGGTGACGTCCGACACCGCCACGGGACGGCCGAGGAAGCCCGCTCCGACCCGCGCGAACCGCTCGGGGCCATCGGTCGCCAGCAGGTCGATCGTACCCTGTGCGGCGGCAGCCGGCCTTTCAAGCCCTTGTGCGTGCAGGATTTCCCGGACGGCCGCAGCGGTCGTGGACGCGGAATCGACGATCGCCACGCCCGCTCCCGCCACCTCCTGCAGCGTGGCGGCGAGCACCGGGAAGTGCGTACACCCGAGCACCAGCGTGTCCGGCCGGCGCCCGGGCGGGGTGCCCGTGAACAGTTCACCGAGGTAGTGGCGGGCGATGGCCTCGACGATCGGCCCCGTGGTGAGGCCCTCCTCGGCCAGGGCCACGAACAGCGGGCAGGCCCGCGACACGACCATCGCCTCCGGCCGTCGACGGCGGATCGCCACCTCGTAGGCGCCACCGCGGATCGTGCCCTCGGTCGCGATGACGGCGATGCGGCCGGAACGCGACGCGGTGCAGGCGGCCGCGGCCCCGGGCTCGAGCACGCCGACCACGGGCACCGGCGCAAACTCGCCCGCGAGCGCATCGAGCGCGACGGCGGATGCCGTGTTGCACGCGACCACGAGGCACTTCACGCCGCGCGAGCGCAGCACGTCGGCCGCCTGCAGCGCATAGCGGCGCACGGAATCCGCGCTCTTCGTGCCGTACGGCAGGCGCGCCGTATCGCCGAGATAGACGAAATCCTCGCCCGGCAGCGCAGCCACCAGCGCACGCAGCACGGTGAGCCCGCCCACGCCGGAATCGAACACGCCGACCGGCGCACTCGCGGTGCGAATGGAAGCGAGCGAAACACTCATGGAGAGGAACCGGAAAAGGCTGCCAGCATAGCGTGCGTGCGTCGACGCGACATAACATGAAAAATTCGCGCGGCCCTTCCCAGGACGATCTTGGCGTGCATAATTGTCGTCAAGCCAGCAACCGTCCAGAACCAGAAAAAGAGCTCGGCCTGTGGAAAGAAGACTCACGACCCGTCACCGCGCCCGCACCACGGTCTACGTGCTGCTGCCCGGCCGCCACCGCCGCATCTGCCGTGCGAAGAACCTGAGCGCGAGCGGCGTGTTCGTCGAAACGGGAGACCTCGGCCTGCGTCGTGGTCAGACCGTGGATCTCGCCTTCGCGATCAGCCTCGGTACGATCACCAAGATCCACCGTCGCACCGCCGTCGTGGCGCACATTTCGCGCGGCGGCACGGGCCTCATGATGGAAGGCCAGGGCGGCTGACAGGCCCCCGCCCCGCGCCGCGGCGGACGGCCGCGAGCACTCTCGTTCGTCGTTGATTTTCTAGGGGATTCTGCGGATGACCGCCCTGCGCCCGGCCCGTATGTTGGCCGGAGAAGGCGGAACTCCGCATGGAACGACGCGAACCTGATACCGCGATCGCACGCGCGATCGACGAGGTGCTTGCGGCCGAGCGCGAAGCCGCCGTCGCGATTGAAGCGACCCGGCTCGAGGCCGAGTCGCTGATCGAGGCCGCCCGCGCCGAGCGGCGTCGACTGCTCGAGCGCGCGCGCCAGCGATCGTCGCGCCTGCACGCGGCCGCGCAGTCGCGGATGGAGCGCGAACTGGCGGAACTCGAGCACGAGGCAGCCGCACCCGAGCTCGATCCCGGGACGCTCAGGGAGCTCACGCAGCAGGCGATCGAACGCCTCGCACGACGACTCACGGCGCCGGGCCATGGGCGCACCTGACCTGGCCTACGCGTTCTCGCAGGCGCGCCTGCAGGCACGCTTCGGCATGCGGCCCGCCGCCAGCGAATGGCAGCACATCGCGGCCACGCGTGACCTGGGGGCGCTGCTGCAACTGCTGCGCGACGGCAGCCTCGCACGCTGGACGGAGCGCCTGGCGACCCGTCCCGCCATCCACGAGATCGAGCGGCGCCTGCGCGAGGAATGGACGGTCGCGGTCGACGAGGTCGCCGGCTGGCAGCCCGAGCCCTGGCGACCCGCCACCCGCTGGATGCGCTGGATCCCGTACCTGCCCTCGCTGCAGAAGCTGGCGCGCGGCGGGCGGGCGCCGGCCTGGATGCGCGCGGACCCGGTCCTCGGTCCGATCGTCGCCCGCGAGCCACGCGAGCGCGGACCCGGCCTGGCCCGCACGCCGCTGGCACCCCTGTCGCGCGGCTTCGGCCGGCCGGCGGATGTTCATGGGGCCTGGGTGAAACACTGGCAGTCCCTCTGGCCCGACAGCGGTCCCGCGCGGGCGCCGCTCGAGCGCCTCCTGCGGACCCTGCGCGCACACCGGACGCGCATCGCCGCGGCACCCCCGGAGGCGCGGTCGACCGATACGCTGGAGTCGCTGGACCGGCAGCTCGGCCTGCTGTTCCGCCGCAATCCGCTCTCGCCCGCGGCTTGCGCGGCCTATCTGTGCCTGCTCGCACTCGACGTGCGACGGCTGCGCGGCGCGCTCGCCGTGCGGGCGCTGCGCGATGCGCCGGTGGTGCCGCCGTGATCCTGCGCCCCGCGACGGCCACCTGGTTCGAACTGCTCACGTCGCGCGAGGAACTGGGCGCGGCGCTCGACTGCCTGGCGGCCACCGGCCTGGTGCAGCTGCAGGCCCACAGCCGCGCGGACTCGCGCCTGGCGCTGCCCGACCTGCGCACGACGCTGGCGGACTACGAGACCCTGGCACGGCGCTACGCCCACTTCTGGCCGCGTGCCGAGGCATGCAAGCCCGGTCCGGACCACGCGCTGCTCGAGGCGCCACGTGGGGCGCTCGAGCAGGTCCGGACGTGGGCGCAGTCGGCGGATCCCATCATCGCGGAACTGGAGAGCCTCGCGCAGGCAGCCGAGGACGTCCGCCTGCTGATGCGGCTGCAGGCCGGCGCGGGTGCGGCGCTTGCGCCGCTCGACCGGATCGCGGCCGCCGGGCCGGTGCTGACCGGGCGCGTCTACGTGCTGCCCGAGGGCGGCCCGCCGCAGGCGATGCCGCCGAGCGTGCTCGTGCAGCGCGTCTCGCTGGATGACGGACTCTTCCTGCTCGCGGTCGGGTCGCCCGAGGACATCGAGCCGCTCGACCAGGCGCTGGCCGCACGGAAGGCACGGACGATCGCGCTGCCGGACGACCTGCCCGGCGAGCCGCAGGCCCTCGCGCGCCACCTCGAGGAGCGGCAGGCCGGGATCGCCACGCGCGAACGGGCGGCGCGCGAGGAGCTCGAGGTCCTCTGCCGGCAGCAGGGGCTGGCCGCGGCCCTCGGCCAGCTCGGGCTCGCGGCCTGGCTGGTGACGCACGTTCCGGAACTGCCGGTGACGGAGCATTTCGCGTGGATCACCGGCTGGTGTGCCGACCCGGACGAATCCAGGCTCCGCGCCGCGCTCGACGCATGCGACCTGCACTACCTCCTGAGACTGACGCCGGCGCCGGAGGACGCGGTGGCACCGTCCGTACTGCGCAATCCCGCGTGGGCGCGTCCATTCGAGGTGTTCGGCGGACTGATGGGCGTGCCGGGCACGCGCGACGCCGACCCGAGCGTCGTGGTGGCGGTGGTCGCGCCGCTGATGTTCGGCTTCATGTTCGGCGACGTGGTGCAGGGACTGATCGTGGCCATCGCCGGCTTCGCACTGCGTCACCGCCTGCCGGCGCTGCGGCTGCTGATGCCCGGCGGCCTGGTCGCGATCGCGTTCGGCTTCGCCTTCGGCAGCCTGTTCGCACGCGAGGACGTCATCCCGGCACTGTGGGTCCATCCGCTCAGCGACCCGCTGGTGGTGCTCAGCACGGCACTGACGTTCGGTGTCGTGGTCATCGTCCTCGGACTGCTGCTGAACGCCCTGCAGTTCTACTGGCGCGGCGAGGGGCTGCGCTGGCTCGCCGGCGACGCCGGGATGCTGCTGGCCTACGCCGGGGTGGTCGGCACCGTGTTCGACGCGCGGCTGCTGTGGGCACTGCCCGCCGGGATCCTGTGGACGCTGGCCGGCGCTGCGGCGCTGTCGCCCGCGGACCGGTTGGGCGCCGTCGGCCACGCCGCGGGCGAAGCCGTCGAGCGCATGCTGCAGCTCGGAGTAAACACCGTGTCCTTCGTCCGCGTGGGGGCGTTCGCGCTGGCGCACGCCGGCTTGTGCACGGCCGTCGTCGGCATCGCGGAGTCGGCCGGTGCCGCCTACTGGCCGGTGCTGGTCATCGGCAATGCCGCCATCGTCGCCCTCGAGGGCCTGGTGGTCGGCATCCAGACGACGCGCCTGATCCTGTTCGAGTTCTTCATCCGCTTCCTCACGGCGCAGGGTCGCCCCTTCGAGCCCCTGCCGCCGCTGCCGACCGATACCGATCCCCTCCCCCGGAGCAAGCCATGAGATCCCCGACCCGCTGGATGATCGCGATCGCCGTCCTCGGCGTCGCAGCCGCCGTCATCGCGACGATGGCGCTCGTGGTGGCCGCGCCCGCGCTGGCCGCCGAAGCCGCCGCCACGACCGTCGACCCGAGCGTGATCCGCTGGGGCTTCGCGGCCGCGGCGGCCTCCGCCGGCCTTGCCGCGCTCGGCGCCGGGTACGCGGTCGCCCAGGTCGGCACGGCGGCGCTCGGTGCGCTGGCCGAGAAGCCGGAACTCTTCGGTCGCGTGCTCGTGATGGTAGGCCTTGCCGAGGGCATCGCCATCTACGGGCTCATCGTGTCGATCCTGATCCTGAATCGCCTGGGCTGACGTGGCACAGGTCTTCTACATGGGCGACGCTGCGACGGCCGCGGGGTATCGCCTCGCGGGCGCCGACGTGAGGGTGCCGTCACCGGCCGAGGCGACGGACGTGTTCCGGCGCGCGCTCGGCGCCGGGATCGACCTCCTGCTGGTATCGGCGGAACTGGTCCGGGCGCTGCCGCCGTCGGAACTGGCAGCCGCCGTGCTGGGCGAGCGCCCGCTCGTCGCCGTCGTGCCCGACGTGCACGGCCGGCAGGCGGCGCCGGACGTCGCCCGCGACGTCCGCCTGGCGCTGGGAATCGAGCCATGAGCGCACCCGAGAGCATCGTCCAGGCGCAGCGCGAGGCGCTCCTGCGCCGGGTTGCCCGCGAGCAGGAGATGCTGTCGCGCCGTGCGCGCGACGCCGCCGAGGAGCAGGCGCGCGGCATCGTCGCGCGGGCCCGCGAGGAGGCCGCGGCGCGCGTTCGCCAGGCCGCCGAGGAGGCTCACCGCGCCGTCGGTCAGGCCGTCGCCGACCGGCGGGCCGCGCTCGAGACCGCCGCGCGCCAGCGTGAGCAGACCGTGCTGCGTGAGTTGATGGACACCGCGTGGCAGCAGCTCCCGGACGTCCTCGCGGGGATCTGGGCGCAGCCGGAGGCCCGGCGTGCCTGGTGCGACGCCGCGTCCGCGCTCGCGGAGCGGACGTTGATGGGGGACGGCGAGATCACGATCGAGGTAGACGACGCCGAGGGCGGTGACCTGGCCGCGGATGCACGGCAATTCCTGCAGGATCGCGGCTGCCAGGTGACGATGCGCGAGGTGGCGGCACTGGGACCCGGCCTGCGCGTCCGGCGCGGCCTCGCCACCGTGGATGCGACCACGAACGGACTGCTCGCCTCCCGCGAGCGCATCGAGTCCGAACTGCTCGCGGAACTCGATGCGCTGATCGAGGCAACCGGGAGGGACGCCAGGTGAGCCAGGCCGTAATCACGTGGATCGGCGGTCCCGTACTGCGGGCGCGGATGACCGGGCCCTTCAGCGTGTACGAGGCGATCTCCGTCGGCCCGAGGAAGCTGCTGGGCGAAGTCATCCAGCTCAGGGGCGAGGAACTCGTCGCGCAGGTATACGAGGACACGACGGGGCTCGAGCCTGGCGTCGAGGTGACCGGCAGCGGTCGCGCCCTCTCCGTGAGCCTGGGGCCCGGCCTGCTCGGCGGGATCTTCGACGGGCTCCTGCGGCCGCTCACCGGAACGGAGGACTTCCAGATCCAGGCGGGCATCGCGGCGCCGGCGGTGGGACGCTTCCGCTTCACGCCCTCGATCGAGGCGGGCACCGACGTCGCACCGGGCGCGGCGCTCGGCACCGTGGCCGCGGCACGCGAGCAGGTCATCCTGGTGCCACCGGGCGCCGCGGGGCGCGTCGAGCAGGTCGCGGCGGAAGGCGAGTACGCGGAGGACGAAACGATCGCCACGCTGGTGGCGCCCGATGGCCGACGGCACGAGATCGCGATGCGACACACCTGGCCGGTGCGCACGCCGCGCCCCGTCAAGGCGCGCCTCCCGGCCAGCGCACCGATGATCACCGGCCAGCGCATCCTCGATACCCTGTTCCCGGTGGCGCGCGGCGGCCGTGCGGCGCTGCCCGGCGGCTTCGGCACCGGCAAGACCGTGCTGCAGGAAGCGCTCGCGAAATGGTGCGACGCGGACGTCATCGTCTACGTCGGCTGCGGCGAGCGCGGCAACGAGATGGCCGAGGTCCTGGACGAGTTCCCGCAGCTGGAGGATCCGCGCACGGGACGGCCGCTGGCCGAGCGGACGGTGATCATCGCCAACACCTCGAACATGCCGGTGGCCGCGCGCGAAGCGAGCATCTACACGGCGATCTCCGTTGCCGAGTACTTCCGCGACCAGGGACTGCACGTCGCGCTGATGGCGGACTCGACCAGCCGCTGGGCGGAGGCGCTGCGCGAGGTCTCCGGCCGACTCGGCGAGCTGCCAGGCGAGGCGGGCTATCCCGCGTACCTGAGTTCGCGCCTCGCGGAGTTCTACGAGCGTGCCGCGCGGGTCACGACGCTCTCGGGCGAAGAAGGGTCGGTGACGATCATCGGCGCCGTGAGCCCGCCCGCCGGCGACTTCTCCGAACCGGTGACCCTGCACACCAAGCGCTACGTCCGCTGCTTCTGGGCGCTGGACCGCCAGCGTGCCCAGGCACGCTTCTATCCCGCGATCCATCCGCTGCAGTCGTACAGCGCGGACGCGGACGCGCTCGCCGCCTGGTGGAAGCTCTCGGGCAACCCGGACTGGCTGGTGCAGCGCCAGCGCATCCTGGCCCTGCTCGAGCAGCAGGCGCACCTCGAGCGCATGGCGCGCATCGTCGGCCGCGACGCACTGCCCGCGCAGCAGCAGCTCAAGCTGCTCTGCGCCGACCTGGTCAACGACGGCTTCCTGCGCCAGTCGTCGTTCTCGAAGGTGGACCGCTACTGCTCCCCGGCGCGCCAGGCGGCGATGGTCTCGATCCTGCTCGCGTTCATGGACCGGGCCGAGGCCGCGGTGCAGGCCGGTGCCTCGCCGGCGCGGATGGCCGAGATGCCGATCATCCGCCAGCTGCAGCGCCTCGGCGAGGAGTTCGGCGAGAGCGACCTGCGCAAGCTCGCGCTCCTGCCGCGGCAACTGGACTACGAGTTCGACGCGCTGCACACGGTGACCGACGATGTTCGCTGACCTGCTGCTCGAAGGTGCCGTCACGCGCATCGAGGGCCCGCTGCTCTTCGCCAAGCGGGCGGCGCGCGTCGGGCTCAATTCCGCGGTCGAGGTGATCGGCGGCGACGGCGCCGTGCGGCTCGGTCGCGTGGCCGCGCTCGACGAGCAGTCGATGGTGATCGAGGTCCTGCAGTCCACCTCCGGGCTCGGGCTCGAGGGGACGCGTGTCCGCTTGCGCGCGGAACCGCTGCTCTTCGGCGTCGGACCCAACCTGCTCGGGCGCATCTTCGACAGCGTGGGACGGCCGATCGACGGTGGTCCCCCGGTCTCGGCGCGCGCGCGGATGCGCATCGAGGGCCTCGCCATCAACCCCTCGTGGCGCGCGCTGCCGCGCGACTTCATCGAGACCGGCGTGTCCTCGATCGACCTGCTCAACAGCCTGGTGCGCGGGCAGAAGCTGCCGCTCTTTTCCGCCGGCGGCCTGCCGCACGACCGGCTTGCGACGCAGATCGCGCAGCGTGCCCGCCTGCGCGGCGACCGGCACGAGGAATTCGCGGTGGTCTTCGCCGGCATGGGCGTGCCACACGACACCGCCGAGCAGTTCCGCCGCGCGATGGAATCGAGCGGCGCGCTCGGCCACACCGTCCTGTTCCTCAACCTCGCCGACGAGCCGGGCATGCAGCGGCTGCTCACGCCGCGCTATGCGCTCACCGCCGCCGAGTACCTCGCGTTCGTCGAGGGCCGGCACGTGCTGGTGATCCTCACGGACATGACCAACTACTGCGAGGCGCTGCGCGAGGTCTCCGCGAGCCACGGCGAGATCCCGGGACGCAAGGGCTACCCCGGCTACATGTATTCCGACCTCGCGGCGCTCTACGAGCGCGCGGGCTGCATCCGCGGCAAGCCCGGCACGCTGACCCAGCTGCCGATCCTGACCATGCCGGGCGACGACATCGGGCATCCCATCCCGGACCTCACGGGCTACATCACCGAGGGCCAGATCGTGCTCGACCGCGAACTCGACCGGCGCGGCATCTATCCGCCGATCCGCGTCCTGCCGAGCCTTTCGCGGCTCATGGACGCGGGCACGGGGGAGGGCTACACCGACGTCGACCACCCGGCCCTCGCCCACCAGCTGTTCGCCGCCTACGCGCGTGCGGTGCGCGTGCGAACGCTGGCGAGCGTCATGGGGGAACAGGGCCTGCCGGACGCCGACCGGAAGTTCCTCGAGTTCGGGCAGCGATTCGAGGAACAGTTCGTCAACCAGGCCGCCGCGCGCACGCTCGAGGAGAGCATGGCCGCCGGCTGGGACGTGCTGCGCGGCCTGCCGCACACCGAGCTCACCCGCCTCTCGGACGACCAGATCCGCCGCCACCTCGCGGAGCCTGCGCATGCCTGAAGCCGGCGGCGAGGTGCTCGCGACACGCGTCGCGTTCCTCGAGACCAAGGACGAGCGCCGCCTGGTACAGGAAGGCTACGAGCTGCTCGACGAGAAGCGCGTCCTGCTCGCGACCGAGATCATGCGCCAGCTGCGCGCGTACGCCCGGCTGCAGGAGTCGCTGCAGACGCTCGGCGCCGAGGCCCTCGCAGCGCTCGAGGCAGCGGTGCGTCTGCACGGCTTCGACGACCTGACCGTTGAGTCCAGACTCGACCTCGGTCCGGCGCTGCTCGTGAGCCACGCGCAGACGTTCCTCGGCCTGCGTCTCATCGAGGCCGCGCTCGAGGAGCCTCCCGGCGAGGCCGGCGCCACCGGGCGACCCTCGACGCCCGAGGGCCGCAACTGCGCGCTCGCCTTCCGCCGCCTGGTGGCAGCCAATACCGAGCTTGCGGCCTGCATCGCCAACCTGCGCCGGCTGGTGCGCGAGTACGTGCGCACCGAGAGGCGCGCCCGCGCGCTCGAGAACGTGGTGCTGCCGGAGATCGACGAGACCCTGCGCTTCATCGAGGAACAGCTCGACGCCGTGGACCAGGAGGAAGCCGTCCGCGTTCGCAACGCCGCCGGCCGGAACTGAACCGGACGCGGCTTGACCCGCGGCCTCGCGAGCGGCTAGCGTGCCCGCCCGCCGGCGAGGAATTCCGATGATCGACCCAGACGCTGCCGACACCGCCACGCGGAATCGACCGGCCGACCCGCGACCGCTCAACCTCGTCTTCGGGGCCAGCGGCTACATCGGCAGCAACCTCGTTCCGGAGCTGCTGCGCACGGGGCGCCGCGTGCGTGCTACCGCGCGCAACGTCGAGGTCCTCGAGGGGCGGGGCTGGGAAGGGGCGGAACTCGTCCAGGCCGATGCGCTCGATCCCGCGTCGCTGCCGCCGGCGCTCGCGGGCGTCGACGTCGCGTACTACCTCGTCCACTCGATGGCGGCGGGTGCCGACTTCGGCGCAATCGACCGGCGGGCAGCGGAGAACTTCGCCCGTGCCGCCGCCGATGCAGGCGTGCGCCGCATCGTCTACCTCGGCGGGCTCATTCCGGCCAATCCACGGTCAGAGCACCTGAAGTCGCGCGCCGAGACCGGCGAAGTGCTGCGACGGGGCTCCGTGCCGGTGACGGAGCTGCGCGCCGGCATGATCATCGGCCCGGGATCCGCCGCCTACGAGGTGATTCGCGACCTCGTGAACCACCTGCCGGCGATGATCACGCCGTCGTGGGTGCGCTCCCGCTCGACGCCGATCGCGTTGCCCGACCTCCTCGGCTACCTGATAACCGTGGCCGAACTGCCCGAGGCGGCGGGACGCATCCTCGACGCGGGCGGGCCGGAGGCCGTGACCTACGAGGAGATCATGCGCTGCTACGGCAGGCTCGTCGGCCGCCGGCCGCGCATTCTCGCCGTGCCGGTGCTCACGCCGCGACTCTCGTCGTACTGGCTGCGGTTCGTGACTTCGGTGCCGACCAACGTCGCGCGGGCGCTCGTGGAAGGCCTCGAGCACGACTTCGTCGCCGACGATACAGCGCTGCGGAGCCTGGCGCCGCGCCGGCTGATGGGCCTCGAGGAGTCGATCCAGGCCGCGATCGACGCGGATCGCCGCCACGAGGTCGTGGCGCGCTGGGTGGAGGGCGCCATCGCCTGCCGCAACTTTCATCCCGAGTACGGCTTCTATGCAAAACAGGCGGGTGCGACCGCGAGCGGGCCGGCCGCACCGCACGAGGTGTTCGCCGTCGTGTGCACCGTCGGCGGCGAGCACGGCTACTTCTTTGCCAACAGTCTCTGGTGGATCCGGCGTGCGATCGACTGGACGGTCGGGGGTCCGAGCTTCCGGCGCCGCCGGCGCCATCCCACCGAACTGCGGGTCGGCGACGTCGTGGATTCCTGGCGCGTGATCGCGCTCGAACCCGACCGGCGACTGACGCTGCTGATGGAGATGAAGGCGCCCGGCGCGGGCGTGCTCGAGTTCGTGGTGAAGCCGGGTCCGCAGGGCGCGGGATCGAGCGTGAGCGCGACCGCGTACTGGCACCCGGCCGGCGTCGCCGGACTGCTCTACTGGTACGTGCTGGTGCCCGCGCACGTGTTCCTGTTCAAGGGCCTGACGCGCGCGCTCCAGCGCCGCGCATCAGAGGCGGGCGATCACTCCGGCAACGCGACCTTGCGCGGCCCGAAGTAGTAGC
>Ga0224500_10002002_pt1 | contig 11434 bp, 8 predicted proteins | sample SF_Oct11_sed_USG_FD_168126 | JGI IMG/M metagenome (GOLD analysis project Ga0224500, IMG submission 168126) | Sediment microbial communities from San Francisco Bay, California, United States - SF_Oct11_sed_USGS_4_1 | ecosystem: Environmental > Aquatic > Marine > Sediment | place: USA: California... | reverse complement strand
TGCGCGTGCGCGCCGCGGCGCGGCGCCGGCTCACGGTTGCGGCCTTTCCGCAGCTCGACGAGATCGTGAAGGCCGCGCTGCAGCGCTGGCAACGTCTGCATCCGGACGTCGAGGTCCAGGTCGTGAGCCGCCAGTACGCCGATCACCACACCGCGATGACCACGGCATTGTCGACCTCGGTGTACCTGCCCGACGTGATGGCACTCGAGTCCAGCTACGTCGGCCGCTTCTCGCAAGGCGGCGGTCTGGAGGACCTGGCGCAGCCGCCCTACCGGATCGACCGGTTTCGCTCGCGCTTCGTGCGCTACGCCTACGACCAGGCGATCAACCGCCGCGGCGCGGTGGTGGCCGTGCCGACGGACATCGGCCCGGGCACGCTGCTGTACCGCATCGACCTGCTCGCCAAGGCGGGCCTCACCGAGGCCGACCTGACGCCGTCGTGGGAGGCCTATGTCGACGCCGGCATCAAGCTCAAGGCCGCTACCGGTGCCTACCTGATCTCCAACGCGCAGGCCGTCAAGGACATCATCATCCGAAGCGGCTTGAAGCCCGGCGAAGGGCTGTACTTCGACCAGGACTCGCGCGTGCTCGTCAACTCGCCGCGCTTCGTGCGCGCCTTCGAATTGGCGCGCAAGGTGCGGCGAAACAAGCTCGACGCGCGCGTCAACGCCTGGTCCAACGAGTGGGCCGAGGGTTTCAAGCGCGGCACGCTGGCCACCGACTTGACGGGCGCGTGGATGGTCGGGCAGATGGCCAACTGGGTCGCGCCCGGCACCAAGGGCCTGTGGCGCGCCGCGCAGCTGCCCGCGCAGACCTTCGTCAGCTACGGCGGCAGCTTCTACGCCATCCCGAGACGTGCCGCGCCCGAAAACAAGGCGTTGGCGTGGGAGCTGATCCAGCTCCTCACGCTCGACCGCGAACTGCAGTTCGCGGCCTTCAAGTCGCAGGACGCCTTCCCGGCGCTGCTGGAGACGCTCGACGACCCGTTCTTCGAGCAGCCGCTGCCTTTCCTCGGTGGGCAGCCGGCACGCGTGTTGTGGCGCGATGCGGCCCGCAGGATCACGGCCACGCAGGTCCACAAGCAGAACAACTTCGCCGACGAGGTCGTCGGCACCGAACTCGACAACGTGCTCGACCACGACAAGGACATCGGACGGGCGCTGGCCGATGCCGAGCGCCTGCTCGCGCGCCGCGCCCACCGTTGACCATGAAAGCGCCGGCCTTCCTCCGCCTCTCGCCGCGCTGGGCGCCCTACGTCTTCATCAGTCCGTTCTTGGTGCTGTTCGCGGTCTTCGGCGTGTTCCCGCTGCTGTTCTCGCTCTACCTTGCTTTCCAGTCGTGGGAGCCGACGAGCGGGCTCGACGCGATGGAGTCCGTCGGCCTGGCGAACTTCGCCTTCGCGCTCGAGGACGAATGGTTCTGGAAGTCGCTGAAGAACACCGCCTGGCTCGCCTTGGCCTCCGGCGTGCCGCAGCACCTGGTCGCGATCCCCCTGGCGGTGTTCATCCACACCTCGTTCCAGCGCCTGCGCGACGGCGTGATCGGCGCCTACTTCGTGCCCTACATCACCTCGACGGTGGCGATCGCGATCATGTTCAGCTCGCTGTTCTCCACCGACTTCGGTCTCATCAACGCCGGGCTGCACGCGCTGTTCGGCATCGAGAACATTGACTGGCTGGGCAAGCCCGAGAACATCAAGCCGGCAATCGCCTTCATCGTGTTCTGGCGCTACATCGGCTTCAACATGGTGCTCTACCTGGCTGCGCTGCAGACGATCCCGAAGGATCTCTACGAAGCCGCGACGATGGACGGTGCGGGGCGGCTTCAGCAGTTCTTCCACATCACGCTGCCGAGTCTGAGGCCGATGATCTTCTTCGGCGTCACGTTGAGTGTCATCGGCGGCCTGCAGCTGTTCGAGGAGCCCTTCATCCTCACCGGCGGCAAGGGCGGCGCCGACCAGTCGGCCATGACCTCGGCCGTGTACCTGTACCGCATGGCGTTCGACTTCAACGACTTCGGTGGCGCCAGCGCCATGTCGTGGCTGCTGTTCGTCGTCGTGGCGCTGATGACCTGGCTCACCAACCGCGCCTTCAAGCCTCGTGGAGGCGGCGCGTGAAGTCGGATCGCCTGACCCCATGGGCTGCCTACCTCGTGGTCGGCGTCGGCGCGCTGATCATGCTGGCGCCGTTCTACTTCATGTTCGTGTTCGCGACCCAGTCGCGCGCGAACATCTTCAACCTGCCGCCGCCGCTGTGGTTCGGTGACGACCTGCTGGCCAACCTCAAGATCCTCACCGAGCGGTTGCCGTTCTGGCGCAACCTGGGCTGGAGCCTGTACGTCGCACTGGCCTCGACCGCGCTGACGTTGCTGTTCTGCTCGATGGGCGGCTACGCCTTCGCGCTGATGGAGTTCCGCTTCAAGAAGGCGCTGTTCACGCTCGTGATGGCAACGATGCTGCTGCCCTCGTTCATGAGCATGATCCCGACCTTCATGATCATGGACGCGCTGGGCTGGATCGACCAGCACCGCGCTCTCTACATCCCCGGCGCGGCCAGCGCCTTCGGCATCTTCCTGATGCGCCAGTTCGCGGCCACCGCGGTGCCCAAGGAGCTGATCGAGGCTGCCCGCATGGACGGCTGCGGCGAGTTCGCGATCTACTGGCGCATCGTGCTGCCGCTGTTGAAGCCGGCGCTCGGCACGCTCGGGCTGATCACCTTCATCGCCTCGTGGAACAACTTCATCGGCCCGCTGATCGTGATGCGCAGCCTGGACAACTACACCCTGCCGCTTGCACTGCGCACGCTGCAGAGCCCGGTCAACACCGAGTGGGGTGCGCTGATGACCGGCTCGGCGATCGCCACCATACCGCTGCTGATCCTGTTCGCCGTCTCCTCGCGGCAGCTGATTGCCGGCCTCACCGCCGGTGCCGTCAAGTGACGACGACCCCCTGACCCGACCATGCACCGCCCCGACGATCTCGCCCAGCAGTTCCCGCCCGACTTCCAGTGGGGCGTGGCCACGAGTTCCTTCCAGATCGAGGGCGCCGCCCGCGAGGACGGCAAGGGCGAATCGATCTGGGACCGCTTCTGCCGCGTGCCCGGCGCGATCGCCGATGCCAGCAACGGCGACGTGGCCTGCGACCACTATCACCGGTTGGACAGCGACCTCGACCTGATCGCGTCACTGGGTGTCGACGCCTATCGCTTCTCGGTGTCGTGGCCGCGCGTGCAACCCGACGGCGCCGGCGCGTGCAACCCGAAGGGCCTGGACTTCTACGAGCGCCTCGTCGACGGGCTGCTGGCGCGCGGCGTCAAACCGTTCCTGACCCTGTACCACTGGGACCTGCCGCAGGCGCTGCAGGATCGTGGCGGCTGGGCCGCGCGCGACACGGCGCACCGCTTCGTCGACTATGCGCGCGGTGTGCGGCGCCGCCTGGGCGACCGGGTCGCAGCCATCGCCACGCACAACGAGCCGCAGGTCGTCGCCGTGCTCGGGCACGAGACCGGCGACTTCGCCCCCGGCATCAAGAGCCGCAAGACGGCGATCCAGGTCGCCCACCACCTGCTGTTGAGCCACGGCCTGGCCGTTCAGGCGCTGCGCGCCGACGGCTGTATCGCACCGCTGGGCATCGTCATCAACCTGGCGCATGTCGAGCCGGCCACCGATTCGCCCGCCGACGTCGCGAAGGCCCGTTTCGACGATGCTGCCGGGCGCCGCTGGTACCTCGATCCGCTGTTCAAGGGTCAGTACCCGCCGGAGGTGCTCGACGCGCTGGGCGCCGACGCCCCGGCGGTCCAGGCCGGCGACATGGCGGCGATCGCCACGCCGATCGACTACCTGGGCATCAACTACTACTTCCGCATGGTCGCCAGCGCCGACGGCTCGTTCGACAAGGCCAAGAGCGGCCTGGCGCTGACCGAGATGGGCTGGGAGATCTATCCGCGCGGCCTGACCGCGCTGCTGCTCACGCTGCACCGCGAGTACAGGCTGCCCAAGGTCTACGTGACCGAGAACGGCGGCGCGTTCAAGGACCCGGTGGTCGACGGGCGGGTCCACGACGCCGACCGCATCGACTACCTGCACACCCACATCGCGGCGGTCGCTGAGGCGATGAGGCAGGGCGTCCCGATGGCCGGCTACATGGTGTGGAGCCTGATGGACAACTTCGAGTGGTCCAGCGGCTACGCCAAGCGCTTCGGCATCGTGCATGTCGACTACGCGACGCAGCAGCGCACCCTGAAGGACAGCGCCCTGTGGTACCGCGAGTTCTTGTCTCGTTGCCACGCGCGGAGGATGTGAAATGAAACCCCCAAGCTCACTTCGCTCGCTGCCCCCCGAGGGGGCGTTCAGTGGCTTCGGAACGGCCGGGCGCCACTGACATGGGCCAAGTCAGCCTGAAGGGCATCCACAAGCGCTACGGCGAGGTCGAGGTCATCAAGGGCATCGACCTCGATGTGCGCGACGGCGAGTTCCTCGTCTTCGTCGGCCCCTCGGGCTGCGGCAAGTCGACGCTGCTGCGCATGATCGCGGGCCTGGAGGAGATCAGCGCCGGCGAACTGCAGATCGACGGTCGGCGCGCCAACGAGGTGCGCGCCGCCGACCGCGGCGCGGCGATGGTGTTCCAGAGCTACGCGTTGTACCCCCACATGACGGTGGCCGAGAACATGGGCTTCGCGCTCAAGATGGCCGGCGTCGGCAAGGCCGCGCGCACGGAGCAGGTGCGGCGCGCCGCCGAGGTGCTGCGCATCACCGAGCTGCTGGGGCGCTATCCGAAGGAGCTGTCGGGTGGCCAGCGCCAGCGCGTGGCGATCGGCCGCGCCATCGTGCGCAAGCCCAAGGTGTTCCTGTTCGACGAGCCGCTGTCCAATCTCGACGCCGCGCTGCGCGTGAACATGCGCATCGAGCTGTCGCGCCTGCACCAGGAACTCGGCACCACGATGATCTACGTCACGCACGACCAGGTCGAGGCGATGACGATGGGCGACCGCATCGCGGTCTTCAACCAGGGCCGCGTCGAGCAGCTCGGTGCGCCGCTGGATCTGTACAACGCCCCGGCCAACGAGTTCGTCGCCGGCTTCCTGGGCGCGCCGCGCATCAACCTGATCGAGCGGCCGGGCGACAGCGCCTCGGCCGCGCACCGTGCGCTGTGGGATCGCCTCGCACCCGCGGTCGGCACCAACGTGTCTCGCGTCGGCCTGCGTGCCGAGCACTTGCAAGTGGGCGCAGCCGGCGCAGGCATTCCCGCGACGCTCGAACTGGCCGAGCACCTCGGCGACACCTCGATCCTGCACCTGCGCGTGCAGGGCCTGGCCGAATTGCTGAACGCCAAGGCCGGGCCCGGCCACACCGACCTGGCCACTGGCCAGGCGGTCGGCCTGCTGCCCGACGCAGCGTGGGCGCTGCGCTTCGACACCGCCGGCCGACGAGTGAACTGAGCACAAAGAAGACACGATGCGATCGCTGCACACGAAACGACTGATGGCCTTCGGCTGCCATACCGCCTTCGCGGCCAGTGCCTTGACGCTCGCGGCCTGCGCACCGGTCGCCTCCGTTGCGGATTCCGCCAAGCTGTCCGTGCCCGCCGGCTACCGCCTCGTCTGGTCCGACGAGTTCGACCGCGACGGCCTGCCCGACGCGGCCAAGTGGGTCTACGACACCGGAATGAACAAGGCCGGCTGGCACAACCGCGAACTTCAATACTACTCGGGGCCGCGCGCCGAGAACGCGCGTGTGCAAGACGGGCGGTTGGTCGTCACCGCGCGCAAGGAATCGCTGTCGTCCGCGCCCGACTGGGGCGGCCAGCGCTACACCTCGACCCGCCTCATCACCCAGGGCAAGGGCGAGTGGACCTACGGCTTCTTCGAGATCCGCGCCAAGCTGCCCTGTGGCAAAGGCACCTGGCCGGCGATCTGGATGCTCAACAGCGCCCTCGTCTGGCCGGCCGGCGGCGAACTGGACATCATGGAACACATCGGCCGCGAGCCGGGGCGCGTGTTCAGCAGCGTGCACACCGCCGCCGGCCACGGCGCCAACCCGGCGGGCGCGGGACGACAGGTACCGGACGCGTGTACCGCGTTCCACGACTATCAGATGCACTGGACGGCCGACACGGTGCACTTCGGCATCGACGGCGTCGTGCACTTCGAATACAACAACCCGCGCACGGGGCCCGAGCGCTGGCCGTTCGACGCGTCGCAGTTCCTGATCCTCAACATCGCCGTCGGCGGCGACTTGGGAGGTGCGGTCGACGACACCGTGTTCCCGGTGGCGATGGAAGTCGAGCATGTGCGCGTCTACCAGCGCCGGCCGTAATGCCCGCGCGGCGTCCGACTTCGGCCGCTGGCTGCGCGCGGCCGCCGCGGCCTGCCTGCTCGCGGCGTTCGCATCGTTTGCGGGCGCCGCGACCGCGCTGCGCCCGCTGCCGGCCGATTTCGGCGCGCGCCAGGCGGTCGCCTACTCGCCGTACCGCACGGCCAAGAACGTGGACGACCGCGACCACGAGGTCATCACCGAGGCGATGGTCCGGCAGGACCTCGAGCTGCTGCGCGACAGCGGCTTCACGCTGATCCGCATCTTCGACAGCTCGGACAAGGTGGCGCGGCTCACGCTGCGGGTGATCCGCGAGCGCCGGCTCGACATCAAGGTCATGCTGGGCATCTACGTGCAGCACGACGCGCCGGCCTACAACGAGGCCGAGCTCGCGCGAGGCATCGCGCTGGCGCGCGAGTTCCGCGACACCGTGGTGGCGGTGAGCGTGGGCAACGAGACGATGGTGAGCTGGTCCTTCAACCGCTTCGACACCGCCGCGATGAGCGCCTTCATCGAGCGCGTGCGCGCAGCGGTGGAGCAGCCAGTGACCACCGACGACAACTGGGCCTTCTTCGCCCACGACGGCCCCCGGGAGCAGGACCCGTCGCCGGTGCTCGCGCGCATCGACTTCGTCGCCATGCACACCTACCCGGTGCTCGACTCGGTCTACAGCCCGCACCTGTGGGACTGGCGCCAGGCCAGTGTGCCGCCGGCGCGCCGTGCGGCGGCGATGGTCGACGCCGCGGTGGCGCGCGCCAAGGTCGAATATGCGGCGGTGCGCGCGCGCCTGGACGCGGTGGGCCTGCAGGCGATGCCGATCGTGATCGGCGAGACCGGCTGGCAGGCCGACCCGGCGATGGTGCCGTTCCGCTCTCACCCGGTGAACCAGCAGTTCTACGTCGAGCGCATGTGGGCCTGGCAGGCCACGGGCCAGGGGCCGCGCACGATCTTCCTGTTCGAGGCCTTCGACGAACCGTGGAAGGAGGCCGACGACAAGTGGGGCCTGTTCGACGTGCAGCGCCGCGCGCGTTGCGTCGTGCGCGCGCGTGTCCCGGCCGCGCTGTGGGCGAGCGACGACTGCGCGAGCGAGCGCGCCGCCTACGTGACGCCGGTCGTCATCCGCAGCACGGTCACGGCGCCGCGCTACACCGCGTGGGCCGCCGGCGCGCGGCGCGGCACGGCGGCGGCGACTTGGACGTCGCCGGAAGGCGGCGCCGTCGTCCGTGCGGGGCGCAGCGTGAAGATCGAGCCCCGGGCACGCGGCGGGCGCTGGAGCGTGATGCTGCAAGTGCCGGACAACCGCGCCGACGACCTGTCGGCCTTCGCCGGCGGCACGCTCTCCTTGCGCCTGCGCACGCGCGATCCACGCCCGCTCGAGGTTGGCTTTCGCGTCGGCAGCGCCAGCGAAGGCAGTGCCCTGCTGGCCTGGGTGCCGGTGGAAAGCGGCCAGCACGGGCACCGCGCCGACGGCGCCTGGCACCGGGTGTCGATCCCGATCGCCAGCGTGCGCCAGGCGGTGGCCGAGCGCGAGAAGGTGGGCCTCAGCCGCATCGACCTGATGCGGGTCACCGCCCCCTTCGTCATCGCCGCCCGGCGCGACGCGGGTGAGGGCCCGCCGCTGCCGATCGAGATCGACGCCGTCCACTGGGTGCGCTGAGATGCGTCGCCCCCTGCCCCCTCACCCCAGGAGACCCGCATGCCGAACTTCGGATCGATGACGCTGCACGCCTTCCAGGCGGCCCTGCTCAGCCTCGCCTTTGCCGCGGCCGGGCCCGCGGCGGCACAGTCTTGCCCGGCCGCGACGCCGGTGTTCGACGACGAGTTCAACGGCACGGCGCTCGACCTCGCCAAGTGGGAAGTGATGGTCGGCGACGGCTGCAGCTACGGCCTGTGCGGCTGGGGCAACAACGAACTGCAGTCCTACCAGGCGGCCAACGCCACGGTGGGGGGCGGCTTGCTGACGATCACCGCGAAGAAGCAGCGGATCGGCTCGAAGAACTACACCTCGGCGCGCCTGCGCACGTTGAACCTGGGTGGCCAGTGGACTCATGGCCGCTTCGAGGCGCGCATCAAGACCGTCACCGGCCGCGGCCTGTGGCCGGCGTTCTGGATGCTGCCCGCCACCAGCGTCGCCTGGCCGGCGAGCGGCGAGATCGACATCCAGGAGTCGACCGGCCAGCGCGCGATGTTCAACTACGGCACGATCCACTACGGGCCGTCGACGAGCGCCCACCAGCAGCTCAGCACGCCGGTCTACACGCAGCCCGGCACGCTGGCCGACGACTTCCACGTCTATGCGGTCGAGTGGACGCCCAACAAGATCAGCTGGTTCATCGACAACGTCCTCTACGCCACGCGCACGCCGGCCGACATGGCCAACCCGGCGGACTGGACCTTCGAGAACTACGCCTACTACCTGATCCTCAACCTCGCGGTGGGCGGCAACCTCGGCGGCACGGTCGACGCGGCCGTGCTGCCGCAGTCGCTGCAGGTCGATTACGTGCGCGTGTACGGCGCGCCGCAACCCTCGTTCACCGGCCAGCGGATCGCGCAGCCCAACACCGCGGCCACCTACGCGCTCGTCAATCCGTCAGGCAGCGGCGCCACCTACGCGTGGACCTCACCCACCGGCCAGACCTCGAACTCGAACAGCCTGACCGTCAACTGGGGCACCACCGGCGGCCCGGTCGCGGTGACGGTGTCGGACAGCTGCGGCACCTACACGCGCTCGATCGACGTCAAGGTCGCTCCGGTGCTGTCCCCGGCCGTGACGCTTGACGACTTCGAGCTCAATCGCGCGCTGACCTACAAGACGGTGTCGGGAACGCTCATCCAGTCCTCGGCCAACCCGGCGCCCAACGCCGTCAACGGCAGCGCCGTCGTCGCCCGCTACGTACGCAATGCGACGCAGCTCTACGACGTCCTCACTGCGGGAACCACCGCGATCCCCGACGCGTCGAGCTGGCTCAAGGGCACGCGCGCGTTCTACATGGACGTCTACACCGACGCGCCGGTGGGCACGACGATCCTGGTGCAGCTCGAGAACGGCAGCGTCGCCACGGCGTCGAACTACCCCGCCGGACGGCATTCCAAGTACGCGGCGTCGACCGGCATGCGCAACGCGTGGCAGCGCCTGAAGTTCCTGCTCGAGGACCGCATCGACGACGCCACCGCCGACAGCGCGGTCAACCAGTTCGTGCTGCTGGCCGCGCCCAACACCCTCACCGGCAACACCTACTACCTCGACAACTTGTCGATCTACGCCGCAGGCGTGGCGGCCGCGACGAGCCTGCGGGTGAGCTCGGTGACCACGGGAACCGCCGCAGCCGGGGGTGGCAAGAAATACGCCACCGCCACCGTGACCATTCTCGACAACAACAACGCGCCGGTGGCAGGCGCCACCGTGACCGGCAACTTCTCCGGTACGCTGGTGCAGTCGAACGTCTCGGGCGTCACCGATGCGACGGGCAAGGCCACCTTGAGGACGACCAGCAGCGCGAGCGGTACGCTCGTCGTCAACTTCTGCGTCAGCGGGGTCGCCTTCGGCACGCTGACCTTCGACAGGGCGTCGAGCACATCGGTCTGTCCCTGATCGATGGGCCGCACCCGCTGGCGAATCGCCTCTTTGGCATGCGCCAGCCTGTTGGTGGCGTGCGGCTCGGTCGAGCACTTCGGCACGCCGGCCGCCGATGATCGCGCCGTCGACGTCTGGCTGACCACGGGCGACAGGACGCGGCTGCTCGCGCCCGAGGCAAGGCTCGACTTCGCGGATCGGCCGCCGCTCGCGGCAAACATCGACGTCGACGATGCGCGGCGGTACCAGAAGATGGCGGGCTTCGGCGCTGCGATCACCGACGCCTCGGCCTGGTTGATCCGCAACCGGATGGGCGAGGCTCAAAGGACTGCGCTGCTGCTGGAACTGTTCGGGCGTGGCGGGCGCGGCATCGGCCTGGCCGTCATCCGCCTGACGATCGGCGCCTCGGACTTTTCACTCACGCATTACAGCCTGGACGACCTGCCGCCTGGGCAGACCGACCCGACGCTCGCGCGATTCTCGATCGATGCACAGCGTGCCGACGTCCTGCCGATCGTCAAGCGCGTGCTGGCCATCAACCCGAACCTGCAGATCGTGGCATCGCCCTGGAGCGCCCCGGCGTGGATGAAGACCACGGGCAGCCTCATCAAAGGGTCGCTCAAGCCCGAGCACCATGCGACGTACGCGCATTACCTGTCGCACTACGTGGATGCCCTCGCGGCCGAGGGCGTTCCCATTCACGCCATCACGCTGCAGAACGAACCTCATCACGAACCCGACGACTATCCCGGCATGCGCCTGGACCCCGCGACGCGGGCCGAGCTGATCGGCGCTCACCTGGGGCCTCTCCTTGCACGACGCGCGGCACGTGTCGACTTGATCGAATGGGACCATAACTGGGACAAACCGCAGTCGCCGCTGGCCGTGCTGTCCGATCCGATTGCGCGGCCCTACGTGGCGGCGGTCGGCTGGCACTGCTACGGCGGCCAGCCGTCTGCGCAGTCACGCGTGCACGATGTCTTCCCGGACAAGCAGGTGTGGCTCACCGAGTGCTCCGGCGGCGAATGGGACCCGCGCTGGCCCCAGTCGCTGACCTGGACGGTGCGCCAGGTCGTCATCGGCGCCACGCGAGCGTGGGCCCAGGGCGTGCTGCTGTGGAACCTGGCGCTGGACGAACGACACGGTCCGCATCTGGGCGGCTGCAAGGACTGCCGCGGCGTGGTGACGATCGACTCCGCGACCGGCGCCATCACGCGCAATCTCGAGTACTACGCCCTCGCACATGCCAGCCGGTTCGTGCGGCCGGGCGCCGAGCGGATCGACTCGAGTGCGGGTGCCGAGGACCTCGACCACGTGGCCTTCCGCAATGCCGACGACGCCTCGATCGTCCTGGTGGTGTGCAACTCCGCGGCCGCACCGAAGGAATTCAGCGTGCGCTACCGCGGGCACGTCTTCTCCACCAAATTGCCGCGCGAAAGCGTCGCCACCTTCGTGTGGAAGAGCTGACGAGTCAGCGAAGCGAAAGCGCTCGCCGCGATGCCCCGGGGTCGGGGTCGCGCCCGGACGTAGTGGACTAGCATCGGCGCCATG
>Ga0224500_10002001_pt1 | contig 11442 bp, 11 predicted proteins | sample SF_Oct11_sed_USG_FD_168126 | JGI IMG/M metagenome (GOLD analysis project Ga0224500, IMG submission 168126) | Sediment microbial communities from San Francisco Bay, California, United States - SF_Oct11_sed_USGS_4_1 | ecosystem: Environmental > Aquatic > Marine > Sediment | place: USA: California... | reverse complement strand
CAGCGACTGCAAGCTTGATCCGGCGGCACCCAAACCCTCCATTGAAACCCTGCTGCATGCGGCACTGCCTTACGCCTTTGTCGAGCACGCGCATGCCGATGCCGTGCTCGCGGTCGCCAATGTGGCTGAGTCCGCAACCGCCTGCGCCGCAGCTTTCAGTGATCTGGCTCCAGTCGTGCCGTATCGCCACTCCGGCATTGCGCTGGTGCGGGCGTGCAAAACGGTGTTTGACCACCATGCAACGTCGCGCACCATAGGATTGATCCTTGCCTTTCATGGTGTCGTCGCGTTCGGCCAAAGCGCGCGGGAGTCCTATGACAATCTGATGCGCCTGGTTACCATCGCCGAAGAATATCTGCTGCGGCACGCAGACTCGGCACCGGCCGTGACACCCGGGCTCGCGCCGTCCGCCAATGAGGGCCTGGCTGAAAGTCTGCGCAGCAGTGCATCGACGATCGCCGGTTTTCCGCTGGCCAGCAAGATTGTGTGCACGCCGGCAACGCTGGCGTTTTCGAAGCGCCATGACCTTGCCGCAATCTCACAGCAGGGTCCCCCGACGCCGCAGCATGCGATATATACCAAGCGCGTACCGCTGCTCGGTAGCGATACGGAAGCTTATGCCGCTGATTACCGGGCCTATCTCGCACGCACGCTGGGACCGAAGGCCGGACATTATATCGATGCGGCGCCGCGTATCGCCTTAAGTCCGGAATTCGGCTTGTGCGCATTTGGCGTCGACGAACACCATGCCGCGGTCGCCGCCGAGATTTATCTGCACGACATCGATATCATCACACGTGCCAGCGCTCATGGCACTTACCGTTCTGCCAGAGAAGAGGATATTGCGCGGGCGGAACTGGAATACGGCGGCTTCGAAAAACGCGTGCGCGCCGGCCTGGCATCCTCTCGGTCTTCAAGCTGAAATCATGTCTGCCTTTCATACGCTGCGCTGGATCGATGACACGCTGGAAATGCTCGACCAGCGCGCCTTGCCTGATCGCTGCGACTACCTGCGCTTCGACAGCGCGACAGCGGTTGCCGCAGCGATCCGCGATCTGGTCGTACGCGGCGCACCCGCCATAGGCTGCGCGGCGGCCTATGGCATTGCGCTGGAAGCCCGGCGATCGGCCGGTTTGTCACGCGAGCAGTTTGACGAGGCGCTGGAGCGCGCGTTTTCCATCATCGCGCAGAGCCGCCCTACCGCAGTCAATCTGGCGTGGGCCCTCTCACAAATGCGCGCAGGCCTTGGCGCTGCCGGATCTGCCGGCAACACCGCGCGTGCCGCGGCACTGCTGGAAACCGCGCAGAAAATCGCGGCCGATGATGTACGCATCAACCGCGCGCTGGGAACACACGGCGCGTCGTTGCTGCCGGATGCAGCCTGCGTGATGACCCACTGCAACGCCGGTGCGCTCGCCACCGCGGGCCATGGCACTGCGCTTGGCATCATTCGCTCCGCGGTGGACGCCGGCAAGAAAATCGAGGTCATTGCCAACGAAACACGCCCGTTCCTGCAGGGCGCACGGCTGACGGTCTGGGAACTGCAGCAGGACGGCATCCCGGTGACGCTGATTGCCGACAGCGCCGCCGGTCATATGATGGGCCACCGAACGGTCGACGCCGTCATCGTCGGCGCTGATCGTGTTGCGGCGAATGGCGATGTGGCCAACAAGATCGGCACTTACATGATGGCCGTGCTCGCCAAACGCCACGGCATACCGTTTTACGTCGCCTGTCCGGTATCAACGATCGACATGAACCTGCGGTCAGGGCAGGAAATTCCGATTGAAGAACGGTCTGCGGATGAAGTCGCCGGCTATCGCGACATGCGCTGGGCACCGGCGGAGACACGCATTGCCAACCCGGTATTTGACGTGACGCCGGCCGACCTGGTGACGGCACTGGTCACCGAGCACGGCGTCATGCGGTCGCCTGACCGCATGACCCTGGAACAACTGATGAGAAAATAACGCCGGAAACGGCGCTCAGATCGTCAGGCCGCCGCTGACTTCGATGACGGCACCGTTGATGTAGCTGGCTTCGTCTGAGGCGAGGAAAGCGAAGGTGTTGGCAATTTCTTCCGGCTTGCCCAGGCGCCCCATCGGCACGCGGTCTTCGAGTGCGCCAATGACTTTCTCCGGAATGGACCCGAGAATGCTGGTGGCAATGAATCCCGGACACACGGCATTGGCACGGATGCCCTTGCGACCCAGTTCACGCGCCCAGGTCTTGACCATGCCGATAACGCCGAACTTGCTGGCTGCGTAATTGGTCTGGCCGAAATTACCGTGCAGGCCCACGATTGACGATGCGTTCAGGATCACGCCGGATTGCTGCTCGAGCATCTTGTGCACCACCGCGCGGGTGCAGTTGTAAACCCCCTTCAGGTTGATGTCGATGACGCTGTCGAACTGGTCTTCGGTCATGTTCTTCAACTGCGCGTCGGCCACGATCCCGGCATTGTTGACCAGGCAGTCCACCCGGCCCCATCTGTCGACCGTCGCCTTGACCATGGCTTCGAGCGACTTCATGTCGCGAACATCTGCAATATGGCCCATGGCATCGCCACCCTCCGCTTGGCACAACGCGACCGTATCATCAATCCAATCCTGCTTGATGTCGCAAACCAGGACCTTCGCGCCTTCGCGGGCGAACTTGACTGCTGTGGCTTGCCCAATACCCCGTCCGGCGCCAGTAATGATGGCTACTTTGTCTTTAAGTCGCATGTGTCGCCTTTTATGGTTACATGCCGGTTATCGGCAGTTGCGGCGCACAATTTAGCCCATTTTGGCGCGATGCACAATGCGTGTGCATCATTGATTTAAGAAATTGATTTATATAGCAATTTCCGTCCGGATCTGGTCTTGTTTCCAAACCGAATAGATGATGCCGCACCGCATGCAATATGCACCGCTAAAGCATAAACCATTGATTATATTGATATTTTTACCGCAGTGCCGACCGGGATCCAATCAAATAACTCCACGATGTCAGGATTTCGCATCCGGATACAACCTATAGAGCCCGGCACCCCCATTGGCACCGTATCTGGGCTGCCGTGGATATAAATATACCGGCGCATCGTATCCACATCGCCCAGCCGGTTGTGGCCGGGTTCGCATCCCGAGAGCCACAGAATCCGGGTCAATATCCAGTCGCGACCCGGAAATTGCGCAGCCAGTGCCGGCGTATACACCTCTCCCGTCGGACGGCGCGCAACAAAAACGGTGTTTTCCGGCTGCCCGGCACCGATTTTGGCGCGGACGATATGCCGGCCAAGTGGTGTGCAAAAGCTGCCCCTGATCTGACCGCTGCCATTGCGGGCGCTGGAGATCGCGTAGCGACGAATAACTTCCAGATGATTATCTTTTAAATCAAGAAGTTGAGATGTTAAGTTAATGTCGATTTTCAATTTTTTCCACGCCGCTGAGCGAAGAATTGCTGTAACTGCGCAACCGCGGCGTCGGCCAGTACCCCGCCGCTGACGCTCGCGTGATGATTCAGCCGGGGCTGCGCGAACAGATCGACGACGCTCCCGCAGGCACCGGTTTTGGGGTCGGGGGCACCGAATATGACACGTTGGATCCGCGCGTGCATGATCGCACCGGCACACATGACACAGGGCTCCAGAGTCACGTAAAGCGCGCAATCCGCCAGCCGGTAGTTGCCCAGTGTGCGGCCGGCTTCCCGCAGCGCCATGACTTCGGCATGTGCGGTCGGATCCGCCCCCGAGATCGGCTGGTTGTAGCCGCGGCCGACGACAACGCCGTCCCTGACCACAACAGCTCCTACCGGGACCTCCCCGGCAGCGGCCGCCTGGGTAGCCAGCTCCAGCGCCATCTCCATGTAATCCGTGTCCGTCCTCATAGTCTGCCCGAACGATGTGCGCTGCTCATGCGCGCCTCCGGATTCACCGGCGAAACGCTCGTTCGTACAATTCCGCCTTGAATCCGACCAGCAGACGGTTACCCAGGTCGAGCACCGGGCGTTTGATCATCGACGGCTGCGCCTGCATCAGCGCAATGGCCTTGCGCTCGTCGATGGCCTGCCTGTCGGCCTCGGGAAGTTTGCGCCAGGTGGTGCCCGCACGATTGAGCAGCGCCTCCCACCCCAGTTCACTGCACCAGCGCGCAAGCTGTCTGGCGTCGATTCCAGCCGACTTGTAGTCATGAAATGCGTAATCGACTTCGCGATCAGCCAGCCATGCCCGTGCCTTCCTGATCGTGTCGCAGTTGCGAATCCCGTACATCGTGATGCTCACAAAACAATTCCCTCTGTCGCTACGGCCACGGCAGCCTACGCTACTCGCCCCCGATCATCAACGACGCCTGCAAACCGTTGCCCTCCGATGCGGTTTTTCCGTAGACCGGCTTACCTGAACAACCGGTCAAAAAAACCTCCGGAAGAAGCCTTGTCTTCCTTCTTCGCCGCCTGTGCAGGCGCTGCGGCCGCGCTGCGCGGGCCGCGCAGCGCGGTCTCGCAAGGCGCGTCGGTTGTCGATTTGTCGTAGAGTCCTTTTGCCAGTATCGAAAGCCCGCCGGTCATCATGCCGATGCCAACCTGGGCCGCAGCGCCCGCTGCGCCCGCTGCGTCGATTCCAACGGTCGGTTTCGCCAGCGTGCCCCGGATTTTTACCAGGCTCGCCAGGCCACCCACCCCGATGCCGATGCCCTCCTTCGCATTGGGACGAACGCTGAGGTCGAGCGTTTCATGGCCGAGATGGATCGTGCCGGCCGCCGACATGCCAACCTGCGGAGTCTCAAGCGCGACGGTGCGATCAATGGTAACCACGCCGCCTTGGATCGGCACATTCACGACCAGGCACTGCACATCCGTATACGGTTCTGTTTTGCGCGCCGGGTTCACTGCATTCAGGATTTGCACCATGACATCTGCACCCATTTGTTCGACGAGTCCGCGTTTTACGCGCGCCGAGCGGGTAACGACGCGTGCGTGCCCGCTCAACGAACCGGCGAGCGCGGCAACCGACGCCCCGGTGCCGCGGAGGTCCGCTTTGACTTCGGTAAGACCGCCGCTCACCTCATCGGGATGACCAAGCGCAGCGGCAATCCGGCCCAGTTCGATGCCGGCACCGGTGAGCGACAGGTTGAATTGCGCTGATTTTCCGCGCGACGCATCCAACTGGCCGGCGGCTCTGACGTCACCGCCACCGGCCTTTGCAGTCAATGAATCTATGCGGAGCCGACCGCCCGCAAGCGCGATCTCGCCGCTCACCTGCTCTGCCACAAACTGCCGCGTAACAATAAAACGCGCCACCTTCAGCTGTACAGTGGCATCGACTGCATTCAGCGCATCGAGCGGCAGCGGCTCCTGCGGAAACACGCGCCCCGTGTTGCCGGCGGCGACCTTGCCGGTTCCGGTCCCCGGCAGTATCTCGGTCAGATCCAGGAACGGCGATGCCAGCATTCCGCTAATCTTCGGCCGCGCGCCGGACATATCTGCGGCAAGTTCGCCGGACGCCGAACTCTTTCCGGCCGACCACTGAAACTTGCGTAATGCATAAATGTTTTTCCTGCCATCGAACTCGCCTGCAAGCTTCAGCGGCGGCAATTTCGGCAAACCGATTCCCGCGACACGCGCCAGCCGCTGCGTGTCATCGATTTCCGCTGACAGTTTCATTTTCCCGGACGCCGCGCCACCGGACAGCGTCATGCGTCCCTCGGCACGCATTGACGCACCGGTCGTGCGGGCCTCGAGCGTGAGCCCAAGCGGCAAACCCCTGACGAGTGCCGGTAAAACCGGTGCATCGGTCGTAGCCGCCAGCGTCACGGGCACACCGTCAACAGACAGCTTGAGCGTAATCTCGCGTCCGGAAAACCCCTTCTCGCGCACAAGCCCCTCGTCCACCGCTATACGACGCACCTTCTTCGTCCGGCCGTCGCGATACTGAAACGTCGCCTGCGTCAATCGCAGCCACTCCAGGTCGACATCGGGCAACGCGCCTTTGCCACCCGACGCAGGCTTCGCCGCGACCTCACCGAATTCCCAGTTGCCGACGCCCTTCGCGTCAGTCTCAAGCAGCAGGTCGGCCTCGACCAGATCGACCTTGAGGCGAATGCTGCCGGCAAGCAACGGCAGCAATGCCGTACGGACCTCGACGCGCTTTGCCTTGACCATCTCGCGGCGCGAGCCCCACCGCGCGTTGCCGAACGCCACGTCCTCGATAAGCAGCCTCGGTGGAAAAATCCCCGTCTTCACCGAACCGCCCAGGACAAGCTCACGACCCGTCGCATCCTTTACCGCCGCCTGAACGGTTGCCGCGTATTTGCTCCAGTCAACAGTCGCGATTATCCCAAGCGCGACTGCGAAAAGCACAACGACGATGATCGCCGCACCGGCCAGCACGCGCAACCACCACCGGCGTGGTTGACGGGCTTTTCCCTTTGATGATGGTTTAGCACCCATGCTCGCTAATTCCGGTCGGAAGTGTCCTGCACAGCGTCAGGCCCGCTGTTCGCCAAAATACGATAATCATCGCGAGAGCCGCCCGCATGCTGTCAAACACGAGCCTCGCTTGGTTGATTTTTACCACCAAGCCGCCCCGGATCCAAGGCTGCAACCCAGCAAAAGCCGGCACTGGATCACGCACGGAAGAATTCGAGACGCCCGGAAATGCGCCTTCCCGCGGTACTTACTCCCACTCGATCGTCGCCGGCGGCTTGCCAGAGATATCGTAAACCACGCGGTTTATGCCCCGCACTTCGTTGATGATGCGGTTCGAAACCTTCGCCAGCAGACTGTACGGCAGTTCCGCCCAGTGCGCAGTCATGAAATCCGTCGTCTGCACCGCGCGCAGCGCAACCACATATTCATAGGTGCGGCCGTCGCCCATGACGCCCACCGACTTAACCGGCAAAAACACCGCGAATGCCTGTGCGGTCTTGTCATACCAGCCTGAAGCGCGCAGTTCCTCGATGAATATCGCATCCGCTTCGCGCAGCATGTCCGCATAACCGGCCTTGACCTCGCCCAGTATCCGCACACCGAGACCTGGCCCTGGAAACGGATGTCGGAACACCATTTCGCGCGGCAACCCCAGCGCAAGACCCAGTTCACGCACCTCGTCCTTGAACAGTTCGCGCAAGGGCTCCAGCAGCTTCAGATGCAGCGTATCCGGCAGACCGCCGACGTTGTGGTGTGACTTGATGGTATGCGCCTTCTTGGTCTTCGCACCCGCCGACTCGATGACATCCGGATAGATCGTGCCCTGCGCCAGCCATTTCACTTTTGGCAGCTTTGCCGATTCAGCCTGGAATACTTCGATGAATTCGCGACCGATGATCTTGCGCTTCTGTTCCGGATCCGTGACCCCGGCAAGATGTCCGATGAACTGCGCGCGCGCATCGACATGAATGACCTTGACCCCGAGATTGTTCGCAAATGTCGCCATGACCTGTTCAGCTTCGTTCAGCCGCAGCAGTCCGTTGTCGACAAATACGCAGGTCAGCTGATTACCGATGGCACGATGAATCAGCGCCGCCGCAACCGAAGAATCGACTCCGCCCGACAGACCGAGCACAACTTCTTCGGCGCCGACGTCGCCCTGAATGCGGGCGATGGCTTCGTCGACGTAGCTGGGCATGCTCCAGTCGCCGGCGAGCCCGCAGATTCCAAGCACGAAGCGCTCGATCAGGGTTTTGCCCTGCAGGGTATGGGTGACTTCGGGATGAAACTGCACCCCGTAGAATCTGCGCGTCTCGTCAGCCATGCCGGCAATGGGACAGGTGGCATTACTCGCCATCAGCTTGAAGCCCGGCGGCAATTCGATCACCTTGTCGCCGTGGCTCATCCACACATCGAGCATGCCATGGCCGTCCGGCGTGACGCGATCCTGGATGTCTCTCAGCAAAGCCGTATGACCGCGTGCGCGCACCTCGGCATAACCAAATTCGCGAATTCGCCCGCTTTCTACCTTGCCGCCGAGCTGTCCCGCCATGGTCTGCATGCCGTAACAGATGCCGAGCACCGGCACGCCCAGATCAAAAATGACCGCGGGGGCCCGCGGCGTGCTGTGCTCCCATGCGGAGGATGGCCCGCCGGACAGGATTACGCCACCGGGCTTGAACTCACGGATGAACGCTTCGCTGACATCATGCGGATGCAGTTCGCAATAGACATGGAGTTCGCGCACGCGGCGCGCGATCAACTGCGTGTACTGCGAACCGAAATCAAGGATCAGGATTTTTTCGTGGTGCACGTGCGGACCGGTAGGGCTGGTTTGCGGTTACCGGTGCCCGATGCACCGGCGAACAGGTTATTCGGAACGGTAATTGGGCGCTTCCTTGACGATATGCACGTCGTGGACATGGGACTCGCGGACACCTGCCATCGTGATTTCGACAAACTCGGCATCGCGGCGCACTGCATCGATACTGCTGCACCCGAGGTACCCCATGCTTGCGCGCAGCCCGCCCATCAGCTGATGAATCAGCGGCGCCACTCCGCCTTTGTACGGGACGCGCCCCTCTACACCTTCGGGCACCAGTTTCTCGGTATCCAGTTCATCGAGTTCCTGGAAATACCGATCGGCCGACCCCTGCTGCATCGCACCCAGTGAACCCATGCCGCGGTATGACTTGTAGGAACGCCCCTGAAAGAGTTCGGTCTCGCCCGGTGATTCTTCGGTGCCGCCAAAGAGGCTGCCGACCATAACCGTGTGCGCACCGGCAGCAATGGCTTTGGCGATGTCTCCCGAATAGCGGATTCCGCCATCGGCAATCAGCGGCACGTCGGTTTTCTGCAATGCTTTCGCGACATTGGCCACCGCGGAAATCTGCGGCACGCCGACGCCGGCCACAATGCGCGTCGTGCAGATTGAGCCGGGACCTATGCCGACCTTGACGCCGTCAGCGCCGCAGTCAACCAGCGCCTTGGCTGCTGCAGCCGTCGCGATGTTGCCGCCGATGACCTGAAGTTTCGGATAGGTACGTTTCAGCCAGCGCACGCGTTTGAGCACACCTTCGGAATGGCCGTGCGCCGTGTCGACGATTACAACGTCAACACCCGCTTCAACCAGCGCTTCCACCCGCTCCTCGGTGCCTTCGCCAACGCCGACTGCGGCACCCACGCGCAGACGCCCCAGCCTGTCCTTGCAGGCATTCGGATGCTCCGAGGACTTGAGTATGTCCTTTACCGTCACCAGGCCGCGCAATTCGAAATTCTTGTTAACCACGAGCACGCGCTCCAGGCGATGCTTGTGCATCAGCGCCCTCGCCTCCTCGCGGGTTCCGCCTTCACGCACAGTGATCAGGCGCTCGCGCGGCGTCATGATGTTCTTGACCGGCTGATTGAGCTTGCTCTCGAAACGCAGATCACGGTTGGTCACAATGCCGACAACCTTGCCGTCAGCCTCGACCACCGGCAGTCCGGATATCCGGTATTGCTGCGTCAATGCCAGTACATCGCGGACCGTCATGTCCTTGCTGATCGTGATCGGATCCTTGACGATTCCGCTCTCAAAACGCTTGACCTTGGTCACCTCCACGGCCTGCGCTTTGGGCGTCATGTTCTTGTGCACGATGCCTATGCCACCCTCCTGAGCAATGGCAATCGCCAGGCGGGATTCGGTCACGGTGTCCATCGCGGCCGACAACAACGGGATGTTCAGGGAAATACTGCGGGTAAGCTTGGTCTTGAGGCTGACTTCCCGCGGCAGGATCGCGGAATGTGCCGGAACCAGAAGCACATCGTCGAAAGTCAGGGCTTTCTGCACCACGCGCATGAGGGCGTCCTTTGCAAAGCGCGAATTATAGGCGCTGGGCCGTAAACGGTAAACTGATCAAGGCGTTATTTCATTGACGGCAGCCGGCAAACTGGCTATTTTTGATCAGGTTGCAGCTGCGGAAACCGCGTGCTGCCGTGTACCACCCGTTTCATCACTACAGATCAGGCGCCGATTATGAAAAAGCTGCTCATTTTTCTGACCATGGCATTTCTTCCCGTGGCCGCACATGCCCAGATCATGAAATGCGTGGGGGCCAACGGACGCGTTGAATTCGCCGCATCCTGTCCGCCCGGCACCAAGGCTGAGTCTACCGGCATCAGAAACAGTCCTAGCACCGCGCCCGCAGCTGCGCAGAAATCGCTGGCCGACCGCAACGCGGATTTTCAAAAACGCCAGATGGAGCAACAGGAAAACGCGAAAAAGGCGGAAACCAAGGCGCAGGATGATATCGACCGCAAGCAGAATTGTGAAAGCGCGAAGTCCTTTCTCAGTGGACTGCAGTCTGGCGGACGGATCGCTAAAAACGACCCCAAGACCGGGGAGAGGGTATTTCTGGATGATAACGAGCGTGCGGCCGAGATGGCGCGGGCGCAACGGGCCGTCGAGACCAACTGTAAATAGCACCTACCGTTTCCGGACCCGCTTGCGCCGGGCCTCTGCAGGCGCCACCAGTAACTGACGGTAAATTTCGACCCGATCCCCCGGTTGCAGAATCGTATACGGCGGCATGACCCGTCCGTAAACGCCGAACGACGCGGATGTCCCGCCGATTTCCGGAAATTCCTGCAACAGACCTGAACACTCCACTGCCATGGCCAGGGTGCCCCCAGCGGACAGCTCCACTTCACGTACGAACTGCGCACCCGGCAATGCGTAGACGACGGAAACCTTCACGTTCTGCCGTATTGTTGATCCGCGCGCTTCAGAAAAGCGTCCACCATGGTTCCCGCGATGTAACCGAACACCGGCCCCACGATCTTTTCCAGAAGAATGCTTGAAAATTCATACTGCAGGCGAAAGCCGATCTTGCAGCCGTCATCCCCCAGAGGCGAAAAACGCCATTCGCCATCAAGGGCACGAAAAGGCCCTTCTATAAGATGTATGGTCATCCGCTGCGGAAATTCCTTCCGGTTTTCGGTCGAAAAGCTCTGCCGGATACCGCGGTAGCGTATGTTCAGCGTGGCACGTGTAATCGTCTGGTCCCGGTAATCGACGGTGGTGGAGCTGCACCAGGGCAGAAATTCCGGATACTGCTCGACGGCGTCGACCAGTTCGAACATCTGCTCCGCACGATAATGCACCAGCGCTGACCGCGATACGCTGGCCATCAGAAATTCGGGCGTAACGTCGCGCCCGCTCCGGTTAGAATAAGGTTTAACATCGGTTGATTACGCAATGAGTATCGTCCAGAACAAGAAGGCATTTCACGATTATTTTATCGAACAGCGTCTGGAGGCAGGGGTTGCGCTTGAGGGATGGGAGGTAAAAGCGATCCGCGCCGGGCGTGCCCAGATTAAAGAAGCCTATGTAATCGTCAGCAATGGCGAACTGTACCTGCTTGGCTGCCACATTACGCCATTACCCACAGCTTCAACCCATATCCATCCCGACCCGACCCGTACCCGGAAACTGCTGTTGCATGCCGAAGAAATCAGCCGCCTGATAGGCAGTGTTGAGCGTGCCGGGTATACGCTGGT